>Ga0307512_10001834_pt1 | contig 28616 bp, 27 predicted proteins | sample 14_EM_MG_FD_200267 | JGI IMG/M metagenome (GOLD analysis project Ga0307512, IMG submission 200267) | Populus trichocarpa ectomycorrhiza microbial communities from riparian zone in the Pacific Northwest, United States - 14_EM | ecosystem: Host-associated > Plants > Roots > Unclassified | place... | reverse complement strand
TTATACTCTAAAAGGCTCAAGAATACTTAGTGGTAGCTCTGTAAATGAAATAAGTTGTTACTGTCCCGGGGGATGTGGCTAGAATATCCCGTACATATATGCCTATAAAGGCTGTCATATCCTTCTTCATGGATGTTTGTGATCACGCAGCACTCATATTACCGAAGATGCAAGACCAAATATCGTTGACGCTCTGTTGACGCTCATTTTCAGGATGTAGTTGGGAGCTTGAGTATTCTTGATTTGCACATCAAGGTGCCTAATACGTCGAAAACGAACCGTGACGTACCATGTTCAATATTTTACGATTAACAGTCGCATATCTGAACGCGACGATAAATGTGAAACCCGAAACGCAGAACCGGAGATTGGAACCGACGGGTCTAGCCAAACCCGGCCCAACCCGCGGGTTGACGGGTACGGGTCGTGGTTTGGCCCGCCAAGAGTCTACGGGTCGGGTTTTTGGACGGTTCTGGAACCGAACCGACCCGTTTTTGCGGTCCAAACCCAGACCGCTGGCGGGTTACCCGGACCCGTTGCTAACACTACTTGGCGCAACATGCCTCCAACAACGTAAAAGATGATGCTGTGCCACTCCTGTTGGACGATGCAGCCGCAAAGGAGATGGTCAAGCTGAAACGAGAGATCACCGCAAACAACGCGCTCAGTACGTCGATGCAAGCCAAACTGGGCTCAGCCTTACAGACAGTCAAAGAAACCAGGAATGCGTTGGCAACCACTGATGATGAGAGCGATATGATCAGCGAACAGATGGATTCCACCATGATGGAACTGAATCCTACAAATGAGGCCTTAATTCGAGTGAAGGCTAACTCGACACCCATCAGCACTTTCCAAACCAGCTCCAGCAACCGCATATTCCACGTCAAGATGATCGGATTGCCGACTCATGATGGTACGAGAACCCTACACGCCGTCACCTGATTCCTATCGACCCGGCACTGCCACTTTGGACCTCGTGCCCAGGAGTTAAGTTTGACAGACGAGTTTGGCATTCCGTTGACAAACGGTTGGGCCACCTCGGCACTCCTTCAGTTTCACGATGAAGGTGCAGTTTGGGCCAACCACCGGCTCCCGGCGCACGCAAGTGCAGGCATAGCTTGGGAAGACTCCTCAGCCACAGTGAAAGAGGCCTTTATCCCTCCTGATGCTGTGACCAGATTGAAATGGGATTGGGAGTCACTCCAAATCAAAGGTGGTGAGCGTGTTTGGGCTCTTAATGATCATTTCCGAGTGCTTCGACACCATCTGGAACCCCATGCGCCACTCTCCAACAAACGCCTTCACGACTCATACCAGTTCAAACTAGCAAGCAACCCAGAAGCATCCAAGGCTTTCATTGAGAAATTCGAAATTCAGCCTACTGCATCGCTCAACGATGTTATGGAGCACTTCTCTCGAGTGGATGCCATGCTTATCTCCAAATAGCCACCAACGCAAGTAACTTTTGAACAAATGGAAGGCAAACAGACAGAAGGCGGCGGCAGAGGAAGCAATGACGGGTGCTGTTACGCTTGTGGAGAAGTGGGCCACCCTGCTCGCACATGCCCAAACAAGGAATAGGTCTTGGCCCCATGGAAAGAGAAGAAAGCGGCCGTGAACAAAGGCACAGAGAAGAAAGAGAAGGAGAAGGAGGAGAGGCGCAGACGTTCCCGTGGTGGTTGCAAGAAAGGCGGCTATGGAGGCGGAGGTGGAAGAAAACAACAGAGCCTCCGTTTAGGCCAGACCTCGGGAGGAGAAAATGACAATGCCAAGGTGCTTAAGGTGCAGGAATTATCCGACAGTACAAGAGATGATGATGATGATTCCCATGATACAGGATTGGGAAATGGCGACGGGAGCGATTAGCTGCCAATCAACTCTCAAAAACCAAAACTACTGCTGTATCTACAATAGAAAAGTTTAGTCGTTATCGTCATCTACGAGTTAGTGATACCGATACCATCGATCTTGTCTCTTTCGACTGACAGCTGTGGTACAAAGTGAATAATGACACATACGGTGATTTAGCAGCCAGAACAGTCATGACAATGGGGCATCGGAGAATTATATTCAATGAGAGACTGTTGAAAAGTTAAAAAAGGAAGGTGCGGTGTTAGAGGACAGAGACGGCGGCTGGATGATTGTGGAGACGGTGAATGACAAAGTGGAAGACGGCATTGAGAGACGGCAACAGGTACATCTGAAACTCAAACTAGGGGACGACAGCTACGCATATACAGGGTGGTTCACAGTGTACGACGTGAAAGGTTTGGAAATCATCCTCGGGAAGCGCTGGGTCTGCGATATAAATGGAACATATCATATCAATCACCGAACAAACGAAATGTGGATAACTCAAGGTGACATCACATTGGACGACAGAGAAAAGGCACCGCGAATCCATTGCCGTCATGGCCTTTGGCCTCGCAGCAAACCAGACGATGGCACCATTAAAGAAGCAGCCCGGACTACCAGCATCGAAATTATTGGCAAGAAACAACCCCATCGCATGGATCATCGAGTTTTGGCCAGGGCCTTCATAGTTCGAGTGCGGTACAAAGAGCCTGAGTCGGCGCAGCCGCCAGACACATCTCAATGCATGCATCGCGACTTTCTGAATTGTGGTTTTTTCACAGCAACAACGTACGACACCACGCGGAGTGAACCGCAATTTACAATCGACATATCACCGGAAGATGATAAGAAAGCCCCATACTGTCCGCCATATGGCTTGTCTCCCAAAGAAGATGCAGAGTTACAACAACAATTGGAGAAAGTCGAGCAGCAGCCATTATGGCTCACCCATCATATTCGTACCTAAAGAAGATGGTGGATTGCAGATGGGCATCAATTATCGGGCAGTTTACCGAATTACCAGGAAGTATCGATACCCATTACCTCACATCGAAGAGCTTGTGCAACCGCTGGAGGGTTCGAACTGCTTCTCAAAGATAGATTTCGCCTACGGTTATCATCAAATTCGAATATTTCCCGGCGATCGTCAAAGCACTGCTTTCTCAACCAAGTATGGGCGGTATGAGTGGACAGTGCTTCCATTTGGACTGGCCAATGCACCTAGTCAGTTCATGTGAGTTATGAACCGCCTGCTGGCATCCAATCCTGGGCTACGCAAGTTCGTTGCCGTTTATCTCGACGATGTATTAATCCATAGTTCGACCAGAGAAGAGCGTCTGGATCACATGCAGATCGTGCTGGACCTTTTGCAGAAACCTGGTTTGAAACTGAAAAGATCAAAATGCAAATGGTTTTGTGATGAGATCAAATTTTGCAGTTTTCAGATCGACCAAGAAGGAGTGCATACGCTGGATTGAAAGACGCAAGCACTAACCGAATGGCCTTGGCTCAGATTCCCGAAAGACGTGTGTGGTTTTCTCGGTCTAATGGGCTATTATCGCAAGGTCATACTGCACTATGCACATCTTGTCTTGCCGTTTTATCGGATGTGGCAAATGAATAAGAAAGTTGAAATGGGCGGCTTACAGTCATGGGTACAGTGCAATTGGTTTGGAATGGGGAGGCAGAGGAGGCATTCGAAACGTTGAAAGATGCCATTTGCATGGGCTCCCGTGCTGGCACTACCTGAGGAAGGGGGCGAGTATGTGCTGCATTCTGACACCAGTGAGTATGCAGCCGGAGCAGTACTATCACAGAAGCGACAAGATGGAGAGACCAGAGTCATTGCCTTTTGGAGCAGGAAGCTGAAGAGTGCAGAGAGGCGATACCCTACATACGACAGAGAACTCCTAGCAATTGGTGACAGAGTTGTGAACTGGCACTACTACCTCCATTCAGACAAAAATTTTACGGTCCATACGGACCGTGCGTCTTTAACACACATAATGACACAACCTCGACTCACAGCACGACAAATGGAATACTTAGCAACATTACAAAATTATTCATTCGACATCCAGAGCATCCCAGGCGCGAAAGACCAAGCGCCTGACGCACTGACGAGACGTCTGGACTTTAGGCGGGAACACCGTCACGTCTCCCAGTGTCGACTGACGCAATTGGTAGTTCATAACTCGACAGAGTGGATATGAGTAGTCACCCCTGAATCCAAGGACGACAGCTGCCGTAAAGATATGGAACAAATACTAGTGTCCAAGGATAGCCAAGAACACCTGCCGAAGGCGTCCTCTCCAGCTACAGTACAAATGGCATGGGCTCGCTGCCACCGTGTCTCCATAGTCGATGGCATGCTTTACCTCGACCACCGGAAGCAGGACCCTGACCGACACATAGACGAGCCGCATCGTCTCCACATTCTGACACCCCTAAGAAGCAGAATCCCCCAAGAAGCACGTGACGTTGCGGTGGGAGGCATCTTAGGAGCAGCAAAAACATATATGGTGGTGAGACAGCGCATCTTCTGGCCAGGGATGTGGAAAGAAGTGCAAGACTACACAAAAGGCTACGAGACGTTCGCGCGAGTTAATCAACGGGCTGGGAAAGTAGTGGGCTTGTTGAAACCACTACCAGTTGCACAAGGCCGCTGGGAGCCCATGGGGGTCGATTTCGGTACTGACCTGCCAACATCTTTCAGAGGAAACGATTGCATCGTGATCTTTGTGGACCACTTTTTGAAACGAGTCCATTGGATGCCCTGCACTAAGACCATTGATGCCGCGGAATTCGCACATTTATTCTTGGAAGCCATCATACCACTTCATGGTGTCCCCCGAGAGATCGTTAGCGACAGAGACACGCACTTTACATCGGATTTCTGGGTGGAAGTGAGTAAGAGGTTACAGACTCAGCTGCTCATGTCAACAGTGTTTCACCCACAAACAGAATGGCTGTCAGAGATCTCAAATGAGCAGGTCACGCGGTATCTTCAGGCTTTCACCACACATCATCAAAACCAGTGGGACACCATGCTTCGATTTGCGGAATATGCATATAACACGTCTACGCACTCATCTACCAATTGAAGCCCGTTCGAATTAGACCTAGGATATACACCATCTATTCCATTAGACTTCATGGTGGGCCAATGGCCGCATGACGAAATGCGGAGCGTGGAAGGTGCAGTGTTTGTTGAATGATTGCAGGCCTAGTTGCTGGATGCCCAGGACCGCCTCCATGAGGCACAAGATAGCCAGACGGCGGAAACAAACAGGAGCTGTAGGCCATGTACCCTTGAAGTGGGAGACTTTGTGATGTTGAGTACTCAAGACCTGCCGATAACATACGTGAACCAAGACCCTTCCAGGCGGAAACTTCAACACCCGTGGGCTGGACCCTACAAGATTATAAAGTTCCGTAGGCCGAATGCAGTCAGATTGGAATTACCACCAGATATGACAATCTACGATACAGTAAACATCAGCAGAATCAAGAAGTACACAGTTGATCGAGCGCGAGAAAAGCCTCCTACTCCTCCTGTTTGGACTGTCAGAGCTAAAGATGGCACGATTCAGCGTTGGTATGATGTAAAAGCGATCACCTCGCATATGCGGGCGCCGGGAGTCAAAGGCTGTTATAAATATCAAATCAGGTGGCAAGGTTACGACGACGACGAAATGACCTGGGAACCAGCAACCAATCTCTCAAAGGCAAAGCAAATGCTTGATGACTACAAATAACAACACGGATTGGGAGAAACGATGTTAAAATGGAAAACGAGGGACTAAGGCCGCAGAGTCGATGGCCATTGGTTTGGTTACACTTTGTTGAGGTTATTTTTCGGTGTTTTCGAGAAGTATCTCGCACTTTTTTGGAGGGATGTAATGTGGAGAGAGAGGAAAGGTTGACATAAGGTTCAGCTCTGCGGAACGCATGGACTGGAAAAGGGAATGTGCGTATCCACACAATTGCGTGCATCGGCAGCAAGATATATATCGTTTGCTTAGATAGGGAATACACTATCGTCACTTCATGCTACTACACCTTCTTGAATTTGTTATGTATGACTATCGTCAGAGAAGCTCACTTGTTTGATTTTAACAATTGAGTCAATACTACACAATGGACATATAAAATTGATAATTACTGATGGTGTTGAATGATGCTGCGAGCAGAATCACCAATTAATGCTCAATCTTAAGCTAAAGCTCTACCCACCTCATGGTCACAATACTGTCCTATGAAGAGATAAGAGCTCCAAGTACAGTACTGGATAACAGGTTAGATGCTAAATCAGTTCAGAAGTGGAGATCAGGAGGAATTGAGATCTGAGACTCCAGAGGGATTCATCAGCAACAACTCTTAGTTCCGTCAGACACACCCGGGTGTTCCGGACGGCTCTGACGGCTCTGACAGAACCTCGTACCCTCTGACGGAGAATTACACACTACCCGTCGCCCTGGCAACGGGTCGCATTGCATAGCATCAGCAAAATGTATTTTAGTCACTGGAGGCCTCCAGGAGTGTCTGAGAGGATGTGGAGTGTAAACTTAGATGCGTCAATTTCAGGAGTGTCAGACCCTAGGAGGGCATTCCTGCCTGCCTTCAGAGTGACTGGGAGCGCGGGCGACAAGCCTGGGAGGGCCGACGACAAGACTGGGAGCACCTGGGAGCGCCGGCGACATGTCGGGGAGCACCTCGAATCACAGTCATGTATTCAGTTTGTATTCTCATCTATGTATCTATGTATCATTATAGCTAACCATCTACACACGCTATATCTGGACTGGCTGCAGGCGGTGCTTGAGAACAATTCGAGGTGTGCCTGAAAATGACGATCGAGTGAACTCAGAGATATACTCCGAGGCCGTGATCGAGCGAGTTTGGAGATTCACTTGGAGGCGGTAATCGAGCATATGTGGAGATACACTTGGAGGCAGTGATCGAGTGAACTTGGAGGCCGTGATCGAGCGAGTTTGGAGATGTACCTGGAGGCCGTGATCGAGCGAGATTGGTGATGCACTTGGAGGCCATGCTCATGCGAACTTGCAAGCCGTAATCGAGCGAGTTTGGAGATACACTTGGAGGCCGTGATCGGGCAATTGTGGAGATGCATTTGGAGGCCGTGATTGAGCGAGATTGGATGAGTACTTGGAGGCGGTCGATGGACAGCGCACCGGGTGATGAGACTCTATTCATCAGTTAGTTAACTTGCAACTGTGGGAATGTGACAATGTGACTTTACCTTTGAGCTCTCATGGAGAGCTGGCTGATGGCCGTCAATCGTGTAGGGAGGTACGCTGGAAGCTGAAGCTACTTTCCGGGGTCAACTCGTAATCATGGGAATGAATGGAAGATACACAATCTTGGAAGGATGCTGTACTCGGTGTATGCTGTACTCGGTGTATGCTGTACTCGGTGTCAACTCATGATCATGTCATGGAGAGATAGAGAGGGATGACTTAACTTTCTGTTCTGCGATGATGGTTGAGTTGTGGACGACAAAGAGAAGGATGGGGGATGAAGATCAGAATGATATGGAGGATACGAGCGGATATGAGAAATCAGGGGTACGACTTGCCTGATTGGGTTGGGAACACCTCGTCTCAGTGTTAGTTCGCGCCGGATCGGGACTCGTACCTGCCGTATCGGGGATGGTCAATTAACTTGCACATGAAATTCTCTACGTCCCTGTTTCTCATCATGATTTCCCCCGATGTCTCACTTTCTTGTGCTCAACTCTACCATCACTTAAGAACACCCAGTTAAGTCATCCCTCTCTATCTCACCATGCCATAATCATGAGTTAACACAGAGTACAGCATACACCAAGTACAGCATCATCCCAAGATCGACAGTCTCATGCTCCCAGCCAGTTTCTCATCTCTCGGCGGATGTTGTACTCAACTCTCTACATTCCCACAACTACAAGTTAACCAATGAATAGAGTCTCAGCTGGCATCGCGCCTCCCTCCAAATCGACTGCCTCCAAGTACTCCTCCAATCCCGCTTGATCATAGCCTGCAGGTGCATCTCCAAACTCGCTCGGTCACAGCCTCAGAGTGCATCTCCAAACTCGCTCAATCACTGCCTCCAAGTGTATCTCCAGACTTGCTCGATTACGGCCTCCAAGTTCAGCTCTGAGTTCACTCTATCTCGGTGTCCAAGTGCAGCTCCAAACTCGCTCGATCACGGCCTCAAAGTGCATCACTGAGTTAACCCCACCTCGGCCTCCAAGTGCATCTCAAAACTCGCTCGATTCAGACCTCCAAGTGCATCTCTGAGTTCATTCGATCTCCGTCTCCATGTGCATCTCAAACACACTCAATCAAGTGCATCTTCAAGGAGCAACTTCGGTTGTACGGAGATACAGGGGTAACGGATGTGGACAGAGTGACGGGGAGTATATATTCGGCGGACCACGGAGTAGATAGACATCATCTCATTTCCATCTCCTCTTATCATACAATGAAAATTTACACTCTCTCTTTCCCGACTTTTGGTCCCACTCGCTCTGTCCAAGATTTCTTGGATCCACGCAATTGCGTGGATCCTCACAGCCGGGTAGTATCATATCTTCTCACCTTCCTACGCTCCTCGAGCTTAATGTACAAAGAACGCGAGGAGAGATTTTCGCAGCGCCACCCATTGCATTGCAATCCTGATGCCAGCGGGTACCCAATGAGCCCATTCCGATGTATGGTCACAGTTGGCCACAACGCCAGAGTGTTTGTTAAATATAGGAGACCGACAGAGCGAGAAGAAACGGCGAAACTGCGATAGGAGGGCAATATGTGACCCGACGCGTCGTCTTGATGCCGTGCGCGGAGTCATTCACCACCGGGGTGTCTTAGACGGCTCTGACATAGCGTGTCCACTCTGCCGGAGCCATTCCGCCCGGAAGGAAATGTTTTTTGCTGATGTTGAAACAGATTAATCGAGTTTCCAATATCAGGACGGAAAGAAGGTAATGATTTGTGCATTTCTTTCTTCTGTTTTTCTCTCCACTATTCCTATGCATTCTTCCTTACTTCATTCGATTTCAGCATAGTACAAACGGCATTTGCACTGGTTTTAAGTACCTCTGGAATCCAGTGGAGTGGAGGCGGAGTTTGGCTGAGCACTGAACGCACTGTAAGGTTACCCTGAGTGGTACTGATCAGTTGTAGGTCTTATTGGTTTGTACAATTATGTGTGTGGCATGATAATTGAATGCTTTTTTTCCTTTCCCTTTCTCTTGTATGGTTTATACAGTCCAGAAGGTCTATACCTAAAGAGGGGGATAATATATCAGCAGCACATGCCCTACAGCCAGGTAATGGCCATTCTATGTAGTTGGCTCACCATATGCCATAGATATCTAGTGAGAATCTTATTTATATATTGAGATCTACTATTACTTGCATTCATGTCTGCAACTGGATTCCTATAACTACCATTCATATATCTATAAGGCCAAATCCAGTCTTATGTACCCTTATACACATAAATATATTTTGCAGGTGCCTGCACATCCCTACACATGCCATCACACCCTATATATGTCCATATATGCCTTCATATGAGCAAAGACTTTCCTCCAGACTTGAAGCTGCCCACTGACTATGGTATGGGTAAGAAACCAGCTTCAGCATGTTTTCAACCTGGCTCAGTGAGAATTTTGGACACCCACTAACCGCACTACTCCAACGGCACAAAAACCATGTATTCTAAATATCACTGTAAGCTCACATTTACTACAGTTGAGTATAACTGACAGAGTCCAGTAGTTGTAGCATATTACTGTATTTCAGATTGCAATTACTGAGGAATAGGTCAAAATACCTCAGTAATTCAAGATACTAGTAAATAACATATTGTAAATAATGTAGTATTTGGGTTGACTGGGGTAATATTGGTCAATTGAGCAGTATTAAACATTTGCATAGATGTGGCAGATATTCAATATTCTTATCAAAATGATATGATAACAATAAATTAGTATATCTACCAATTATGCTAACATGAAGTTATGTTTAACAAAGTCCATATATAGTATAAAGATTAGTAGGTGTGTATATTACACACTGAAATAGGTTTGAACTATACCAGAGACATTGAATTAGCATATAGCAATTGGCTCGCAGAATTTGACCTGGATGCACACTGTTAGGAATGTAAGGATATCTGTGGGCATAAGTGGACATGTGCAAGTGTGTGCCAGCAATTGTAGATATGTGTGGGGGTGTGCAATCATGTATTAAATATTCACTTGTAGATGTAACATAGTATATATCTACTATTTAACTCAATGCACATTATTTTGAATATGGCCACAATCCAGCATCAGCATAATGTCCAGGTACCATTGCATGTTGTTATCTGTACTATATTATAGTGAAATTAATCTCAGATTCAAAACAATTCATACTGTTGCAAATTTTGATATACCCCACAAGTTTAGCCACTATATATATTTATAAAGAATTCAACATTAATACAGTATTAACTTGACATCAATAAATAGGGTATTTTTGGTACAGCATGTATTTAGTTTGCTGAACATAAAATTATGTCAGGGCTATTTGTAGGTATACCGGTTTATTAATGTCACATCATTGTGACAAGAATGCAGAATGCTTGCCACATCTATGCAAATGCTCAATGCTGCTCAATTGACCAATATTTCCCCATTCAACTAAATACTCTATCATTTACAATATCATATTTGCTGGTATCTTCTATTACTGTGGTATTTTGAGCTATTCCGCAGTAATTGAAATCTTAAATTTAGTAATATGCTACAATCACTGGACTTTGTAGGTCATGCTCCACTCTGGTAATTGTGGCACTGCAGTCACATCGATAAACGGAGTTTCTTTTTGGCATAGTATGTAATAAGTAGGCACTGATGGTAAGGAGATAAACAAACCAACAAGCACCAGAGCGTTTTTCTTCTTTCTGTGCAAAAACAAAAGCGGTCTTGCTGTGCCTGGATGGCTAATGTACTTCACTAGACAAAGCTTGGTTTACTTGTTTCATTCCGCAGGATCAAACAGAGTCTTTGATGCTTCTGTACGTGTTGCTAATTAGAACTGTGGGTATTGAAACGCTTCGCTCGCTGTGTTTTCCCGCTGATATAACCAGATCTCCCCTCGCTCTTGGCTAATTCTTCTTATTCTTACTCTTGGCCGGCTGTTTGTGGCAAGGCACTTCAATCACATTCTTTCTCTGCGTGGGATAGTCGACTCGAATTAGAGATCACAACGGTAGCAACCAGAACTGATCACTGGTTGATGTGTTGTACATATGTAGCAGAGCACAAACACCAGTAACCACGTTTTCTTTCTTTTCCCAGGCGCCAGCATACCCGAGGTTATTTCAAAAAAGCAATGCGATCCAAAACACCCCCCGAGTCCTCAAGTGGCAAGCCCATAGATAATGTAGTGCATTGCAGCCTGCATGATTCTCCCAATAAGTCGTGGTTCGATGGTTCGATGAGGGAAAAAAGGAGACACGGGTGCACCCTGATAGAGCATACCCTTACTTATGCAATTGAAAGACCCGCTCTCCTACAATGGTAGTCTAATCCTGCAAAGGCCCCAAGGTGACAAGCCCTGTGTCGTACAATGCCATCTTTTTGCTGCTGAATCGCATGTAGGTGACCTTCCTCATGACGGAAGAGTCGCCGTTTATGTGCTGCAGCTAAACTACGCTCACGAGAAGTCGAGTCGAGTCTACCACGCAAGGATCCGATTGCAAATAACGATTACAAACGCGTTTCCGGTAATCAACCCGCTTAGCGTTTGGCAGCGCATGTTCAGAGTGGGAGGTGCAAATCATGGGTGCGATAAAAGTTTAATCCCGTAGAATTCCGTGACTTTACCGCCCATAGTCAGGAGAATGAAAGCGATAAAGGATTTTCCTTGATTTAAATGTAATTGACAACCACTTATTATCTGTGGAGAAGGTACCTCTTCAATGAACACTAAATCAGTATACTAGAGATTTAGTGGCAGAGCTGACAAAAGTCATTCCATGACATGTTCCAGGAGCCGAAAGTTCCAAACATATGGCATCTCCATCTGACCTCTTACGTCGCGCGGTAGTAGCTACACGCCTGTTTTGGGCTCGGGAAATTGGGTAGAAACAGCGTCAGGTACTGAACTGGTCCACGTACCTCAGTTACATGCATAGGTACCTATATTGATATCCTTGAGTGGTCCTGAGGCACCGTAACTATTTGCTTGCTTGCATTGCAACTTGACCTTTTGGCCTTAGTGCTGGTTCACTATTGAAGCGGGACCCCATGTGGAAATCTTATCAGTTGTACCGAACGAAGGTAACGAACACAACCACGAGGCAATAACTCAGAAGCCGAAAATCCCCGGAAAACGATTCGGAAGCCTAAAAGGGATAGACCTCCAAGTCACTAGCTATAACATTCAGCCTTCAAGTTGCAGTCACGAAAGGAAGCGGGGGAGGAGTATATACCCGAGCACAATGCAACCTTCCTACCCATTTGCCACATTCCAGGATAGATTTTTCAAATCCCGGATGTAGGAAGAAACCGTATTTTTAATGTTGTTGCGGGTGTAGTCGGGCGTCTTGCTACAGGTATTTCCCGTCTGCGAAATGCAGCACTAGAGTGTACCAGCAAAACTCTCGCGTGAAACGAACCCCAATATCCGTCAAATCAAGCCAAAAAGTAAGGGGGATGAAAATTCCCAATTTCTTCTGGCTTCTTACGGTACTCTAATGACCAAACAGACCTGTACAGAAACGCCATCATCTGATCGTTACCAGAGCGCTATCCCCCACCTTATTACTTTGTATTATTGCTTCTAGGTTGAATTTTTTGTGGTGGCGGTGGAACAAGAAATAAACTCTAACCATTAGGTTCCTGGAAAAAATCCCCCCAGGAACGATAGCGTGACAAGTCAGCAATGGAACGGTTTCGTTTGGTATGGGATATCCTGTCAGAATTCGAGAATCAGAAACAGTACTGTTATCGCAAAGCGCATTTTTGTCAAGTAAGAGAGGAACCCTTCGATCTAGAGACTGGTGTCGTCAGACTCTCTGCTACACTTACCCGAGGAAACGTTTGCACTGCAAAAAGGTTTAAACGGGAGAATGTGAACTAAGCCGACAAAGGTCGTTTACGAAATGTTTGCCGCGGTTGGCGAGAACAGAATGATGATGATAACGGACGATGATACCGATACCATGCGAGGGTATCAGCACAGACCCGACAGGCCCAGGAAGTGCTGGGAACGAGCCTCACCTCTGCCGCAAAAAAGCGCAGCGACTTCGGAACAACAAGCTGCAATATGGGGCGCGTGAAGTGTATGCGTGCGTGCGTCTCTCTTTTCGCAAGGTAAAAATCTAACCCCCCCGTAGGATTCCAAACTTTTGGCTTTACAAAAGGTATGGAGATTCAGTCTGGTGTTCACTTTATACGGCACTTTTTGAGCCGAAGAACCCGATGACCAGGGAGAAGGTACCAGCCCAGCCAGGGAAAAACTACGAACCAACGCCAGAAATTAAAAAATCTTAGTTGCGCTCCATTTTGCCAGCCGCCAAGCAAATGGAACGGGAGGGGAGACAATTGGTTGCAGGAATAATTTGAAAGTGCACAAGAAGGGCTTCACAGTTAGCAATAACAAGCAACAATACAAATATTTAATATCAATGCAAATTTGCTGTTAATCGGCCCGCAGCAGCGCCTACCTAGATATGTACTTGGCTAGGAAGAATCCACCGGTGAACGGAGGAGGATCAATTGAGAACCGGCAATCAATAAATTGGGTTTCAATGACGCTAGCAGCGGTTCGAGAAGAGAACAATTTCCAATGTGACTACTTGGTATGACCGCGCTTCATTGAGGTCCACTCCGCGCTTACTCTAATCTAGAAGCCTGAGACGATATGTGCTTATTTACAGGCTGATGTTCGATACACCCTAGGCCGTCTGTATGAAGATGCTACAGAACTGCCGTATGCCATTCATGTGAACAGCCGCAGGAAAAGGGCACTATAGCAAAATTGAGCACTTTATGCAAGGTGGTGTTGGTGCCACAAAACTCTCCCAGAGTTTTCCGTCGGAGGAATAGATGGCTGATGGCTGACGCATCTACGAAATAGACTCATACTACACGCGAGTGTTTTTCTCCGATAAGATATGATACTTGTCTTTGAATGAATCACCACCGTATATACTATATTATAGTGAAAAGGTAAACCATCTCCAGTATTCGTTAAAAAAAAAAGGGGGGGCACATTCATCAATGACATGAAAAATAAAGCAAAAAGAAAAGAAACAAGAAGCAAGGCCAAAAGTATAAGTTCATTCAACCTTCAACAGCCTTATTGAATCATTCGCTTTCCCTTCCGCTCGCCAAAACACCATCTCGAGGCTAAAGAACGCAAAAATCATAAATTTTGGAGCGAACAGCAAAAGGAAACTCCAGGATGCCCACTACGTATGCGATGTCCATCGAAATGCAATCATGACTATCGCTTGTGACAAAAGACAAACATGGCCGCCTTCTCTCCAAACCAAGGCAGTCCAGTCATTCAACAACTTCAATCAACACTCCCAACCCCTCATCTGTTCTTCACACTCAGATGCGCCAGCGTTGAAGCTAACACTCAAAATTATCCAAAGCGGAACACTAAACACAATCGTAACTCATAAGGAAAAGCATCCCTTGCCAAATAAAGCTGACCGAAGAATTTCGGGTGAAACCATCGACCCGATAGGGATGGTATTAACCGGTAGTAGATAGCGATGTTTGTTTCAATCGGTCATTGAGACGCTGAACGTCCACATCGGTAGGTTTGAATTTTGGTTTTTTAGGCCTATTGTGACCGAGTCGTCAGTACTCCTTCAACAGAAATTTGGCTATGGTTACTCACGGATCCCTGACGCCAGTATCATCCCGATTGGATCCACATCCTCCACAAATCCTGGTCTTTTCAATGAAAGTAATCGAGCACTTGTTGCATGTCCAATGAATACGACGGCGGGGTTTCTTGTACGTTCGGCGTGGTGGTGCAGGATACTCTGCCTCCGAATCGCTTTGATCGAACTTCTGATAGTACCCGGGTGGATGGTTTTTGCTCCTAGACCTACATCACGAAACATGTATCAGACGGCATTAAATCTAGAGGGAAGAAACAGAAGGACATACGGGAGTCGGGGGCATTTCTTGCAGCGTTGATGTTTGCAGTTGGCGCAGACCTTCTCTCCAGCAAAGTCCGCCTCGCAGCGATGGCATTTGCGATGTACACGTTGACGAACTTCTTTGTGGACCAAATCCTGTCCGCCTCTCTTGCCGGGGATTGTAATCCCATACATATAATCACCCCTACGCTTCTTGTAACCTGGGGCTCCCTTTGCGGTGAGCTTCTCCTTCCCCTTGTCCTTGGATTTCTTCAACGGGTGACGAGGACACCTCTTGCACCTCTTATGACCACATTGCTGGCAGGTCTTCTCAGGGCCGTAGGAAGCATCGCACTTGTGACAAGTACGATGAACTCGCATGCGAATGTCCTTCTGAACACGTTCTGCCTGAGGCGTGTTGGACAGAGGTAAATCAGATGGCTTGACATCGAGACCATGCTTCTTGAACAAGGCTTGTGCACGTTCAGACGCAGTCATGGGAGGAGGTGGTGTGGATGGGTGCTTCGGGGGACGATAGGGCTTATGCGGAGGTTTCTGGACGGGTTGTGATGGACCAGGCCTGGAAGAAATATAAGTTAGCGATATTTTATTGAAAAAAAATCACAAAAATCATCCCCTGTTGCACACCACAGAGCACGTACGAGGCAGGAGTAGCAGTAACGGGAGTGGCAGCCACAGCCGCAGCCGCAGAAGAGCTGGGAACCGCAGGAGTTGGATCAGAGGCAGCAGTGATAGAGCTTCCTGATTTCTGGGATTTTCCAGATGTGTAGCTCATAACACGCCTGATAGACGTCGTAAGTCGTCGACGAATAGACGTCGACTTCTCTCCTTCTCCCGCCATCTTGAGCTATCAATTTCGAGTAACGAGAAGCTAGTAAATGGTAAATGTAATGGCAGTTACGAAGGCCACGTAGGGTATTCCTCGCTATGGAATCGAACAATTGATACTGTGAAGCTTGGTATTGTTGCTGAGGGTTTGTTATTGTTGAAGGCGGTTGGGTGACGGAAGATGAGCAGGGGAAGTGGGTGGTAGCTTGAATAAACGTCAGTGTTAATACTGGTGGGCCAATCGAACCCACAAGTCGACAACGACGAAAAACCGAAGGCCGGGCGGGAGCTTGGTGTGTGTGCAAGAAGTGTGGTGTGGGATGGCAGGCAGGTGTGGGAGAGCAAGAAAGGTGGGCGAAGTAGCGGTTTTGTTGTGGGTGGCTCAGCTTGCAGACTGGCTGGGCCTTTCGTACAAAGTAACTTGCAGCAAAATGGAAGCTGCGCTGCCACACCTCGTCGTTCTCTCCATAACCGCTACGCAACAGCCTATAGTGCATATACGACCAGCTAACGATGTGCTGCAGAGGACAGGCACCAAGAGACAGACTAGAGCACAGTGGAGCACCGACGACGACAACGCCGCAATATGCGAGATTGATATGGATGGATTGCCCTTGAAGCACTGAAATGAATCACGATGGAACGAATGAATAAATGACTGACTGATTCGTGAAGTGCAAAGAGGAAAAAGAAGCAAAACAGCCTGCCACTTCTGTTAGAAGCATATACGTACTCGCTCGCGCACTCACTCACTCTTTCACTCTTTCAGATGATTCAACATTACTACTACATACCACCCACTCACACCGCCGCCGCCTTCGAAGTGTACTATACCGCTCGGTGGATGGCTAGCAGTATCGCTAATTTTGCCCAATACCCATTGTCCACTACCTGGAGTACATACGGCATAACAGTATTTTTATCACCCAGTGGCAACTGATCAACACCAATTAATCGTGGAGAAACCAGTACGGAATGATGCGCCACGAACAAACAAACGACTCCCTCACCCAGGAGTTGGAAAGCTCTTTAATTGAATTCCTAATTGCTTTTGCTGTTGCTCTTAGCTCTCTTACAATACTCCTTAGGTTCGATTGAAAAGTGTTAATAAATGTATCCGCCTACATAGCTCCAAATCTATCGCTTCGGACACGGCTCTGCACGAACTCTTGGCCGTCTGTAACTTGGTCTATCGTACTGACTTGGAAACCAATCAGTAAGCCGGTAAGTGAGTGTCTGCAACGCGGGAGTGGAGATTTGGAAAGAGCCATGTGTTGGAGAGAGACCAGCAACAGCAGCAACCGAAGTGCTGGTTAGTGTAGTGGTGAGGTGTCCAGGTGTTGCCGTGCAGTAAAGTTACTCAAGTAAGTGCTTTGCTTGCTTTTCAAGTAGGGCCATAATTGCATGGCTTGGGATCCACATTTTCACCCTTAGCACCTTACATACTACCAGACGAGTGAAGAAAGTGAGTGAACCCGCGCTAGTTCCACACAGTCATGCCTATCGGTCGTGATGGCCGGAGAAGGGAGTCAACACATGAAGAACCCATTTGGGTTATTCAGCTAAAGTCTGAAGGGCATTCCTTATGTGAAATGCAACAGAAAACTTGAGTGGGCAAAACTACCATTCATTGCATTGTCAATGACTGGAACACAATCATCAATGTATGGTCTATGCAGAAACCACACTTCAGAAAAGTAATGCAGGACTCTAAACAATAACCTCATAACCATGAAGAAGTTATTGCTATCATATGATGAATAGGAGGGCAGCAGTTGTGGGAGTGCATTGACCAATAGATAGATGGCATACCCAGAGGGTTTGTACTCTGTTGAATATCAATGATCAGCAAAATGCAAATATGGTTTCTGGAAATCAACCCCATGCACTGATTCTCCTCCTCCGATTTCTCCACGAATACTCCGAAGGACTGATTGGCAATCTTCCACCATGTGTTGAAGAGTTCAATGATGTGATCGCCTCATCACGACATGTCAAAAACTTGATTAGTGTTATAAGTTGATTTCCTGCATTTGTTTCTTTCATGATGGTCCTCTAGATTTCAATCATTTCGACAGTTTTTTGAACTGTTCCATTGATTTCACAAATATTCTTAACTATTTAATCCCTTGAGAGATCAATTATACACAAGCTTGCACAACTCCCATAACAAAAATTAAGATACCCAGAGTGAACACTCATCAGCTTTCTATATATCACTGCAACGATTATTTCAAGCATCGAATCGAATAATCTACATGTAAAACAAATTCCAAGCATCCAAGTCAATTGTGTTGCTCATGTACCGCTGCATGGTTGCTGGCTGCGGCGTCACAGGATGAAAGTGTACAGCCTCCTGGATCACGCTGATAAGGATGATATAGAGGATTCCAACTCCGAAAAGAGTCTTACGACAGTGGCTTCCATCTTGCAGCAGTTGCATCGGAGATTGATGTCTCACATCGACAATCACCATACCAGCAGTCTGAAGTACTGGGCCTGTCGCAAACGGCTGAACCAAGGCAAGAAGCCCTCTAATGCTGGATTCAGCATCCTCAACATCTAAATAATAATTCAACCGTGCAGGAATGCATCCAGCAGTCCACTTGATGTGGCTATCCAGACTAGTCCCCATCCAGACAAGCACTGTATCCTTTGTTGGTGGCTTATGCTATCTCCACCTTGTGGACCCCGTGCAACAAACCACACGAACTGCCTACTCGTCTCATTGTACAGACGTCACCGGAATTGCAACCGCATTGTAGCAAGTGTATTTTGCATCATTGAGTCGACTGAAATACTGAATGTAATCGATGTAGTCTATAAAGTCAGCAAATCTCTCGAAAAACCAAGCAATGTAATTCTGTAGCTCGCATCATGTCATTGTATACCACTCGGCCAAGTCATCAAGGGTCTTGAATTCTGGTTGTGGGTATTTCATCATTTGGTTGATAGGCACTTTGGTTAGAGGCATTTCCTTCTCACGACATTGTTATGCATGGATTCCATTCAGCTCTCAATACTGGAATGCGTCCTTTTGGGCGTTCATTCGCCAAAACTGGAATGCTGCCTCATGATGATTTGATTGTCGGTACGCTAGTTGAATATCCAACATTACTCTGTCTGGGAGTTCAGAGCTTGCAATTTGGATGTTGCCAAGCTGGCTGATATGGTCAGAGAAGTTGTTCAGCAGAGGCAACATCACAAAGTTGAAATCCAATTGGTCAACAAGATGTTGCGCAATGTATGACCCAATTGGCATTAATTCATCATCAACACAACGAGGCTTTGCAGCTGTAGAAAAATTGTTGCAAGCAGTGTCATACTCCTGTTCCTCCTGTTTGTCAAAAGTAAGCTGCTTTGTCAGGGCTTCCAAGACCTTCTTGGTAGATTTACTGACACAGAATCAACTGAAAATATCCTTCTGACAACGAAACTCCTCCAGATAATTCTCCATGTACTCAGTTGTGGCTTCAGTATGGTATGGGTACTGTGCCATAATGTGAAATTACACTATGTTCTTGACGTACAACAGGACTTCTCTGAAGGCAATCCTTTGGCTCACCAAAGGGTTTGAAACAGTTGCTGCGAAAAGTGCAACAATCACATGCCCAAGTTCTTTCATCTCTTTACCACACCATTGGGTTACCTGGCTATCTGGCTTGATGAATCAAGCAAAGCCAGGATATGGAGGCATTATCTGCCAGAGGTGGTAAAATTTGTCTATCCTGGAATGTTGTTCGAGGAAGGAGGTTACCCAGTCCATCAAATGCTTAAGAATCCTGAGATAGCCGGTATGAAGAATATCGGGTACGATAATAGTCATCAGGGAGATGCATTGTAAATTCTAGAACATGTTGGCAGTGTTTCCCACTGCTCAATGTTCCAGACATTGTCTTGCTTTCCATCTCTCTGTCTCATCTCCCTGAGTCACAAGTGTCATCTTTTGGAAGTATCGCCAATAGTCTCTCAATTGCCACGACTGTGAATTCCCTTCTCCACATGATGATTTTGGTGTTTCGAGCACTGGGAAATAGGGCTGCTTGATTGAGATTAAGTGAAAGTTTTTGAAGTGGTCAGTCGTCCATGCGCAGATGACAGGATAACATTGTGGAATCTGACCATCTGCACAAAGCATAAGCTTTCCATGGTTGAGAAGCATGTCCAGAGGACAGAAAATACACTCGAAGTCCTTCCTTAAATCATCTTGATTGTTGATTGGTTGTTCCTTCATGGCAGTTGCTTTTCCAGGACCTTTAAAGTGATAATTCGGAGGAACGGTGTAACGGCACGGCTGCACGTGACGTGTCCAGGCCCGGGAAATAGCAGCTTTATATAGTCCGCTCGCCACAAGACTTAGATCTCTAGCGATAATCTTACCTTTATACTACTATAGAATATGGACATCCACGTTTGCAACCATATCTACTGATATACCTTCCTATGAGGCCATACACAGGCATATGCCTTTACACTATTATTGCTCTTACAATTTCAGATACGTTTCGCATACGGGATTTCATGAATTACCTCTGTCCAACGTGTCACGATACGCAGTCTACACAGAAGATATCGTACAAATTTGTGAGTAATGTTTGCATAAGCGGAGTGTCATGATATGTCGATTGAATTGAGGTTAATGGTAACAGACGATGTCTTGCAGATTCCAGAGGCCAATCGGCCAGGGACTCGTCGTGACACCTAAGAGGGAGAAATCATCCAGATTGGACAGCAACAGATTGCAGATGCAAAAAGGCTTGATATGCACACCCAATTGAGGTTAATGGATGCAGAGACAATTTTACCTTCCAATTGAGTCAATGGACAATTACAGGGACAATGCCAGAGCCCATACGTCCATAAGAGTTGCATTACAGGCAATGCCAAAGCTGGCCATTCTCCAGAGGTGTTTTACGAATTACACGCAATTCACGTTGATCCACATCACCGACGGCAGTTGAAATCGCGATTACCTTCTTCACGTCTTGATGGAGTCATCTATGTTATGGAAGCTGTGAAGTGCACCTACGAACGATTAGGGCGGATTTACTCGATGCGTACGATTCACGTCTAGCAGCGCCACTGATGGCAACTACAATCGCAAGTACCTTCTACACGACTAAATGGAATTATCTATGTTTCGGATGCTGCAAGGAGTTCTAGCAGCAGCTATGCAATGATACAACTGTGATTACCAAATGATTACCGATATGATTACTGGTATCATTGGGCTATCATCGGAGGCAGAGTACGAGATAGTGGAGCAGGGATTGCAGATCGTGTGGCAGCTCCGAAAGGGAAGTACAATAACCCCGAATGTTCTAACGTAGCTAGCAGATACAATTCGCAATTACCATTTTCAATTCTCACAATTGGCACCTGATTGGGTGACCAAATCGTATGGTTGTGAGGAGAGAGCAATCTCCTCCAACTCTATTTTATTTTGTCAAACAAGTCGACAAAAGCAGATCAATCGCCAACAAGCAAATATGGATATGTGCCCATATGATGGCATATGATGAGGGGTTGTCGGAATATAAAGGAGACGATTTCAATTTCGATTCCAATTGTAGTCAGGATTCTTAGGATCCATGGGACTACCGGAGGATGGACCGTGTGGGCACTGTCAGGAGACCAGCGGATTCAGCATCTATTTAAGGAGCATGGAGGTTCAATCGATATGTTGTATCCCAACGTGGGAATGGTCGGTATTTGATTGTCAGACAGCCCCAATCGGGTGAGGCAAGAAAGTTATTGGGTGTCTGACAGTCCCAATAGGGTGTGACGAGTGCGTGATTCGCTGTGAGCTTATTCGTACACATGGTGGCAGCTGCGGTGGACGCACAGTGTGAGCTGGAGACTGATAGCGAGTGCTGTGGCACAAGTCCAAGAATCCTAGCATCGACATGCAAAGCGTTCAACTTTTCGCTCTGCAACCCAAGGGTGAGCGGGAGAGGTGGCAGTGGACCGGGCAGGCCATCAGGTATGCCCCGCGAATGTACCTGGATCACGGCTAGGGAGGCGACGCATTCCGAAGGTGGCTGTACTTCATACATTCAAATACTTGGAGCTACTGCTACTGACGATCGACTGGCCAGTGAGGAGGTTGTTTGGACGTTCTTCCTAACAGTGGGAGTTCGTATAGGGCTGCTGGGAGTGGCCGTGAAAAGCATCTCGAGTAGTGAGATAGGCACCGGGCACTGGACTCGCCAGCAGGAACCGCGGTGGTAGTTGCGGCAGAAGAGCATCTACATGGGAATCTTGAATGACTGCTACCGGCACGCCGAGACATGAAGGGAGTACTGGACGGCAGGGCTTGGTCCTATTGTGGCGAACCATTTTGAATCCGGGCTCCTAGATATTCCTTCATCCTGCTCCATGTCTAGTACGAATTGAGAACTAACCTTTGCAGATAGAGCCTGGCACATTGCCAAAGATAGTGTCTAGAGATGATGGAGGACATATCCTGGCAATATACGGAGATTTCGTGGAGGTTTTCAGCAAAGCCAAGGGGGAAGCACTGCCGCCGCATCGGTCAATTGACCAAGCAATCGACTTGGAGCCCGGCTACCATTTGCCATAAGGGTGGATTTACAATATATCGGAGTTGAGTTGAGCAGTATTCACACAATTGGGTGGATAATGATCACGTGCTCAAGTGGCTGGATTATCCATTTGGATTTGGACTTGAAGATCCCCTGCCATATGGACAGATCAATGAGTGGGTATTATCTGACAATGGACGATATGTCACCGGATGGATTATGGGACTGCGATGATTAGTCAATGAAAGATGGATATTATAGAGGCCAGTAACAATTACCTTTAGAGAGCTTACAGAGCTATAGGAGAAGTCATGGAATGCTGCCCATATGAGCACAATTATGCACAGGGTGGAAATGAATGGCTGGAACCAACTGGATCACAGCCGGAGATTGATCCCGGCCCGAGATGGATCACGGCCCGAGATGCATCCCGGCCGGAGACGGATCGTTCCTGGACATTAATCGCGGCCAGCGATGCATTGCGGCCGGAGATGGATCCCAGCCAGAGATGGATGACATCAGATGGACCCAGTCATGAGATGGATCACGGCAGGAGATGGATCGCGGCAGTTATTGATCGCGACCGGATATGGATGGATGACTGGAGGTGGATGACAGGAGTTGGATCTCAGGAGATGGATGACGGGAGACAGATGACAATTGGTCTCATCAGCAACAACTCTAATTTCCGTCAGAAACACCCGGGTGTTCCGGACGGCTCTGACGGCTTTGACGCAACCTCGTACCCTCTGACGGAGAATTACACGCTGCCCGTCGCCCAGGCGACGGGTCGCGTTGCACACGTACTCCATTACTTTGTGGTGACGTTTACGCACCATCAGAAGGACACGTGTGTTACACTCTTCGCAGGGGCTGCAGTTATGCTGAAGCCGTTGACACAACGCCTGGCGATGTTAAATCATAGCTACTACTTGTCGTTCAACGATTTTCAAAACTTATGCATTCAGTTTGTATTCTCATCTATGTATCTGTGTATCTATATAGCTAATATGTACTCCCCGTCGTTCAGTCCACCTCCGTTACCCCTGTATCTCCGTACACCCGCCGTCGCTCATTAACGAAGTACTTGGAGGCCGTGATCGAGCCAGTTGAGAGATGCACTTGCAGGCCGAGATCGAGTGAACTCAAAGATACAATCCGAGGCGATGATCAAGCGAGTTTGGAGATGCAATTGGATGCCGTGATCGAGCGAGTATGGAGATGCACTTTGAGGCGGTGATCGAGCGAGTTTGGAGATGCAATTGGAGGCCGTGATCGTGCGAACATGGAGGCCATAATCGAGCGAGTTTGGTGATGCACTTTGAGGCCGTGATCCAGCGAGTTTGGAAATGCAATTAGAGACTGAGAATGAGTGAACTCAGAGATGCACTCCGAGCTGTGATCGAGCGAGTTTAGAGATGCACTTGCAGCAGGCTATGATCGAGGGAGATTAGAGGAGTACTTGGAGGTGGTCGATCTAGAGGCGGTCGATGGGAGGCGCGCCAGGTGCTGAGACTCTATTCATCGGTTAGTTAACTCGAAACTGTGGGAATGGGCTCTTATGAAATCGTGAGAATGAAGGGACGACAGACAATCTTAGGTGTATGCTGTACTTGGTGTATGCTGCACTCGGCGTATGCTGCACTCGGTGTTAACTCATGATGATGGCATGGAGAGATAGAGAGGGATGACTTAACTTTGTGTGCTTGCAATGATGGTAGAGTTGTGGACGAGAAAGAGAGTGATGGGGGATGAAGATGAGAACGATATGGAGGATACGAGCGGACCTGAGAAATCAGGGGTACAACTTGCCTGATTGGGTTTAGAAAACCTCGTATCAGTGTTATTACCCGCCGGATCGGGACTCGTACCTGCTGTATCGGGGACAGTAAATTGACTCGCACACAAAATCCTCTTAAGTCCCAGTTTCTCATGATGATATCCCCCATCTCCTCTGATCTCTCTCTTTCTTGTGCTCAACTCTATCATCACCTAAGAACATGAAGTCAAGTCATCCATCTCTATCTCTCCATGCCATGATCATGACTTAACACCGAGTACAGCATACATCAAGTACAGCATCATCCGAAGATCGACAGTCTCCCGCTCCCAGCCAGTTTCCCCCTCCCAGCCAGAGTCTCAGCTGCCGTCGCGCCTCCCTCCAAATCGTCCGCTTCCAAGTACTCCTCCAATCTCACTCGATACTAGCCTGCAAGTGCATCTCCAAACTCGCTCTGTGATGGCCTCCAAGTGCATCTCTGAGTTCACTCAATCTCGGCCTCCAAGTGCATCTCCAAACTCACTCGATCACGGCCTCGGAGTGTATCTCTGAGTTCACTCGATCTCGGCCTCCAAGTGCATCTCTCAACTCGCTCGATCACGGCCTCCAAGTACATCGTTACTGAGCAACAGCGGGTGTACGGAGATACAAGGGTAACGGAGGTGGACTGAGCGCCGGGGAGTACATATTCGGCAGACCCCGGGGTAGATAGAGATCATCTCATCTGGTTCCACCTAATTGCGTGGATTCTCACGGCCGGGTAGTATCATATCTTCTCACTTTCTTCCTAGGCTCCTCGAGCTAGAACCTCCGAGTATGCTCGACTACCATCTGTGGCCAGATTGACCGTATGTATATATAGAGAGATACTTAAATAATGAATGCCATATTATGAGGTAGCGAATCTTGTGACTGTAACAAAGACAAATATGATAGACGAAATGCCTTGTGCTTATGGAACCCTGTGTGTGGCTTCCGGACCGATTTACATTTTGCTGATGTACCCAATGAACCCATTCTGACGTATGGTCACAGTTGGCCGCAACGCCACCGTGTTCATTTACAATAGGATATCGAAGGAGCGAGAAGAAACAGCGAAATCGCGATCGGAGGGCGATGTGCAACGGAACGCATCATATTGGCGCCGGGCGCGGAGTAGTCATCTGCCGGGGTTTCTCTGACGGCTCTGACGGAGCGCGTCCACTCTGACGGAGTGCGTCCACTCTGACGGAGTGATTCCGCCTGGACGGAAATGTTTTTTGCTGATGTATCGCAAATCTCTCCTTTGTAAATGCAAATTCTACCAGTGCTCTTTCGCTGACTGTGTAGATATTGTGAATTCAGCAGACTCGGGCCGATGAAAGTTACTTTCTGCACGCGACATTGCCTAATCGACCACTAACTTCCCTGCAGAATCATAGAACAGCAGAATATCATGAAAATGGCGTGTCCATCTGACTGGTATATCGCATTTGGAGATTTATTTCATCCACTATCAGCAACAAACTCAATCTGAACCCATGTAACTTCAAGTGTTGCCACTCAGCAAGGTCCCAACTCAATCCTCCATCCAAGTTCTGCAAAATTTTCCAACACAGCGACTACTCTGTCCGAGGCCGTCACCGATTATATGCTCAGACTGGAGGTTCAACGAACTACCTTCGGAAGAGTTATATGCGGGTGCGATCATGACCAACCCATTTCTCAGTATTCCATATGTCCAGCCCTGAGAGTTAGTTAGTGATACAACCCTGTTGATGTCTCTAGTTCTTCAGGTGTGTCACAATCTTCGGGTGCGTCAGGTCCATTTCTATGTATGTTGGCTTAAACAAACCTCCAATTCTTGCATCAATAGCATACTTGGATACAAGTGCTACCATTCAGGAATCGGGGACAAGAAGAATCCATCTAATCCGGTGCACATGACGCTTCCTAGATCACAACACACAACTAGCATTGACCATATAAATATGATCTGCCAACATGTCATAGGGACAATTTCCATCCACACCTCAGATTGCATCCTCCTGGGCCGAGCGTCACATTATCCAGGGATGCCTCACAGTCCATCCTCCTCGACCGATTGTTACTTTGTTGCCCTATTGTCTCGTTATTCTACTAAACTTCATACTATATTCACTCTCATATACTTCTGGCTACAGGCTCCAACTTCACTTCATCATCATCAACATGGAACCTATGGCCAGCAAGGTGAAGAATCACTATTCACAGAAGAATCCAGAAGCGCACCTTGAGAGAGCACTTGCATGTGCATTGACAGCAGCAAAAGGTAAAATGGTCCGGAAGTCATAACTCAACAACACAGCTATTCTGATCAGGAACACCGATTTTTTCAATAGCTCCCAGAAGCTCCTGAACACGCTGAATGCAAAACGATGTGCTTCTCAGGTACTCTCAGAGTATATTCAGCTGCTCCTCAACACAACCGAAGTAGCCGAACAGAATACAAGAATATTCCAAAGTGTATGAACTTGTCTTCAGAATGCTAGAAAATCATGCATTTAAGTTGGTAAAATTCCGGAGTTGCTGGGACAACGACACTCGTCTCCAACGCGATTCTGGTGCACCTGGAAGCCAGAATCTCCTCGAGAATGATAATATATAATGTCTATATCGAATATTACACTTCGATACACTTATCCCACAGCTACACACCTGAATCAGGCATTCAAATATAATTAATATACAGTCTGGTAGGTATCTAAATCAACCTGTTTATTTTCAAGCCATATGCTATCGATGCCGCCCGCTGCAGCGTCCTCCCGCACCAAATGTGCCCATCCAACTATTGCTCTCAAGGGTACAATATGCATCATACTCGTCTGTTTGACAACCCGGATGAACCGATCAACACAATCAGCCCAACTATTAAGATTATTGATCCTTGTTGGAATCACCACCTCGTATTGTTGAACTTGCGGACATAATACCCGTTGTTCACTCTTCTTGCACCTTTTAGAAAAGGTCGATATTGCTTTCCCGGCTGGCAGGCGCTCCTGAAATTGGACGATCTGATTTGGTGGAGTTCAGCTGAAGTATATTACAGGAAAAGAAGGAATTCGTCCATGGAAGGAGTAATCGAGGGCATTCTCCTCACTTTGCGTATACTGGACCCAGATGTTATCAGCTTCAGGCCAGGTCCCTTGGTTGGCATTAGTATATTCTACCTGGCAATCAAGTCCCTGATGCTCAACAGATATAGGGCCGTGAAATGGTTGACGGTAATACAACCGCCCATTCTGGAGTGTATTACCTATACTGTCACGCAGCAAATTCTGATCATATCCGAACACCAGTCCACTAACTTTGTGTCCCCAGTCCTCGTCAAGTTGCACCCAGAATAACTGTCAAAAGTTGGGAATTCCGAAATCTTCTGATGCATCTCTGAGTGAGGTTATTTTGATACTTCTGCACACTCCGTGGACATGCGTTTCTCTCAAATAATACACCTGCTGTGATACAGGGCGGATGAATGGCTCGTCCTGAATTGATTGGAGACGTAAACGATCGGCTCTGTGTGTACTTTGCCATTTATCAGTAGCGGACTGTAGGTTGAAATCTTTTGCAGATTAAATATTTTAGCAGCCTTGGAGTGCAAGATATGAGAGTGTCTCCTCCATGTTGTCAAGACCGGTACACCGGTCATTGTGCTTGAGCATGTATAGAATCTAATTGACGTTGTTGCTAGATCGATATGCCTCTTTGACATTGGCGATATATAGCTGTTCAGAAATATTGGTGGTGAAATAATCACCGGAACCCATTCCCCAGATTGACTCTGACATATGGTTCACATGATGCATCTTAGGATATCTTAAAAGTATTTAGTGTTGTTCAATGGGTTTCTGGAATCCCTGAATGCCGAGTGTCACCCACCAAGCTTCAAACTCGATCAAGTGGATGGAGAATTCCTTCTTGAACCTCTTTTGTTCATTGGAGGTGATGCCATGAATCTCTGTCCAGCTGGTTAGTGACGCGCTCTGTATCAACCAATCACCAGGTCATGGCTTCCATCTAAGCATCAGATAGGCGGATCTAAAATTGCATTCACTTGTCAGAGGTCAAGTTTGCCGCCCCTTAAGCCTTGTCTTCTGCAGCAGCTTTCCTTAGGGCGAGTTCTTTTGCGAAAATGCTTCAGGGACTGGTTGGCTAAGTTCCAACTTCGTGCAATAGTTGTTGGTCATGATGTTGGAATAATTTATCGAAAAGCTTGGGTTTAACCGGCCTCACTTGATAGATATCACTAGTGTTAGCAATGGGTCCGGGTAACCCGCCACCGGTACGAGTTTGGACCGTAAAAACGGGTCGGTTCGGTTCCAGACCCGGCCAAAAACCCGACCCGCAGCTTCTTGGCGGGCCAAACCCGGACCCGTACCCGTCAACCCGCGGGTTTCGCCGGGTTT
>Ga0307512_10001833_pt1 | contig 28629 bp, 26 predicted proteins | sample 14_EM_MG_FD_200267 | JGI IMG/M metagenome (GOLD analysis project Ga0307512, IMG submission 200267) | Populus trichocarpa ectomycorrhiza microbial communities from riparian zone in the Pacific Northwest, United States - 14_EM | ecosystem: Host-associated > Plants > Roots > Unclassified | place... | reverse complement strand
CCACCATCTCGCCGCTTCCTCCGCGTCCTTCAACGTCTCCGCCTTTCCGTAACACAATTCCTTCCACACCTTCCGTATCTTTCTTCTATTATTCCTAAGTATCTCCGTACCTTCTTGCGCCGTGACACCTGCGGTGCAACTCCACGAAGATAGGCGCTCTTCAATTCCCATCAGGGCTCCTCAGTCTGGATCAACGCTCTTCCATTTCAATCCGCACTAGATTCCCACCAGCACACCTCAGTCTGAATTGTCCCTTCTATATTGCATTCCGCACTCTTAACCCCACAGCCCCTCCCCTTTCGGCTCTCCTCCACTAGTATGGGCGCTCCTCAAACCCTGTTGGGGCTCCTCAGCCTAGATTTGGCGCTCCTCAATCCAAGTCAGCGCTCCTCGGACTAGATTAATGCTCTTCTATTTCATTCCACACCCGATTCCCACCGGCGCACCTCGGTCTGAATAGTCGCATCTTTATTGAATTCCGCACGGTGTGTCCCACATCCCCTCCCCTTCCGGCGCTCTTCCAGTAGTATGGGCGCTTCTCAAACCCCATCGGCACTCCTCAGCCTAGATTTGGCGCTCTTTTTCATTCTGCGCTCCTTCAATGCCTTCTGTTTACTCCTCATTTCCACACAGCACTCCCCATCCTGGCCCTCATCTTTTCGTTGGTGGTTGCTCCCCTTTTTCACCCAAATAATCATTGCCTTTCAAACGCCCATTCAGATTCGCAGCTAGCTAACATCTCATTACACCTTTGTCAGATGTCACAAATTGAGCCAAACGACATTGGAATTCAATTTCAGCCACTCGCCAGGAACAAATAATCAGCAAATACAAGGAGCACCTCCAGCTTCTTTGCGCCGTTGATGAATTGTATGTTCCTCCTTTTGTCAGACCTGATGAGATGGGAGGTGGAGTGGATGACATTGACACCATGTTTGATTGATATCATTCGATCACTTGGTCGGGTTATTGTTTTGGTGTACCTGCATTTATGTTTGAATCACTTGCGTTTTTCTTTGGTTCCTTAATGTAGCAAGGCAAAAAATACAATGTTGAAGAAGCTGATAGCTAGTATGATTCAGAAGTGATAATGAACAATAATCCATGCATCATATTTGCCGTTGAGGGATATCGATTGCTTGTGTCCATCCGGAGAGTCTCAGATCACACCTGCAGTTCTTTGAATGAATATCCATAAGAACACAGGCAGCTCTCAGAGTTTGCTTGTGATTCCCGCATCGGTTTGGCGACACTGCCAGGTGCACCCAAAGTTCATTCTGGCACTCCGACATATTCCCAAACTTATCACAAACACTCCCATGGTACTCCTGTACGCGTCATCAGAGATCCCAGTTACTCCCAAGACGGGCCGGAATGCCCTCCTACGGTCTGATACTCTCCTGAAATTGACGCATCTCAGTTTACACTCCACATCCTCTCAGACACTCCTGGACGCTTCCAGTGACTGAAATACATTTTGCTGATGTTGAGTGAATTTGGAGATTCACTTGGAGGCCATGATCGATCGAGATTGGAGGAGGACTTGGAAGCTCTCAATCTGGAGCTGGTCGATCTGGAGGCAGTTGATCCGCAGGCAGTTGATCGGGAAGGAGGCATGACAGGAGCTGAGACTTTATTCATTGGTCAACTCATAATTGTGGGAATGTACAGAATTCAGTACACCAAGGTCCCCCGAGAGATGAGAGACTGGTGGGGAGCAGGCAAGAGTTCATCTTGGATTGTATGCAGTACTCAGTGTATTGAGTACTCGGTGTATGCAGTACCCGGTGTATGCAGTACTTGGTGTATGCAGTACTTGGTGTCTGCAGTACTTGGTGTCTGCAGTACTTGGTGTATGCAGTACTTGGTGTATGCAGTACTTGGTGTATGCTGTACATGGTGTATGCTGTACTCGGTGTATGCTGCACTCGGTGTATGCTGTACTTGGTGTATGCTGCACTCGGTGTATGCTGTACTTGGTGTATGCTGCACTCGGTGTATGCTGTACTCGGTGTATGCTGTACACGGCATATGCTGGTATTAGGTCATGGTAGAGTCAAAGACAAGAAAGAGAAAGATGAGAGGAGATGGGAAATCATCATGAGAAACTAGGACGTAAGAGAATGTCATGTGCAAGTCAATTTACCATTCCCGATATGGCAGGTACGATTCCCAATCCAGCGGGTAATTATGCTGATACAAGGTCTTCTCAACCCAATCAGCCCTGTCGTACCCCTGATTTCTCATATCCGCTCATATCCTCCATATTGTGCCCATCTTCATCCTGCATCTCTCTTTCTCGTCCACAACTCTACCATCATCACAGAACACAAAGTTAAGTCATCTCTCTCGATCTCTCCATGCCATGATTGTGAGTGAACACCGAGTACAGCATACACTGAGTCGAGCATACACCCAGTGGAGCATCCACTTTAGATTGTCTGTCTTCCCTTCATTCTCACAATTACACGTTGACCCCTGAATATAGCGTCAGCTTCCGGCGTGCCTCTCTACAGGATTGACCATCACCAGCCAAGCTCTCTATGAGAGCTCAACAGTAAGGTCTCCTCGTCACATTCCCACGGTTGCGAGTCAACTAACTGATAAATAGAGTCTCATCAGCACCCGGCTGACCTCCCATCAACTGCGTCCAAGTGCATCTCCAAACACTATCATGGCCTTGGAGGGCATCTCTAAGTTCACTCAATCACGGCCTTCAATTGTATCTCTAAACTAGCTCAATTACACCCTTCAGGTTCACACAATCATGGCCTCCAAGTCCATCTCCACACTCACTTGATCACGGCCTCAGCAATGATTCCACTAGTCCAGACAATCCCAGTTCACCATAGGGCTCAGTCCGGTCCGGTCTAATGGGAATTTTGGACTGGACCAGACCACAGACTGGCAGTCTTGGACTGGATGGGCTTGGTCTGGACTGATCTATTTACGCATGTAATTTTGACATTGCTTATTTGCCAAGTACTACCGAAAACATGACTCATCCTCACTTTTTATCACCACTCACCCCTGAATACCCACTCTGGTCGAAATTAGACCACTTCTGTCTGTATATTCAGCTCCATTGAAATATATTTTCCCCATTAAAAGACTAATAACTGGGAAAGTATACCCTAACCCTGGACACCGTGAGGGATCGGTCCGGACCAAGCCCAGTCCAGTCTGTCAGCATCTGGGATCGGTCCGATCCCAGTCCAAAAATTTCTTGGACTGGACCTGGACTGGACTGGACGGTTCCGGTCTGGACTGATCCATTGCTGGACTGGTGGAATCATTGGGCCTCAGAGTGCATCTCTAAGTTCACTCGATCACAGCCTCCAAATGTATCTCAAAGCTCGCTCGATTACGGCCTCCAAGTTCACACGATGATGGCCTCCAAGTGCATCTCCAAACTCGCTCGATCACGGCCTCCAAGTGCATCAATGAGTTCACTTGATCGTCATCTTCAGGCGCTCCTCGAATTGCTCTCAAGCACCGCCTGCAGCCAGTCTAGATATACCGTGTGTAGGTGGGTAGCTATATAGATACATAGATACATAGATGTGAATACAAACTGAATACATGAGTTTTAAAAATCGTTGAACGATAAGTAGTAGCTATGATTTCCAGGTGCACCAGCAGCGTTCCCAAAGAAGATTTTGTGTTTCCCAGACTGCTCTACTGTGATTCGAGGTGCTCCCAGGCTTGTCATCGGCGCTCCCAGGTGCTCCCAGGCTTGTGGTCGGCGCTCCCAGTTGCTCCCCTGGTTGTCACCAGACCTTCTATATCCACCCAGATTTTTCGCCAGTGCTCCCAGGTGCACCTGAAGGCCACTGCATCAGTCCAGTAAACTCTGGGATTTGACCACTCTGGGATTCTGGTCCGACAACTCTCAGACACTCCCAGAGTCTCCCGGTGACCAAAATACATTTTGCTGATGATCTTTTTAGTAGCGTCGGAATCAACAATATTACTTTGTCCTATTTGCGTATACGATTTATATTGGTGGCCGACCACAATAGTTTGGAAATACGCATAAGTTAACGATAAGAATTACGGCTGTGTACCTAGTATCTATAAATACTTACGCATAAGTATAGATACTTAGGTTAAAGCACCCCCGTAACATCATCGGGGGTGCGAGTGCCGAGGGTGAGGAGGAGGAGGATGAGAAGGAGCAGGAGGAGGAGGAGGAGGAGAGATTAAGAGTTTGCTGATCGTACAACTGGTGTAAAACATCTGTTCCGGTGAGTTGCTGGGTAGACTACCGGCCAAAAGTCGATACTGAGTGGTGTAGAGTCGCAAGATCCCGAAATCCCAAATCCTGAGTCGGCACACTCCCTAGAGAGAGAACGGACACACACGACCAAACTCATGAAGTCAAAGTGCAACCGTAGATATCGATGTGATTGGTGCCACGTACTAAGTCTTGGCATTCTTAAGCGGAGAGTGTGGTTGTCGAAGGTGTGTGTTGACAGATAATGTCTGTACCTAGGTTGCTAGTAAGAGTCTTCCTTCACTTGCTCACTTCTCACTTCTCACTTCTCACTCGTGCTTGTTATCACAAATCGCGACATCAACGACTTGATACCTCGTACGATGCATCCCTCCTGTACAACAAAGTTAGAAACGAGCATCAGGATCAATAAATAAATAATCTCCATGACGGTAAACCTCATTTCTCCAGAACCATTTATATGCTTCCGTCGTACAATAACGCCGAATGAAACTAGAACCCTTGTTTGGCCATGCTCCATCAATGGACATCCTGTAGCAAATCGCCAACTCCTAGCGGGACGCCCTTGTACTCAATATCCCTCGCGTAGGCATTCATCCACAATTTTAGCACAAAAACCACGGTACTAGATGGGCTCAGGTGATTTCGACATCGCTAGTGCTGTCTCTTCAGCAAGAAACTATCGGCTTCCGGGGCATCTGCCTCGTTGAAAATGGTGACTTTTCGCAAGTTACTGGCGTTCGACACAGGACGAAATATCCGGGATGGAGCCCAAGGACTTGGTCCGGGTCCGCTGCGTCTCCGGACAGTCAATTCTTACAGTCAGCCCGCCAGTCAACTTTGACTCTCTTGCCTAAAAGGTATAAAGCATGATCGAAAGAATTTAAGAAATGTGTAGATTTATTGTCCGGGTTCCTGCATTCCAATGCTATGTGGTGATCCGCCTTTTGTATCTTTCCTATGACTAATGATTTGAAGTCGGATTTTGATGTTTGCATATTCAATTAGGGTGGAATTTTACTCAATACATGCTAATCCTCTCATAGACAATATTGTATTTTCCGCGCATTGGCATATGATCAAATACTGGCAGTCAAAGCCATACGGATATGGTGTGGGACTTTTGATGACATTGTTTTGATTCCGGTCTATAGGTTTGTATTCCTCCTTTGTTTTGTACCCTACCCAAATGTTGACTGACGCGAGTTGACTGTAAGAATTGACTGTCCGGCCGCGGAGACGGCCCGGGTCTAGCGAGACTCCGTGAGTGATAGCCTATTAGCTAATAGCAATTGACCAAGGTCATTCCTTCATCTTTCTTCCTACCAGAACTCCCAATGTCCTTCGGGGCTTCGGAGGGAAGCTATCGGAGCAGGAGAGTTAATTGATAAAGAGGACTGGACAATGATTAGGCAAGAAATAGCATCATAAAATTGTTCAGAAGTCTTGGCACCTGTTCGAGACGCGCGGATAGGGATCAAAAGACCATCGCCATTCACAATATTTGTGCCATCGAGCTTTAGGATAGACACATCCGAAATTTCCAAATAGCGCACTTCGAATAGAATTCCCTAAAAGTGAATGGCGGACCGTTATGCCGGGTTCTGGAGGAGGGGCATCACGAACAGGTGGGGTCTGCCGGTGTGGGGTACTTAATAGTAGTGAAGACGGATACTGGTTAGTGGCTTTGGCTGGATAAAGTTGATATACACTACATCAACACACAGCTTCAGCCTTCAGCGAAGGCACGCCCAAATATTCATCCTAATTTTAACATCGTGATAATGTGGTGCACTCGGAAACTAACCGTCTGACAACTTGCTTTCGCCGAAAAATTTGGAAACGAGAGCAATGATGTGGCCTAAAATATCGGATAAATTACAAATCCGCCTTCGGGCACTCATACTTTACTCTCTATACAATGATGCTGATCTGAAGACTACATCACCAATCAAAAGAATAGGGAGAGGAATGTTACAGAAGCAGGCGACATGGTCGACATTGAGAGGAGTCTTCCGGGGTGTTTGGTCTTCTGGCATCACTGATATCGCTCGCCGCATGGCTGTACATCTCTGGGACAGCTCGTGGAGTTATTTCAGCCTGGTAATTATTGGTATAGAAATCAGTTAGGCAGAGTTTTACTACTTTGATTCATTGATTGGGTCTATGTTCAATTGAAGAAACTCAAGTAAACGAGTGACTTAATTGTGTCAACACATCAAACATTTCCTGTTATTCCTCGACCACCAGCGAACATCACGACACCCTTTCTGCTCCTTCTATTTCCTTTTGTTTTGTATTTTTTGAATCACTAAAACAACTTAGAATCATTCCTTTGCTACGATGGTCCAACCTCGTCCCGGTCAAGGGAACCGTCGTATACTGTCATCTGCACATCCGCCTCTAGCTCTCTCTAATGCTCTTGCCTCTGTTCACCGACCGATTGACGTACACGAGAATCAATACTTCCGCGCCCTAATGCATGATACGCAAAGCAGCAGCCGTAACCGCCATGGGGGCTCTAGGTTTTGTTTCCTTGCTCTTTGATTTCATTACGCATTGCTGACAACCAATAATAAACAGAAGTGAGGTCGTCACCAAAACCGGCTTTCACTACAAATCTGTGGCTGCCCAGTGGTTCGAAGACACCCCCAGCGAGTTTAAGCTCAAGGACCTCAATATTAAAACCACTGCAAATGGATTCAAATACTGCTCGGTTGCTGCTATTTGGGACAAGGGCGAAGAGAGGAAGAGCGATATTCGCTCTCGCTCCCACTCTCGTCCTGTTGCTGTATGCCGCGAGCGTTCCAATTCTGGTACTTTGTACCGTTCTCCGCCTTCTACTCGCCGTCGTTCGCGTTCTCGGAAGGAAAGTCACCGCCGTCGATCTCACGAGCCACATGGTGGGGACCAGAGAAGCTCTTCAGTATCGATGAGGAATGTCGATGAATTCAACCTGGGGTTGAAACCTACTAATCGAGATGAAGAGGAGAGGAGGAGGAACGAGAGGGCTAAACGCTTCGCATTGTCGGGTGGCGAATCGAGCACTGCAGGCGGCGGCGGAAAAAGGGCCCGTAGGGGAAGATCGTAGTACGGTACGTGAAATCAAGCGCAAGGATAATAGAGTGAGGTTGATGGTGTACTAATTACCGTTTTCATCCACCAGCCCCCGTTCACTCACCATTTTCAAAAAATAGTTAGGCGTGAAATACAACATGAGGGAAGCTCATGCTATGTTGAATAATTTCCTGGCCAGCTAATGGATATCTTCATAGATTCCTTGGTAGCGACTAATGAAAATGCATCGCTTCAGTGCTGAAGTTGTGTGTGTGTATCCCATTATTTGGGAACAATTGTGCTCCCATGTACTCACATCCGGGTTTGTGACTAATCTAGTGGAAATAAATGTCCACAGGATTCAAAGACTTGTATTATTCTTTCACATCACAACCGGCCTCATGTATCATTCGTGCGTACTGTCATCCAATGGCTACTGAGTTGGGACCCAGGTAAACTCTGTTCAATTTAGCTCGACGACGCCTTATCGGGGCTTAGCATTTTTACTACATTGCACTGATTGCAAAGAATCAAGGTACGCCGAAGTACCTTCACATACACTTGAACTGGAGATATGATCTTGAAATACCACACTGCACACTTACATACAATGGAATGATAGGTTGTGGAAAATGTTAAGCTATTAGGTGAATGTAAATCTAAGTACTGTTGCTTATATTCGCAAGCCGTTGGGGCGTGAAACCTCAGACGTATGTGAACGTAGGGTACGTCAAGCTGCTATCTTGTTATGAAGTAAGTTTGACAAACGATTCCAAATAAAATGACATAAGAATACCAGTTTTCTCTGCATTACCCTTCCATAATGCTAAACTTGCCTACCTAGAATCATGGGTCTAGCTCCGGGCGCACAAATTATCCTTGCAGGTCGTACTAAGTACAGAGCCTACGATGCTGCCTGGGATGGTAGAAATGGTAATATTGGTCCTTATATCAAATGTGGATTGGTCAAGCTCGAGCTGACTGGTCTGCAGGACTGCGGTGGAGATTGGCGGTAGCTGTTTTGAAACTTGAGAGGATCGATGCTACGGTCATTAGTGGCGACATTTATATATTGTTTATAAGATTATGTACTGTTGATACATCTATGCTCTGAGGATATAAACTTCCTAATTAATCTTCTACTCACAGTACTCCTGGTTGAAAACTTCTGCTGGAAAATGGATGTTGAATGTGGTGGGCAGCTTGGTTCTTTTCCCATGTGCCATACCACTATTTGCAAGCGTGCGACTCGACAAAAAATATTGCCAGTCTAGGCGCAGTAGAGCGGGTTTCGAAGTTTGAGAATGTTCGTCTTAGAAATTTATGAAAATGGCAAGACGTAGAACCTCTGACTGGCATATGGACGATCAAAAATGCTAAAGTTCTGCTCGCAATCAGTCATGTAGGAGGAAACTCCGGAAACAGGGTTACTTTATTGACTCTGGCTGTATATTTCTCATCTTCTCTCCAAATAATTTTCTTTTGGGGTTTTATTTATCCTGGGGATGAACTCCAAACAAAAAAATCTCGGTAGTTGTTTATGGAAGGGGGGGTTCAAGACAACAGCGGAGGTCAGATTCGGGGACGTTGAGATAGACGCTATGTGTAGAGTTCACTGCTAATACTTAAGTATTCACGCACGCAGTGTTCCCAACAGTTGGGCTGGCTGGGCTTCACATGTTTACGGCCGGCCCCCCTTAGCGCGGGCTTTTTAAAAAAGCCCGGCCCGCGTGTTAAAAGTAAAGATAGAGAAGCTTGATTGTACTATCTAAGAGGGCCATATATGTACAGTAGTCCATGTACGAATGCGTGCACACACATCTATGTATAGAGACGGCTGAATACCATCAGTCCAACAGCAACCTCCCATACGAGGCATCATCTCCGGCCTTACGAAAGCTGAGATCTATTTATGCAACACCGCGTGTTTAAAGTAAAGATAGTAGAGATGATAGAGAAACTTGATTGTGTATTATCAAGAGGGCCACAAGGCCATATATATATGGTAGTCCAAGTACGAAAGCGTACGTAGTCGTCTATGTATAGATCCGGCTGAATGCCATCAGCCCGACAGCAATCTCCAGCCATACCAGGCTCATCTCCAGCCATACGAAGGCTGAGATCTATTTGTGCTGTTACGATATGGAAGTTAGGGAGAACCGTGTGCATGTATTCTATGGTGGAGGTTTACTATTTTTGGGCCTGCATGAAGTTGTATATGCAGGCAGGCCCGCAGGTCGGCCCGCTTTTGAAGCCCGCAGGCCGGTTGGGCCTGTTGGGAACACTGCACGCACGTAACTGTCCGCATAGGTAGTTGAGCCATTGCTGATCCTGTAGTGCATGTCTGCAGCTAATATGGGAAGTGTACCGTCTTTGAAAGCTACAAACTTACTAAAATAGCGTGGATGGATGTTAAAGTGTTAAGCCGATAACTTCAGCCTATTCGTTTAGATTTTAAAGTGCACCCTTGCAACCCTAGCTTAGGAATAGTTATTGCCAAGAGTCAATTTAAGAAAATTACTAGCCGTTGAAAGTCATTTACGGTCTGGTTTAGGGTTGCAGGGTGCGGGCACTTAAAAACCTTACGAGTACAGAGAAGCTTTAGTGGAACTCCCACCCATTCTAAATTTACGATATAAATAGTCACTCAGTAGATAGTTTGGCACAGATTGATCTCCGAAGTCTACTCTGGGAATTGTTAAATCTTGGGTCACGCTGACGGTACCACGGAGTCATCACCGGGCTAACGGATGTTCTGGTTGTAGAGGTTTGTTCCACGTGGACTTCTAAGTTGCTCTGTAAGAGGAACTTAAGTTCTAGTGCTAAAATGTGTATTATTGGGTTGTGGTGAAGGTTATATAGAAGTTAAACATAATATTAGGATTATGGTAGAAGCATAAGCTTGCTACAAATATTACAAGTGTTAGGCAGCAACAGCCGGCGTAATGTAACCTTGTAAATTGGTTGTCAGGGCGAGAAGAACTCCGTCGTCACCAGTCGGCGGCGTAAGAATATGGCTCCTTACTCAGCCGCCACAGCCAAAACCAAGGATGGTATCCAAAGCCAACACCAGCGGTGAGCGTTTGACTGAGTCACGATCAGATAGAACAATATTGACCCGTTTCCATTTGGCAGGGTGGTGGCTTAGTTCTCGTGACGGGCTGGCAGGCGGGTGGGAGGGTCTAGACTGGCTATGAGACGGGTGGAGGATCACTTGAGCTATCATGTCGGTGGGTAGTGCGAATCATGGAAATTCGGAAAGGCTGAAGCGTACTTTAGACATAGACGGTTGAACGTATGGGAATGGATGAAACGGTCTCACCCTGTATAAATGCAGATATTGAGAGGTATGATATCTGTGATATAGTTATAGGACATTAGAAACAATACGCATACTAAAGTAAAAGTACATGTACTTAATACTTACCTAGGTAAGTACTCCATTATTCGACTTGCCATTCATATTCTGGACACATAGAATTGTCGTCGTGGGGAACCGTTGCGCGGAGCATTTGACTGGCATGGTGCCTCAGCTAGCTTTCGTGATTTGTGTCCGACCTAACTGGTGGTGTGGTGAAAGCTTGTGTTACCTTCCCCTGAGCAGAGTATGTACTCTATAGCAAGTTCCTGTGCATGCATCCAGACGGATAGTCCCGCCGAACAACAGCTCCCGGACCAGCCCCCCATGTGACTTCTAGATACCGACTTCTGCCTGGTTTGTATGTACCAAAATATTCGCCTTCCATTACCTTTATCACCATCACCACCATGCCAAAAACCTGTGAGTGTTGTGAGTAGCATAACATCATATTATGACCGAAAGGTAATTATACAGATTTGATTCGTCCCTGGGATTGCGCTAACCGGCTAAATTAGTGGATGCCATCTTTGATTCAACCTCTGTAACGTTCAGGCACCTGACATGAGGCCTGTCGAATGATTGATCAATCACATCTTGCCTCCATCGTCACACTGACTTTGTGGAACGGTATTTGGCTATAACAATAAAAGCTATCGACGTACGCTTGGATTGAGTTTGTTCTTATAACTACCTCCACAAGTATTCTCACGGCATTCGATCCGAGACTCGTTTAGTAATTCAACATTCTCAATTTTTGAGGTGCAGAAACCGTTCGAACAACATCCAAAGCCAATTAACATAATCTCCCTTCGAGTACTGCTAGCTCAATCGTTCGGTTGGAAAAGCGACTTGCAACGAGTTGGTGAAACGACGTCGTGTCTCTAATCCACTACCGGAACCGTTGGGTTAGTGAACTTTCAATACTCACTTCCCCACTCATGGCAGACTTTGAATCGCTTGAGAGATTGTTGGTTCCGACTTGAAGTGCACTTAAAATCCGTTGGGATTCTTCTAATGTTGCAGAGCAGAGGATCTATTGATCTCAACTTCCATAAGAAGGAGAAGGAGGTCCCAGCATCTCTGCGGCGAAAAGGATGTTGCCCATATGTAAAACATACCCTCTCAAGAGTTTTGTCTATTCTCTACCTCCCTGTTTCAATTCCTACTTATTTTGTTCTTTCCTCCCTACTATTTCGCAGCAGTCGTTCGGTGGGACACAGTCTTGATTCTATTTCTCTTTCACACCTACCCGCCCTGATCAGAATCGTGGCATCGATTATGAGATATGATATAATGCTAACATTCATGGCCCATCCTCTGCAAAGAGTTTCTCTGATATTACTCCTCTTTGCGTGGTGCGTCAGTTCCAGTACATACCCCGGAGAGCCCATTGAGCGGATGATACTGCCTATTCAATACATCTCAGGGCCAAACTGGAATTTTACTCACGGTCCTACACCTAACCTTCCACCAAGAACACCCTGCAATCTCAAAAACTTTGGGCAGAGAAGCAACCACTCTGTCGGAATGGCCTGTATCTTCAATAAACCCATTGAAACCGATGCTCCGTTGGCCATGTTCAATAGAACAAAGCATCCCGTATCCCGCGAGGTAGTTCTTGACAGGTCAGAGCATCCTGTCGGGACGAATAAGTTAGTCCCCTTTGTGACATCATTTACAAAATAAATTTTGCTAATGCTCAAAGCTTTTACACCAATCCGTTGCTTCCGGACGCGATACGAGGTGCTTCTTGGACACTGCCGTATCTAGTTACCTTTCTCAATGGAACCCTCGATACTGAGTGGTGTGGAATGGTTGTCTCTCATACCGAAACAGACAAAATGGTATGGCGTCACTTTGATATCCACTGATATGTGCTGATGTTGTAGTAGTCAATGGGGCCGGACTCAAATGCAGACCCGGTTCAATTTTACATCAACCCACCAGATATTAAATATTTCGTGTTCTCTGCGGCCGAGTTCAAAAACAAAATCACTACAATCACGGCGGATTCCAGTACACAGATGAGCGTCAATCTCAACGTCCATGCGGATAGAGCCAAGTTCGGAAATACAACAAAGAAAATCACGTTCCCCTTAGTCCAGGGCATGGGTTTTGTTACCGCTCAGTATTCCAACTTGGTCCCCGTTCTAGGCTCTGAGATTTTCTTTCGAGGAGTAAAAGAGGTTTCGGCGCCGCGCCGGGGAATGCAGAAGTTTCAGATTGAGTTGGAGGACAGAAGAATATGGTTGATGTATGTCATCTCCAGCACTGACTCTTCCAGATTTCAGTACGACATGAGTGAGAACAAGAGGAAACTTCTCGGAAGGGGTCCTTTCACCGGTATCATTCAAATCGCCAAACTTCCCAAACTAGCTGTGGAGCTCGAGTCGGTGATCGATTCTGCTGCTGGTGCATTTCCAACCGCAGCAACACTCTCGGGTACTGTTAATGGTAGCTCCGGAAGATATACCTTCGACTACACCCGGCAGGGTGATAACAATGCTGGGAAATTGCTGATGTTCGCTTTGCCCCATCATTTCGATTCCTTTGACTCAAAGACACTTATGGGACAAACGAACTTGCAGCTGCGATCTCCCAGCAAAGGTATGCTGAGAGGCATTTTCGGTGATTCTTGGACGATGCTGGAAACTACCTTGCCAACCGATATTACCTGGCTCCCAAATGGAGGGAAAATGAACAATGAAGTGAGGACGGCTATCTATCAGGCGGCTACAGCGGATTTACAGCAAGACATGCAACTCAACACAGACGACGCTTCTGTGTACTTTGCTGGCAAAGCTCTGGCAAGGTTTGCCAAGTAAGTTTTCCGCGAGCCCTATAATGACGCTTCTGCTTATTGTACGGATAGCGTGATTCTAGCTCTTGTAGCTTCTGAAACCGATCCAACCAAGGCCCGCAAAGGGTTGGTTGGTCTTAAAAAGGCAATTGGGAGATGGACTTCCAACAGTCAAAAGCATCCTTTGGAATACGATGAAACTTGGAAAGGCTTAATATCCAATGCTTATTGGGTGAAGAACGACCCTGGAGCTGATTTCGGAGGCCCTTTCTACAACGGTACGTAAAACGAGTTCCAGTGGAGGCAGTCACTGACTTTTCAGACCACCACTTCCGTATGTAGAGCGGGTTTACTATCTATTGAAATGGTCATTGATGCTTCACAGACTACGGATATCACATCTACACGGCTGCCGTAATTGTTCAGTGTGAGAGGATACTTAATCACAGCTCGGACTGGTTAAATGAGAATAGGCACTGGGTCAACAGTTTGGTACGCGATGTAGCTAACCCCAGCACGAAGGACCCATTTTTCCCTGTATTCAGGTCCTTCGACTGGTTCCACGGTCATTCATGGGCCAAGGGCCTTTTTTGGAGTGGTGATGGTAAGGATCAAGAGTCCAGTTCTGAGGATTACAACTTTGCATTTGCGATGAAACTATGGGGGATGGTGAGCGGAGATGGTGCCATGGAGGCGCGCGGAAACCTTATGCTTGGCATTTTAAAAAGAACGGTGAATCAGTATATGTTGTTGCGTAGTGACAATACCACCCATCCGCTACAGTTTATCAAGAATATGGTTTCTGGAATTGTAAGTCCCTCCATCACCTTTTTTGATGATAATTCTAACAGTTTGGTGTGTAGCTATTTGAAAATAAGTGGTATGTATCTTTCGGTATCCAGTTGGCAAAGTCCTGCTAAATCAAGCTGTTTGTCTTAGTGACCACGCGACATACTTCGGCAACCGGACCGAATATATCCAAGGGTAATCCTACAACTCATCTCCTCTGTCTTCTGTTAACAGGTGAACAATAGAATCCACATGCTCCCACTCACTGCGATCTCTCCGTATATACGTAGTCCTGAGTTTGTTCAGACGGAATGGGAGCGGTATTTTGATAATGGTCGTGCCTTAGCTGCCGACAAGGGCTGGAAATCTATTCTCTTCGCCAACTACGCCATTGCAAATCCGAAGGCTGCTTGGCAATGGTTTAGACAGGATGGTTTTGATCAGATTTGGTTGGATGGCGGACTGAGTAGGACTTGGGCTGTTGCGTTTGCGGGAGGTAAGTTTTGTGTGCTAATTTTGCGTGACGGTTGCTGACTGATGGATTCTATGTAGCATTGGGCGGCGCCGATTGAACGGCTACTGTGGCTTTAGAATGCTGAGACGAAGTTGTGATGTGAAGTTTTGAAATTATTTGGTCTCTGTAGTTCTTTATTTTTGTTTCTGTTTAGTGAAATGGTTGTCTTAATGATACCAGTTCGTTTGCATCGATCAACTGTTCACTATCTTTACACTTGGTGTGATGAAGAGAGTACTGCATTGAGCACTGGACTGTATGGGGTACTGGTAAAGGAGAATTAGGAAATCCCGTACGTATGATATCAAGTGTTCCCAAACTACCTGGTGGCCTACCTGGCAAGCTTGGTTGCCCACAGATTGGGCCAGCCGGACTGCTATGTTGCTCTGGCCAAGTCCGGATTCATATAGTGGCCTGGCCTAGTTGATTAGAAACTTGATGGTATCATGTGAATAAATTTGAGGTAGTGTAAACCCTAGTTGAATATGCTCTAAACGAGGTTAGTTAAATTGAGGGAGGGTCTACTAATAGAAACTTTAGTAAGTATGATCTAAATAGTCTGCATATACTCGGGCCAGGCTGTAGAAGCTCCGAAGCTCCTTTTCTAGTAGGTGAGTGGCTGGGGACGGTCGGGGGTTGGGAAGGGAGCGGCTGGGAGGTGACAACGGGGATGGGGTTAGAAATGCTTTCAACTTCATACCAGTCATCGACTCATGATAGTGTACACTTGAACTGCAACTTCTATCTAATCCTACAAAGTGTCTTATAATTGACTGCAATTTGCTTTCTCTTGCTAAGCTCACTCTGTTGTATTCTGTTCTAAAGGTTCAGCAAAAGCAGAAGAATGTTATGGAAATGCAACTGTGATTCTGCATCAGGAAAAAACCTGCGCGTCCCGGGGTATAATTTGCGTTTGTATGTATGTTGTACGTCTGGTGCGTCCGTAACGGTGTGAGTCATTTGTACCCTGTCCAGCAACCTTAGTACAACTCTATGCAGTGTGAGTAATACCTTCCATGTAATGCTTTCTATGGAATACCTATGTTTGAAAACTGCCATAATTATCAACTTGTTATGCCTAGTACCAAATATACCTTTCCAGACTACTTTTGTCATTGTTTGATATGATGAAGAATATTGACACTGGATATGTAGAATATAGAAAGTGGATGGAAATGTTTAGGACATTGTGATGTATCAAAGTCTTGTAACATTGGTATAAGAGAAAGGTGGTATTATTTGTTAAAATAGGGAAGTGTTTTGAGGGATTGCTACATCAGCAAAAACGAAATTTCCTTCATTAAATTTAATAAGGTTATTATACCCACAAACCCCAAAAAATGAAATTGAGGTTTCCCTGGAGTTAGCAACAGGTCCGGGTAACCTGCCAGCGGTCCGGGTTCGGACCAGAAAAACAGTTCGGATCGGCTCCAGACCTGTCCGAAAACCCATCACGCTGCTTCTGGGTGGTCCAAACCTGGACCCGTACCCGTCAATCCGGGGGTGTTGCCGGGTTTGGCTAGACCTGTCGGGTGTTACGGGGGTGCTTAACCCCAATAATGAATACAACATTCATTGAATTAAGTACAGCCGCCTAATCTAAGAAACTCTTTCTTTCCTCGTCTTATCCTCAGACTCAACCTCTTGACCTTCCTCAAGAGCAGACCAATCGATTCTTTCCCAATCATTAATAATTCTCCCCTGCGTATATATTACACCTTGTCCGGAAACAAATAATCTTTGGAGAATTCTTCGAAGGGTAATAACCCGGTACACAAGTACCGATGTTCCAGATAATATATATGTTCGAATCGCCTGTAGAGAATGATTACTGCTAAGATATGGGTTAAATGCTGTGCTTCTAAACAGAAGATCAGATCGCCGAAGGACTCTACTTTCTTCTGCAGAGCGTATTCCTATTGTGTCAACCTTTTCCCAGGCATATAGGGACAGATCACGAGTATGGAGTAAGGAAGTATTAGTGATACAGTTCATAGAGTAGAATTATTAATAATATTTTGAGATCGTCTTCTGTGTTCTGATTGTTGACTGCGGATTGCTGCTTGATCTTGTTCTTTTCATTGCCGGAACAACGCGATGACCTTATAGTCGTCTTCGAGGGTATGTACACCCATACTTCAATGCTATGACTCTGTTCCTCTTGGTAGCTTATCGCGGTCGCGTCATGCCATTCCTGCATGCGCCCAGCGATATGTGCCACGCATCCCAGTAGGTTATAGTGTTCATGCGATGTGGTCTCAAAGGATTACGCTGCGGATTAGAATCAGGCCATCCATTGCGTGATATCAAGTCAGACAATATGACAGATCAAACTTGCGCATAGACATCTCACATTCCATTCATTCGGTAGTTGGAACAACAGCCAATCATAGTCGGAATTAATTATTAGAAATTCATGCCTCACCTGAAAGGTTATTTGTATTGCATCATAGATTTAATCGGCGACCAACCGATACTATGCCAATGTAGAGTTTGACGCATCAGCTTGTATTCTATACGAGTCTAACGTTGCAATGCATACTAACTCAATCCAGTGAGCAGGGTTGCTTTAGGCCTCTTATCTTCAGCCAACGTCATAACTCCCTCAGTCACGTCATGATTAGGCCGAGACCATTCTCTTTGGCCGGTGAGTACCCTGATAGTTTTTATTGTTATGGGGGTTCTTAATCCCAATAATCAATACAACATTTATCAAAATAAGTACAGCCGCCTATCTAAGAAACTCTTTCTTTCCTCGTCTTATCCTAAGACTCAACCTCTAGACCTTCCTCAAAAGCTGCCAGTAAAGTATGATTCCAGAGAACCTCCAGAATTTCCAAAACTCTCCTCCAGGTAGTGATATCCCCTTCCTGTTCATAAAATATTCCTCTCCGGGAAACAAATGATCTTCGGAAAACGCTTCCAAGGGTAGTAAGTGGGTATGTAAGTACCGATGTACCAGGTAGTAGATTCCAACGTAGTATGTGTACAGGGGGTACCACTCGGGAGATTTAGGTTAAATGATCCTGTTTTAAAGCTAATATAAGATGTCCGAAGGACTCGACTTTCTTCTGAAGTGCGCATTCAGATTGTGTAAACCTTAGTGTTAGCAATGAGTCTGGGTAACCCACCAGCGGTCCAGGTTAGGACTGCAAAAACGAGTCGGTTCAGTTCCAGACCGGTCCAAAAACCTGACCTGTTGACTCTTGATGGGCCAAACCTGGACCCGGACCTGTCAACCCACGGGTTTTGCTGGGTCTCACCAGACCCGTCGTTTCCAAGCTCCGGATCTGGGTTTCGGGTTTGACATTTCTGGTTGCATTCAGATATGCTACTGTTAATCGTAAAATATTGACATTGGTACATCACGGTGTGTTTTCGATGTAATGGCCACCTTAATGATTAAAATGGATAAACAGACACGCCCAACAACATCCTGAAAATGAGCGTCAACAGAGCGTCAACGATTCCTGGTCATGTATCTTGGGTAATCTGGGGGGCGACAGGTTGTAAATAGTCATAAATGAAGTATTGGCTGCCTTTATAGGCAAAAGACAAAGTGAAATGCTCCCTGCCCCTTCATGAAAATGAGCGTCAGTGCAGTGTCAACAATTGTTGGCCTTCCATCATGGTTAATCACAGCGCAATGTGGCCGTTTTTGTCTATATACATCGTTTTGACTGTTTTTGTACTCCAAAAGGCTCACGAATACTGAGTGGTACCTCTGAAAATGAAACTAGTTGTTACTGTCCTGGAGGATGTGCCGGGAATATCCCTTATATATCTTCCTATGAGGCTCCCATCTCCTTGTCTATGGATGCTTGTGATCAAGCACCACTCATATTATCGAAGATGCAAGACCAAAAATCGTTGACGTGCCATTGACGCTCATTTTCAAGATGGGGCAGGGAGCGTTTCACATTCTCTTTTGCCTATAAAGTCAGCCAATACTTCATTTATGACTATTTGCAACCTGTCGCCCCCCAGATTACCCAAGATGCATGACCAAGAATCGTTGACGCTCCGTTGACACTCATTTTTACGAGGCGGTAGCAATATTGTCATGAACATTTTGCACCATAGGGTGGCCGATGCATTGATTATGGGTCAACGGCGATGCACAGCACTTTGAGTGTCCATGATGCAAGACCAAAAATTGTCGACACTCCATTGACGCTCATTTTTAGGAGGTGGTAGCGATATCGTAACAACATTTTTGCCTATAAAGGCAGCTGATGAGTTGATTATGGGTCAACGCCATTCTGTGGCCCTTAGATTGGCCAAAATGCAAGACCAAAAGTTGTTGACGCTCCGTTGACACTCATTTTTGGGAGGTGGTAGCGATATCGTCACCAGCATTATGCCCATAAAGGCGGCCGATACATTGATTATGGATTAACGCCAATGCACAGCACTTTGAGTGTTGATGATGCAAGACCAAAAATTGTTGAAGCTCCATTGATGCACATTTTCAGTAGGTGGTAGCAATATCATCGCTGCCATTTTTACCCATAAAGGCGGCCAATAGCTCGATTATAGCTTAATATCGTTGCACAGGTGTTTGATTATCCAAGATGCAAGAACAAAAATTGTTGACGCTCCGTTGATGTTCATTTTTAGGCGATAGTAGCGATGTCGACACTAGTATTTTTGGCCTTCAAGGCGGCCAATACTTGAATCATGTGTCACAGCGACCATGTCTTTTTTTGATTATCAGACTCACAACACCAAAAATCATTGACGCATCATTGACGCTCATTTCGAGGCTGGGCCAACCAGCGTGACATTACGCTTTTTACCTATAAAAGCTGCCAATGCAATCACTTTGGAAGGATGTGACTATGCAGCCGTTTGTTTGCCGAAAATGCAAGACCAAAAATTGTTGACGCTCCGTTGACGCTCAACTTAATGACATACTAACTGTCAGTTGATGCTCAACAATTGTATGTAAAAATGCATATAGTCATTATTGGCAGCCAATAAATCGTTTCTATGTATAAACATTTGCATCCAAAAGCTTCCAAGCCTCTCAATTTCTGATCCACCACTAGACACGTTATCTGAGTGATAAATGAAGTTGGCCTATCATGTTCAGGCACTTTCAGCCGGCAATTAACCACATATAAATTCATACACTAGTTTTGGATATATTTAGCCCGACTTCCTCACCTTTCCTCATCCAGCTCATTCTCCGCGATTTCCATGACCAACCATATGCAATTTTCAACATCTCAATCATGTGCACCAGGTCTGTGCAGAGAGTTATGCAGCTGGATGCATAATCATATGCAGCATGACGGTTGTCATTCATTCAACTTTGCATTGTGCTTTGACCGCTGCATCTATGACTTGTATGACATCACTGACTAATATGTTGTTAGTGAGTTTCGTGTGTAATTTAGTTTTAATTATCTCACTTAACATTAACGGGCAGGATGATATCACAGTCAATGGTTATCAGTCAATGAGATTTGAAATCTAGAAAATTGGCATGGCCTATCCGACCCTTGCACATGCATAGACGAATTGTCATGTCTCACAATTTGGTCACTGAAATCAAGTAAAAGCTGACACGTAGCAAAATAGGTGTGGGTATTGCATTTCAAATTGATACATCGTCACAAATGCCAAATTGCCTATTCATTCCTCCGGCGATGCAGGAGCCATCAACATGTCTTCATTGGAATCTGATTTCTATATGGTAATTAGCTTGGGATGTGATATGCAGGGGTTGAAGTGTGCTTTTTCAACATGCTTTGATTTCTGAATGGGTGACCAATTAGGCATGGGGGCAGGCGGGAGGGATGGAATGCGTTCGTGTGTCTGCGTTTTCCGCGAACCTAGGCTCATATGACTACTCCCTGGACAAGAAGTCAATTGCGGCATTTGCAATTTTCCGGGGACACTATCAAGGGTCTCCATAGGCTCGGCAAATGTCATCCGCAGCGATGACGCTGCATCATCTACAGTTTGAGGTTGAACATTAGCCGGAACCTTCAATTCGGTCATCCCGTACTTCATATCGCTCTCACGGAAGTAGTCGGCCGTGTTTGCGGAGCTTGGTTGTGTCAATTCGTCAAGCTTCATCTGCTTCTGTCTAAAACGCTCCCTGCGATGCTGTACCGTTTTGGAGATTGTGCCCATCACCCAGCCAGGTTCGTCATCTTTGCTAAGCTTGCCCCCCACAGAATCTGCTTCATCATCATCCTCGTCTTCCCCATCCTCCCCATCGTCAGTACATCCAAGATCACTCAGACTATCTCCGATGGCGTTCAACGTCTTGTCACATGTTGTTTCAGGCTTGGTATTTGTCAATCCCGCCTGTTCAGCATTTCTCATATCATCCTGTTCCTGTTTTATTGCTGTCTCTGCGTCTTCAACTAACTTTCTTGCGACAGCGGTCTCTCTTTCTACATAATCTTCGATCCATTTCTCCTTCTCTTCGTTGGTTAAGAAGATAGTTTCTTGTCGGTTCCCCACCGCAAGTTTCTTTTTGGATCGCGAGCTATGCAATGCTCCAAGGGCTCGGACCCGTTCTGCCTCCAAGCCGCTCTTGCCTTTATTCGTTTGGTGACATCTTGGTGTGGAGCGCTTTGTCGATTTGCCGTGTTTGCCTGCCGGTAGTGGCGAAAGGTTCTTTTTTGGAGCATTGACCATTTTATTTTGTGTTAACTTTGTTGATGGACGAGATGTTGGATGTTGCAAGATATGGACCACATAGAGGCAAGCTGCGTCTTTTATGTCGAGGTTGGTACACTTAATCGACTTGAACAAAGCAAAATGCGGATTTCAACCGTCACTACATTGGGAATAGCAATGCTAACCGTACATCATGACATCATGTTTAGCATCTGTTTTATGTAAGATCCGCAGGATTTCTTCAGACAAACATCAGCAGACGTCCTTTCTGTCAAAGAATGTACAGTTTTTATCTGACAAAGATGAGATTTTGGCAGTCGTTCACGGTGATTAATCCCTGTAAACAAACACACAACATCGGACCGACTTGGTGCAAATCGCAGGACGGTTGGCAACCAGTGCAACCGACAGCTATGCGCAACAGGATTCATCTTGTGTAGAACAGGCATGTTGGCTGTTATGCATGCCATTTTGGCTTGAAGCTAACTGTATATTCCTCAGGAGTTCCCACTTCTGTTTGTTATCTTCTTCCTCAGGACTTCCCACTTCGTTTCATGATCATCATCTCTTCACTTCTGTCGCAGCCAATCAAGGCTCCACAAACACCTCAGCTAGGTGAGAGTGGAACAGAATCGAGCAGAACGACGGGCGCTTCATCCAATATGCCACCCGCTGAGACCCAACTACAACCCAGAAAGCACTTAGTTCACCGCAACACTGCAAATGCAGCCACCGAAAATATGACCCTGGACATACAGTTGCGAATTGTCCGTAAAACTGGAAGCGGCAAGAATAGGAAGCAGGATGCAATCGGATGTAAGTGTAGTCATATCGAGGTACACGGCCATCAATTAATGATATTCATTAACAACAACTTTAGTTTCCGTTGGAACTACCCAGGTGTTCCGGATGGCTCTGACGGCTCTGATGGAACTTCTTACCATCTGAAGGAGAATTACACGCTTCCCGTCGCCCAGGCGATGGGTCGCGTTGCATAGCATCAGCAAAATGTATTTTAGTTACTGGAAGCCTCGAGGAGTGTCTGGGAGGATGTGGAGTGTAAACTTAGATGCGTCGATTTCAGGAGAGTATCAGACCCTAGGAGGGCATTCCTGCTGGCCTTCAGAGTAACTGGGAGTGCCGAAGACAAGCCTGGGAGCACCTCGAATCACAGTAGAGCAGTCTGGGAAAAACAACATCTTCTTTGGGAATGCAGCTGGTGCGCCTGGAAATCATAGCTACTACCAATTGTTCAATGATTCTTAAAACTCATGTATTCAGTTTGTATTCTCATCGATGGATCTATGTATCTATATAGCTACCCATCTACACACGATATATCTGGACTGGCTGCAGGCGGAGCTTGAGAGCAATTCGAGGTGCGCCTGAAAATATCAATCCAGTGAACTCAGAGATATACTCTGAGGCCGTGATCGAGCGTGTTTGGAGATGCACTTGGGGAGGCCATAATCGAGCGAGTTTGGAGATACACTTGGAGGCCATGATTGATCGAACTCGCAAGACCTAATCGAGCGAGTCTGGACATACACTTGGAGGCCGTGATCGAGCGAGTTTGGAGATATGCACTTGGGGGCCATGATCGTGCGACCTTGCAGGCCGTAATCGAGCGAGTCTGGAGATACCCTTGGAGGCTGTGATCGAGCGAGGTTGGAGATATGCACTTGAAGGCCATGATCGTGCGAACTTGCAGGCCGTAATAGAACGAGTCTGGAAATACACTTGAAGGCCATGATGAAGCGAGTTTGGAGATGCACTTGGAGGCTGTGATTGAGCGAGATTGGTGATACACTTCGAGGCCATGATTGTGCGAGATTGGACAAGTACTTGGTGGCGGTTGAAGGACAGCGCGCCGGGACTCGATTCATCAGCTGGTTAACTCGCAACCGTGGGCATGTGACAAACTGACTTTACCTTTCAAGCTCTTATGGAGAGCTGGCTGGTGGCAGTCGATCCGTAGGGAGGTACACCGGAAGCTGAAGCTACATTCAGCGGTCAACTCGAAATCGTGAGAATGAAGGGATGACAGACAATCTTAGGTGTATGCTGTACTTGGTGTATGCTGTACTTGGTGTATGCTGCACTCAGTGTTAACTCATAATGATGGCATGGAGAGATAGAGAGGGATGACTTAACTTGGTGTTCTTGCGATGATGGTAGAGTTGTGGATGAGAAAGAGCGAGATGGGGGATGAAGATGAAAACGATATGGAGGATATGAGCAGCTATGAAATATCAGGAGTACGACTTGCCTGATTGGGTTTAGAAGACCTCGCATCGGTGTTATTACCCGCCGGATTGGGACTCGTACCTGCCATATCTGGGATGGTCCATTGACTCGCACATGAAATTCTCTAAGTCCCAGTTTCTTATGACGATTTCCCCCATCTCTTCTGATCTCTTTCATTCTTGTGCTCAACTCTACCATCACCTAAAAACACGAAGTTAAGTCATCCCTCTCTATCTCTCCATGCCATAATCATGAGTTAACACCAAGTACAGCATACACCAAGTACAGTATCATCCCAAGATCAGCAATCACCCGCTCCCAGCCAGTTTCTCATCTCTCGGCAGATGTTGTACTCAACTCTCTACATTCCCAAAATTACAAGTTAACCAATGAATAGAGTATCAGCTGCCGTCGCGCCTCCCTTCAAATCCACTGCCTCCAAGTACTCATCCAATCTCGCTCATTCACAGCCTGCCAGTGCATCTCTGAGTTCACTCAATCTCGGTCTCCAATTGCATCACAAAACTCGCTCGATCATGGCCTCCAAGATTATCGTTAAGAAGCAATGGTGGGTGTACAGAGATACAGGGGTGACTGAGGTGGAATGTGCGACGCAGAGTATATATTCCGGAGACCCCGGGGTAGATAGACAGCATCCCATTTTCATCTCATCTTGTCATACAACGAAAATACACACTCTATCTTTCCCAACTTTTGGTCTCACTCGCACTTTCCAAGATTTTATGGATCCTCACGGGCAGTATCATATCTTCTCACCTTTTTCCCACGCTCCTCGAGCTTAATGTAGAAGGAATGCGAGGAGACATTCTCGCAGCATCACCCATTGCATTGCAATCCCAATGCAAGCGTGTACCCAATGAACCCATTCCGACATATGGTCACAGTTGGCCACTACGCCAGAGTGTTTGTTTAAAATAGGAGACCGACAGAGCAAGAAGAAACGGCAAAACGGTGATGGGAGGGCAATATGCAAAGCGACATGTGGTATTGATGCCGGGCGCGGGGTAATCCGCCACCGGGGTGTCTCTGACAGCTCTGACAGAGCACGTCCACTCTGACGCAGCCATTCCGCCCGGACAGAAATGTTTTTTGCTGATGTTACATGAACATGTTAACCTTTCAGCAGCATGGCACGATAATACTGTGCGATCACATTTAATACTGGATCCTAGTTGGAGGATAGTTCTGAGGGAGTCTCATCCTGAGGACCTGGCTATAAAGAAATCACATTGTTCCGGCGATGAGAAGAATAAGCTCTAGCACCAAACAGTCAGAAATACCTACCAGCGAAAGATGAACCTAAAATAATATTGTGTTTTTCCAGTACCTCTGCCTATACACTGTTAGTTATATATATTTCAAATATTATTAGCATTGGTAAGCGGCAGCCCTGCACCTTCAATGAGTATGACCATTGGGAATGAAGCAGACATATTGTTGTGGATCTTTGGAAACTTAATCAACACCTTCCATGAATGACAATACTTGTTTGCAGCTCAGTAAGTTTGGTGGTTATCACCAATAGTTGGGCTACAACCTGCGCTGGTCTACTATCTAGACAGTCATCAGTTCCCATCAGCATTAAACAACAACTCGGTATGATCAGGAATTATCACCTCAATTCCTACAAGCACTTTACATCAGAGGTTAAATCCTGAACCTTCGGCAACTCAAAACATGTTATCAATCCCACGAGGTTTTTCCCTAGATTCTTCATCACCTGCGCTTCACCTTGAGGTAGAGGTTCAGTCTGAGGATTATATACCTGATCCGTTACAACGTACATGCAAAGGATGCACTAATCATTTACCTACCAAGAAGTCTCAGCTTAAATTGCAACAGAGAAGACTTTTTGAATTACAGTGTCGACTAGTAAATTAGTTACATACGAAGTACCGCTACATTATTGGATAGGATCCAGGGTCATGTATAAGTTCTTATACTTAGCAGTCAAGCACCCCCCTAACAAGAATAAATCTTCAAAACCAATCATGAATGAACACAAGAACCAAAGGGAAGCATGGATGAATTATGAAAGCATCTGTCAAACTCTCTGCTATATCATGGTCAGAAGATAGTTCAGAAGAGGTTTCGCCTGGACAACCTGGCTATAAAGAGATCACCTTGCTGTGGCAATGGAAAGAATACGGTCTAGCAGCGGACAGCTAGAAACCTACCAGTGAATAAGAAATCTAAAATATTATTGAGTTTTTATGATACCTATATCAACATATCATTATTAGTAAATATTATTAGCATATACGCCACAGCCACTCCCCATGACAATCACCTTCGAAAATGAAAGTGAAGTACTACTCTACTCATTTGGAAAATTGATCACCATTTTCCGAGCGAAAAGTTATCTGTTTGCAGCACAGTGTGTCTGGTGGTTATCAGCACTAGTTAACCTTCAACCTGAACTAGTTCAATGGTTGCACATAGTAAACAGACAAGAAATGTACTTAGCATTCTTCATGTCATCAGAGAGTCTAGTAATATATGCTATGCCGAGAGATATTCAATGAGAATCATTCACATCTTGACCTGTGCAGGCCAATCAAAATAAACCTGATTCACATTACATTATTGATCCTTTAAGGCGAATACAGAAAAGACGAGGTAATCTACTTCCCAAAACTAAGAAGTAATTAAATGCAGCATGCAAGTGGAATCAGAGAAACCCAAATCTTTTACCAAATCTTAAGAAAGAAGATTCGCTAGGGAAACAAAGTCTATATGGAAAGAAACATCTCCCAAGAATCAATTCTGCCATTTCCAAAGGAAGAGGGATTTTTGAAACAACAGAAAACGATACCCAAGTATGACAATGATAGTTAGGTTCGCTGAAACAAGAAACTTCGAAATGATACTTATTGCTACCACTTGGAAGTAACTGATAAGCTAAACGGAATGCATTCTGCGAAACTTCAGTAACAGCTAACAAAATGATGAGACATGTTTGGGATACTATAACGTAGGATCTAGGGCCGTGCAAGTATATACACTCAAGGGCAAGCACCCCCCTAATACTATGACATAATAATATGAATAATTAGTGTTAGCGATGGGTCTGGGTAACCAGCCAGCGGTCCAGGTTTTGACTGGAAATACGGTTTGGTTCGGTTCCAGACCCGTCCAAAAACCTGACCCTCTTGGTGCTGGCAGGGTTGTTACCTGGACCACACATAAACCAACAGTTATTTGCCTGGGTTAAACCCGGACCGCAGTTCCATTTTACGGTTCCTTCAACTTTGGCTGCAATTAAGTATCTGAGTTCTGATTGTATTGTGACATGATCAATACATAGATTGTGCAGTTTTAGCCGCTCTTCAACCTCCCACTTTCAGATTTGCAATCCAACCAATATTGGTTGAATTACTGTGCAATAATGCGAAGTTTGATGCGGAATTTGCAGGTTTTCAATAGCGACTCAACTAATATTGGTTGGATTGCAAATCTGAGAGCGGCAGGTGAAAGAACTGCTAAAACTGCACAATCTATGTATTGATCATGTCATGATACAATCAGAACTCAAATACTTAATTAGTGCCAAAGTTGTGAGGTTGAAATGCCGGGTTTTTGGTGGTAAAACCGGCAATGGTCCGGGTTTTCGTGTGGTAAAACCCGTTGCAACGGTTCGGTTCCGGTTCCAACCCTAACCCGGAACCGTTCTAGCGGGTTGGAACCGTTGCTAACACTACGAATAATATGTTATAGTACTGTGCTAACAGCCATAACAATTCTCAGTTATGATGATGCCAAAGCTTTTTCCAATATAAATGTCTTCTGTTATATTATTACCATAATTTTAATATCGAGTTCTATCTTTACTACTTTACTACTCTTACAATACAATAAGAGCAGGAGGCTTGAAAGCTGAGGAGAATAGAAAAGATTCTTAGTGGACAGCTGTACTTAGCTAATAGAAATTTGTATTAGTTACTGGCATCTAAGTACCCCTATAGCAACATCATCGATCCTGTGCCCCTACAGTTACACAAGAGTCCTGGTAAGTATTAGTATTGTACTAGGTTAGGGTTTTGTACGTCGCTACTGTGATCGTGTATTTGCAGTATTTCAATTTCCGTCTTGAAGATGAAGCACCAACTCGCCCAGCTCACCTTCTATCTCGATATCTCTCACTACCGCTGCAGTCGTCTATAACATGTCTATTAGTATGTGATTATGTTTCTATCAACAACAACCCGCCTGCTTCTCTCGCTCCTCCGCCCGGCACTACTTCGGCCCCGCTTCAATAGCGACTTTGCTCCCTGGGAACTTAGAGCGTTAAAACAGTTGGAAGTAATGGAAGCAGAAGCAAGAGCAAAATCCCTTCTTCCCAAGACAACCCGGTACTGCGACTTCCCCTTGCACAGGCTCCGCAATGAGGCATGCTCGCGGGGGCTTGGCTCGAAGGGGAAGAAATCCGAGGTGAGTCTATTGGATTGTGTGTTCTGTGGTGAAATGGTATGATGTTGACTTTTAGCGGCTCAGATTATATATCGCCTTGAGAATGATGACAAATGGAAGGGGATAAAAATTCCTCGTGTTACTGATAGGCCGCGTATAATCATCGGCAAAGTCCCACTACGTGTCCGGAACAGGCATGAAGACACCGTCTTGACTAGTTTTCGCTTGCGGTACCTGCTGACGTTTGGTAACGCAGATTGCCTCGTGATACCGCGCGTGCAGCAAACTGTGCAGACCTTCCGACCTCAACTGAGTCCACTTGTAACGCAAGGGTTCGCCCCGCCTGGGATGCTTCTCCTTCCAAACCCTTCGTGTAGTCTCACCGCTCTACTATCCATGCTCTACAACAACCTCTCCTGCCATCTCCGGGATCTGGGAATTGGTCAGATTTGGAGCTGCGATAATGTCCTACCAGATGGCATTTCACCCGCTCTTCGGGGTGGCGCGCTAGCTATTAGGCCGGAGTTGGTATTGGGGCGGGGTGCTGATGGAGA
>Ga0307512_10001832_pt1 | contig 28637 bp, 42 predicted proteins | sample 14_EM_MG_FD_200267 | JGI IMG/M metagenome (GOLD analysis project Ga0307512, IMG submission 200267) | Populus trichocarpa ectomycorrhiza microbial communities from riparian zone in the Pacific Northwest, United States - 14_EM | ecosystem: Host-associated > Plants > Roots > Unclassified | place... | reverse complement strand
CACACCGGGAATATCACCCTTGGCCTTACCACGACGACCGAAACCGGAGATGAGGACTTCGTCGTTCTCATCGACAAAGTTAAGACAACCGTCGTTCTGACGAAAGATTTCCAAATCTGAGCACCCCATACTTCCATTACGGAAACCACAGAAAAAGACGCACGGGAACGAAAGCGGTGACCTTCTTCCCATTCTTGATGAGTTGCACACGCACACACTTGCGTATGGCGGAATTAGGCTGCTTCGCCTCGACGCCAACCTTCTCGAGGACGATGCCCTTTGCGTGCGAAGACCCTCCTGTGGGTGATGTTTTGTAAAAGTTGCCGAGGGCACGCTTTTTATAAGATTTGTCCGCCTAAATTTCGTAGACAATAGGCCCCCCCACAGTACAAACATTACAGGATCAGCGGATGGATATGGGAGGTAGGCTGAACAACGGGGCGCACCCAACGGTTGTCTCTACGACTATTCTTGAGCTTGCGCGCTGCTTGCAATCCGCGAGGTTTGTTGGCTGTGATTATGGGATAGCGATCAGTCTATTACGGTCGGAACATTGAGGGCTACGGACGACGTACAGCCCATTGTCGTTGCGGATGCCGGAGTAGGTTGTGAATACTTTGGTGTGGTCGTGGAAGGAGTGATGATGAACCTTATTATGCATAACTGTCATAGTTCTTTCCCACGATCCAATGTGAGATAAGATAAGATCTAGCGCACAGTAGCACAACCTTGATGACATGTCAAATCAGATCTGTTTCAGCCTCCGGTCTTTCACGACTTCTACTTCCTCTCTACACCCTCTACAGATTTTGTGATGGAAATGTTTGATGTCCCACGTGTCAGGTGCGGGACTAAATATGGCATTATTTGCCAGAAGACGACACGGTCAGGTGCTGTGGGCCTCGTGTAACATGACAAGGGTTTCTTCCCATGCACGTCCATCTCCGGCCTTCCTTTGGTGCCCGCCTGACCTCTCCGTGTCCCCTGTTCTCTGCTCCCCGCGGGATTCCATATCGAGTATATTCCTACAGGTGATAGATCAAGACCGAATGGACGGCGACCACCGCTTTCCGGTCCTGTGGTGAAGTGGGGCATCGGCGCATCATGACGCCGACTTTACATAGTGGATGATTGACAAGTGAATTTGCCTCATCGCCAAACATTTCTAGGCGGACGTGGTTGGTTCTGTCTAGCCCCTTCTGTGCTTTCTTTTCTCAAGACTGTACTGATTGGGCCATGCCCCAATTAAGACGAGCTACTTCACCGAAATCCCCACCCTTCAATTTAAGAAAGATGGCCTTCAATAATGGTCATAGCGCCTAATGAAAGTGCATATATATTGCAAGTTACTCTTCTTCCATGGAGATGATATCCGATAACCTCTATTACCAGTGGACTGGGTACAGTGTCGGAGATTTTCTACGTTGTTGGCCTATTCAAGAGTCGCTAACAGATCGTGACTCAGGAGGTGGCACTTTCACCCACCCGAGGATTGTGGGTGCCACTTCTTAATGGCAGCCATTGCAATCGCAGTGCATTCAATGTTACTTCGATCGGTAATTCACCGCCAACCCTCGGACAAAGCTCATCTACCTCAGTAGAATATCATACGACATTAACACAAACCTCACGCATTAATGTACATGGGGTTTCCGTTGATGTTGCGTGCCATGTGCCATATTGATCGGGTACGTGAACGGTGGCACTGGCCATGAAAACCCCCGGAAGGGGATTTTGGGGCTGAAAATGATGCCTGGAGAGGGGCTCGCCAAGACGACCCGCTTCAAGTAGATGACCTCGCCGCGACCATGGGCCCAAAACCCAAAAGGGGGCGCTCCCCCTAAGTCCAGAAAAAAGACTCCAAAGATGGCGAGCCTTGGACAGCCTTGGTAGTCCTAGAGGAGGATATCATGGTTGATGAAGACGCGGGATCCCCCCAATGAGTGTGGCTTCTATTTTCAGTCCCAGGCCTTGGCTGCCATCGAGCTTGTTGACAACGAATCTGTTCCCGCCCGCTACTGCGTCAGCTCGAAAAACGCCTGTACTGAATGACAATGTCATAGTTCTCGCTGTGTGCCATGGGCCGATTTTTGGTGGGTTGACTGGGCAAAAGCAACGCAAAGGTCATCGACCTGCGAGAAGTGCTGCCTCTGCGCTCCGAGTCGGCTCACACTCATACGGCCCTTCCCCCTTAACCACAACCCGAACGACCGCGCTCTCCGGTATCTCAGAGACACTAAGGTCAGGCTATTGCCCGTGAAGTACTAGTATACTTGTGCCAAATTGGGGGTCATCGGCTGGGATACACCCTGCCCTGGCGTCACCATTCCATAAATGTTGCATGTTGAAGGTGAAGCGTGTATAACTGGTGCGGGTGTAGGCAAGCCATGAAAGACACTGTCGTTGTGTAGATGCTACCCCCGACGACCCTGTGGAGACTGTTGCACTTTGACCATCTGAATAGCTGAGAATCCCGTGCCCACCGGAGGCATCACCGTGACTCCAACAACCTCCACTCACGCTCGTACAGCGACGAGGCTATGCCAGTGATTTATGGGCCCAACACATGGAGCTTCTCTGATGTAAGATACGAGAATATCGCTCGATTATGGCTATCTGTCTTCAAGACAAGACATGCACGACTAGTGTGACAATCGAGGGTATGTTTTCAGCCAAGCACATCGTTGTACATGGCGGTATCAAGTAGCTTACGCTACGGAATAAACAATGCAGAGTCTACGGCAAAAGATTAGACTAACAGCTAAAATAACCTGCATGTATATTTTCAGTCGATCCTAATTGAGCTATATAACTTCCGTATAGCCCAGTACGTAGCCAAGAATCCGATAGTACCTGTAGACCACGATAAGAGTTAGAACTAATGAACCAATGAAAGAGCCAAACGACTGACCCGTCACCAAAAAGTCAAGAACAACCAAGAGGAAGAGGTACCCTAGGTATAGGGCAACACTGGAGAACGAGTCAAGCGAGAGACGCGACACCGAGTAGAATAGACCGTAAGCTAGTAGCCAGAATGCGCTTCCGCCGCCGGTGAGGAAGGCGCGCCAATGCCACCTAATGCCAAGTGGGTGATAAAAGTGTGTGAGTAACGGCCCAAAACCGTCAACGGAAGGAAGACTCACCGGTACTCTTCAGCACAGAGAAGGAAGTACGTGAACAAGATTGTGACCGTGGCAGTGGTCAAGCCAACGACGCCTGCAGTCAGGGCAAGGAAACCGAAGGCATAGTACGCCCTAGAGGCGAACAAGCTCGATAATACAAAATACAGCTCTACGAAGGCGGCGCCGAATGGGAGAATGCCGCCAAGTAAAGCAGTAGCCTTAATTTACAGTTAACAACAGGATAGAGGTCGCTGGGTGAATCATAACGCACCCATGGTCGCAAATACTTGGGTGGTGGCGGGATTTGACGGGGAATGGTATGTACTCTGACGGGGTGGGGGATGGCCTCATGAGGACAGTCAGCAAAAATGAAGACCAGATGGAACAGAACAAAAAGTCGTACGCCAGTCCTAGATCCAAAATATGCGCCAACTGAGGATAACGGCGCCGAGATGCCGAACCAAAGGAGCACTATAAGTAGCAAAGTACCTAAAAGGCGAATATAGTTGCGACGACATGATGAAGGCATCAAAGCAGACTCACCGAATGGAACAGCGCCGGAAGAGTTCGCCGCAATCAAGAACATGTTGAGGAGAAAGACAATCGCGAAGATGAACCTGTCGAAGGTGAGCTATACTCCCGCGACTATGTGTCGAACGTACGTAGGGAGGACTGTTGCTGTGACAAAGGCATTCTTCCTGCGTTCGGTGCCTCCGAGGGTTGCATAGACCCTGCTTGAAACGTAGCCTGAGACACTGCAGATTACTGTGAGCTTTGCGGACCACGACAGATAAGAACGAAGCCTGACCTGCCAAAGAAGGTCCAACAGATCATCATTACTGTGGCAAGTGAACCACGATTCGAGGGGGAAAGGAAGCCCAACAGAGCAAAGACTAGGTAACCCAAGCTGAGTGTCAGATGTCGGTGGCAGAAGTTTTCTAGACTTACCCAAAGTGACCCCAACCATGGCACATAGCTGAGCCCCATTGCCCACGAGTGCGGAGAGTATTAGGGGATTGTTCGGTGTTCGGAATACTTCGCCATGGACAAGTTTCCAGCCCCAATCCTCTTGGACATCTTCCTGTGTGGCTAAGTCAGCACAACCAATGATGATATTGCGTAGAGGGATGTACGAACGCTGAGATCAATCGCATTATACCGAGAGATCTGTGAAACAGTCACGTTTAAACGAACGGAGATGGAAGTAATGAATGGGCATACATCTCGAGACACGCTACGGTAGACAATCATTGAAACCATAGCGCAAAGGAACACGACGATCACGAGCGAGTTGATCAGGCTAAACCAATGGATACGTGGGTCAAAGATATGAAGGTAGTTGTCCCATCGAGTTGCCTGTGGGGGATATGACAAACCGCCAACAGAGAATGTTGTCAGGAAGGAATGCTTACCCATGGAGTAGGAGATTCCTTCATGCCGCCATGTTCAGAACTGGTTTTGGAATGAAGGAAAAACACTCACATCCCACATCACACGATAAGTATATCGAACTGGGTTGTTTTCCGTCTCGCTCAAGATCAAAGATGTTGTGCTCGAGTCACAGTCCAGATTGCCATCTTGGGGGCCACCTCGGCTAAAAGAGACAAACAGTGAGGAGACCGTGGGGAGGATATGGACATGGCAGATACCTCGAGGGCCATACCAAGACGCCGACTATACGATTCTTTCCGGGACTAGGAGAGTGATATCTAGAATTTTCGCCACGTTAGCCGCCACGTTGGGTCACGATATCCGGAATGAATCGTACCTCAAAACGATGTCATAATGGTTATTCAACAGAGGGCGCTCCGCATTGAGACCATCATCGTTTCCAAGATTGAAACCCATATCGAAGAACATGTCTCCCGACTTCGTGTCAACCTTCATCTCGGCTGCGGGAAGACCATCAACAAGCCAATTCAACGCGTAGTCCTCGCGGATGCGGTCATTGATAAACTTGGCGTCTTCAGCGGGGACGTTCGATTCACAGAGGACTCTGCACGTTGCATTATCCTGTAACATTCGAATCTGAAAGGGGCATGAGACACATCACAACATGACGTGACGCGACGCGTATTGTGTCCGTACATCATATGGTGAATCGAATATGCGGTCACCAAAGAGGATGGAGCCCAGCGATTCGGGTTGTTTGTGGGGGCCGCCTGGTGGTTCACAAAAGTGGAAACTTGTGTGATAGTAGTCATCTGTCGCGTCTAGGTCAGATTACCTCCCTTCACAAGGAATTGCTCGTCCATACAATTGATGAGCGACTTCTGCAAGATTCACCCGGGGATCAGATCACAGGGATTTGAGGAACAGAACGTGAACTCACTAGTTTTGCATCATCTGAACCAGAAAGCATTGGGGTTAAAGCATTGACGAACAGGTCAACCTTTTCTCCCTCTCTATAATCGTGAGGAGCAGCGCCGGGAAGGTAGAACGCGTGGACAGGAAGGTAAGAAATGACAAGGGCAACCAGCACGGCACCACTAACAAAGTGGTTCGCTGGGGACATGTCTTGAAGCTACCTGGGAGAGTGACGAGGTAACTGGGATGAATGTGGCGAATGATATATGAGCGGTGTGATGGGCGGCAAGAGTTGTCGCTAACAGTCGACGCAATTCTCCACAAATTCTCCACGTGGCGTTAGACTGCACAACTGCTGCGCGTTGTTTAGACTACTACGGTAGCTACTCTACTATCGCACAAGCCATAATCTAGTTGCGAGTACAGACGATTTAACGACGTAAATCGACCTGATTGCAAGTGCCTCTGCGAATTATTGGCCTTTAAGTGGTATCACTGGTGTAATGCTACGTCTGAAGTGCGAAAACCGCGTGCTTGTCCTTGCCAGCTCGGACAATAACCAGGCGTCCATCAATCAAGTCTCCAGGTTGAATTCTCCTATGTGCATCAACAGTCTCACCGTTTAAGTAGAGACCACGCATTGCCACCAAGGATTTCGCCGCACCTATGGAAGATAAACGGACGAATAGCCCTGAGTCTCGTAGTGACGTACTGGCGTTCTTAGTTACTCCATGATTAATGGTTAGCCTCAGCACAGTCGTTCCATACATCTCATCTGCTGAAATAGTATAAAGACGCGGGTCACCAGCAAGCGCTTCCAAAACCTCCTCAGCATTCAATACGGATATCTCCGTACCAAAGAGTACTCTGGTGATTAATTTCGCTCGCTTGACACCATCAACTTAATGGGAGTTAGCCAAGGAAATTTGGCATAAATGATGGCAATTACCTGTGTGTACAAGCTCCGTTACTTCTTCAGCCAGAAGTGTTTGGGCAATGCGTTTTTCGGGGTTTTTCTACGTGGTTACCATCAGAAGGGTCCGTGGTACCTTACGTATCGCTCACGCTGTGGTCCTCAAGGACTTGTTGTATCTGTTCCAAGGGTAACATGGTGAATAGTTTCAAGTACCGACCGACATCGTCGTCACTTGTTTTCAGAAAGAACTGCGAGCGGCGTCACGTCGATGATAGAAGTACATCGAACTAACGCTCACCTGGTAAAAGTCATACACAGTTGTCAGCTGTTCATTCAGCCAGATGGCATTGCCTGCACTTTTGCCGAACTTTGCCCCACTCGAAGTTGTGAGAAGAGGTGTAGTGATACCATATGCGCGCTCTCGAGCTTCAGCGACTCCATCCAATGTTCCGCATGTACGACCAATTAGTTCCAGTCCGGCGATGATGTTACCCCATTGATCTGATCCTCCGACCTGGATGGTGCAGCCGGCCTCTTTGTGCAAGAAAAGGAAGTCATACGCCTGTAGAAGTTGGTATGAGAACTCTGAGAACGATATGCCTTGCTGGGAGCTCAGCCGAGACTGAACACTAGACGATGGCGAGTCAGAGTGTGGAGAATATCCGTTTGATGAAACCTACCTTTCTCGAGCGATCATACTGTTGACTCGGGCGGCTGTTCCGGCGACACGCATGAATTCCAACACGCCCAAATTCTGGAACCATTCGATATTATTCATAACGAGTGGAGGTGCAATTGAAGCGCCCAGTGAGGGTATCCTGTTTCCCACATAGTCACGAGCGCGTTCAAAGAACATTTGGACGGCAGTCGATAATTCGTGCATGTTCTTTTCGGCCGCGGCCTCGTCCATGTGAGGCCTTTCTGTAGATCGTCCTGACGGATCTCCTATCAATGCCGTAGCGCCTCCAATCTGTGGAACAGTGAGGTAAATACTTGAACGCTAGGTGTATGGCTCACAAGAGGAATGGTTTGGTGGCCGTGGAGCTGAAAATGGACCAGACACATCATTGGCAGGATATGGCCAACATGTAATGAGTTGGAGGTTGGATCTACGCCAGAGTATACGACTCGGCTTTGATCCTGGAGAAATTTTTGGAGTTCTTCAGGCCTGTAGCAAACATTGGTTCAACGGAAGGTTTCGTGAATGTGATGACAACTTACTTGGTAACTTGGGAAACAAATCCCCGGGAGGTCAATTCATCCAGAAGCCCTGTTTGAGTAGCCAAACCGCGTCGAGGGAGATGTACATGGTATGGTTTGAATGCACCGCTGCATAAGACGCGACGCAACAAAATCATGAGCGTCACGTTTTATGACACGCGGCGTCGCCTAGGGCTGAAGTTAAGGTATGGTGTCATCATCAGCCCGCACAACTTACCCGTTAGGCCAGCCAGTGGTAGGTAGCTACAGTATGGGCACACACAAACACCTCTACTTCGTCTTCAGCTTGTCATGGCCCGGCTTAGAAATCCCTCGACAGAAGGGGAAATCGACTCCCGCATAAACTGTTTCGCGCGCAAAAAGACTCAGACCTTAGGTGGAGAACTGGCGGTGACTCTGTGCTTTCGACTTATACCACAGGTATATGCCCAACTGCCAAGACCTTGAATTCTATTGATATGGTGGACCTTCTGGGAAAAAAAAAAGAGTCTAGCGAGATCTTGGTCCCGTTCTGCTCCGGATTTACTCGCTCAACTTGGGCCGAGTTGCATACTTTTTGCCAAGCCATAACCTACGGGATCCAGTAGCGCTTTTGTCCTCGACGCGAGACAAGTGCTATGCGATAATAGATGGACCACTGACCATTGATGGTTGAATCAGGCCATCTGTTTTATATCACTCATGGATACCAAACATTGGGGAGTTTCGGCGTGCATCTTCCCCGTCAAATCATGAATACGATAGCTCCTGTTACTTTGCGCTCGTATCACTTTCGTGCCGCCTCTTTACCGGATGTCTGTCGCGCTGCCGCTGTGTCTTCTCAACCACTCCCTGCTACGAGGACTCAGGGTGACCATTGGGCTACAAGGCTCCCTCATCTTGGATGCTAGTACGGTGCTAGTAGCCCTGATGTTTCATATACGCTCATATAGAGGTCTAAGAGCAGGGTCATTTCGGATCAAGGGTATGGCCGTGTGGGTGATATTCGAAGAATCGTCCCCATTTTGCATTTCATTCATACCACTGCGTTGCATGGATCACGGTCCTGCCTTCGTTTTTGGTCCCGTTGACAGCCATAGAAGGTCTCGTTCAACTATGGCATTCTGTATCCATAGATCCCAGAAAGACTGGAAACAATCAATGGCTACCTGTACTAGGTCAGTGCTTCAACGTCAGCGCATTGAAATATCGACTCACAACGCCCAGTTACTGAACGACGTGAACAAGCATTACAATGGGAGATCGCCCAAACCCAGGCCCACATTGTTCGGGCATCAACCCATGTTACTTAGCTCACATAATTGTAGGTGTTATACATACTAAACTATTGTTGCGGCTCGAGTGGGTCGTGCTCGCGCAGAAGACTCGTTATTTACAAAAGTCCGCCATCTGTGTGGGGGCTTGTCTCCTAAGGTCATTGAGGAGAATGGTAGGGGTGAGGAAGATTCCCACTTGACAAGTGTCATGAGTTGGATTGTTGAAAGTTGAGCTTTCAGGCTTAGGGCTCAACTGACACTTTCCTTGACCTTTCTATGACCTTCCAGTAGCTACGAATGAGCAATTGTTCCTTTCATCCTCGAGAGTCCTTGAACGGGGGCTTCCCTTCGACGCCTTTGAGATCTGTGCCATAACAGTGCTCCGCTAGTTCTCCGTCTTGAATCTTCGCGCGTCGCACTCAACTTCGACACGCGACACGCACACACATGGCGTACACCTGCGACACAAACACACAATAACACTGTGGCACTCTCAGCTCTCAACTTAGTGTGTCGCTGTGACACGAGCCCTTTGTCTCCCATTTCATCTGCATACGACCACCGAGTCCCCGAATTCTCCCTCTCGAAACCCTTGTCCACGCGGATACGCTTTCCTATATCAACGGTTCTTCACTGGCAGCCCCAGGCCCAGCACCCGAACAATCATCGACGAATTCAACGCAAAGCGCAAGAAGGTCTTACAAACGGAAATCAAACCAATCGACCCCCTAAGAGGACCATCAGATCCCAGGAGGTTCGCCTTCTAACGCCCTACTAGGAGCTTGGAGAGAACTTTGATACGTAAGCGAAGCGTATTCGGTTGCGGCCATCACTAGAAGATATCTGCAGACCTAGACCCACAAAGAGTGCACACTTCGATCGTTGTAAACGCCCTTCCCCCCCATTCTCCACGCACGCACATACACACACACAGCCAATCACAGCGACGTTCCAACAAACGGCGCAAACAGTACCACTCACACCGACAACAACTATGGCCATTAGTGCTGAGCCGCCCATGTCCAATAGGGAACTAGCCGGAAACCCGCCTCCCATATTCGATGGTGATAGGGATAAGACCGAGGCGTTCTTCCTATATTTTCGCATTTACCACGAGCTAAACAAGGATGCCCCCGAGATGAGGTCTCCATACAAACGGGTGCTCCTAGCCCTGACTTACATTCGAGGACGCAATGGTTATGGTTGGGTTAACGACTGGGTGGAGGAACAGTTGACGGCTTTAACGAACAAGGTGGCGGATGAAACGGCAAACGCCGCCGCCGATGAGCAGCTTTGGACCGACTTCGTGACCTCCTTCAAAAGCGCCTTCACGAGTACGACTGAACAATATGACGCCCTGGTCAAACTGAATGCCCTCACAATGAAAGGGAGGGGGCCTGACCTGGACCTATACATAGCGATGTTCAAACACCTCGCCAGGAAGGCTGGCCTCGATCTCGACTCTACAGAAACAACTGCCAGATTCGTAGAAGGCCTCCACGAAGAACTAAAATCGCGCATCATCCGACGAGATACACTCCCGAGCACACTTACCGAATGGATGACTGTAGCGCAGGAAGTCCACCAGAGTCACACACGTCCGAGCCGAAATGCTCAAGGTGGAGGCTTGCAGCCAATGGCGCGCTGTCCTGCCATTGGTATCACGAGGAACTAACGCGGCCAAAACTATCGACGACGATCGCATCCAAACAGTTTTGACCGAGGAGCAGAAACAGTAGTACCTTGACGAGGGACGCTACTCCCATTGCGGCTTGCGTGGCCACATTTCCTGTGCATGCCCCGAAAAGTGATGAGACGGCGGCAGACCTGCCAAGCACAGGCCTAGATGACTGACAAGAAACTAGCAGAGAAGTCCGGGATGAAAGTCGACCTCAGAGGAACGGTAAACAGAAGAACGATCATAAAACACGTAGCACCGTCTCGGGCCTCGCACTGCCCGATCTTTTCTTCGTCAGGACAGACTAAATGCACTAGAGGGTTTTTGTAAAGGTTTGAAAAAGTCTATCCTATGTTTCCTATGGTTCTTCCCTCTTTTCGTCATTATTGATGGTCGATGATTCCTTCTTGTGTACGATTGCAGGTAGATTAATTATAGACCCATGTAACAATTGTTCAGTGACTTAGTGGTGAGCTGCGCTCATCATAGAATACCCATGTCACGTTTAGCCAGGGAGCGCGACTCACTCTGAAGCGATTGGGGAGGTAGACCGCAACATACCCCCGATGGAGAGCCATTACATGATCAGTCATTGAGAAGTATCTCCGTGGTGGGTGACCGTGGGTCGGCGCTAATTAGAAAATCCGAAGCGCCAATACGTGTCCGGAGCTTCCGTGACACGTGAGGACGCGACTAGTTATCGCGCGTCGAGGCGCTGGCGCTGGCGCGAACCCCAGAATGACGGTCAACTCAATAATGGGTCGGGTCGGATCATACGTTCTTTTTGCTAATGTCAGACATCGCTGGGTTATTTTAACGTGTCAGCCTTTCCGTCCTTCCATGAATCCATCCCTCCTTGCTCTTTCTCTTCCTTGATACTCTCTATGCACCTTCGCCGTGTCTCTGTTGCGCTACCGCCGGGTTGGTTGACGCTTCGGTCTTATGCATCTCAAGCTACCCCCGTTACTATCGGTATTCGCCGCGAAGATCCGGGGCGTATATGGGAGCGCCGGGCTCCCCTCACTCCAGATGCTGTTGCAGAGCTAGTGAACCGTGATAATGTACGTGTGCTCATACAGGAGTGTGACCGCAGGGTCTTTCCACTCGAGGAGTATGTCCACGTGCGTACTATGTATCTATGTTTGAGACCTGGAGCTTATTACTGACCACGTCGACAACACGCAGGCGGGTGCGGAGGTGCACCCTACGCTCGAGCCCGCCCACCTGGTTCTCGGCATCAAGGAAACCCCTCTTCATACTCTCATCACGAGCCCAGTCCGCTCGGTCCATCAGAATGTTCTTGTCACACGAACGCACATGATGTTCTCCCATACCGTCAAAGGCCAGGAATATAACATGCCTTTGCTTTCAAGGTTCCTTACCGGAGGAGATCATTTTGCTGACCCCAAACTCACGGGTGATAATTCTCTTCCACAACTAGCAAGTCGTCTCGTCGATTATGAGCTTTTGACGGGGCCAGATGGCAAGAGGACAGTTGCATTTGGATGGCATGCTGGAGGTGTGTGGCCCCCACGTCCTGTACAACCTAGGATTCACGAGTGAGCTCTTAGTTGCTGGAACGCTTGAGGCGCTCTCTGCGATGGCACTTAAACACCTGGAACGTGGAGTCGCCTCGCCATTCCTCGTATGTAACCGTCTAGGGTTCTGGTACCTTGGAGCTGACACGGGGCTATTCCCATAGTACACCCCACGCCCACACACTTCACCACATCTTGACGCCCATCGTGCCCAACTAAGATATATTGGAAGTCAGATTACTGAATACGGCACCCCAAAGAGTCTTGGACCATTTATATTTGGCGTCACAGGGTAAACAATTCTGCGCTCTGAAGCCGCATGTGTCTCACCGTGTGGTCTTACAGCAATGGGAATGTCACGCAGGGCATCCTGTCTACGTTATCGGAGCTTCCCATTATCAACGTAAATGTAGATGACCTGCCCGCGCTTGTCAACGACCCAGGTTACGTTAGTTCAGCCTTGCAACCAAACATCTAACCTGACAATTGTGTCCAGCTACTGACCTGCGAAAGATATATGTCGTCCATGCCCTTCCCAGCTCTTACATACATCGTGTTGATGGGGCATCTTATGACCGCTCAGGCTACTACGCAAATCCTCAGGAATATCGTTCGTCGTTCCACACGAAGGTATTGATTTGCTACATTCTCTCGTTTATCGTTGCGTGGCTCATCCTGTTTACCGACTAGATCGCACCTTACCTTACCCTCCTGATAAATGGAGTCGGTTGGAATGTCGGTTTTCCTCGACTTCTCACGACGTCGCAGTTGGCTCTGGCGAAGCGCCTAGCTGCTGTTGGAGACATTTCATGCGATGTTGGCGGCGGTCTCGAGTTTGTCTCTCGCGCGACGACGATAGATTCGCCCTCGTACGATGTGAATGGTGTCACCGTAGTCGCTGTGGATATCCTTCCTGCGAGTCTTCCGCGCGATGCGAGCGTCCACTTCTCGTCAAAGCTCTTACGATACGTGCGGTCTGTAGTAAACGAGTACAAAGGCTTCAAGGAGGGAGACGCGGAGACTGGCGATGCTCTGAAGAGGGCGACCATCGCTAGCGAAGGACGAATTCAACCTGAACGCAAATGGTTAGCAGAGAAAGTCGAGGCATGGCGAGCCTCTCAAAGATCGCGGATTGAGAACAAGCGTACAGCTTCTGACACCAGTTCCGAGAATGATAGCAGGATGAGACGCGTAGCTGAGAGGAAGAAGCGTGTTCTAGTCTTGGGCAGCGGTATGGTTGCAGGACCTGCTGTGGGTGAACTAGCTGCGAGGTCAGATGTCGAACTCATCGTTGGTACGTGCCGCACTTGGCCTTTTCTTGGTGATGCCAGGGTGATAAACATAGCGCTGTAGCTAGCAACTCCCTTCAGGAAGCAGAGCACCTAGTCGCGGCCCATCCTAATGCGAGCGCCCTATTCGTCAGCATGGACGACCAGAGTCGAGTTAGCCAGCTTGTAAACGAATCTGACATCGTCATCAGGTAGGTCTCACTTTCTTCACCTTCCATGGGCATCGCCCATTGGCGATTCTTACATCCTGCTGTAGTCTGCTCCCAGCTCCACTGCACCCAGCCGTGGCGGAGCTATGCATTAAACACAAGAAACCTATGGTGACCGCTTCTTACATATCACCAGCCATGCGATCTTTTCATTCACAGTATGACGCTCCATGCCTGCCCGCCGGATCATTCCTGGACTAATCCTCTACATAGGGCTCATTCAGCAGGCGTTCTCCTCCTGAATGAAATCGGCCTTGATCCCGGCATCGACCACTGCTCTGCTCATTCGCTCTTGTCCCGCTTGCGTTCCGAAAATAAGCAAGTCGTGAGCTTCACGTCTTTTTGCGGGGGCCTCCCCGCCCCCGAAGTCGCAGGGGCGGTCCCCCTCGGCTACAAGTTCAGCTGGAGCCCCCGTGGTGTTCTACGGGCTGCAAGCGAAAGTGCGAGCTTCCGCCTCGCTGGACAGGTACGATCCTCAGGACATCTCCTGCCCGTCCCTCGGTTACAAAACCTGATTATACACAATTCCGTCAGAATTGGGAAATCCCGGGGGAGAGATTACTTCTTCAGAACTTCCCCGATGTACCCCTTTCAAACGTTTTGAGGTTCGAAGGCCTTGCCAACAGGAACAGTATGCCCTATGCAGAGACGTACTCTCTGAAGGACGAGGAACTTCGCACCATGTTGCGGGGGACGCTCAGGTAGAACATTTCCCCCATCCTACCTCTACCGCAAAAAGTCGCGTGTTAACGACAAACCACAGATACCCTGGCTTTTCGTCTCTAATGCACTCTTTCGATACCATAGGCCTCCTAGAGCCTTCCAAGCCTATCGCTCTGGACCACTGGTCCTCCCTCACCCGTCTCGCCCTAGAACAGAAATTCGGCCTCACCCTCCCCGCGGACGACCTCCCATCTCTCAAATCCGCGCTGACCACCGTCCTCCCTGCTTCCCGCATCCCACCTCTCCTCGAAGCTCTCACATGGCTCCACCTCATCCCTTCCGCCTCCACATCCTCGTCGTCGCATGCCCAGGATTCGAGACAGCCTGCTCCACCACCCTCACAGCCCATCCCGCCCGCGGACGCCCTCGCGTTGCACCTCGCCCATGCCCTGCGCTACGCGCCAGACGAGCGCGACCTCGTCCTCCTGCACCACGAGATCGTAGCGCGTGATCGGTACACCGGCACGGAGAAGGTACACACCTCAACGCTCACCGCATATGGCGACGCGCGGGCGTCCGCCATGGCGCGCACCGTCGGTCTGCCCGTTGCCTTTGCGACGCAGCGCGTGCTAGACGGAGCTGTGCGTGCGACGGGCGTGTGCGGGCCGACGGCCGACGAGGCCGTGTGGAAGGGCGTCTTGGAGGGATTGGAGAGTAGGGGCCTTGGGGTCAGGGAGACCATCAGATCTGTACCATCCTTGGAGGGCGTCCTGGCTGCCGGATTGAAGCAGCGGACGACTGCTGCTGGCTTCTAGCTTGGAACATCTGACGCGCAAGTTTTTTTTGTCTCAAATACCACCAAGTGATTGGATTCAATAGCAATATATAGTTTTATCTAGCGTACTCTAGTAATAGCGGAATGGTACATACAAAGTACGCCGTGTCTGAAGAACGTGCATGTCCGTGTCCATGAACAAATGCCCATGGGACTACTGGTAAGGTTGCTAAACGCGTCGCAAGGTTCCGTAGGTCACATAGTTGATGCAACACTACGGTAGTGTTGCATCAACTATGTTAATCCTCAGCTGTGGGTGTAAATGATTCATATCGTGATCATAACCATGACGAAGGGTGAGCACAGTCACTCCACGTACGCTGACGGTATCCCCATCCATAACACAGATTTATCGGGGGCGTTGGCATAGCGGGAGTCCCAGACCTCCTTAAACTCGGGTTCAAGCTCTGTCAGCTCAGATGGATTAGGGCGCCATTTGATGCCTGCTTCAAGACCGCTGATTGGAACGGTCAGTCAACCGGGAGCAGGAGGAGGGGGAGACACAAAGCGTGTCCGACACACGTGTGCGCTATGAGCACTTTCCCTGTCAGTGGCGGCTAAGGTACAAGATATCCTCCTTGTGAATCCCTATTCATGACCCTCGGAAGGGACCACACCTGCGATCGCGTCTGCATCCCCAGAGTATATCACATCGAGGGTCTCCGCGTCATCTGGGCAAAGTACGAAGGAAACAAATTGGTATGATCTGTGCATGGCCAAAGTGATCACCAACGTGCTCTCGTCACTAGTAAATATCGCCCGGCGCACCTTGGTAGTTCTCGCCAACTCCAGGTAAGTCGGCACGCTGCTTCGCCCCAACACCTTCCAGGACCTCCTTTCCTCCGATTCCTGAGCGCGCTCCAGTATGCTTGGAGTGCCAAGAGCCCTGGCAGATATGACTATGAGTCTTGTCCTGCACACTGTATGCGTTTCGGTTGGACCGTCTGGATGGAACAGCGGGTTGGGCATATAGGCAACTCCCGTGGCGCGGTTTTCACTGGTGCGGAGGTTTGGTGAGGTTTCGACACATACTTGGACCATCTCTGTGGGTATGGGTCAGATGCATGGCTGCATTTCATTGCTAGGTGGCACTTTGCAAGCTCCAGATCAGATAGGCGATATTCTTGCAATTGTCTTCCAATGTTTACTGGGTAGCAGCAAAACTTGCAAAAACTCACTGGTCTGGAATTCACTATCCACAGGGACTGCTGACCCCTTGGAATACCCAACAAATGCATCATTTCTATGCAAGAGGGGGACAAATGTGTGGCCTTGCACTGCTAGGTGGTAGTATGCAAACTTGTGACAGATAGTTAATATTCTTGCATTCCTCACCAGGTAGCAGCAAACTTTGCAAAGACTTATAAGATGGACAAGAAGATTTTATTTGCAACACAAGGGTTAACTACCCCTACATACACTAACTACTCTTGGAACTGATGATGCTGATGCTTGAGCAAGGATTCACGAGTACTGGTGTCTGTCAGCTCGACGCTCTCGGAGTGCGCGACCTCCCCACTCTCGGAGGATTCCTCAACGCGCTTCGAGCTGTCGTGGGCGCGTCTGACGATTTCCCACTCGACGCGGAGGAACACCCACACCCATCTTCGCAGAAGCTCGGCGACTTCGATCCAAAAGATGAAGAAAGAACCATCTCCCTGCGCTTTCGCGTGCAGGTGGCTCGACAGCTTGATGCTCCATGTGAGGCGGAGGACCAAGTTGATAAATAGTGCAAGGGGGTATACTGGAAGCGGGTATAAGAGCTTCTCGCGAAGACCGAATGGATGCTCGCCCGCGGAATGGGGGTACGGCGATACTGGATACGGGAAGGCGATACGCAACGGTGTTTTTGGGGTGTGTTGAACAGTGACGGTAGATGCCTCGCGCTCTTTCATCGCGGGGAGAACCAGCGCGCGAGGCATGAAGGCTGGATGGGCATGTTTCCGCTTTGACCTGAATTGCAGGAGGTCAAAGCCCCAGTCGTTCGTCACGTCCCACCAGAACGAATATAAAGAGTTGACGAGGGCGGCAAGAAGCCTGAACAAAATCAATTCGACCGACCAGCGTGAGGAAGGGGTATAGTACGAGGGGGGAAGAGTGATGCGTACCAAAGGCGGAAAAGCATGTATTCACTGTTCCACGCACCGTCCCTACCCAACTCGTCGTTCCTGGCCAAGATGTCGGACGGCACGAGTCGTTGCGCGGCGGACAAGAATATCACAGGGAATGAGCTCGCGTATTTTACAGCATTCCAGAGCGGGCGACGACCGCCATTTGATGAGCTCGTATATTCGACTACGCATTGTCGAAAGCGCACGAGGTACGGAAGACTGGGTTATGTTGAGCGACGCAATTCAAGAGATGTGAGATGGAAAGCAAATACGTACCTCATCAACGTCGGCAAAATCCATCTATACCATCCGTACTGCTTTGGAGGAGCGAGGAGACTGCCCCCTGGAAGTAGCATACAGAGCGACAGCCAGACATCCCCGAGTACTTTCGCGTACGACGTGAAGATGTCGGCAAAAACAACGTCCGAGAAGTATATCCGGTGGTTGATGGGTGACGATATGCATCTTTTGATGCTCCTATTTTTTAAATGGTAAGCCAGCGCCATCGGGAGAAAAACAATCAAAGGAAGCACGCCGGGAGGTGGACGAAGACGTACAGGATGAACGCGTCGCGCTCTGGTTTTTGCATAAAATCGAAAGGGGAGATCGTACATATGAGGACGACAAGAGCGCCCACGGACGGGATATACTTGAAAGAGTTGACAAGGGCAGCATCGCCGTACGTGGCGGAGCGGTACAGCATCCACGCGGCGGAGACCCACAGGCCGAGCCAGAGCGCGAGACGATAAAGGGGGGAATAGAGAGAGCCGGTGCTGTCCACGGTTGCCTCGCGTGCGCCGTGAGCGCCGTGAGCGTGTCGAGCATCCACGGAGCGGGGGAGAGCAGGGGCACCTGCACGCTCGTGTGTGCGCAGGTCGAGCGCGCTGGCAGCATCTATGCCCAATAGGCGAAGGCCATGCAGATTCGCCGCCCAGCCGAGGATGCCTAATCCTGCGAGGAAGAGGACGCGGAAGGGGAGGGGAAAGGCAACGACGAAGGAAGAGTCGTCCAGCTCGTCGTCCATGGTCGTTGTTTCGTTTCAATGGTGTTGGGGCATCAGATTGAGGATGGACTTGCGGTGGTGCCAAGACTTGTGACTTAAATAAATAAATGACGCGCGCGCGGCAGTCGTATCTCAGCGCTGAACCGCCCTCTGCCCTCTGCTTCTGACATCAAGTGGCGTTGCCACGTAAACACACTGCCACGTAGACACACCGTCACGGAACCTCGCCCGAGCTTTCCATCCATGGCTGACAGCAAACAAGGCGCATACGGTGCCAGAGCTTCCGATACGGACTTTCGACGGAAATGGGACAAGGAAGAATATGCCGAAAAAGCGCGACAAAAGGACGAGGAGGAGAGGCTGCGCATGCAGGAAAATGAAGAGCGCATGAAACAAGGCACGGACGGGCATCTGCTTTCTGTGTGTGTGCAAAGGGTATTGACTCGTTAGGATCTATCGACCGTCAGGCAAGAAGCCTATCAAGGGGAAGAGGAAGGATCTCCCAAAGCCCACCGAGCTCATGAAGCGGCGAGATCACGACCTCGAACTGGACAAAAACCTGGGCAAAACCATGGTCGTCCAGAACCCCGGCGGGAGGGGACCCGGCCAGCCAGGATTCCACTGCGAAGCCTGCAACAGGACGTACAAGGACAGCGTCGGCTACCTAGACCACATCAACGGGCGAGCGCGTTGGTGGACCCTTCCCATTCCTCTCATGATATAACTGACATCGACAAATGGATGGGCCGCGACATCAAACATGAAAATATTTTTCTTTTAATAAAAAAAAAACCGCGAATGACGGACAGATCTACGTGCCCTCGGACAGACCACGCGGCTGGAGCGGTCCACCTTAGAGCAGGTTCGCGCCAAAATCGCCTCCCTGCGTGCGCAGACCAAGGAGGCCTCTCAAGCAAAGGCGTTCGACTTTGACAAGCGCCTCGCCGAGATCCGAGAGAAGGAGTTGGCGGCGCGCGAAGAGAAGAAGGCCGCGAAGAAGGCCGAGCGAGAGAGGGCGCGTCTCGAGCTCGCACAGAATGCAACGGCGATGGAAGTCGACGGCGGCAGTGACATGATGAACATGATGGGCTTCAGCGGGTTCGGCTCCACCAAAAAATGATGATGATGATTCCTCTTCGTCCACTCTTCAGGATACTTTGCTGTACGTTTGATATCTGTACTCTAGCTACACGGGTGTAATACACGTCTTTCTTTTTCTTCCCTCTTTGCGTCTAGTTCATGGCCGCACCAGCGACAGCATGAATTTACTTTCTGCGACTTCCTGCTCCTCCTCGACGATGACGTCCGAGCCTGCTTTACGCGTGCTCGCATCCGCAGGAACGCTCCGCACAGTCCGCTCGATGACCTCTGCGTGTTCTCGCATCGCATCGCGAAGCTCCGCCCCGACGCCCTCCTCGAATTGATAGTACACCTCGATGTCGTCCGTAGCCTGCAGCCCTGCCTTTTTGCGAAGCTTCTGCACGCGACTGATGAGCTCGCGCGCCAGCCACTCCCGGGCGAGCTCCGGATGAACCTGGATGTCGAGGCGCACGACAACGTCGTTGTCCGTGTGTGTCGCATACGAGCCTTCGCCCTCAGGTAACTCGATGTACCGTTGCACGACAAGGTCTCCCTCGACGAGCTCAATACCCGCGACTGTCACGCGACCAGTCTCTGTGTACGATCTGACGTCATCGCTCGAAAGCCCCGGAAGCGCGCCTTTGACTTTGCCCAAGTTGCTGCGCAGTTTCCGTCCCAAGACAGCCCAATCGGCCACAGCGCGGTACCGCACTCCTGCGGTCGTTTCCTCCGATGTGACGATGACGTCACGGACGTTGAGCTCAGATTGGATGTACCTCTGCAGAGATCGGACGTCATCTAGATACTCTTTCTGAGGGTGGAATACAAGTAGTTCTTTTAACGGAGTCTGGGATAGATGATTAGCGAACCGCTCTCCACTTTGGGCCCCAATGACGTACCTTGAGACTTAGATTGTTGCGTTCGCGGATGTTTCGGGTCAGTTCGATGACGGTCTGCATACGTTTCACCTGAAGTTCAATGGTGGGGTCGAAGTACTCCTCCTTGACGTCTGGGAAGAGTAAGAAATGCACTGATCGTGTGTCGCCGGCGCTTGGGTCCTCGGGTATGTACGCCCGCAATGACTGGTAGATATTTTCGGTGAGGAAAGGCGTATATGATGACTTTGTCCGAGAGTCAGAATGACGGAAGCAGGAAGACCAGAATGTTCGCTTACCATCGTCCGACAGAGTGTGAACAGGGTCTCAAAGAGCGTATTCAGTGCCACCACGGTGTCCTCAAGACCGTCTTCCCCTTTGAGTCGTCGACGATTGAAACGGATGTACCAGTTCGTGAGTTCGTCGATCAGATCGAGCAATCGTGGTATGATGGTGTATAGACGATACGCTGCCATCTCTTCCTTAACAAGCCTGATAAGCGATTGGCACCGAGCCAAGATCCAGCGGTCCATGACATTGTTCGACACGGGTGCATGGGCATCATATCGGAACTCATGCCCGGCCGCCTTCTTGAGGAGTGCGACCTGGCCAAGGAAAAACCGGAACGAGTTGAACCAGGGCAGGAGCACCCGCGAGATAACCTCTCGCACGCCTTCTTCTCGGAAGCGAAGATTGTCGCCACGGACTATGGGCGAGTTGACGAGGAACATCCTGCCGATAGCAATATCGTCAGACATATAGATCAAAGAAATGTCGGTAAAGAACAAACCTTGTGGCATCGGCACCGTACTGATCAAGGATCAAGGATGGAGCGGGATAATTCTTCAGGCTCTTGCTCATCTTTTTACCGTCGCTAAACATAGTAAGCAAAAGGAGTCTCGAGCCATTGAAACAGCAAACACTCACGCTGCGAGAACAAGACCGGTAACAATGAGATTTTGCCACGGAGCCCTACCGAACAGATGCGTAGACAATACAAGGAGTGTGTAAAACCAGCCCCTGGTCTGGTCGATACCCTCAGAGATGAAGTTTGCCGGAAATGTATTTTCAAATAGCTCCTTGTTTTCGAACGGGTAATGAAGCTGAGCATAGGGCATACTACGCGAGCAAACAATCAGATGCTAATCTAGGACTTCGACGAATATCACTTACCTTCCGGACTCGAACCAACAGTCAAAGACCTCCGGGATCCTCTTCAAAACGCCTTTGCCTTGTTGTGAGGGGATGGTAATGTGATCTATTTTGTCTGAGTGTAAATCCGTTATACCCTTCTCTCCCGATAACTCTTCGAGTTCGCTGACGGAGCCAACGGCAATGATCTATACATAGGCTCAATGCCATTCTCACTATCCAAAGAGAGTAAGGAGCGTACTTCCTCAAAGTCGTCAGAGACCCACAGTGGGATCGGGGTACCCCAATAGCGGTTCCGAGAAATAGACCAGTCGCGTGCGTTGGCGAGCCAGTTTCCGAATCGATTCTCACCGACATTCTGCGGCACCCTGCGAAGAGGGGTGAGAAGGACAATTCAGGACTGTTGGGGCATTTGTAGACAAGTACTGTCACGAACCATCGAGTCTCGCCATTGTTCCTCACAAGGTCATCAACAATATGTGACACTCTCACATTCCATACCGGAAAGGCGCGATAGATGATAGGTGTGTTCGACCTATGAACACGGCAGTCAGAACGTGAAATCATCCATACACGGGTCGTCATCCCAACCTCCAACAGAATGGATACTGATGTCTTTCCTGGTCCTGTTTCACGAGTCGGCCCTTCGCTTTGAGCACTTTCATTATTTCCTTGTCTGCATCCTGGTGAAGAGTGCCGGTTGCATAAGCCCGCGTACATCGTAGACAAAGTCGTACAACAGGCTGACCTTCACATACTGCCCGGCGAAATCTGGCACTTCGCTTGTGAACCTACCAGTATCGTCAATGGGACACGGTGGCATCTCATCCTCGCCGATGACTTCATAGGCAAGTGCGATACGGTGATCGTCTTCACCAAATCCGGGTGCTTGATGGACGATACCGGTGCCGTCCTTATCCGTCACGTAAGTGTCCACAACTACGCGGAAGGCTCTATCCTCATACTGTGCAACGACCAACTAGTAAGAAGAGATTGCTGGGCCTGAGATGAGATAGGCTACACACCTTCTCCGTAAAGTACTCGAACATTGGAGTGTACCTCCAACCTCTCATGTCCTCGCCACTGAATTGCCCAACCTTCTTGATCTTGGCCTTTTTCGGGTCCTTGTACAAGGCTACCAAGCGAGATTCCAAAAGAATGTAATTCTCGCCGCGCCCCTCATCATATATTTTGATATAATTGAAATCGGGGTGAACACAGAGCGCAAGATTAGAGGGAAGCGTCCATGGCGTTGTTGTCCATGCCAGAAGAGACGTCTTTGGGTCGTCCACAAGCGGGAATGCAACGACCACTGTGGAAAGATGCACAGGGATCAACACAGGCGCTTCATCAGTGGACGGCAGTTGTAACACACCGGCAGGGTCGTTAACCTCTTTATAATTCTGGCCAGCTTCAAAGTTCGACAGCGGTGTGAGCAAGCCCGTGGAGTAAGGCATGACCTTGAGACCGCGATAGACCAAGCCCTTATCGAACAGCTGCTGAAACGCCCACCAGACGCTCTCCATGAAGCTGAGATTGAGCGTCTTGTAGTCGTTGTCAAAGTCGATCCAGCGACCCATGCGCTCGACGGTCGTGCGCCATTCGGTCGAGTAGCGCATCACGATCGCGCGGCACTCGGCGTTGTACTTGTCGACGCCCATACTCAGCACGTCCGCGCGCGACGTGATGCCGAGCTTCTTGTCGATCTCGTGCTCGACGGGCACGCCGTGCGTGTCCCAGCCGAAACGCCGCGGCACGTGGAAGCCCGAGACGTGCGCGTGGCGCGTGACGATGTCCTGCCGGGTTTACGTCCGCGCCCCGCGCCCATCCTCCGATGAGCAAAATAATAATAACAATAAAAGAAAAGAAAACCAATGGAGGGGGCGAGTGCGGAAGAAGATGATGGTGGGGGAGGTGAAGCTGCGTACCTTGATCGTTCCGGCGAGGAGATGACCATAATGTGGTAGACCGGTAGCGAACGGAGGGCCATCGTAGAAAGAGTACACTGGACGTCCTTCTGAGAGCTTGAGGCTCGTTCGGAACGCGTCGATCTCGCGCCAAAATTTCAACACTTTCTCTTCCTCCTCTGGGAAGTTAAAGGCTGATGAAACTGTAGTGGAATTGCGTGGATCGATAAAGTCGATGACGAGCGAGAGAACGAATGAGAATACTCACTGTCGTGTGGCGGGAACATGACGATGAGTACAAAGATGTGTCTGTTAGCGCACGAGTCACCTCGGATTAGAGTCCACCGCCTCCGATCAATTCCATCAATCAATCCGCTCACTCGGCCCGGTCATCCGTAGCAACCCACTATGAATTATGTCTACATAAATACATAAACACCCTGGTCATCTCTAAACTACACACGTCGACATGGGACCCACAGTCCTTCCAGCATGAACCCGCACACTAGACCTCCCCGACCTCGCCGGGGCCCGACTAAACCTTCTCCTTCCCGAGTACCTCTCTAATCCCCCACGTCAATAATCCAGTTGTTCTACTGTGGCCTAGAGCAACGAGTGCATGATTCGAGTCAAACGAGAGGGCGGCAATAGCTATGCCATGCTTGGGGAGAGGCGTGTACCCGGCAAGTCGGCGCATCTGGTAGGATACGCCGTGGTAAGAATGTGTAATAGAGACTGGCGAAAGTGCCAGGCGTCGGAGCACGCCTCCAGTTTGTAGCCAGAATAAACCGATCAACGAACGTATGGCAGGTCAGTCGCTCGGCAAAAGTTAGGATGGCCGTAGAGTGTCCGTTGGATGCGATTCTTCTGGTTCCTGCGGGCGCATTCGCCTTTGCTGTTTTCGCTCTTCCCTCCATTGCAAAGCACGTGCCACCCATCCTCGCATGTCAACATCGCGGTGCGCGTCCTCTTGCAGGAATGGATGACTCTGCACCGTATGTTAGCGAAACTGAGGGAAGTGAGTAAAGATGCTGAACAGTGTGACATACCAACAGTTGGGCGTATGTGGCGCGGCCCTCTGGTTGCTTTACAAGGCATTGGCCCACCCAATCTCGCGCATCCTCCGAATAAGCGTCAGGCAGTTCTGGCGGATCGCCATGGACGATTGCGGTGAGTTGGGCAAAGACGTTCGAGTAAGTTTCAGGTGGGTATGGGTATTTCCCAAAGGCGATCTCGAGTGTCGCCAATCCGACGGACCACACGTCAGATGAGACGGTATAGGTGCCGAGCGCGTTCTGTGATTCACCCTTGATACGTTCGGGTGCCATGTAGCTTTGGCATCCGATATTCGTTTTAGCGAGCGACTTTTCGAGCTGTCCTGAAACGCCAAAATCGCAGAGTTTGACATAGCCTGCTCTGTTCAGGAGAACATTCGTGGGTTTAACGTCTAGAATAGAAACAAACCTTTCATGACCGAACCGTGTTAACAGAGAAGCGTCGCACATACCTCGGTGAATGATTTGCAATTCATCTTTGAGGAATTTAAGCCCTTTGACCATGAAAGACACAATGCGGCCCAAAACCGGCTCGGGCACGCCAACGCCATATAGTTTATCCAGACTACCAGCATCCATGTACTCCATGCAATAATAGACACAGGACTCTATGAAGAACGCGCCGTAAAACTCGACAATGGATGGGTGGACGGCGCGGTGTAGAATGTCAAGCTCCATGATGATCGCATTTAGCTTGGTATTGTCAAGTTCCAAACGAATTTCCTGAAAGGTATCAGTAAATCAGCTGGACAGTGATGCTGGGAGTTGAAGAGAGCCCTACCTTCATCGCCATCGCTACGTTGGTGGGTCTGTGGAGGACTCGCTTGACGGTACCGTAGGCGCCACTACCGAGCTCTTCACCGAGCTGGAGTTGATCCATGTTGATGGCGAAAGAAGGGCCATTGGAAAAGTCGACCCCTGAGGAATGTACAATTGCTTTGCCGTTGAAATTGAGCGCGCCAGATGGATCACTTATCATGTGGGTAAGTGGAATACAGTCGGAGTATGACGAGGAGAGCGTACACAATCTTCCCGAAGTTTGCAAATGGGGTATTTGTCACAGCCACCGGGCGACGAGGGGGCCATTCCGCGTCATTTGGGACGACTGCGGCCGGACCGGCGCTTGCTGTGCCGCCACCAGGCTCACCGGTGATGTCACTAAGTTTGAATAACGGTTTATTCCGCCGGGCAGCCATTCCCGAACCAGGACGAAGCGGGCCCCCCGAGGGTGTCCGCAGCTGAGTGGTAGGTGCCCCGAGGCTGACGCGCTTAAATGCGGCGGTAGCACCGTCGATGTCCGGTGTTTGGGGTACTCGCCTTGCCATCTGTGAGACGACATCAACAGAGGAACGAAATGAGATTGGAAGGGTGCATACGGCCGCCATTTTTGCTTGAAGGCTGGGGGGTATTGGAGTTGCGCCGTTTCCTCTAGAAGCGACGAGGGATATGGAACGGGATGAGGGCGGGCCGGGTGGATTTCGGGAAGGAGTTGGGAAAACGGAGGGTCTAGGAGATGCAGGGATTGAATCAGACATGGTGGATGAGAGGAAAGATGGGGAAAGAGGAGAGAGAGTTGGTAGGGATCTAAAAGCAAAGCAAGGACGGGACGGGACGGACGGATGGAGGGGAATGACTTGGATGACTTCACCGGGCCTAATTTGAATGGCATTTAATCGGGGACCCCTGGAACCGCCCAATTCCAATTTATGGCTGTGGCCCGTGGCCCGTGGCATTCACTCACTCACCTCTTTCATGTACCTTGTCGGTTCACCTCTATCCGATCTCTCATTCAACTTGTACTATACCCTCTCCTCTCTCCTCGCTTTCGCCATACTCTCTCTCGCCTACTCCCGCGTACGCGGCCTTTTTGGCCTCGACAACGAAAACATGTCGCTCACCGTCAAATGGGGACGTGAACGGTTTGTCTCTTCTCTTCTCCATCTATCCCCTACCCCTGACATGCCTCGCCTTTACCGCCCTCCTTCTTTTCCTTCGCCGCATCCTTCCCGTTCACCTTATCACTCGCCGTCATTTCCGGCTCACTGCCTCCTGATTCGCGCCTCCGCAGTCTCCAGATCCCCCTTCCCCCACTCGATACCAAACTCTCCGCCCTCCGACAGACTCTTTCTGAGCGCACACACCTGGCCCCCAATGCTTTCAAGCTCATCTATGCTGGCGCCATTATGAAAGACGATGATGCCCCCCGTAAGTCTCTTCTACCTTAATATGTCACTTTCCGTCTTCCCCTTCCCTCCACTTCTGATTCCGTCATGTTTCTCCATTCATCTATCTCCTATCACTCGTTGCTTGTCCTTGTCAACTAGTCAACTATCTGCAATATTGTGTCTAGCTCTCCATCTGATATTGCGTCATAGCCGACCTACACTCGCCTGCTAAATTCTGAATCAATTCCCCCACCCTTTCCCCATCATTTCCCGATGTGCTTAACCTTATCCTAACAGTGTCAGCATACAAGATACGATCAGGTGGTACGCTATTACTTCTCGACTCGACACCCGCGGGTTCTCCAAGTCCCGCGGCAGCAGCGGCATCAAAGCCCCCAAAGACCGAGGCTTCGACTATCGAGGTCATTCGGTCGGAGCTTTCTACCGTCCGTAGTACCCTCGAGCCCAGTGTCGACGTGTTCCTTCGCACCCCTACAGTCGATGCCGAGCACACGCGCCTCGGAGAGCTGCTACTTCAGGCACTCCTCCGCCTCGATGCCATAAGTATTGACAGCACATGGACCGAAGCCCGCCGGGAACGCAAGGGTGCCGTGCGTGCTGTACAAGGCGTTCTTGATCGCTTGGACAAGGGGTGGCGAGAGGCCAAGGCACAAGCACACACACCGGCAGGATCAGGGTCCCGACGGTAGCTTCACCGCGATATCACATTGTCCATGTCAGCTTGGCATACCCCCTTGAGCAAGCCAATTGGTTAGATCCATTCACTTTGAAACTTCGATGCGTCGGGCATTTCTGAGTGCATCCCCCGCACGCCACAAATCCTTTCTGCCGGATAGAATTTAGGGGAATGAGGTTGGTCATTTAGGAGTTCGATTAGGTTTGGTCGCTTCGCCGAAGCAGGGTCATCCGAATTTGGACAACATTGGTGTATCTTGGGTCTCTGTCCTAATCATAATCATAGAGATGCCCTGGTATGGTGTCTTCCGTTTGAAGGGGATGATACGATGTGAAGCATTGTGTGCCGCCCCGGCTCGCTCCGCGGTGTTTCAACAATCCCGGGCATTTTGGCGTAAACTCGGTTGGTCGCTCCTGGGGACCTGAAGACACCTGTTTCCGATCAATGTGACAACATCGCCCACTGATTATTGAGCGGTTTTTAGCGCTTGAGAATACATTGGAGCTTCTGGGGTGCTTCTGGTGTGCTCGTGCAAACCACGCGTGAGTTGTCAACGGCTGACGGCCATGTACTGGAGCGCTTGTCACGATCAGAACTGCAGATCTCTCCGCGTGTCAATTCCACTTGGACTCGCCGACTAACAAGTGCATTCCAGTTCGCATGCATGTGAAAAGCTAGTGTAGCACTCCAGGTGTATGCACTGCGCTTTTCACACTGGCCCCTTTGTAAACGCCCAATCGCTCGCTCGGTATCATACCACTGTCAGCTTTGATCGCGTCATCGGAGCTAACTTAGGTCCTCGCCTTCCGACCGGGACCAAATCACTAGAGAATACCTCCGCTTTCCAGACCCAGTGCAGAGCCGTCCTTATTCACGTTCCGAGGTGATCTTGGTATATAACCCCAATTGGAGAATTAGCCAAGAGTTTGTAGTACGGTATTACATTCCTTATTCCGGCCTACCACCCGCTAACTCGCATTTGTTTCCTAGGTATCTGATTTCAAGAAGGGTCGTGCTGATAGAAGGGCATATCATAGATGCGTGCGTTAAGATGACATCGAGGGGAACGTTCATCTTACACGAGTCCACCCCGTGATCTCAAGACCGAGCCGTCGATCACGACACCATCATTCCAGCGCTATCTCGTGACCTCGACGAAAGGGTAGGTCATCTACCCTACACCCCATCCAGATCCAGGGAGAATTGACGTGTGCCGTGTCACCTCAGGTCGTGTACATGGTACATGTGCATCATTCCTTCAATTACACACAGCCCCAGGATCGGTTCGGAGTACGTCGATTCTCGGTGCTACTGTGGATCACAGGGACCCCTGTGCGTATCTTTCGGCGGCCTGACTCCGATGACACAAACGACACCACCCACGCGCAGTCTTGCTCTCCAGTACCATGTGCCCATGACCTTGTTGGCACGGCATGCCTGGCTGCGGCTCCGAGTCTCGTGTCGTGTCATGTCGGCATGCTCCCCCTTCCCCTTGTCAGGGACATCCTTTCCCCCGATCAGTGACATACAGGACGTTCCTCCTTTCCTCATCCACCCC
>Ga0307512_10001831_pt1 | contig 28639 bp, 39 predicted proteins | sample 14_EM_MG_FD_200267 | JGI IMG/M metagenome (GOLD analysis project Ga0307512, IMG submission 200267) | Populus trichocarpa ectomycorrhiza microbial communities from riparian zone in the Pacific Northwest, United States - 14_EM | ecosystem: Host-associated > Plants > Roots > Unclassified | place... | reverse complement strand
CGGGAAGAGTGAGGATCAACCCCGAGCCAGTGAGCACTCAGGGCACAATTCGTTCTTCGTCAAAACTGAATCGCAAAACAGCCGGTGCCTCATGAGCGTCATGGAACAAGAAAATAGGGTCAGTCCCACTCACGATACTTCTCGGGATACTGACGGCTGCAGATCCAACCCCAGATTAGCTTTGGAACGTTCCGCATAGCCTCGCCACTTACTACTGCCAGCACGTTGTGGTGCATTCCGGAGGTACACAATCGTCGGGATGTGCAATGCTAAATTTACAGAACCTGTTCTCGCATGGTGCCTGCAACAGAAGCCACCGCGAGGTCAGCCCTCGCAACGAGGCATTCCATCCAAGCCACGCACTGATTCTTCCTGTAGGGAGAAACCCATGTGAAGGCCCATTCTTGTTGGTATCCACCTACACGGGAGGACGTACCGTCGTTATTTGGTGTCCGCAAACTGTATAGGACCTTGTGACACTGTACGACCGAACGGTTTAATCTCCAGAGCAATAACTGGGTATTGTCTTTGCCAGGACGTACTAGCGTCTGCGACACATTGCAGTGGAACGGACGATGATTACGAACAAGGACAAATGGGAAGAAGGTGTGGAATGTTTGTTCGTACAATCGCAACCATCACGGCTTTATATCCAACTCCAGGGCTCTCAGGTGTGCTCGGATCACTCTGCTGCGTCATTTTCATGAGCAGAGCTGGTGGCGAAATGAGCAGATTGTCACCGGTCAGGTGCGGACCGCGTAGCAACGGCAGGGAAAAGACATCTATGGAATTTCACCACCAGAAGGCGCTTCGGAGGAAAGATCCACTCTGGTATCAGACAAACCGTCGATAGTTAATCGATGTGACCCATCTTTGCCAATTGCGGCAATGCAAAAACTCTGAAAGGCTAACAGCTGCAGCCTCAACAGGGATCCTTCCGGTCGATCGCCAAAATTTCTAGAAACCACGACAAACGTCGTGCGGCCGACCAGACCGTTATCGCTGCAGATCCGACTCCTTATTACAGCACTGTTACGCCACGAAGCCACGCGTCTTCCGTTATTAACTCGGAAACCCGAATCTGCGGAGGGGCAAGCGCTGAGGCTGCTTAGGCCAGGTGAATGTTGCCCGATTGATCGTGGTCCGCTCGAGGCGCCCCACGGTCACGGGGTATAGCTAACTTTCTCGCATTGATGTCTTTCGTACTTACACATGAAAGGTTATCGTAACTTTATCGCTAGCCTGAGATCGTTAGGCAAAAACAGATTGATCACCACATCATAGACGCGCACCTTACACGCATGTTTTTTGTCTACCCTGCAAACATCCCCACCAGGTAGTGGCTCACACCTTCTGGTGTTAATATTCCCACATCTGATATCACTAAGGAAATCAAATCCGGCCTGCTGGGGTTATCATACCACGTCTCTCGGCCAACACAACGAGATGCCCTCACTTGGTATAATCCACTTCCGGGTTTAGCGCCACTTGTTCCGCTGACATGCTTTTTTGCGTCCACGATCCGGTGCCGGTGCTTGCAGGCAACGCGACGTCTTTGAGTTCATCGCACGACGGCTCCTCGTTTATCAATGGCGCTAGGGGTGCTTCGGGGACGTGGCGCGGGAAAGGTAGTACCCCTGGTCCGTGGGTCGGTAGGTCGTACTGCGAGAGTGGGAAGAGACGACGGAATTTGAAACTGACTCCGTCAACACGGATAATTCCCAAGTGAATTTGATGAAATTACAAACCTTTCTGCTAGGGCGTAAAACGGCTTGTTCGCGTGTTTTGCAATAATGGCAATTTGGTTACTGCCGGTCGCATTGATGAGCCCCCCAGATTCGACAACGGCCTCTGAACCGACAAGCACGAAGTCGACTTTGTCCATGACGTATGCGACCGCTGAATCAAGGACAACCGTGCATGGTATACCGGCTCCGCTCAGTGTTTCATACGTTTTCAACCTTCAAAATAAATGTCGACGACTGAGTGAGGAGGCCACTCGTTAACTTGATGGCGCAGCTTACCCCAATCCTCGTGGTTTAGCTTGAAACCTCGTGTGGTCAGATAAAGCATCGGGAGGAAAATCGATATCCTACCTTCTGTTACGTATACCGATATCCGTTTTCTCTTGTGTGCGTGTAAAAGCGCCCTCATCACCACTCTCGAGTAAGAATGCGTCAGGATCTGTCGTAATATAGCATTAACGTGTGAGAGAAAAAATGGGGGACGTCAGTGCACAGCTGAGAGCCATACCACTGATCCATCCTTGACGAATCCATTGGCAAATCCAGCAATCTTCTCGCTGTACAACGCGGCCTCTGCGATGTACCGGTTCCCCTGCCGGACAAGCTTGTCCTTGAAGTCGGAGAGGCTCTAAGAAGCAAGAACTGCATGATGCTGGGACCCGATGTGGACGACAGAGAGGCACACACCCCCAAGTCGTGCGTTGCCACAGTTACGAACAGATTGAAGAGCTCGCACCCAGCATTTAGGCTTATTGAGTTCGGCACGCGGTCGGTAAGCTGCTGGGTGCCCTTGTCTAGCACACCGGAGAGTTCGAACATAGTACCGGCTTGAGGGCACTCCGTCATGAGCTGGATGCCGTGATGTATGCTATGAGCATCGCACCGGAGGATTTCTCGATGAGTTCTGTGAGGGCCATGATCGCCGCGAGTGGTGGTGCAACCTTGACGATAGTCATTGATCAAAGTACACAAAACAGTACCTTAATGCTTACATTCTGTACGTTGCGCTGATAAGCGAGATAAATGTCAAAATCCGCCGTCATCCCCGTTATCATCAGCAACGAGATTGAGGTTGAGAGGACGCTCTGTCCGAAGTGACTGACTCCCATCGAATGATCGGGGATGGCACACGTGACCAACATTCGGCTTAATGACCTTGACCACCTCATCCCAATGGTTATTCCCAGTCTCTGCGCTGTCCCAAACCCCCTCGGTCAAATGCGCTGGAGTTTCCGTTCAAAAGGAGTTGTATGATAGATCCAGAGGCATTGAGTTCCTCTACCGCCTGGGATCTACCTTGCTTCTGTCAGTACCCTCGCAACAATCGCCATGCAACTTTGCGTTTATTCCCGTTTCTATAGCTCGCTCTCCACGATGACCACCGCCGCAACTTGGTACCACCGGTTTTACATGAGGTACTCGATAGCAGACTATCCTAAACAGGTCTAGTCCCTTCCGTCTTGTCTGCCTCCGCATCCCAGCAAACCTGCTCTTGTAGGAAATCGCTGCAGCCTGCATATTTCTTGCAACAAAAACAGAAGAGTGTGGCCGAAAACTCCGTGATGTCGCCCGCGTGTTTGCAGCGAAGCTGGGAAACAAAGATATGACCGATGTCGCCACCGAGGGCAAGGTGCGCAAACCACACGCTGAGAACGTTCTTCTTTTCTTATCCTAGAACAGGAGATCGAGAACATACAGAATACCATCCTCGCCTCGGAAGAAGCCCTATTAGAAGTTCTCTGTTTCGATTTCTGGGTGGAAAATGTTCACGAACATCTCATTGATCTGCTCGAAGACTGGGCCCCTCCCCCTTTGCAAGATTACGCATGGAGCATCGCGCACGATTCGTTAGTAACATCCCGCAGTCCAACGGGGGATCAAATCGCGACATGATACTTACCTGATCGATTCGCAGTTACAGGACCCCACTCTGCATCTTGTTTCCTCCACGTATCATCGCGTCGGCGTGCTTCATCCTGGCGCAGATGCACTCCGAGGGTCCTAACGCAGCTCCCTTGGACGCGAGGATATCTACTCCCGCCCCTTCCGCCACGCTGCCCACTCCACCATCCCACAACCCGACGTCTCCGAACCCCACCCAAGACCATACGCGTTTTGTTGCCAATTTCTTTTCTCTCTCAGAGTCAGAGCTCAAGTCTGTTGCAGGCAAGAGGCGTTTGATATCTGGCTCCATTTCTTCCTGTTAATGCTCCACATAGAAGCGCTTACGATACTCATTCAATTTTACGCATCTCAAGACTCGATCCCGCATGTTTCAAGTCTGGGTGATGTGCGTCCCAAACTATTACATAAGACCACCGTCGACTAAAAAATCATCAGATTAAGCCTCCCACCATGAGCTCGTCATATCCGACACTTTTTGGTCGCCTCAATTCAGCAACTGACCAAAAAGAGAAAAGAAACAATGTCCTGACTCCTGCTCCCCAGACACCTCTCTCATCTGCGGAAGGAGCTCTCCCAAAACCGTGACCATGAAATCAGATGTCCCTTAATGTTCGTCCAAGGGACGGCATGGATGTGGTCTCAACAATCGCCCGTATCGTCATCTATTACGTGCACCCTCGGTTTTTAATATCGTACATACGTGTATCAATGGTAATATGTATCAGCATGCGCTCTGTTTGGATTTCCAAGCATCCAGTTCCCCATCTCTACCCCATCCGCATAATGGTGAATATGGGACACGAAGGAATCTTCACTTCGTTCTGAGGACGCCTCGCTAGGTTTCTGCTCACAGGCTTTCATTCTCGGATCACTCCTCCAATCGACGACCTTCGACTTGTAGTTGGTCCCGTTAAAGTCAATCGGTACGGGGCGTTTCCCGTTTGAGATCGTGTCTTCGCTGAGCTCGCCATCGTCGGGGGACTCGTAGTCTAACCCTCGAAGCTCTGAAATTAATGGTAAAATTCCGACTCTGCGAAAGTACTGAAGGGGGTAACCTTGGGTATTCCATGAGAGGGTGCCAGAAATTTGGGATGGTGTGCGTTTGGCCCCGGGAAGAGTCGGAGGTAGAGTAGGCGCGAGCTCAAAATTTGGGACTGGTTCTGGGAACTGCATGAAGACAGAAGAACGAAGGATAAGAACTGGGATCCCGAAAAAGGTCGGGAGGGTGGGGTACGTGAATCCGGGCAGCGAATATATCACAAAATTTGGGACAAGGCAAGGACTGCTGCCTTTTGGTGTCGCTGCCACATGACATCGTAGGCCGTACACGGATGTGCCCTTGCCCGGTAGACTGGCTCGTCACATACCTCGGGAATTGGAAAGGCGCCATGCATTCCCAGGGAAGACGCAAACCAGAATATGATGGTTTCGATGACAGTAGGTCTGACATCGTTAAATTCTATGATATCAGTTACCCATGCTCGGGTCCACCCTGTATTACCATCGATGAGGGGGTCACGCCGTACGCAGAATGGAATGGAAGTACCTGACGAAAACACCCCAAAAACCCATCCCTGATAGTTAGAAACGATGAACCACTGGCATGCCCTCTTGACGCATAAGTCCCATAGCTAGCAAAAGAAGGTACGTGAGTTTCATTACAGGTGAGAGTCGAGGAAACATTCAAACTTTTGCCCAAAGAAGTTCCTTGGAACGGAATGGAGCATTTGGCTGATCCGGATCAAAAGAAGGAAACTATGGACGAGATTAGGAAAGAGAGCTAAGGGGGAGAGGGGGGATCGACACGCATAACTACCTTGCGGCTGTTAACGAACGATTCCAAGTCTCGAGGTGCGAGGATCCAAGGCGGTTGGATGGCAATAATTAGTGACGGGGGGTATGAAGCAAAATCTATATCTTCTAGGCTGGTCTGATGAGGGTCACGTAGACCGAAGGTCATATGCCGAAAGAGATTCTCGTCCTGATCGCTAGCCTGGTTCAGCCTAACCTTGTGGTTCTTGGTGTCAGGAAACATGATATGAAATACGCGTTCGGCGGTCCGAATAGGAAAATAATGAGTCCACAAGGCAAAGCTGAGGAGGCGGGTTGGAATCAAAGATAAATCGGTCCTCTGGCTGATCCGTTGGTCGAGCAGACTTACTTGTCAATGGACTGAGGGTCACTGAAGGGGATAACAGGATTTGTAATGAAATGAGGGGGGCTCGAGATGGTCACCCTCTCTTTCGACACTGGGTCCGCATCGGCGGCTCCAGGAGCGTGTCCGGGAGCATGGTCGTTGATGACTAGCAAATGAAGTGAGGGAGAACTAAGTCGGAGAGTGAAACCTATACGTACAAGCTCTGATGGTCCACCTCAGCATTTCACAATCACAGACGTACATGCTCGTCAGTAGTCTGTGAGGTGACGGCCTCGAAGATAGATGGTTTGCATGGGACTTATGACCTGCCGGCACGACTAAGGGCCCATCCTCGCCCATGCCCACCCCACTAATCTCCGGAAGGGTGGCGGTGAGCAGATATTCGCGCAGGTCCCACTCTGATTTTGAGAAGAGCATTTGGGGTTGTGCGAGGCGTTGCATTCTCGTCGGTTTTCGGCTTGGATTTAAGAGAACGTCTGTGCATAGAGTCGGGGCAGAAGCCAAGAATTGGTTGGGAACAAAGGGAGTTGAATCATCCTAGTCGTACACCGGAGAGAGAAAGGCAAATATCCAAACAAGGTTCAAAAGACCTCAGTCCTCGTCCTCGTCGTCAGAGTTGAGCCCTGCCCTTTCACCAGCCTTCATCGCTCCCACTAAATCACCCGACTCGCCCTTTTGAGTCGCGAGCCTTTGTCCTACAACACGTATCATCAGCATCCCACGACCGTTCCTCAAAGGCGGTAAGCAACGTACTGATTAATGTGTGAATAGCCTCCTGCGTTTTCCTGTCCAGTTTGGCAAGTTTCTTCTCCAACTCCCGTTTCAGATCCCAGTTCGCCCTCTTAGGCGCGATATTGAAAAGGTCCTGTTCGCATTTTCCGTCAAGGTATGCCGTCAGGGAGAACGACAAGAGTACTGACCAGCTCCTGAGCACGTTTCCCGGCGTCCTCTTCGATGATTTGTTCCGCCAATCCCTCTACATTCTTCTCCACCGTGTCTTCCATTTCTACATCTTCGTCGTCTCCTCGTTTTTTGAGCGTTCGTGTCTCGGGGTCGAAGTTCCTGTTCTTAATGAGAGGTTCTGGGTTTTCTACTCTGCTGTTGTTAGAAGACAGAATAGACCCGACTTGTCTGACTTACTCACTCATCCTCCACTGTTTCTCCTGCCCTACGCTTTCGTAAAGCGAGGAGACGAGCCTTGCGAGCTTGTGCGTTATCTGCCAAAGACATTGCGACGTCTGGAGCGTGGATGGTTGGTGCCAAAGCCACTGGGGAACGGGTGCTTAAATCACGTGTGCATTCCGCCGATCATCCGTGTGGTGCTGGTAGAAACGCGACGGCGACGTGAACTCAAGGCTGTTTGTAGCCGACTATGCTTCAGTCACGGCTTTCCAATTCCTTGAGGAAGATGCTTCCTCATAATGCGGGGGTGGCTCTTTATCACTGTAGAACCCTGAATACCGCTCCATCCATGAACGACTTTCCCTGTGAGGTTATCCGGTAAGTCAGCCGGTATTGGTCGCGCATATATTGCGTGTTGACCGTCTTCTTCAGGAATTTCTCTGTAATAGCTCATATAGGTGAGTGCATCGCATTTGCATCGTGTCATTCATTTTGAACCCTCCCCCAAGATCATGGCAAGTCGACCCTCGCAGATCGGTGAGCCCTATGCACGTTGCGGACGGTGATCATATACTCACGTGTTCCACGTCGGAAGGTTACTTGAGGTATTTGACACTCCCATAGTCGGTGCCTCCCGCTCATTGGACTAGTTGACAGGCACGATTGATAAACGTGTCAAAAGTACTCAACAATTCTTGGATAAACTAAAGGTTGAACGTGAGAGGGGTATCACAGGTCCGTTCTGCTTCGTTATCAACTTTCTGAAATGCCGTGACGCTCCAAAATAGTAAAGGCTCAGACCGCAACGTGAAACACACCCGTTCATAATTCGGCTTGATCTTCGCACACTCACGTGAAATTGCATAGCATGGTGTATAACTTCAAGGCCAAAAAGTACCTTCTGAACTTGATTGACACTCCAGTACGTACCAGGACACCTCAGGGAAAAACCACCTGACCTTCATCTCAGGGTCATGTCGACTTTGCATGGGAAGTGTCTCGTTCACTCGCGGCTTGCCAGGGCGCTCTTCTCCTTGTGGATGCCACTCAAGGAGTCCAGGCGCAGTCCCTTTCGGTCTTCCATGCTGCGGTGGATAGGGGGTTGAAGATCATCCCTGTGTTGAACAAGGAAAGCGGACACTTGTCTTATTCCCGAGTTCGCTTTGGTGATCTTCGTACAGATCGATCTACCTGCCGCTCAACCGGAACGGATAGTCGCTCAAATAGAATCAACGTTTGGTCTGAACCCAGAAGAGGTTTTGCACATATCTGCAAAGAGTGGGGAAGGCGTACAGGCAGTTTTAGAAGCGATCGTGGAGCGAATACCGCCCCCGGAAGGGCATGTCGACAAGCCGTTGAAGGCATTTCTATTTGATTCATCGTCAGTTCACCTTTTCGCTCTTTTAGAGCGAGGTATTGAACCACCCGTAGGTATGACCGTTATCGCGGGGTCGTTTCATTGATGAGTATACAGTCAGGTGTTCTTCGAAAAGGTGACCACACCATATCTACACCTTTCGGTTAGACGTACCGCCGACTCTTTTTCCGTCCAGGCGATAAGATTGTATCGTGTCATTCTCGCAAAAAGTATGAAGTAACAGATGTTGGCATACTCCATCCAGAGGAGGTTTCCACGTCTATGCTACTTCCGGGACAGGTTGGATATGTTTCATGCAACATGAAAGAGTCCTCGGAAGGTTTGATAACTTCATAGTCGGTTTGATGTTCGCTCATATTGGCGCTAGCCCATATCGGTGACACCTTCCACCTTGCGGGGCAACCTGTGGAGCCCATGCCAGGGTTCCAACAAGCCAAAGCGATGGTATAGCTTTCGAACTTAAAGCTTAAAACCTCGTTGATCAGTTTTTTTTATTTACCAATGACCAGGTTTTCGCAGGAGTCTATCCTGTAGACAGTAATGACTTCATTAAACTTGAAGAATCTGTTCGGAGGGTTGGTTTGTGTCTAATCTTGTGTCGACGCACTTCTAACCTTTTCTCTCCAATTAGCTTACGCTTACTGACCGTAGCGTAACTATTCAGAAAGAGTCCTCAACTGCACTCGGCCAAGGATTACGACTCGGATTCCTTGGCACGTTGCATATGGACGTCTTCCGTCAGCGACTCGAGGACGAATATGATGCAAACATCCTGGTGACAGCTCCAACTGTGCCATACAAAGGTCCGCGTTTGTTTTTCCAGCAACGTCCTTGACTTTTCGCTCATTGGATTTTCCTCCGGAAGTTATCTACAGAGAAAAGAGCGCAGATCGCACGGTGATCGTGAGCAACCCAACCGATTTCCCTGACACCACGGACGCAGCTTCAAAGGTCAAGGAGGTTCGAGAACCGGTGGTCAAGGCTTCTATAATTGTCCCTGAAGGTGCGGCGTTGCTTTCGGCTGATAAAGGCCTACCGTTAACTGGAATCCCAGAGTACCTGGGGGAGATGATGGACCTGTGTTTCGTCCACCGGGGCGAGGATTTAGACTACAAGTATTTGGATTCCTCCGGATCGTCACCTCGGATTATCATGACCTGCACTATGCCGCTGAGCGAGATTGTCACCGACTTCTTTGATAGGTTGAAGAGCAGAAGTTCCGGGTTTGCCAGCTTCGAGTGGGTCCTTTCCTGTTGAACATGTCTCGGAAACCTCCTGACATGGTTAAGCTATGAGGATGCCGGGTACAAGGCTAGTAATCTTGTGAAGGTACGATCTTCTTTAGCTCGGACCATGCACGACGCTTACTCCTCGGACAGATGATCTTCTTGTTGAATGGAAAACCGGTGGACGCCTTGGCGCTTATCGTTCACCGATCGGCTGAGCAGGCAGTTGGTAGACGTTGGGTCAAGAAACTTCGTAAGCTTACAACCCTTGGCCTCACGCTCGTAATTGATTGCTTACACGAGCTGTTAGATAAAGTCATCCCACGACAACTCTTCGAAATTCCGATCCAGGCCGCGGTGGGTAAACGGATCATTGCCCGAGAGAACCTTTCCGCCATGAGAGCGGACGTCACTGCCGGTCTATATGGAGTATGTTCTTAACACGCCTGATGACAAGATTTGGTTGCTGAACACCCTTGTCTAGGGTCACTACGAACGCAAGATGAAGCATCTGGAAAACCAAAAGGAGTCTAAACGAAGAATGAAACGAGTCGGCACGGTTGATCTTCCGCAAGAGGCATTCTTCGACCTTCTGAGAAGCGATAGTAAACCATAAACTCGAGGAGCATGTCTACTCGTTCGAACTATCGTACATTCTGTGCGGGTCTACGTCTGGGTCTACGTCAGTTGGATCCTGGAGTCAGGTGGCCTAAGGCTCAAAGTTCAATGTCCTCGTCATTGTACGTTTCCTTTATCAACCTACACCGGATGTCAGCGATCGTTTAGATGGGATCTCAGACAACATACCGGTATATAGATGTTGGCGGATGATCACCGCTTTGGAAAACATTTAGATGCCTGTAGATGCAACTAAAAGGTAACTCACTCGTTGGTTATGTATGCATACACCAGGTCTGGCCGCACGTAATCGTAGTATGGGTTGATAACATCAACCTTATCCACAAGATTTCCCTCCTCGAAACCCAGCACGCTACTTGGGTCGGAAAAATCTAAGGCACTGTAATCCTGGTAGAGGTTCCATAGGGGAGTGATCTTGAATTGACCAGCACACACAACAACTGGAGTGCTGTGCGCTTGAGCAGCGGTCGCAGCTAATAACGAGCCAGTAACAGCGAACATTCCGCCGTTTGCTATGATCGCATGGGCACCCAAGATGACCTTGCTGACACGGGACATTATGGCATAGATCGACGAGTCTGGGACGAGGAAAGTAGAAATTCCGACCTCGGATAGTGACTTAGCCATTCCATGACCTCGATATCTGTAAAATAAATTTAGTCGCTTGTCTTCCGAGTGGTGTGACGACCAGGCTTACGAAGGTCCCGTCTCAGCAACAATCACGGTGAAATTACGATAATGGGCCGCTGCTTTGAGGAAATTCTCCACCGTAGTTGACTGGCCAATTGTAAGTATGATCTCACTGGAAGGTACCGACAGGGAGTGGGAATGAGTGATACGACAGGGGCTCTGCCGCCATGTGGTACGCACTCGGAATGGATGTGATCTTTGGCACTTTTAGATATACTGTCATAAACAGTCTCAAGTTCATCGAAGACGTCCTGGATGGCCTCCATAAGAACTGGCTTGAGACTTCGGGCAAAAGAGTCTGGATCATCAGGGTCATCCTCTTTCAGATCTACGTCCGTCTCTGATTTTGGAGCCACGCCTCGTCGACGGGGTTGACCTTGGTATACGAGTTTGGAGATGGAGAGGGCAGTATCCTCGGGTGCCTTCTTGGCAGCTGTTCGGTACTCTTCGCGGATATGATGCAGCACTTTCCTGACAGTGTTTCCGACAGAGAACTCTGTATGATACGCGTCATGGTGACCACATAATGCAATAACCAGGGACTTACCTTTAGGTTGAGCCTCTACCAGTCGCCTCCCCGCGCTGTGGATAACCTCGACGAGTTGTTCGATATTTGAAAATCTGGCCTTGGAAACGACCTGCCGGAGGACGAGAAGCGTTTCAATGGCAGCCCTCCTTGAGCCAACGATTTGTCTGATATGTATGATGAGGCCCACGCCATGATTTTTTTTTCAGGCCACATACCGTCTCCGTAATTTTGAAACTAGGGTCTCCACATTTCTTTGATAAGGAGCTGCTTGGACATCCCCGGACATGATAGAGTCAGATGAGGGTTGGACTGAGATGGAATTGATATCTGGTAGTAAATGGCCATGAAAGATGGTGTCCAGTTGATCGAGTCATCGCCGGTATTTTCTACTCTATCTAATGTGTGGATACATGCCAGTCCAAGATATCTGCCCACTTTCCAGGAAGCAGTTGTGATATCTGCTCTACGTCTTTGTCGCCACGCCCAGAGAGACACTGGAAAATTGGTAAGAAAAATGAGAACTGCAGTGATAAAGATCACACGCACTACCACAATATCCTGGTCTGCGGGCAGCGTTGAAGCCAGCCGGACGCCCTCCCAAATGGCATGAGAGGATTCGAGAGCTGGAATGATACCCTCAAGCTGGGTCAACATTCTGAATCCCCGAAGAGCTTGTTCGTCGGTTGCGACGACGTATTCCGCCCTTCCAGAATCCTTTAACCAGGCGTGCTCGGGACCAACACCTGGATAATCCAGACCAGCGCTGACCGAATGTGTTTCGATAATTTGGCCGGACTCGGACTGCAGGATATAGGTCCTGACACCGTGTAACACACCCGGTGTGCCCTTAGAGAGCGTCGCACTATGCTTGTCGCCATCCAAGCCTGTCCAACTCTATGAGTCTCGATTCCACTAAACCTAAGGATGACCAATCACCTTCACCTCCAGCCTCTACACCGATTAGCCTGACACTCTTGTCAGGTATGAAGTTGTAAAATGACCCGATCGCGTTGCTGCCGCCTCCGACACATGCGACCACAGCATCAGGCAGTTTGCCCCTAACGGCCTGCATTTGCTCCTTGATTTCCTTGCTGATGACCTTTTGGTAATCCCTGACAATTGTAGGGAAGGGGTGCGGTCCAATCGCGGACCCGACCAGGTAGTGTGTTGTTGACAAGTTGGTCACCCAATCTCTGAAGGCCTCATTGACAGCATCCTTCAGAGTCTTCGAACCGGAATTCACCGGAATAACCTACAGAAGGCTTGTTGAACTGCAACAACCCGAACATGGTGCAGCGAAGTTACCTTGGCTCCAAGCATCTCAATTCGAAACACGTTCAGTGCTTGACGGCGAACGTCTTCCGCCCCCATGTAAATGATGCACTCCATACCGAAACGAGCACAGACAGTAGCAGTAGCTACTCCATGCTGACCGGCACCAGTCTCGGCGATGATCCTGGTCTTTCCAATCCTGCGTGCGAGAAGTATCTGTGTGCTAATGTTCTCGACGATGATCTTCCTGGATCAACAAATCGTCAACCTACCTGTCCAATGGCATTATTGATTTTGTGGGAGCCTGTGTGGTTCCTATGGACTCGGGATTAGGTGGAGAAGAAGAGAACTTACGCCCACTCACAGATCTTCGCGCTTTAACCAAATTTTCGCGCCGCCAGCCTTTTCAGTCAGCTTTTCCGCGAAATACAGGTTTGACGGTCGGTTCATGTAGCCATAAAAGCTCTCAAACTCTTTCCAGAAACTCGGGTCTTCTACGGCAGCCTTGTGCGCGGCCTCAAGTTCTATGATGCAGTCGAACAGTGCTTCCGGGACATATTGTCCACCAAATTGCCCGAACCTATGGGGGAGGTTCGCGGTTGTGGTGTTGGGAGTTTCGTCAACTAGAGCGGCACTGGAGGGCGTCCAAGCTGGAGTAGCCGTTTGGGATTTCTGATTCAGGGGTCGTATACTCTGGCAGAAGCCTTCAACATTTTTCAAAACATCGTTTGGAGGGGAGTCCTTGATCACGGTCACAAATCGACTCCCGATCACGACACCATCCGCGCCGGCGTTTTGGACGGTTTCAAAGTGTTCCCTGGTGGCCACACCGAACCCGACTGCCAGAGGAATGTCGGTATAATCCCGGATACGACCAATGATCTCGGGGAGTAGTTTGTTGATAGATACATGGGTCGACGAGCCAGTCGTTCCCATCTAATAATGGTCAATTAATGGGCTGAATTCTAAATGATCAAGACGAACCTTGGAAACAACGTAGATGAAACTATCAGCAATTGAACTTAAGAACTTGATCCTCTGACGGGTTGTTGATGGTGCAATCAAAGGGACGTAAGAAACGCTGGGATGGAATTAAAAACTGCGCAGTGGTGGCACAAAAGGAGACCCATACCCAGCAACGGTGCACTTGTCACGGAAAGCTGTGGCTTCCTCTGGTGGGAGATCAACCATGATAAATCCGTTAGCCCCAGCCTCGCTCGCATCTTGGATGGCCTTTTGCTCTCCATATGCGAGCACAGGATTGTAATACCCTACGAAACACGTTTGAATCCACACTATTGCTTCGACCAAGCAAGGCTAACCCATGAGGAGCACGGGAGCTTTGAGTCCCTTGTCTCTGGCCGCTTTGACTTGACCAAGTACCTGAGCGTAGGTGATCCCCTGTTCGACAGCAATCTTCGAGCAGAGTCAGGGAGGTTACGCAAGCTGGGCAGAATCAGGTACCATGTTTGATTCCTGGATAACGGGGCCGTCTGCTGAGGGATCGGAGAACGGCACACCGAGTTCGATTATATCGGCTCCCCCACGCTCCATAGCCAGCAGGATGTCGACAGTGTCATTGGCCGTAGGGTAGCCAGCTGTAACGAAAGTAACCAATGCCGCAGTTCCCTAGGTTTTCAGTTGTCAGTGCAAGAGTTTGAAATTCACCAGAACACCCGACCTGCTGTTTCTTTGTCTCGAAAACTTGTTTGAGGGCCTCCATGGCGGTAGTGGTGAGGGATGTGGTGGTGGCGGTGACTCGATCTGTAGCGGACGATAAAATGTTTATCCCCGGAAATAAATCGATGATAGCCTAGTATTCAACTGCAAAAGGTGACCGATGCCCTGGCGCGATTGGGCATTACGCGGACTTTTTATTTATTTAGATCTTGACCCTGGCTACCCCAGGGCACCACGAAGAGATGCCGCTCGCCGTCAATCTTGGGTGTCGCAGCTCCATACTTAGTAAGTAGTAGAGAATGGAAAATACAAAAACTAGCGATTTCCCGTGGGAAGCCAGGGCAGACAAACTTGGCCATGGCACTCTCCTCCGACGAGTCCCGCATCCTGGTCATCTATACGGGGGGTACCATCGGGATGCTAATCGGCTCAAGTGGTTACTCTCCAGAGCCTTATTTCTTGACCGAGTTCCTCCGCTCCCAATCACGCTTTCATGACCCTCTCCAGGACTCTCTTTTCTCCAACGTCGGTTCGTCGTCCACATATCGAAAATGGTCTAACACACAAAGCGGCCGAAACTCGCCTTCTGTTCTCGATACCCCGCACGCGAACTTGACTCAAAATACCTTACTTGTCCGGTCAACTCGCAAGGTCAGACAGGATGATTCCTTAGTTCCTACTCCTTCGAGCAACCATAGCTCCAGTCGACCAACCGGGTGTACGAAAGTATCCGAGGGCGTTTACGAATGCCACCTTCCTAGTCTAGTCACTCCCCGCTCAAGCAGTGGCCAGGGTGGAAAACGTATCCGCTATGCAATCCTCGAGGTTCGCTTTGTTCCGGGTCATCGCAGACTACACAGTTAAAAGCATTCTCAGTGGGTGCCGTTGATGGACAGCAGCAATATAGAAATAGATGGTATTTTATGGCTCATTCTATTTCACCACTGGATATAGACAGCTAGATCTAGACTGGATTCGCATCGCGACCGAGATCGAGCTCAACTATGCAACCTTCGATGCCTTCGTTATCCTCCACGGTACTGACACCATGGCATACACAGCCAGTGCCCTATCGTTCATGTTAGAGGATTTGGGAAAGACTGTGGTAGGGTTCATTTGTCTTGTTCGCCGACCCTCTCCGCTTTATCTGTACAACGTTCAGATCCTTACTGGCGCGCAAATACCACTTTCGGAACTCCGGAATGACGCAACGGATAACTTCCTCGGTGCTTTGATCATCGCTAGCCAATACATAATACCCGGTGTGCATTATTATTCTCAGGTGTGCTCACTACTATAACCGGCTTCCTCTAGAATGTGCACTGTTCTTCAACCATATACTTTACCGAGGAAATAGGGTATCCAAGGTATCATCGTATGAGCTGAATGCGTACGATAGCCCCAACTTCCCCCCTCTTGTCAAGGGTATGGACGCTCATGGATCCTTCCGCTTCAAAATTTTGACTTTGCGGAACAGTCGGGATTGATATCGTAGTAAACTGGAAGAATGTCATCAGGCAGACCGGTCTCCGTCGATTCAAGGCTCACAAAAGTCAGTAAAGGATCCCAATGTTGAGCGTGATTTAGTGACGCCCTTTTCATAGCGATGAGCTCTAATGTTGGTGGGTATTTTCGAGTGAACTCACCTTAGGTCACCGCTTCATGAGCACTGCACAGCAACCCTTCGCCTATTCCCTGGTATCACAGTCGCCACCGTCCGCGCATTTCTAACCCCACCTATAAAGGGGGTCATCCTGGAAACATTTGGCAAGCGCTGTGGATACCCAACTTTGTGGCTGGTCTAATAACTTCATCAGGTGCTGGGAACGCTCCCCAGCGCCCGGAATTGACAGATGCCCTCAGAAAGGCCTGTGACCAGGAAGTGGTTATCGTGGCGATCTCGCAATGCACAAAGGGCGCAGTCTCTGATGCTTACGAGACTGGCCGGAAGCTACTCCAAGCAGGGGTCATTCCGGGGGGAGACATGACGCCTGAGGCGAGTAATCTTCATCGGACGTACTTCAGGGACACTGATAGTAGAGGCAGTGCGCGCTCACAAAACTGTCCTACTTGCTCTCTAAACCTTCCCTCTCCGTAGCAGAAGTTAGAGACCTCATGGGTACACCCCTCCGCGGAGAGCTCACACGGGTTGCAGCCAATGCGCACGCAATGCAATCTGCACAAACAACCATGGACGAAGAGATCGAGAAAATCCAGGGGATTCTGTCACATGCCGTCAGGTTGTCCAGTCGCACGCACAGCATGGAGTCAGCTGTACCGTCCATAACTGTGAATTCAGTGGAAGATTCGCCTTCTGCATGGACCTGGACTGCCGCGGAAGCCACATCCACAGAAGCATCTCTTCTTCCATTTGTCACACACCTCGCTGTCGCGAGGGATGATCCCCATGGGCTTGAGTTTTGCCTTCGCACGGACCTCGCGGGTGAGGTAGCCAACTGTCCAGACGCTTCAGGACGGTCGCCCCTACACATCGCTGCGATAAACAACAGCGTCAAGTGCCTCAGTATGCTGTTGGAGAAGGGGGCGCTAGTTCATCTGAGAGATTCGCTCGGACATACCCCTTTGTACTACGTAAGTCACCCCCGATATCCCGTGAATTGAAGTATTAACACTCTTATAGGCCGCAAGGATGAGACATACAGGCATCGTGGATTTTCTCGTTGGCGCGGGTGCGAACCTGGGGGGGACAGACGTAGAAGGCGGGTTCGCTGATGTTGCAATTAAGAAAGCATTACAACACGGGGATGAAGGGGCGATAGAGGTGTGGCAAAAATCTGGAATCAGTTTAGAAGAGAAAGATATCGCAGGCAAGAGGAATCCATAGCTTGTAGCCGGATTTTGGGCAATCGAACGTGACAGAATCACTCCAAGTTCATCTTCACCCATCCGACAAGACCTCGATGACATCAACCTCTGCCCCTACAGCCTCCCCTACGTGCTCTTTGAGTTGTTCAAAGAACACTTGAATCTGATGCCTCTCGAAGGCGAATGAAGAGCCAATGAATTTAAGTTTTTCCCTGAACTGAGCCGACTCTTTATCCAGATCGAGAGGAGTGTATCTGACATGTTCTGTTTCCCTGCCTTTTTCATTACTTTCCTGCCAGATCTGCAGCTGGAACCTGATACCTGCGAAACATTGTTGAACTACATCAGGACACCACTTATACGGGACGAGTGCTCACTTCTGGCAGTTGTATCAGAACGTTGGGTATAAACACACTGATAATTTGTAGATCCCCCCGGGAGCTCTGGGTCCCTCTCGAACTTGACACCCGTGATAAGGATGTTTGTCAAATCTTCATAGAGAAGGGTCACCGCCGTCTGGTGATTGATGTCGGTGGGGGGTTTTGAATTAGCGCGACCGGTCAATGTTTTGGCACGTTCGATCTCTGCTTTGAGATCACCACGTAGCAGTGTTTCTGTGGTAGATTTAGGAAGCGCGCGCAAGAAAGGTGGGGCGGCGGACCTGACTCCTGAAGCTCTCGTATCCTGCTTTCCGCTTTGTGGAGTTGTTCATCCTTTGCTTTAATATCCTGCTTCAATTGCTCAATCCCTTCATTTGCGACCTTTCGTTCTTCTTCTACAATGTCTCGGGGTAACAGAGGGGAAGAATCGGTGTCGAGGGATGCAGCGAGCTTGCGGCTTTCCTCTACCGCCTGCCTATAGTATTTGTACGCTGGAAAAACCAATTAGGGACCGTCAGGCAGCGCGTTTGGATGGCATACCCCCGTTGCTAGCCTCCTGTCGTGCCTTCCAGCTTTCCAACGCTTGTTGTTGATCCGTCTGTAGCTTGAGTAGTTCGTCGATTTGTTTTCGTAATGATTCGATGGTCTTCTGACCCTGTGATAAAACGGGTCAACCACCTGGTTGTAACATTACTCAGCTGGGAGGGGGGACCTGCCTGTATGACTTTACGCTGGAGGGTCTCCTCCTTGGTAGATACTGGGGATGGTTCGTTTGGACTTGACCTCGGTCGCGGAGCAGGTATCGACATTTCTGCATCGGAAATATCTGAGACACCGTCAGGTGGTTCCAAGTTAATAGGGTCGTCGCGCTGGAGTCCTTGTGTCTTTCCCTTTCCCTTCACGCTCCCATTCGGGGGTTTCAGCTGGGGGACAGAGGACTTGCGCTGATGTTGTTTCAAACGGGATGGTGCGGGGGCATCCTCGCTCTCTGTGAGGATGATTGGATCGGCTCCCCCCTGGAACTTCTCGTCGAGTTTGGCCTGGATACTCGGGCGCTTGGAAGCAGTGGGTTTGAGTGGAGCGGCAGATTTTCTTGCTGTCTTGGCTAGACAATCCGGAAGATGAGTTCTTGCAGGTGTTGTATTTGAGGCCACTGACTTGGTTGCTGCGGAGACGGGGGACGCGACATTATTGTCAGACAAAGTGTGGCAATGTTGACGATCCAAAACAGACGCGTATCGCGTTTATTTCCCACGGCTGATCATCCTACGAGGTCACCTTCTGATTGGCAAGTCAAGCATTGAGCACTCTCCATCTTACTTCATATACACAAACATTTAATGTTTTTCATTCAACTGAGCTGCGACTCGAGTGTACGGACTTGAATGACTTTGTGCTCATCCGAACCGCGAAGGGTACAGCTAGGGCGTGGTTGAGAAGTACACACATTTACACGTTGATTCACAACGGTAAAATATGAATATGCGTATGGGTGAAACTGTCTTTTCATACACATATGAGAGTACACGCGTGCAAGCATTACACCCTGAAGCCACGAGACTGCCTGCGACCGCGAGCTCGTTCGAACTGGTCAGGGAAAAATGAGCGGGATATTACGCATAAGAAGTGAACAATCAAGATTTACCTTGCGACCCTTCGAGATGGTGTATGGCTTCTTGTGCTTGTGGGGACCCATACCAAAGTGCTTGACTGCCTCTCGCGTCGACCGCTTACCGCGGAGCAAAATAGTATTTGACCCCGTTGGGGCGCGAAGGGCAAGTTGGTCCAAAGTCAAAGCCTCGCCACCGGCTTTCAAGATGCGCTCCTTCGCCGAGGTCGTGAAACGGAGGGCAGCGATAGTCAATTTTGGAGTATCCAGTAATCGCACGTCATCGGTAACGGTGCCGATGTTGACTATGACCTTCGAGTCGAGATCAGGAGCAGAAGAGGTCTCTTTGATGATTTTTGATAGGGAAACGGGGGGACGATTGGTTTTTGAGAGGAAGAGACGGTGGAGTATGACCTGGTTTTAACGGTTGGTTGTGCACTCCACTTGCATGGGTTCAGTTGTACGCACCTTATTGAACCGGGAATCAGTGCGGCGGGCGAGGAAACGGTAGAGCTATCCACGTATGAGCCGGCGGTGCTGTCTTGGTCGGGAACGCGACTCACTTTCACAAGGAGGAGGAGATAAGGGTCCTCGCTCTTGGGGGCCGTCCTTGAACCCTTCTTGACGTGGTGGCGGGCGATATCAATACCCTGCAAAAGATTAAGTGCCAGGCGAGCAATTCTAAGGGGAGACCGACCATCTTGCTGTCTTACTCTTGATTGCACCGGATCTCTTGTACGCTCGCGAGGAGAATGAGTGTTGGGAGCGAGTGCGGGAAAGAACTATACAGTTCGATCAAGCCACCGGAGATTTCCTAGAAAAGGTTTGGGCGGAGATTGAAATAATGGACGCGGAGTTCGATTGCGAATTTGCAAACAGCGCCGAACACTTCCGCCACGCTTCTAGGTTCCGCTGCCCGTGTCGGATTCACAACGGCAAAATCGCCTTAATGTCTCAGTTCGAGGATCCGTCTGCTCAAGCATCAGTTGACCCGTATTCCGACGCATACACTCAGCCTGTCGCTTCGTCTCGAGACCAGGAACCCAACCCCCATCGGTCTCGCTCTCATAGCCGTGAGCGTCCTGCATCCTACAACCGCGCTTCGACACCACCAAAGCGTCCTGCGCATGCCCCCATCGTAAGCCACAGAGAAGATTCCATTTTGAATCACTTATCAACTTATCTTCTAGGCCCCTAACCCATGCAACGTGCTGGGAATATTTGGTCTGAGCATCCGCACAACGGAACGGGATCTCGACGATGAGTTCAGTCGATATGGTCGTGTTGAGAAAGTGGTCATAGTATACGATCAACGTGTAGGTCGCACCGATGCTCAACTATAGCCTCACTTGTTGATATTGCATCTATATAGTCCGCTCGCTCTCGTGGCTTCGGTTTTATCACGATGTCCTCCATTGAGGAGGCTGCCCGTTGCATCGAAAAACTAAACGGAATTGTATGTCACTGGTAGAACTTCGCTCACGCGTTGGTCTAATTCTACTCCAGGAGCTTAATGGTCGCCGCATCCGCGTGGACTACTCTGTCACCGACAGACCCCACGCTCCCACTCCAGGTGAATACATGGGACACAGGCGCAGACCTACCCGTGATTCTGGCTATGGCAGACACCGTGATCGAGACGACAGGGATTACTACCGAGACCCCCATCGCGATCGTTCGCCACATCGTGGGTATGAGAAGGAGCGTGATCGTTATGGAAGGGACAACAGAGACTGGCGAGACCGCAGGAGCCCGTCGCCAGCCCGCGGAGGAGGTCGAGGATATTCGCCTGAATATCGGCGCCGAAGAAGCTACTCAAGGAGTCCACCAAGGCGAGGGAGCCCTGGCCGCTACCGAGACCCAAACGGTTCGCGTGGTCCTAGTCAGCCCCCAGCAAATAGTCCAGGTGAAGTTGACACAATCGTGGGGGCCGGAAACCGTCATTGGTTCGACACCCTCAAGTGATCCCATTCGAACAACACCCATTAAAGCGCATGCTCAACCGCAAGATCGATAATAGTACCGCCATGTCAAGTTTGCTTTGTTTCTTGTAACTGCTTTGCCTCTGCGATCTGTTTACCCTTACTCTGTTGAAAATATGCAAGCGCAGCCCGGCCCTGCAGCCCTTTCCCAAGGTTTGTTTTCTACCTGCTATCTATCTGTTAGTGCATACGTGTATATACCTAGCTACTTATAGAATGAGATATATTCTGTCCAGCCACGACACGTCCATGTTCGGCATCCCCCGAACCAGGTCACCCTCCGCTCACCTGATTCCCGTCATCGTCGTCGCTCCCCTCTTCGTTTCACACTTTCACTTGCAACGTTGCCGGCGTCGCGTTCGTCGTTATCGCCTTCCTCCCCGCCGCCTAGCAAGGTATGTGCGCCGTAGATCTCGTCTTCGCGCCAACAGCCATCAATCCCTCTCCTCACATCCGCGACTTCCCATAGTTTCTCTATCCCATCCACACCCCCTCCCAAACCGAACCTCTCTTCCCCACCCATTCCGTTTCTTACAAGGCAGATAGTCCCGCGAACTTGTCTCTCTGACTGAACTCGGTCATGCCAGAAGCTGCTGATTCCAACCGAAAGAGATCTAGGTCCCCTTCAGACACAGAGCACCAGAAGCATCATAAACGTCCAAATACAGGCGTTTCCTCAGATGTTACGTCTAGTACTCGTGCTAGAGCGTCCTCTGTCTCTTCTGCAAGAAATCCGGGGGATGTAGCTATGGCCGAAACCGCTGCCATAGTTGGCGACACGACTGCTTCTACTCCTTCTCCGCGGCAGTCTCATGCAGACCTCCCTGCACTGCCAGAAACAGACGATTCCAAGGCAGCATCCACCACCTCTCCCCCCTCAGCCCACATCCACATGAGGTGCCTCATCGTCACTCAGGATGCCTCTATAATCATTGGGAGGAATGGTTCGCACGTAAACGAGATTAGGGACAAGAGCAACGCCCGTGTTATGGTGTCGGAGAGCATTCCTGGAAATCCGGAGCGGATTCTAAACGTCAGTGGACCACTTGATGCCGTGTCCAAGGTTGGTTGTTCTCCGCCATCCGCTGCAGGTGGAGTTCTTCTAATATCACTTTCACCAGGCGTTTGGTCTCATTGTACGACGCATAAACGACGAGCCTTTCGACAAACCATCCGTTCCAGGGAGTCGCGCTGTGACAATTAAATTCATGATTCCAAACTCCCGCATGGGCTCTGTCATCGGAAAGGGTGGTTCAAAGATTAAAGAAATCCAAGACGCAAGTGGTGCGCGGTTGAACGCAAGCGAGGGCATGTTGCCAGGCTCAACAGAGGTTGCTCCTTTCCAACCTTAGTTTTTCTTGTGCTCACTTCTCGATTTGGCAGCGAGTGCTCAGTGTCTCTGGTGTCGCGGATGCCATCCACATTGCGACGTATTACATCGGGAATATCCTCATTGAAGCAAACGAACGCATGCCTTCCCTCACGTATTCGAGCTACCGGCCATCTAGCTATACACGTCGACCCGCATGGATGCCTTCCTCCTACGTTCCGGGGTATTCCAATCCCTACATGAACAACCCCCCTCCTCCTCCTCCACAACAACACAACCCCTCGCAACAACACCAACTTCAGACGCAACAAATTTTTATCCCTAACGACCTCGTTGGCTGTATTATTGGAAAAGGCGGAAGCAAAATCAACGAGATTAGGCACATGAGCGCCAGCCAAATCAAGATCATGGAACCGGGGGCCACCAGCACGGGTGTCAACGGCGGTCCTGCCCCCACGGGAGGTGAGGGTGAGAGGTTGGTCGTCATCACAGGGCCACCTGCGAATATTCAAATGGCTGTTCAATTATTGTACCATGTACGTGTCACAACCTCGATGGCTTCTTCGCTATGCAGCTCACACCCTCCCCATAGCGCCTGGAGCAAGAGAAGCAGAAGCAAATCCGAGCAGGATCGAATGTATGAGTGGTTCGGGGATCGAGCGTGCCAACAGGCATCTTCTCACCAGAGTTTCCCTTTTCTTTCTCCTTTTTCGCATATTGCAGCTTGTTCTCCTACGTGTTTTTCGTCTTGCCTGAATTCGCGCAGATCAATATGACTCTCTTCCTATGTAAATACTCTCGCCAGCCGTGATTAAGCTACAAAACAATGATGGGTTGCCTTTTCTGGATATTAGAAAACGTTCGTCCTTACCATGGGTAAGTGCACGATGGCTTGTCGATGTTCTCGTCGACCAACGAAACTACATCGGTAGGGTTGTCTCTGTGGCTGGTACCTACCGCAGCGCAATCCGAGAAACTTACTTGGATCATGCACATCCGTCCTCCGACCGCAAAGATGTCCAATTCGTATCCAAGATTCCACCCCCATATCACGCTGGCTACCGTCCCTTCGTCCACGCCTGTCGATGAACTTGTTGCTGCCATTCCACCAAGGCAATCGCGAGCCAAAGTGGACTTCGCTGACGTCGTGGTCAGCGATGCGTACTTCCGCAGTGTGCTGGCTGTCATTAAATCGTCACCCGAAATTTTGACTCTGCACACGAGGATCAACGAGAACTTGAAGATACGTAACCCTCAGACCCCTATGTTCCCGCATATGTCCATCTATTACATTGACGATGCGGAGGCAGAGGAGCGTTCCCGGGTCCTCCAAGAACTAGAGGACAATGGGACCGTGGTTAGGACCGAGAATGGGGTTCAGATACACACCTCGCGGGGCCCCATCGGCATTCCGACTGGGTCTGAACCTCGTCCTGCCCCGCATGGCGATGAACTTCAGGGATTCGACGGGGTGGAGATTTGGGTTGCATTTTGCGACGGACCTGTCGAGACATGGACTGTGTTGGAAAAAGTCGAGCTGGTCTAGGGTCTGCAATTGAATATTTGAACAATAAGTGAATGTGTTATTCGTGTGTACTATGTAGTATCAATGACAATTGTGTACAGTGGGTAATGTATTCGAGTCGCTTGAAATGCGTTGCTTGGGTTTCGTGACGATGATAAAAGCAGAACAGAAAACAGGAACGAACGAACTAGAGTGCACGGTGGACCAATGTCAGTATATAACAAAGTTCAAGGTACTTGCATCTGAAAACAAACGAAGGGACGGGATCGGATAACTCAGAGAGTGGACAGCTCGATAGCATTTGATTCTAGGTGTTGGGAATAGCTGGGTAAAGAATAGTCGATTTTTCTGTCGCCGTTTGGCTCGAAAAGCTGGGAGTATGCAGGCAGTGTGTTCGCGTAGTAGGATGATGTCGAGGATGTGGTGGTGATGAACGATTCATTAGAGCACGAGGAGTCGGATCGAGGAGGGAGGACGGGACCGAGTTCGGAAACGGGTGGCCCTTTGCTGATGTGACTAAAAAGGATGGGTACCGTGAAATTTAACCTTGTGGCGATCCGGTTCGATGGGTCGCCCTCGACATCGTAGGTGCAGAAAAGGGTGACCCTGACCTCGTGGTTGACGGTAAACAGGGGGCTCAACACCGTCTCCCGGAATAAGCAGTCGCCAGCCCAGTCCCGCGATGGTTCCGTCTTGCCGCGGGACATACACCCTTTCGAAGAAACATGAATCATGGGGTCGACCGCATACCAGGTGGATTTTGGGTGGTCGCCTTCCGGTTCGGGGTCTCCATCGGTAGTAAAAATATAACCATCGCCAGCGAGTTGATATGCCCCCGATTCACCCTTCGGTAAAAGCGAGAACGAACGTTCAGTAGAGAGGCACCCACCGGTGCAGGTGCCAAGCATACCAATGGTGAAGAGGGTCTGGAGTGGGTGGCTGATCAAAAGGGGCTGATTCGGTGGTTGGGAGGATGCTGGGGGTAGGGAGAAACGAGCGAGATAAGTTTCTGAGGGTTTTGTTCTGAAAGTCGCATTAGAATATGGCAAGGTTGCAGGTATAGGGAAACGAACCTGTATTTCTCAAACTGAAGGACGTCAACCATAAAGTTGGTCAATCGCAAACGTTTACAATGGAAAGGTTCCAGGCCGCATGCCCGCATTCGCAAGCGTAGTTCGAAGGAGTTGCTTTCCATATCCACATATTCGGGGACGGACGCTGTAATGGCTATCTTTGAAAGAACTTCCGAAGGGATTTTTCCAGTGATATCCTCGTCATTGATATTCGAATCGACGGTGTAAGGAACGAAGGGGATGGGAGAGTTGGTAGGAGCCGTGACTCGTGCGACCTCAACGTCACACCGCTTGGCTCGTACAGTACGTGAAGAAGGGAACCACGACGGGAAGAGGGTATTTGTTATTGGACTAGCGAAACAGGCAAAGTAGGAGGTTGACGGGGCTTGTCCTGGACTGACGAAAGTGGCAGTGGCATGGAGGGCGTATCGGATAGCGACTGGTGCATTTTCGTCGTCCTCAAGGTTTGAGGACGGAAGCCAACCAGGGACAGCCAAGTCAAAAATAACGTTCCATACACAGGGCTTGCCAGAGTCCTCGAACGATTCGTTGTTGAATTCAAACAGGGGATTCTGTGGGGCGAGCTCTTTGGTGACGGAGCAAACGCGGTACGGGGTATATCCCGTATCAGGGGTCACCAGCTCAGCCTGTCCGTCGAAAGTGATGACTAAGGACTGCAAGAGGTACCGAGAGATTTTGCGACGAAGTTTTGAGGGATACAAGGTAATGGAAACATGACCAGATAGTGAGTAGGCGGAGCTAACAATTTTGTAGTCGGTAAAAATGAAAGGAACTGGCTGGATTCTGAAACTTACGAGCCGTCAGGTTCACCCTCAAGCTCAAGACGGCGAGTTATGGGAACGATCTCCAGAGAGATGGACATGAGCGGGGTTGGCGGAGAGGGCACGATAAATTACCGTGGCATTTCGAGGAAAAATTCACGTTACTTATAAACGAGGAGGTGGCCGCGTTGACGAGAAAGAAGTCAAAGCCGTTTTGAGAGGACAATGGGAAACAATGGGACCAAAGTACCGGACGAGACGCGATCGAGGGGCACAGACGTAGTGATGGCAATTGGATGGCAAAAGGACGAAAGAAGCTTGACTTGTTCTGGAAGCTAAAAACACCCGCACGACAAGCCATCTCTCGCTTATGTTGCCGTCGCGGTAAACATCCCCTTTGTTCCCCCAAACATGGCAGGTGTTCAGAGACGCCGTCTGTCAGCCTGAGGTTCCCTAGCCGAATATCTTGGATACGGCTAGTGGGTCCTCGTCCAATCGACGATTCTCTTTCCGTCCCGTCCTCTCCGCCTGCGCATGTTGTCGGACCGCGTAACGATTCCCCTTTGCTTGTTTAATCGCCGCGCGTATCGATGTCGGTGTGACGAATTCTTGGATATGGATCAGCAAGCGATTTCGAGCTTAGCTCCCGTTCACGTACCCGGATTTGAATAGACAGTAGCGCCACCGAAAGCGCCTTCAAAAATGCGAATCGGAGTGAGGACAAATCGGGGGCCAATTTCTATCAGTGACATCTGAGGAGGCCCGTTCGGCTGTAATGGATCCTTTTCCACGATCTATACCGGGAGATGCATGAACGAGGACCATTGATTTCAAAATAGGATAGCTCCCACCTGAAAATTACGGAACCAAATTTTTGAATCTAGGATCGAGAACGTCAGAACATGGTCGATGAAGGGTTTCGCTTTCCGAGCCGACGGAGGGACGCCAAATACCTGAGAGGGCCCAACGTCCATAAACGTACTGACAATAAGCTACGAGACGGAGCGCATCCACTCACATGAGTGAAAAGTTCTTTCGTCAATCTTCCCCACTCGGTCTCCTCGAACGCCTCATCAAAGCTCAACAACCCCCGGCTTCCTTTCAGGCAATTGCCCGTCATCTTCAGTTCGTCCATCGTGTGGACATTTTGGACGTGAAGTTTGATGCTTGGACCATTCGGAGTTTTTGCTACCCACATGTACAAATCTTCATGTCGGCGTGCTTCGAAATACAGCGTGTTATTGCAGTTATGGAGGTCAGCCAGTTCCGGGAGAAGTCCGAGCTGATTCTTTGAATCCAACTTGGAATCTGCAAACCCCTCGTTGGTGAATACAGCACTGCTCGTGAGATGTGTGGGATACGCACCCTTTTTTGCATGAGGCAGCAACACTTCGAGATCGCTCATGAGATGTCTCATTCTGTGGGTGACCCCACGAGAAGAAAGCAACAGAACTCTTTGTTTGTTCCGTTTCGGCTTCGGTTCCTCAGGAACATCCGCGTCAATGTCGTCTGCCTTCCTTTTCCCTCTTTTCTTTGCGGCATTCGCCTCCTGTGTTTTGAGCAAGGAAGCCATTTTGCAGATGGGCTGAAAAAATGAGCGGAACGCGATTGATCGAGATCGTGATCTGTAGCCAATGGTCCTGGCAGTTCTGGGGAAACCCTCGGGGGTCTCGGGCTTTGTTACACTTACGCAACAGCCTGAAAACACCACTAAGCATGTATTTTATGTCTTGGTGCAATCATATCTACCTAACCAAATTCTCGTCTATCATAGCTTTCTTTCACGTTGGGTACAAGGAGCGGCAGCTAAGAGATCGCGTCGCGATCATTTCTGCCTCAACCAGGATCATGAACATCGAGTGTTCCGCCTGCCACCTCGACGCAGACTTTCTCTCTCAAGGATCTGGCACTCCGACTCTATACTTGACGAGATGCGGGCATATTTGTTGCGACATGTGTCGTATCAACTGGTTTGCAAGTGGCAGGGAGACGTGCCCCAAGTGTCGACAGCCTCAGACGCGTTCGAACCTCATTCGGATTTACTACGATATCGCTCAACACACGCAGCCGAGTGCATCATCCACCGAGGTGGTGGCCCCACGAGAACCTGAGGCTGACCTCCAAGTCTCATCTGAACACTTTCTGGAAGCTGTCGCGGACCAGGCCACAGACATCTTTGGCGCGTGCGTGCTCCTGTCTCTTTAACTTTGCCTTATCCTTCGCGGTTTGACCTCCTCATGGCCACAGCACACGCGATTTTCTACAGGGGACGGTCACTCAAATCCTACCAAGCTATTTCTCTGTAATACCATACAAAATACTCATCACGCACGCCACCATTGACGTTTGGAAACACAGAGGATCGTGAAGCTTGTCAGCGTTGCACTACGTAGGATCGAAAACGTACGTCGTGGTTCCTGCTACCTCAGTCCCATCATGCTAAAGGCCGATATTAGGACTTTGCTCAACTGCGTGCAGCCCATCAACAACTCCGGGTTGAGCACAGTACACTTGAGACAAAGTACAAAAGACTGAAACGTAAACATATCGAGCTGGTAAAAAGCGGCGAAAAGCTTGCACGCAAACACAAACAAGACCTGAAACGCATGAGCGGGGGCTATACTATTCAAGAATCATCTCTCCGTCGCGATCTCCAGGCCGCGTCCACACGGGCGGAGATCGCGGAGAGCGAGCTCTCGACAAAAGATGAAGAAATCAAAGGGCTTAGGGATTCCAGGCTGTTATTCAAGAAGAAGGTTTGCCCCTACCGCTAGGCTTGTCACTCGGT
>Ga0307512_10001830_pt1 | contig 28642 bp, 28 predicted proteins | sample 14_EM_MG_FD_200267 | JGI IMG/M metagenome (GOLD analysis project Ga0307512, IMG submission 200267) | Populus trichocarpa ectomycorrhiza microbial communities from riparian zone in the Pacific Northwest, United States - 14_EM | ecosystem: Host-associated > Plants > Roots > Unclassified | place... | reverse complement strand
GCAACATTGCTTCGGTATTACGCTGGAAGTACTGTAATTCGAATTCTTCTCCGACATCATGGATTCATCGGGTTCTGCGGTGGGACATCATGGTGGAAAAACTTTAGCATGTAGTTGGAACTGGTAGGCCTACGACCTATTGGATAATCACGCATCAATTACGGGCTGCAGTTCCGCTACATGCGGTGCGTTATAACAACTTGGGTTCTTCCATGTGTTGGTGTCAAACTAAAGTTTATTCAGTTGGTGTTTGGATTTTGGTTGAATCAGGTGCTATCCATTACGGAACGCCAGATAACAGATAGTCTAATACTCTCTACTGTCACTTATTCACCCGATAAAAACAAAGCGCCCAGGTGGGACAAGTACATGGCCCTTTCAAGTACCTAGATTTTCCAAAGCAAGCATGCCCTCTGTTGGTTTGCATCTCATGACAATGAACCGAGCTCATGCTCGGGTTTGGCCTTTTCACACGCCGTCACCTCAACCGTCGGGTCTCAGATCTCAGCCCCTCAGTCGCGGCAGCTAGGCACGGCAGACCGACAGGAAAAAAAAAACACCCTCCTACTCGACTATACTACGTTTCTCCCCTCTCCCCTTGACATCTCCACTTTTTTCTACGCCAAGCCCGCGAAGCTCCCCGGGTAGTATCCCTTCACACATGCGTCAGACACATGCCCCCGCTCTTACTGTACCCTAGCTTATCGTTACCCCTTCCAGAACCAGATGCGGCCGTCCGTCGTGGATAGAGCGCTCTGGAGCTTCGCACTTGGCTCGATCTCGCTCGGCGCTCCATAGGCAGAGCTGCAGCGGCGTGTTGATGGCACACTGCTGAGTTGGACAACCGCATCAAGGTGGACAGATGGCGGAACAGCAATTCGAGGTGTGAAGAAAGCCACCTTCTCCCCCTCCTCCATGTACTCTCACCTTTTCCATCACCTTGCCCATCTGTGGATGCATATAAATTGAAATACCACACAGCAACCTCGCGATCGTCGCGTGATTTTCCAGTTTTCTCTCCTTTGTTTGCACCAGGAAATCACGTCGTACTCCTCGTGGATCTCGATATCTTCGCGCGGAACACCGCAAAGGATGAGCTTGCCTCCCTTGATCCGCCTTCCTCCAAAATGTCTGTGTGTGCTGTGCCCCGCCGTGAACTTGGAATTTCGACTGGTCCTGAGACGCCAACTGCTGGGTGGCACTATAACCTGTAGGGTTGAAGGCGGTACAACTCCATGAGCATATTCCTCGTTGGTTACATTGCATTGTACTAGAGAAAAGTCATATTTACTTCAACACAATTACATTCATTCCACGCGGACGAGAACCCTGAACCCTATCCGGTCGGCGGTGAGAGGCCAGACCTAACACAAAATCCTTTTGGCGGGCGGGTCCTGCAGTGCGGCGTTCTAGCATAACGTAATCAACTTCATCATTGAGCGGACCATGCGAATCAGCGGCCTGTGCCTCGGGCTTCCTTATCAGCATGACGCCGGGCCCAAGGACATCACTGCATGTGGTCCGGGCCACCATGAAACATGCATGCCATAGATCGTACATTCATGCAGGATAGAAGCCATACCGCATGGCCACCACAATCCTTCCGCGTATTCAAGGCGGCTATTTCACCGAATATGATCGGATATCAGAATAGGCTACGATAAGGACGCGACAACACCCCGACTGGTCCCTACTGGGAAATAGTCGCCTTTCTAGTGCGTGTCACACGCAGCTGACGCGCTCCGCAGCAATAACGTTTTGGGGTAGTCCTGATGTTGCCGGCTGGGCCCTGGCTCGTCGTTATCAGGTCGTTGCCGGCTGGGCCCTGGCTCGTCGTTATCAGGTCGTTGCTCGGGTCTGGTCCCTTCACCGACGAGTCACACTTTGCGCCATACATATGTCACGATGCTGTGGTGCATGTGTTGGTTGCGGCCTGCACGCACAGCACGGTACATGCGACGATAAGGGAGGCTAGTGCAACTTGAGATTATTTTGTTGGGTCTGAAATACTGGCCTCATTATTTCTCCATAGAATATCAGATATTTACCGTTGAACACCACAGCCGACTCTGGTTGTTCGAAAAAGAACATCATTGTGCCAGGAGCCACAATTTGCACCGTATTCCAAATACGTGTACTGCACCGGCGGGTTGGCGACTCTGTATTAGGTTCGACATGAGTCTGACGCGCTGGCAGAAATCCCTCAGTCTGTTTACCAATGTCCTAGATGTCTAGGTTGCGCCGTCCCATCGTTGTATGCTGTTGTATGCCTGGCAAGGGTGCTGGATCACACGAGCTGCGAAATCAGTGCCAAGGACTAATCGCCCATATCATGCAACGCACATATGATATACGACGTAAATTTTAATGGTATTTTCAGTTCACCCGAAACTTGAATTTTCCACCAGCCGAACATCGTGCCCGCCGCGTGTATGCAAAACGGAACGTGGCGTTTGAGAAAAGTCTTTTCAATTGGCATGAGGGAATGGGACAGGGGGGGCGTTTCTTCACCATTTAGAGTTGGAGAGAAGTTCGCGTTTATTCTCTCTTTCTGTCCGCTCTGAGCTTGAGAACACTGAACTTCAGTTTGGTTGGCGGAGGGTGAGGAAGCGCCTGTCACGTGACATGCAGCTTGTCGGTCGCGGTCGATTGTCATTCCAATCCTGCAGTCACACGCGTCAGCCACATACTATTTCCATCTTGCTACAAGATTCTGCTGTTGCGTATTGCGGCGCACCTGGAGATTCCCAAACTATTCCTAGGCACGAGGCTTGAGGCCTGAGGCCTTGAGGTTCAGACTGTTCAGATAGAACGTGCCAACCTTATGCTCCTCATTGTTACCAACCCCAGGAATATCTACATTTCATCGATCGACCCATGGTCAAGCTCCGGGTTCTGCGGGCTTTGTGCCACAACGCTTTCGACAGCATTGTGGTCGATGACGTATGTAACGGGTAGGCTAGGGCAGTGAGATCGCCCATGTGGCATCAGTACCACCAACCTCATTTCCGTACTCTTTCCTATTCCCACTCTTGGCTACTAGACTTGTTTCAGAGCCTATTTGGGCGCCTTGAAGTATATTTATACAGGGTGAGACATCATACAGTTCATCATCGCACCATCCTTCCATCAGCCTGGAAGACGCGCTCGAGCTTGCGTCGGTCATAGCCTTTGCATCCTTATTCATCCCATCCGCAATGTCAGTAGACCGTAGGGCAAACAATAGCTCATCTCTCGGTCTCCCGACAGAGATTCCCCCCGATCACTCAGGCGTCGACCCATCGTCAAACACAGGACCATTTCATTCTCAAGGCCTGTTTCTCGAAGAAGATTTGCGAATCAACCATTGGCCACTGGACGTCCGTCTAAACCCAGGGAGTCCTCAGGTCAATAACGAGGTGGGTCCTTTCGTGAGTTGTAGGGTCACCTTTGTATCGACAGACTAACACGGATATTCAGCCACATCCCGCATATCCCGCTGGTCTCCATCCACCTGTCCAGGCTACCCTCGCCCACCCCACCGACGAGCGGGGTGGAACGTTGACGCCACAAGCTGAAGACCTTGTCAACAATACCCATGAAGACGACCTCACAGCAATCTGTCCTTTGGGTTCCATGCTCCGGACATCAGCGCACCCCGAGGTATGAGGACTCGCTCGATCTGCCCGAATAGATCGAATAACATAATTAGTTTGCTCCTGTCCCATGCGCGCCCGTCTACCTCGCCCGTGTAAACATGGCATGTGACTGGCACCAGGAAGGAATGCCAACGGATGCTCCTCCTATCCAGGGCCCTCGACACACACACACGGATGAGACGACTGACTTTCCGGTACAATCCATCCTCACCATGATTCCTGGCCCACCAGCCATCGGTCATTCTCAAGAACAATCACCCAATGACAGCCAGCAGGGATCCCAAAGGGATGGAAGGCGATCGGTCATAATGTCATCGCAGTCGTCTCGACGACCCGCTGGCATAGGCAGAGACCCAACGGGCCGATATTCGTGCGAGGAATGCGGTAAGACTTATTCGCAGCCCCAGGGCACGCGACGACATCAGCGAGAGACTCACGACGCCAGCTTTTGTTTGATTTGCCATAATTTCGAGTGGGCTAGGCCATATCTGCTTAAGAAGCACCTCGAGAAAGAACATTCTGATATTGACATCGACGCGGCACTCGACGAGGCTGTGAGGACGCGTCGTACGGTGACAGGCTTTGCGAGTCACCGCTGAGACTAAGCCATCTTATACAACAGTACTGGTGAATTGCGTTCAGTGAGCGTATTCCCTTCTTGTTTGTGTCGAGAATCAACTATGTTACTACGTGTCAGTGCCATGCCCATCTTGCCCTCAGCTACGCTCTCTTTGTCCCGATGTTCCCTTACCGTCATTCCCGCGACACAATACCGTACTCGCTCGAGGTCTCACGATTCGGTCAGTATGTACTGTCATTCCATTAGGTCCACAGTCGCTCTTCTACGATTCTTAGAGCCACCTTGAGGCAGTGCGTCATCTTAAACTAAATAAGCTCTTGTGTTGGGAATTCATGTGATCATGGCTCCTATGATAGGACTCGTTACGATACTGGGATCAAATCAGATTAAACTTAGCTTGGAAATAGGCAGGTACCACGGGGCCTTGGGCTGTGGCTAGTACAAGAACCTAATGCCACACAACCGTGTTAGACATAGGACACACTAAATAGGCCTCAAATGTCCGCCCGCACATGGTACGCCTCGATCCCCTGTTCCTCCAAACTTGTCCGAGAATAGCCCTGGCAGTGTGACAGGAAGACAACACTCGGATGAATTTGCAAGCCTACCGCGCTCAGGGACAAACTCGCAGAGGAAGCCGCCAAGCAGTCTGTCGCAATCCTTGTCGATATGGAGTTGTGACCGCGGAAAAAAACGTCGAGGAAGTGTGGTTTGTAACCCTTTCAACACGACCTACATTCTGATGGTGATATCCGACTTGGAGTTGCCGAGTTTCGAAGGATCTCGCTGAGCTGATCCTAGGAAATGGTTTAAGCTTCTGTATTTCCGTGACGTTTTGTCCATCCCTCTTTGGGTCACAGGCGCGCCGTCGCAGACTCGCAGGGGACGGCAGGTAAACCGGGACCTCCCCATGCCATGACGATTGTGTATGGGCCTCGAGCCATACTCTGGCCGAAGGCATGCTCGAAGTAGACCAGCGGCGGCCGATGGGCGTTGCAAGCCATGTCCTCGTGCGACAAGGTTTCGTCATGTTATAACACCGTGACAGAATTGATCGAAGCACCGGCTCTTTCTTTCTCAAGATTTGAATATTCGCGGAGTCCTCGAACCATCCTCTTCCCCAAAGCATTACTGATTCCGAAAGGTGGCGTTTGAATTTCAGTTTGATGATCGCTAAATGGACTGCGGCTTGCATCCCCCGTTAGTAACGAGCTAGACAACACCTTCCTAAGGCGTCTTCCCCGCTGCTATACACGGATTCTTGAAATAGGGCGTGTTACTATCTAATCACATTTTTTCAGGGACAGTGCCAAATTAATATCAAGACAGCATAGACATGTTGTAGGTCATAATCACGGTACGTGGGCTTAGGGTATTCTCTGCTGATTCCCCGTATCATTCTCGTGAGAATTTATTGATTATGAGGACTCTTCTGTATTCGAACTCGTCGCCCTTGACATGCTTGACACCCCAGTGCTGTGGGAATAAGCAGGATGTGCCATGGAAACGTTGTTTCGTCACTTCACCAAAATCACCATCGCTTTCACCACTTTGATCGATATGGGCGGATGTTCTCACAAATTAGGAAGTGGACTCTCAGCGCAAGTGCAAATCACAGGATGCGCTGGCGTTTATCAATGGTGGTTTTGGAGGTATAGAGTCACCACAGCGCGTTCGTGCTTCGTGACGTTCGAGTTCGAGAGAAATGCAAAAACGCGGATAAACCTTAGCAGTTAGCACGTGAGGTCCCGTGTCGTGACTAGCACGTGACTGACACGTGGAACTCCTGGGAGACACGACTACTTGGTTTCTCTTCGAGTCATCGCATCCTGTCTTGGCAATGCATCTGTAGAGCGTCGGTGGCGCAAATACTTCGAGGCTGCGTGTTATGTTCGTCATCATGGCTAGCCGCTACACGCACGTCGACGTCTTGATCGCTAAGCTTTAATCACAACACGTCGAGGAATGGTAGGAGAGACATTATAATCATCTGGATGAGTCATAGCAAGACCAGTTATGACCTCGACAGGCTGTTGCTTTCTCCACCTGTTAGGTCCCTACCAGTGGGCCTGGCCTTAAGATACCCCGAGTCCGAGTCCGGATCATGCACCAGGTCAAACAACAAAAGTGTTGGGGATTTCCAAGACGACATTCAAGTTGCGCTGGGAAATTTTCAACTTTTCCTGCCCGGGGTGGCCAACACGCGGAATTACCTCGGTAAGACGTTTATGGGCTTAACGTATTGAGAATGTGGGTGGAAAACTTATGCTCAACTTTACCAGCAGCCGCAGCCACATTGACGCCTTAGCCTGACTACTCACTATTGACCAGTTCTGCGTTGCACGTTGCGTTGCTGGTAGTGGTGACGTCATCACCATCGGGTCGTGTTATCATTGGTCACATTAGGACCTTGAAACGCCGTCACTCGTACGCACTGCAGGCTGCAGCCGTTTCGGTACAGTACTGTAGTGGGATTGCGCGCATGTGACTGTCTGAATCGTGACATGTCAGCGCTCATGCGCCAAGGGACTTGATTGAACTTGAGGCACGGGCGCCGTTGTTGGCACAAGAAACCCTCGGGTTCCACCGGTACTGTACCTTTTGATGGGGCCAATGTTGATCAGAGGCCTGGCTGTATGGGTGTGTCGGTGTGTAAGCACTTGCCCCCTTTGACGATCAGGGGTTCTTCTTTATCGCTGTACGGGCATTGGTGTCCGTTTCTTTTCTCGAGTTCATGGTATGTGCTTGTTTTGTGCCTAATATGACAGCTGATTACGTCCCAGGGTGCGGGTGGGTCATCCCTTTGACTTACAACACTCGGTGCATTGCAAAACTGTCTCCGCCGGGTACATGCGTCTGAGAATGCTTATCACCCGACCAGCAATCACCAGTGGGGAGTACTTACCTGAAGAGTCTGGAAGGGTCGCTTGGATCGGGATCAATGAAGCTATTCATCCCACGGTGTTCAAATTCGGGCCACCGCTCCAAGTTGAAGCCGTTACTCCGCTGAGATTGAGCTATAAGACTGCACACTTGTACAATCAATGGCCCGATCTGCGAGTCGCGCACGTTCTCTCAACTGCCAACGTGACACTCGGGTGTGTTCTATGGAATTTTTAATGGGATGCACCTTCCTCTGCCACTGCCCACAGTGATGTAATCCTTATGGGCTTGCGTCACTTGCGATAGGCGGCCAGTAGCCAATGGAGTTGTCCCAGTAGCATTTCCGCTACTTTGGGAATTATGTTACATCTCTTCCCCGGATCAGCAACGTGGCCCTTTCGAAGTTTCGATAGGCTAACGCACAACACCGTGACAGGGCCCTGATAGCTCGTGGCACCGTATAAGGCATCTGTTATCGGAGGGAGGAACGCAACCTTTTCATATATGGCATCATTGTATGGGCTACCATGCCGATTCAAGTTTCTGGAAACAGGGACGGGTCTTTGTCTCTTTCAGGTCAAAACTACTTTTGGAAACCCATCTGGCAATCTGACTGCGACTGCCCTACACCTATCTGTATTTCTCTTCTCATTCCTTCCTTCTCTACCCAGCTTCCTGCCTTATGTCAGCTTTAGATTAGCTTCCAGTGCTGACGCTGCTATCAATCCCGCACGATACCTTCAAGTGTAAATCTGGGAGTCTGACGGTAGCGTTACAATCTCACTTGAGGATGCATTATAGACGGAGATTTACTGCGCGCTATACCTCCAGGGATTAGGTGATGTAATGGTTACTCCGTCTAACCCGGAACCAACTTGTTTTGTGTAAAATAGTGCCCGCGTGGTCTTCTCATGTGGAGAAAAGGACGGGATAGCCCGCGTTTGTTGACGTATTGGCACCTGACATACCGATGGGCACGGCTTTCGAGTCAATCGAAAAGCAAATAGGTATCTGCCAAGTGGTAAACCGACCGTGGAATGGTGTACTCAGATACGGCATTAGCAGCTGTAAGACTGCGGTGTACCTGACAGCTTCTCCAGAAAGCCGTGCTAAAAAAAGTACCTATCAAGAGGAGTAAGTTGACGTCGGCGCTGCACCACACAAAAGGTCTGAGAAAATTCATATCTATAAGAGCTTCGGCGGCTTTCCTTGATGGGATGGTGGTGCCAAGTGGCGTGCGATTAGAATGGACGGTAGTTAGCGGTAGTTACTGAGTACGTTACTGAGTCACGGTACTTTCCACAAAGCGATTCACGTGGTTCGACGGATAACTCATCTACTGGAACTTCCATCGAGCTCTCCGTAAACCCCATCGAGCCCTTACACATGACTATAAAACACATAGCTAATCGTCCCCGCATCCGCTCTGAATCCACCACGAATCCTGTGGCTATCAATGTCCCCTCGAAGGCACTCATTCTTCTGACGCGGTCGGCGGAAACACGGGTGCGAGTATCTCGGATTCTCGATGGAGAGCACGCCTAGCTTCTCAGAAGTTGAAGCTGTGACTTCTCCAACCTCTGTTGCTGAAAACGTTTTTCGGCAGCGACCACCACTCGCAGATCATGGATGGGTGAACCCTTGGCTACTGGCCTTTCCCCCGAACACCTGCAATTCTCAAACCGTCCCTACCCGCTCTCATTCATTAGTACTGTCTTCAAGTTCTCTCACTTGGGGCATTGATGAATGTGCTGGGACTCCGTACTATAAGAACACCACTACTGGTGTCCGTGATACCGACTTTCCCATCATCCCTCCTTCGGACCACATGCGCCGGACATCGTCCCCTTGCGTAATCCTGGTACGAAGATACCCTCTATTTTCTCGACTACTCTGACCTTACCTAACTAGCCACCTTATGCCACATACACTCCAGAGAGACCAACTGGAGGACCCAAAGGTCTCGCATACCCAGGCCTTACTCATGCGGACACAACCCGTGACTGGCTCTGGGAGGGGATGTCCGCGGATGTCCCTTCGGACCTGGGCCATCAATACACACTCACTGACACGACGTCAAACTCCGCCGCATTATCAGCCCTCCCGGGAGTCCCTTCCATGTCAACTGTTGTGAGATGCCAGGCACAAAGAACACGAAAGCCCGGTCAGTTCGAAAAAGCGGGAAGTGGCTCCACTATAGCGCCATCACAGTCGTGTCGACGACCAAATGGCATCCGTGGAGGTCTCAAAGGCACATACTCATGCAATATTTGTGGTAAAAAATATTCACAGCCGCAAGGCGTTAGGCGACATCAGCGAGAAATGCACGAAGCCCGCTTATGCATATATTGTCGTGGTTTCGAATGGGGCCGCCCGTACCGCTTAAGGGAGCACCTCCAGAAGTGGCACCCTGATGTTGACCCTGGCGCTGCTCTAGAGGAGGCTACAGGGACACGTCACAAAGAGACTATGACCATGACACATCTGCCACAAGAGCGGGTTTCTTCTCTCACTCTTGAATATGACCAACGGAGTGGCGCTGGATCCCAGATATACCCGCTGGCGATGTCTCTGCCTGCAATGATGCAACTTCCACCTATCGCACAGCCCGCTGTATCTCCTCTGGACTACGATCTTCAGCTGGAGTTTGCAGAGCGAATGGTAAAGAGGAGCAGGGGTATTCCCTCCAATTAGAAGCATTTTAGTTATACTGATTCTTGGACCCGGTTCATTTCACAGAACCGCGTGCTCAACCAGTCAAGGACCAGGACATGTCTGCCAAAACTATGTGAATTCAGTTTGTTGATGCCCTGTCTATACCTCATTCTTACGGTTGACCATTCCCCTAGGCTTTGGAATGAATTACAATCAACTAACAAAGGCGAACGCACTATTGCCGACACCCCATTCAACCCGGTTCCTGCGCCAGCCCCGACCTCCCCGCCGCCTTTTAGCGTGTACTGTCGCAGCCCGATTTCCATGAGTCCTATGATTGACAGGCCTGGACCCACGATCTCTTCTGCCATTCCGCTGCGCCCTGTATTGAGGTTTGGACAAAACTCCCGCAACCCCCGACGCACAGTGCTGACACCCCCACAGGAACGGGCTCAGGCCGAGCTGCGGATATTGACCCACACTATCGCCCACTACAACGCGTAAGACAAGCCTCCAGAAAGTGTAGTCCTCTTTTGGTTTGCGCTAAGAATCTATGTCGTCGCTACGTATGATCATCATATCCATGCTTCCCTCCGATATCCGATATTATCTTCGATTCATTTATGTTCTTTCTATTCCCAACTGCTTCCGTTCTCCTTCCGGTTAGTCATTACTCTATTCGATAGCGCTTACCTTTGTGTTGCGCCACGTCCAAGCTGTAAATTACTAACAGTCTAACAACACCCCACACCATAGTATGTACCATCATTGTATTTGATTCGTGATTGCTCTCCCATGTAACTGCATATGTATCTTAACCCAACATCCCTGTCATGCGGCATGTATATCACCTTAGATATGATTACAGAGCTGACTTCCCATGACAGAGGGCCCTATGCCTGCACAGCGGAATTATTTAATTCCCCGAAAATTAATGTGCAGCGTCAATTAATGCGCAAAGTCAATTAATTTGCAGAGTCAATTAATGTGCAGAGTCAAGTCAATAACAATTAAAGTAGATGTAATCTCCGGTATTATTGCGCCCCTTACCATCATCACATGAGAAGCTGAGGGTGGAGAAGTGCGAATTATGAGATTAAGTGATCCAACATCTGCGGCGTTGGCAGGATTACCCTATTATGTGCGTTTCATTTCGGACCATGTCATTTCTTATGTGAATGGCGGGATAGGGTGACATCTGTCAGTAATATGCAGAGTTATCATAGCCACGAACAGATACTAGGGGGCGCGAAATGCTCAAGGATATGCCATATTATCTCAAGCGAACAGGTCAGCCTCATTTCCGGGTGGCCGAAATTTTTCGGCAGCCAAGGGACATAGAGACCTTCGCCACACAAAGACAGGCAGAGAACAACTTGAACCCACTCTCGTAAGCGCCGCAGTGGCTGAGCGTCCGAGTCGTCACAAACGCCGACCCAAAGAGGGAACTGACAACCAGCCCGTCCTTCGGGTTGGAGTAAATGAAGGCCTACGACGATCCCCCACATTTATTATGCGTATTTATATATTTCTAATTAATTGCTGTGCGCTTCGGGAGACGATTTCCCATGTAGCACTTCATCTACATGAATGTGTATATCTGAACGTGGGTCCTGACAATGCGGCTTTATCATGCGTATATGAAAGCCAAGCTCTTGTCACATCACTAGTAGTTGGGTGACGAGCGTGAACAGCAAACATGAGGCCCCTAGGTTCTACCTTCACAATTATGCGTTTCAGGTGCACGCCCGACTCGGAGTTCATATAAAATGACAGCGTGACGCAGGCATAGATTCTAGGCGCAACTGGATGGAACATAGCGGTGACAAAGCCACACCATCGTAGTCATGATTCACGAATCTATAGACTTGAGCGGACGCCCTCAGGCTCTCAGTCTAAGACGCTAAGCGCTAAGCCCCAGTGAAGAACTGACAAGCGCCAATCACGGAAGTACGACGTTGACATGCCACAACGAGGCTTCTGCGTCAAGGGTCTACTAGAGGACGTGAAACACGATGAGACCGCCTTGGAAACTGTGTCCTGAATGGAACGTTCGGAGTTCTCATACCAACCACGCGGGAAGGAATTGAAGGTAGGTGGCTGCTGAATGTCTGAGGTCGTGTCAGCTTTCCACGATGAATTCACTCTGATTGTGAGACATAGATATGACTCATGGAATGCTCGTTGCATGTTCAGAAAGTACACCCTACCTATCTAGGAAACGTTTCTGGGGAAGGAACATTAAAACTAAATAAACGGCCCGGGAGATGAATTTGAATAACACCTAAAATTCCCCATGGCGCCATTCGCCTTCATATGCCGACCCTGAGGAACTTCCTTGCTGAAAAAACATTAAAGCGCGACAGAGTATAGAGTATTCCCTAGATTCGTAGGTATAACCCCTACATTGCAGTAGGAAAGGGCGACGATTGCCCTCAGAGTTACATGGGTCAAGGTAACGATAACCGTGGCATTCAGGTGTGTCGTGTATCCAGAAACGTGAACACAAAATGCCTGTTGCAGATTCGGCTATCGGTACGAATGGTAAGGCGTCGAAGAGGTGGGCACATCGTCAGAATTAAACAGATACCTTGTATCTAGCGACAGGACTGTTGGTTTAATGGTTTGCTTCATCTGGGAATGCACAATACTGATAAGTTACTGGTGTCGGCGAGGGTACATGGAATAAGTAGGGACAGAGTCTGAAAAGCAGTTGCGACCTCGATCTGAAGGAGCGGCACCATATATAATAAAGAGCGCGAATACGAAGGATCAGGTGTTATACGAATCAGGTGCTATACAAGGTAATTCCGTACTGAGACAGTGAGACTGAGAGGAGATCAGAATAAATGTAACCTCAAAAGGCGTGTTAAGGGAAGTTTGTCAGCAGAAATATATTTGAGATCCCTGCCGTGAAAGGGGGGTGGGTGGAACGCACCACTGGGGATGGCACAATGCCAACAAGAGCCCGAGGGATACGAAGTATTTCGTATCTCAGGTCCAAGTCCAAAGGACAGCAGCACATGGGTCGACGGTGTGTAAAGGACTAATTTGGCCTAGCTTCAATGCACAGGCGGTGTTCAAACGAGGGTGCAATGAGAAATAAAGGGAGAGGAATAGTGAAAGGTCCTTGAGGCTTATATTGATGATAAGAAATGGGTTGGGAAACGGGGGATCAAGTCCAGACTTGTCTTCATGACGCATTGGCATTCCATCTCTTCGTGAATTGAGGGAGTGGGGTGGAAGGAGGAACGTACGACGAATCAACGAAGACTCTCCGTGAAAGGTTCAGAGTAGTTTGAGGTACTGCATCCGAGGATACGAATTGGAACCAACGGTAACGCTAACAAAGACGCGATATCAAATTGCGCAGGACGTCCAACTGCCGGTCAAATATCGCTTGTACAAGGGTTCATTGCCTGTGGGCTAACCGGACGGTATATCATTTGTAGTGGTGAAAAAAAAATGACGTGTTAAAGCAGTTTGAGGTATTCCAGATGATGTGACACCAACAAATGGCCAAGTTGAAGAGAACCGCAACCCCTGCGTGGGGCGCTGCCGTGGCAGTGGGGAGTGGCAGGAGTCACCACACCACACCACCCACACAACGGTGTCCGGTGTCATTCGGGACCATATGACTCATCATTCTGGGGTACTGGATAACCCCGTTTAGAATATCACACTAACCATATACAGGCGGATGCCACCGATGCCCCTCTGCTCACTCACCAGAATTCCCTCCATTAGGACTAGATTCATGCGTCGCAATCGCATATTTTGCACGTCAAATTACAGCTACTCTGCTTCAGTGTCTTTTTCTTTTTCTTTCCTATTATAGCAGGTAGCCACAATTTGACGTGCACCGGGTAGAGCCGAAAGTACTGAAACGGACCAGGAGATCACGATGATACACAAGGGTGCGTGTCGCCACCTCCCACATGAACTTGGCAGGTCCAGTACAACCTTTGCAGCTCGGGGAACTTGGACCGTGTTCCGAGAAAGCCTGGCCCACACACCTCAGGGAATTCCTTGACATTGCAAATTTCTTCGCTGATGGCGAGTAAGGAGAGACGGGAACGCATGTCTCATTGACTCGTGGCCCGTTGAAGACTGATCAGTTGTCAGCTTTCAGGCGCCCTGTGGCTCGATGTGGCATAAAAGCGCTTCACGAGGCGTCCTCAAGGCGGCCCTGGAGCGTACCTTCTCGTAACGGACATTTTGGGTGAATATGGCAGTGATATTAGTTGCGCCATGAATTTTCTTCGCTCCTAGTTCTGATCTGGTGCTGGGTGTGGAGTTGTGAATGACTGCCCGAGGTCCGCTGGTGATCTCAAGGTGCACTCACCCAGCAAACGCCTCGATCAAAATGGCCTCGTGGTGTGTGCTTTGTTACTAACATGATCTGGTACTGGATGACCATGTGCGCACCACTACGCGAATTCCCTTGTCCTAGGTATAGTACGCCGGCCTACTAACGAGCGCGTTACGGGGTAAAAGTCTATCCGAGTCCTGTTTGTATTCATTCCTACATATTTGCCTCCTGACAGCAAGAACGGTGATCAGCATCGCCGGCGGTGCTCTGACAGTGAGGCTAAGACGGCCCCCTGCCCGAGGGGATTTGTTTTTTCAACTTGGCACTCGGGATGGCCCATTTGCAGTGGCAAACGATGTTTGGAGTCTTGCCCACCTCGATACATGAGAGATTAATCACGACGACCCACTGATTTTGGGTTATTCTCCGGAACATGTCGGCATGGTACGAGAATGGCACGGCAGAACCGCCAACTGGGCTCAACACCAGTGAGTCTGACACGATACGGGAAAGTCGACACCAGGAAGACGCACCCCAGGCTCATTCCGCACAGTTTCCACATGCCGCATGGGGCCACCCCTTTCTCCAGAAGCCATCTCTGTTTAATCTTTTGGAAAGAGGAAAATAACTGCACCTCCGAGCGGCTAAAACCAGTCGCGTCGCTCCTGGGCGCGGCTCGCACATAATTTCTCGTTCGGAGATGGGCGCTTGCACTCTTTGAGCCTGGGAACCTCGGCTTTACGGATGCTGTGGATGTCGGTCAGGCGGGTATTGGAGGAAACGTTGACAGAACGGTGATCACGATGTACTGTAGGTTTCAGTCCTGAATTTGCGATCTGTCAATGTTCTGAAGCATGTACTGCCGTTGCGTCCTCCATGACAAGAATGCCGTAATGCGAGTGCAGGTTACGCGGGTGAGTGATGCGGCGGCGGTGCTCAATGCCTTTTGAAATTAGTATATGCAATCCACGTCTCAAGTGATCAAGCTTTCAAGCCATGTTCACGGCATTACCTGAGGAAAGACAAGCGTGATTATTTGTCTTTGAACGTATACAGTAGTTTAGAACTATAGTGACCAGCCTACAGAAGTGAGTACGAGCCATAGATCCTAGGAATAGTAAGCAGAGGCACAAGGAAGCCGGAATCAATATTACTTTCAGCAAGCACTGAGGTTAATCTTTAAGTGAGTCAGATATTTTAAGGACGTCGAGCCCCGCAAGGCCACAAGCCCCAGAGAACCACGACGGCATTGCGTCACCACTGTAGTAAACGCGGAAAGATGCAGACCAAAGCTGCGGTTAATTAATAGCCCCCGAAGGGATGGCGTATCCTTGGTGGCCTCGAAGCCCCGCGAATGGCGGCGGTACTGTATGCCACAACCGGGGGCCCACCCCCATCTTCTTCTGTCGCAGGCGCTGCCAGTGTGACTCTGCTTTGACGTTGTGGGTCGCCGTATGCAAATTCGGTATCTTCACGTGCGCCGCGCGTAGGGGTTATTGGCTGAAGTTCCGCCACTGCGGGCAGGGGCAAAGTCGGTGCCAGTGGGTCATCAGGCTGAGATTCCGTACGACTCTGTCGGTCGTGGGGAGGGTTGGGAAACGAAACTTGTTGTGGAAGAGATTTGGGGTTCATCCTCGCCTTGGGACGTTTCCCAGTAGCCTCTTTCATAGCAACGTCGATATCAACCTCGGGATGTTGCCTCTTGTAATGCTCCCGGAGGCGGTACGGGCGGCCCCATTCGAAAGAGTGGCAGAGCGTGCACAAATTAGCTTTGTGCGTCTCTCGCTGATGGCGCCGAACGCCTTGAGACTGGGAATATGTCTTGCCGCAGATATTACAGGCGTACGGCCGTCTAGCAGTTTCATCCACGTTCGCCGTTCGTTGAGACGGTGGTGATGACGTTGCAGCGGGACCATTTGCCGTTTCTTGGAATTGCCGGGGGGTGTCTTGGGATGCCTGTCGCGCTTCATATCGCACATGGGCCGGGGCGCAGGGAACTGCGGGGAGGGTTGAAGGTGTCGAGTCGCCGGACGTGGCTTCACTGCGTGTGTATAGGCTGTCCAGGTCCAAGGGGTTGTCCACTGTCACTTTTTCCTCGAACCAGTTACGAATTGCGGCCTCGGCTGTAAGGACTACGTCTGCTGACTCCTCGATTAAAATATTTGAGGTGGGCCCAGGCACAAAACCCTCGAGTTCTCCCAATGTCGACTGGGGCGGTGTGTATGGAGCGTCAGTCGACTGCTCATTTCAGATCAGTGTGCCCGGACAGATCGAGAGACAACATACCAGGGAGAACTCTGAGAAGGACTCCGGTGACATGGAGTCTGGAGAGGGGGTGACAGGAATGTCCTCATCGCGAATAGCGGCGAAGAGATGTTCGGGGTGCGGTATCGCGGCTTGTTTATCGATCCCTAGATCGAGAGTGGACGGTGTAGACGAATGGGGACCAGATAAATGCGCCTGAACATCCGTGTTAGTTACCAGCGATACAGCGGACAGACATATGCCGGAGCTAAGTTGAACGAGGGAACTCGCCTTTCCATTAATTCGAGCACCGTTAATGTCTGAGGAAATCCCGAATGTCCAGAATCCCCCGTCCACGGGGTGCGTGCCTTGAGAAAGAATGACTCCTTGGTTTGATGCAAGGTTGGCGACATTGTCAAAGTATGGGTGACCAGAAGCGCTCTGCGTTGGGGTGCCGAAATATGCGCGACCGTCGGTTCTGTCAGCATTTGTAATGGTGTTGACCGGCCATACGACTGCCATGATCAAGGCAAAGTGGGTCCGGAACGGACGCGGGGAGGAGGGAGGGGGGGAAACAAAGTGTATGTTTGTGAGCTTGGAAGGTTACAATGAAGTTTTTTAAAGTACAAGAAAGTAGCTATGCTCCCACAACCGAAAGTGGCAATGACAGTCAGAGTGGGATCGAAGGAAAATGGTCGAGTGCCACACTGGGCTACGCTGTAACAAGAAATGACATACTGGTAACCCGCCCCAACCGCTACGAGATAGATCGCACGTCAATTAGAAGCCAGCATGGGCTAGCCAGAAGGGAGGCCATCTCAGCCACCAACCACCCGAAACAAAAAAATTTCACGTACCCCGAGGATGCGATTCCGTCGCCCATTGCAGGTAGACTTGGAATATTGCCTTGGCACATTCAAAAGCTGTGCCATTCCAAGAGCTGAACGTGCCACGGCATAGCGATTGGCCGAGAAGTTGAGGCACAAAAATCTCAGGAGGAAGAAGTAGAATACGGGAAGCCAACAGGAGCTAGTTACAACATCGCGTTTTACTTGGAGTCAAATAGAATACGGGATACTTGCCTTACGTCTCAGAACCCCTTATCCTGCTTCCGGGGACAGGGCAAGCCAATGCCCACGCCCACCTAGTAGTACCAGGTGCCACCGCCGCCCTAAAGGGTATGTCAGATATTGGATGACATACGGCAGAAGGAGGGTAAAAGAAAAAGCCCCACTCCCATGCCAGCGAATTAGAATGCAGGGGGACGTCCCAGGGTTCCATGCGACCACTCACCCAAGAGCGATCAAATTCGCGCCTTTGCCTTAATGAAACCCTAATATTAGCTAAGGACCGGCCAGGTCGAAAGGGCCAAATTCCAATGAGACCCATCGCGAAGGGTCCAAGAGTTGAGGCGTATCGCCCAGCGTGGGGAAGTGCCCAAATCTACGGAAATCTTGCCGATGCGAGGCATTGTTCGCAGTTTACAGACACAGACGGGCATTGAGCGGAGAACGAGCGCTCACCTCGTTGACCCTTTTTTCCTGGGCCTGAACCTTAGGGCACTATGGCACCTCAAAGGCTCGGTAATCATCCTCGTGGCTTCCACTGAATTGTACAGCATCCGAGACGGGCGACTCGTGAGGCTATGCGGTTTGTTTTCGCGTGCGTCTACTGTGAATATATATTCACTGATGGATCCCGCGATGCAACGGTCTCCCGAACATCGGAAAATGATCTCGACCGTGATTGACCTTGACGTGGTGTTCCCACCGTGAATGTCGTGAGCGCTTGAAACGACTTCTCGGCTCCAATGCGAGGAATAAGTCAAAAGGCTTGATGGGGAAATCGACGTCCCATTCCACCTGTCAAAATGTAGCCGGTGGCTCCAGCGTGCTTGCGGGGAAAGGGCCAAGATACCCGATGAAGCACGATAGGGGTGGGGTTGACATACATCTTGCCCAAAGACCAAGACAACCAATCGCCGCGAAGTCGCATGAGGATATGTTTTTTTGGTTTACCGACCGGCCCCCATCATATTCGCGCGTGATCCGCATCAACGGGGTTGTGCCCAGTCAGTCACAGCTTGTCCCAACCTCCGAGTGAACGTGGTCCCTGATCAGCGGGTGGAAACCGAATTTGGTGATTGCCATCCGTAACCACACCACACACCGCCTTGGGTCGCCTCGTTCCGAATTTTTTTCGTACTTTTTCGTAATGTCTTACCGCAAGTAGGCACCTTCCGTTTTGACTCGTCCGACGTCGAAAGAACGTACACCCTGAAAATACCCGAGTCAGTAACAGCCAGATGATCGTGGAACCGATGACTACCATAGCATACATCGATCACAAGACTCGCGACTCTGCGGGAAGGGGCGGGCCAAGAAAAAGAACAGGCTCACGTGACTTGCACGTGTTGGTCGTAGTGCGACATTCTCACCGCGCACCCTGACTGTGTCATATGGCACCTACCATGGCACCACTACAGTTCACCGTGCTCCGAAATGAAAGAAGTAAGTGTGAAAACGCTTGCGCTCTCCCACAGGGTCCGACATTAATCTCATAATTGACAACCATCAGTCAAACAAGGTATCGGTTGTTGCGCCGCTGGGCGTGAAATCGGGGCCACGATCAATTATCCTCAGATTTCGACTTCGGGTGATGATGACGGAAATGAAATCTAAGAATTTGAAAACACCACACAAGGGGATAACAAAGGATACGGGGAAATCAGTCACATACAATTTACACAAAGAAACATGAGTTATTGTTATACTAGTACTAGGGACGCTGGTGCCATTGAAACGATAAAGGGTTTTCTAGATATCCAGGCGGCATTCATTTCAAGTGGGTATTGTGGTTTCTTTTGGGCGTTTGGCATTAGGGTTTTGGTATACACTACTTGTGAGCACATTTTGGTGAATGGAATTGATAGCGCTGAGGAAAAGTATTGATTCGTAATCGGCGGTATCGCTTGTTGTTGTTGGATCGCAAGGGAAAGGGAGAAGCAGGAGTGGTTGAAACAAGAGGTTGATCCCATCAATTGAAAGGCGTGGGTCCCAAAGACAGCGCTGGTACAGGGCGCATCCACGGTTCGTCCCAGAGGGCACTGACGCGTGCCCGGCGGAGCGGATCACTCACAAGCAGCCTTGCAATTAAATTCTGCACAGCGGTGATGCGCATGAGGGCCATACCACGCGGCCCGGGGCTCTCTACAGTAGCACCATCGCACATCGGGGTGTCAGTCGGGGCCTGAGGAACGACAGGCCAGGACCACTCTCCACGAACGACGCGTAGCACCCACCGCATGCGCGCACGCTCCGCTTCTGTGTCTGCAGGGGGCACATCGAGCGTCGGCGGTGGATCGAACGGTAAAGTGCGGGTAAGGAGCGCGAAGAAAACCACCCCAAGCGCCCACGCATCTGTTTCACGTCCATCGTAGGTGCCAGGGGCTCGAGCGAGGCGCAATTTAGGTTGCGAGGAAGTAGCCGTAGATGTCCCATTGGCATCAGATGGTGCACGAGAGAGTGTTGGTAGCGTGTGCTCGTCTGAGTGCGCTGCAACCAGTAGCTCTGGCGCGGCGTAGGACTCGGAACCACATCGAGTACTCAACCACGGATCATCCGGGTCTATTTTGCGCGCAAGTCCAAAGTCGGTCAGTTTGACGAGTGGTCTGTCTTCGTCGGGCATGGCTGTGAAGGGGTTACTTGTCAGGAGTATGTCTGTCACCATTGAGTCAAATGAAAGCAGTCCCAAAAATACGAGAAGTGACGCACTTTCAAGTTTGATATCACGATGGACGACGAGACGTACGTGAATCCACTCAACGACGCCGATAAGTTCGCACCATATCCGTCGTAGGATCTTCTCAGTCAGTTGTGCGTGTTGCTCATCCGAGTTGATCACGTCAAGTAGTTCACCACCAGAGACGTACTCAAGGACGAGCACGTGATGGGTACGTATCGTAAATGATGCATACAATAGTGGCAACGACGCGTGCGCGGGCGTCAGGTGCTAAGGGACAGGGACAGCGTCATTACAAATGTGCGGACAGGCTGTGGCGCACTCACATGTAAAATTTCAACTTCACGCAAGAAGCTTGCGCGTTCACCACGTGCGGCTCTCCGCGCCACAGGATCATCATGCTGGCCACCACACGCAATCATTTTCACAGCGACGAGCCCGCCCAATCTGCCCCTTTCGGTGATGCGAGCAAGCCAAACGAGGCTGAAGGCGCCTTGACCAATCTGACGCACAAGCTCGTACGACGGTTCGTCCCCGCAGTCTGGATGTACCAGCGCTCCCGTGGAATATGCACCGGAAGACGGGGTTGCTGCAGTAGCGACACGTGTATCTGAAACACGGGGATCGTCGATACTTGAGGGAGATGAGACGAAGACATCGTCAGGAGGCTCTATGCTGATAAACCCACGCGATGAGCTCTGCTGGTTATCACCTGTGCGCCGTACATCAGAGGAGTATCGTGATGGGAAGAGACGCGATAGCAGGGGAATATGAGGTTTCGGAACCGGTGTCGTCTCCGAATCCTCGCTTTGCTCAGAGGGAAGTGTCGCATGATGGCTAGGTGGAGACGATGTACGCGAGACCGACGTCCGTAGAGACGCGTTCGAGGTGCGAGAACGTAGGCTCGGAGGTGATGTGGGACAAGAGGAAAATGCACCAGGGGCGAAAAAGTCCGCGGTCAAGGAACGAGACGACGATGGCAGTTCACGGGGAGTGCAGCGTTGATTTGGAGGAGTTGGAGAGTCCGCAAATGGACTAGAAAAGAATGCGGCGGTCTTGGAGAGATAGGTGGCTGACTGGGGCGGCGACGCGAAAGGCGAACCAAAGAATGCACTTGTTTTGGAGTTGGAAGAAGAATCAGGATGTCGAATGGATGAGATTGAGCCGGGTGAATACGAGTAGTCTTCTATTGGCGAATACGAATCGGATGGAACAGTAATAACACTGAGAGCAGAACGAGGTTGGGACCCTGAGGGCTGAGAGGACGTAGGTTGGGAGAAGCGGTAAGTGGTGGGTGGGGAGGGAGGGGAGAGCAGCATTATACAGTGATATGATTAGGATGAACAGGCAAGAGGGCGCTACTGACGGGATGAGCGTGATTTCACAGGAATAAGGGAACAGGAAGAATGGGACGACGTACAGGGAAACAGATTATCAATGGAAGATGGGTGGGGGGGTCTAGGCAGGAAGTGCTCTGCGAATGATAAATACGCCGACGTCTTAGAGGGGAAAGAGCGGACATGTGTACACACCTTGGCCAAACCTCTACAATACAATAGTATGATCCGAAGAGATCCGTGGGCAATCCAACAAGCGGGCGCCCAACAACGGAGCAAGAGCACTAGATAGGAGATGGTGAGGAATAAAGAGGTGCAGCGACGGGGTGGGCGTACGTGGGTGAGGAGCTCCCGTGGGAGTGGGAGTGGCCGGGACAAGCTTCCCCCGTTGAGACGTGAAGCCGTTGGCCGTTCAGGGTGATGCGATCTGGGATCGAAGAGGTGATGGTGGGAAAGGACTTTGAAGTGGGGGGGAAAGAAAGTGTGTGTGAATATGTGGTGATGGTGGTCAAGTCGAGGAGAGAAAAAGAGAGTGGAAATGGCAAGAAGACATGGCTGATTCAAGAGGAGATGCGCATACAGTCACAGTTCCTCACAAGGATCAAAGGCCAACATTCGTTTCGACCGCGGGTCGGCTCTCAACCCGAAAGTTCGGCCCGGGTGTCTCCTTTTCCTTTTCACGACACACGTGCGAACACCTCTTGGTTCACACACACTGCATGGATACAGAATACGGAACTTTAGCGGAATAAACGTCCTGTCGTGATCCCCTCAACGTCCGAAACCGTACCGATACACAGCTGCTTAGCACTCATCCTGCAGGAGTAGGGGATATTAGCCATTGGCACAGAGTTGGGCCCAGGGCGGAAAGGATCCTAACTGGGAATGTAGGTTCCGAGAGAAGTTGTGGAGTCGTCCGAAACTGCGGTGCACGTTGGTGGCTAAAAAAGTGTGTCTGGACAGCATAATTACGGTTTCCACAAATTGCAGAAATCCAACAAATCTGCTCGGCCGTACTCGGCGACTCCGGCGAGTGCCGAATGTGCGAATTACTTGCCAATTTGGTGTTGTTGACCTTCTCGTCGGACTCACTGCGCACGCACATCGTCCCCGACTGACTGTTTTCGTTTTACTCTTGGCTCTTTCAACAATGGGGACTCCCTTGGAGGATGAATACCCGACCTCATTTCGTGATTTTTTATTCTTTTATACCTTTTCAACACCGTCCTTGACATCCTTCGTTTCCCATCAGGCTCTGAGGCCATGAGCCTCGTCCAGCTCTTTGTACCAGCTGAGGTCGCCCACGACACTGTGGCCGAACTCGGGGAACTGGGAAATGTTGAGTTTAAAGACGTATGTCCTCTTTACGTGTCCTTTTTTTCTCTCACCCAGACTCTCGACTCCGCAGCTCAACCCCGATGTGAACCCCTTCCAACGCTCCTTCGTCGGCGAGATCCGTCGCATAGAAGAGATGGCACGACGCGTGCGCTTCTTTACTGCGCAGATTGAGCGCGAGCGCGATCCAATTTCCATTCGACCCTTATACGATTCCGCGCCCCTCATCGCTGTCGGCCCCCGCGCCGCCCAGACCATCGATGACCTCGATGTCACGCTCAACGAGCACGAGTCACGCTTGCTCGAGATGAATTCGGCTTACGAGCTGCTCAGCGAGCGTCTGGCAGAACTTATCGAGGCGCGCCACGTGCTTCGCGAAACAGCGGTTTTTTTCCGCCGCGTACGTTCATTGTATAGTTACCACATATCCTCATCGATAAGAGCTCTTTCCCTCCCTTTCAGGCTGAATCGAGTCACGCCGAGATTCGCTCGTCCTTTGATGATAGTTCCGCCCCTCTGCTCCAGCATGAAGATCGCGAAAACCAGTTTTCAACAGTGTCGAACGTCCAGCTCGACCTCGAGTAATGCGCTTCCTCTTCCTCTCACTCTTTAGTCTCTTATCCACTCGCCAGATTCATCGCTGGTGTGATCGATCGCACGCGGCTGCAGACCTTTGAGCGCGTTCTCTGGCGCGTCCTTCGCGGCAACCTTTACATGAACCACACTGACATTGCTGACCCCTTTGTCGACGCCGCGACTGGGAACGAGACCTACAAGAACGTGTTCATAATCTTCGCGCATGGCGAAGCTTTGCTTGCCAAGATCCGCAGGGTCTCCGAGTCACTTGGTGCGACCATCTACCCCATTGACGCAAATGCCGACAAGCGTGCCGATTCACTCCGTGAGGTGACTGTGCGCATAGAAGACCTCGAGCTGGCCCTGTATAATACCGGCAGTACTCGCCGCGCACAACTTGTCACAATTGGCGAGAGCTTGCTCAGCTGGGAAGATCTCGTACGAAAGGAGAAGGCTGTGTACGAGACGCTCAATTTGTTCAACTACGACATCGGCCGCAAGACGCTCATTGCGGAAGGGTGGTGTCCAACACGCGACATTGAGAGTATTCAACTTGCTTTGAGGCATGCCACCGTGAGTATATAGCTGTCTTTGTTGGCTATTGTCTTTCCTGGTTTCCTAACACTTCGCCGGAAGGAGGAGTCCGGTACCTCTGTGCCACCGATCCTGCATGAGCTGCGCACAAACAAAATGCCACCGACGTTCCAACGGACGAATAAATTTACGGAGGGCTTTCAGACAATCATGGACTCGTACGGCATTGCGACATATCAAGAGGTCAATCCCGGCCTTTTTGCCGTTATCACCTTCCCGTTCCTATTTGCGGTCATGTTTGGGGACATTGGACATGGCTCGATCATTCTCTTTGCTGCGATATGGATGATTATCAATGAACGCAAGTGGGCGTGCGCCGATCTCGGCGAGATTGTTGGGACATTCTTTTTGTCTGTGATCCTTTATTTCTTCCCTGCAAATTTCACTGACGAAAGAACGGTAGCGGCCGATACATCATTCTCCTTATGGGCCTGTTCTCGATCTACACGGGTTTCGTTTACAACGACATATTTTCCAAGACACTCCACTTGTTCCATTCGGGATGGACGTTCCCTGAAGGAGAGAGCGGTGTTGTGCGTGGTGAACCAAACGGCCATGTGTATCCGTTTGGCCTTGATCCCGGTTGGCATGGTGCGGACAACGCCCTTATATTCACCAATTCCTACAAGATGAAAATGTCTATCGTCCTCGGTGTGGCTCATGTACGCTGTTCTTTGTTATGACATACCCATACAGGCATTCTTAACCTGCTGACTAGATGACGTTTGCCCTGTGCTTACAAGTGCCGAATCATTTACGTTTCCATCGACTCGCAGACCTCTATCACGGATTCCTTCCTCAGATGCTCTTCCTGCAATCGATTTTCGGCTATCTTGTGATTTGCATCATCTATAAGTGGCTTGTCGATTGGTCAAAATCATCGTTACCGCCGCCTTCGTTGTTGAACATGCTTATTGGGATGTTCCTCTCTCCGGGCACGATCAGCGAGGACAGTCGCCTATATCGTGGGCAGGGATTCGTGCAGACTGTTCTGATACTCATCGCAGCCATATGTGTGCCGTGGATGCTATGTGTCAAGCCGTATCTACTCTGGAAGGAGACAAAGGTTATACAGAGAGACGGTTATAGAGGACTCTCGGATAACGATGACGAGTATGGCGTGCGGAACGAAGACCTCGAAGGAGAAGAAGAAGGACACGGCCGTGCGATTGCGGCAGACATGAGTGAGGAGCACGTAAGTTATGATTGCTTTTTATGATTTTTTTTTCATTGTTCATCGGAGGCTATAGGAGCAGCATGACTTCAGTGAGGTGGTGATCCACCAGATAATTCACACGATCGAATTCTGCCTCGGCTGCATCTCGCATACGGCCTCGTACTTGCGTCTTTGGGCGCTTTCGCTTGCGCATGCGCAGCTGTCCGAGGTGCTCTGGGACATGACGCTCGCACGGGCGTTGGGGTCCGAGGGCCTTTTTGGCAAGGTCATGTTGGTATTTGTCTTCCTGATGTGGTTTTCCTGCACGGTGTTCATCCTGTGCATCATGGAGGTGGGTGTATGTAATATCCATGCGGAGAACGTGTGTTCGCTGACAGGGTGGGTTCCACGGAAAATGTAGGGTCTCTCGGCATTCCTACACGCGCTTCGGCTGCATTGGGTTGAAGCGAACAGCAAGTTTTACGGAGCTGGCGGCTATGTCAGTCATTTTTTATTTGTCCTTGTCACTCGGTTTGAGGGTTGCTGACGGGATGCTCCATTTTGGGGTCTTTTGGGGTTATCTGCAGCAATTCAAACCTCTGAGCTTCGCCGCGCTGAGTGAGAAGGAATGATGGATAGATGGGATGCAATTGCGGTGATGGGTACAATGATGGATTGTGAATTACCGGTCATAAATCAGAGTGCCGATGCGATGTTGCTTTTTGTTCTTGTCTCGGTTTGACAAGGCCACGTGTTTACACTCGGTAAGGCGATAATTCCGGTCGCTTACAGCATCAAGAGGCCGTCCAATGGCGAGTCAGTGATAGTCACAAATTTTTTCGGACCCAGCCGGCGGTTGCATCGGTTTGCCGAGATTTCCTATAAAAGAATCAACAGGACGGCATTCATGCATTTTACCTACCACCACTCATCTCTCTTTTTCCTCTCCTTTCTCTCATATAGAGGTATTTTCACCAGTTCCCCAATCCTTTCTGAAGCTGAACACTCAGTTTTTTCTACAGGCTACGGCCATTAGACTTTTAGAAGTTTCTTTGTCCTTGTTCTCTTTGTGTGCTTCCCGCCCCCAATAGACCCATAGACAAATTTTACCAGTTCATTTAACGCCGTACAGGGTTCGTACGACGTGCTCCATGACCCTACCAGTTGCCAGTCATGTTGATTCACAATTTCCGACAGAATCTATAAAAACATGCCCGCCGTTACCGCCTCTGTTCCCGCTACTACTATTCCGTCTCCGGCTGTCCTCAAGGCTGCCGCCGCCACCAGTGGCCCCACTGTAGACAGTCTCTTCGTCACTGACAAGGCTGCTCGCCAGTCGGCCTCTGAGGGTATCGCATCCCTCGCTCAAAAAGACGGCCCTTCGGCCATCAAATCCACCGGTTTCATTGATGCCATCATTAAGGCGCTCGGCGACAAAAAATCACCCGCTGCCCGCGAGGGTGCCGCCGAGGCTGTCCTCGCCGTTTCGAAGGCTGCGGCCAATGCTCTCGAGCCCTTCTTTATCGATTCCGGCCTCTATCCCGCTCTTCTCGAGACATTTGCCGACAAGATGCCCTCTGTGCGCACAGCCGCCATCGAGGCTGTCCGCACCTTTGTGGTGAACGGGAACCCATGGGGAACGGCGCTTTTACTCCCTGCGCTTCTCCATCAGATCAAAACTGCCGGCAAGTGGCAGGTCAAGACGGGTGCCCTCACCGTTCTTGACCAGCTCGTCATCAGTGCACCCCACCAGACCGCCAAGCTCATGCCCGAGATTGTACCCGTCCTTTCCGAGGCGATTTGGGACACGAAGGCTGATGTTAAGAAAATGGCCCGCGAGTCGCTCACAAAAGCCACCGCTTTGGTTTCCAACAAGGATATAGAACGCTTCATTCCAGCCCTTATTCAATCATTGATTAATCCGGTTGAGGAAGTTACCAAGACTATTCAACTTCTCTCCGCCACCACATTCGTTTCGGAGGTTGATTCACCTACTCTCTCCCTAATGGTCCCCCTTCTTTCCCGTGGTCTTTCCGAAAAGTTGACTGCCACCAAGCGCAAGGTTGCTGTGTAAGTAGCTCTTGATGCGTTCAACATGATTTTCTGACCCAAGCCCCTAACAGCATCGTCGATAACATGTCCAAGCTTGTCGACTCGCCAGTCACCGTCCGCCCCTTCCTTCCGAAGCTTCTCCCGGGCCTCATCAAAGTTGAGACCACCATCGGTGACCCGGAAGCACGCAGTGTCGTTGGCCGTGCCATTGCCACCCTTCGCCAGGTCGGCGAAGTTCCCACTGGTGATGCCTCGGACCTTCCTCCCCTCAAGTCTGCCGATGCTGGTCAGCTAGCCCAGTCACTGGTGTCCATCTACAAAAAGGCTGGTGCCAACCCCGTCCCCTCGGATGTCGACGAGTCTGCCATTTACGTCTCACGCCTCGCCGCCAACCTCGTTGATGCCAAGAATTTCGAGGTTCGCGAGTGGGAAACGCTCACGCCCTACCTTGGCTTCCTTACGCAAACTCCCGAACCTGTCTCGATTGCTCGTGACTGGGTCGTCCGCTCAGCGTCGGAGGATTTGGATGATGCTGACGACCTCGAAGATGAGGAAGAAGGCGAGGACCTCTGCAACTGCCAGTTTTCTCTCGCCTATGGTGCCAAGATCTTGCTCAACACGGCCACTCTCCGTCTCAAGCGTGGCCACCGCTATGGTCTCTGCGGCAAGAATGGTACCGGAAAGTCCACTCTCATGCGTGCAATTACCAACGGCCAAGTCGAGGGCTTCCCATCACCCGACGAAGTTCGCACATTCTACGTCGAGCATGATATTGACGGCTCCGAGGAAGACACTTCTGTGCTCGAATTCATCTTGTCCGATAAGCGCATCCTTGCCTCTAAGCCGGAAGTCATTGAGGTTCTCGCTTCCGTTGGCTTTAACGAAGAGCGCCAGAAGTCTGCTATTGGCTCCCTCTCTGGTGGTTGGAAGATGAAGCTTGCTCTCGCCCGTGCGATGTTATTCAAAGCTGACATCCTCCTACTCGATGAGCCGACTAACCACTTGGACGTTATCAACATTGCCTGGTTAGAGAATTATCTTACCGGCCTCACTCATTGCACGTCTATCATCGTCTCCCACGACTCTGGCTTCCTTAACAACACGATCACCGACGTTCTCCATCTCAACCGATTCAAGCTCCGCCGCTATCGCGGCAACCTGGAGACGTTCGTTAAGGCTGTTCCCGAGGCCAAGTCTTATTACACACTCGAGGCGGCTGAGGACTACACCTTCAAGCTTCCACCTCCCCCCCTTCTCGAGGGCGTCAAGACCAAGGAGAAGTCGCTCCTGAAGATGCGCAACGTTGGCTTCCAGTACCCAAGCCAACCCGTGCAACAACTTTACGACATCACGCTCCAAGTTTCGTTGTCCTCACGTGTCGCAATCCTCGGCCCCAACGGTTCCGGCAAGTCTACTCTTGTCAAGTTGCTCACGGGCGAGATGGAGGCAAACAAAGGTGGCGAAGTATGGAAGCACCCCAACTTGGTCATCGGCTACGTAGCCCAGCATGCATTCCACCACATCGACCATCACCTCGAC
>Ga0307512_10001829_pt1 | contig 28657 bp, 28 predicted proteins | sample 14_EM_MG_FD_200267 | JGI IMG/M metagenome (GOLD analysis project Ga0307512, IMG submission 200267) | Populus trichocarpa ectomycorrhiza microbial communities from riparian zone in the Pacific Northwest, United States - 14_EM | ecosystem: Host-associated > Plants > Roots > Unclassified | place... | reverse complement strand
ATGATAGTAGAGCTTCTTATATATGTATACTACTTGTTATTTCATTCTTAATCAAATTGACCTGTGTTGTGTTGAGGAATCGGCTTTCAAACGTTGCCCGTGAGTTGCGAAAATGCCAAGCGTTCGCACACTTTCTTCACTCGTCTGAGAGGCATTGGGCTTTCTGGTCCAGAGGAATGGCAAATCCCGAAATGGAAAATTCGAAAGGGTGCGAATTATGAAGCTGATTTAATTGGGTTGTTTTCTTCAAGATAATATTGACTCCTCTCACATTTTCGCTATCGTTGTCGTCACCACTTACATTGTATGCAGAAGGAAGTGATTGGTTGAATGGATGGAATGAGACGGATCTGATTTCATCCGTCCAACAACTCTTCGGGTACTGTAGGTCCTCTGTTCACTCACGCCGAACAAATCCGCGAAAATTTCCCACCTTGTGGCCTGGCGGCTTCATTAGTAGATATACTTGTATGCGTTTGGCCCTGGGCATTGTCCTGCCGAGTGTTGCAACTGACTTGCCTTTCCAGTCATAGCTTGTCTCATCAGTGTTTTGTGCCGGAGCTGTGGTCGGTGATGACGCTCAGCTCACTCACGTATACTTGAGAGATGATGATTTTGTTCTTTATAGCGATGTAAACCTAAAGTGAATGTGCTTAGTTTCCAGGCACCCGAGCCCTACAAAGGAATAAAAGATGGCCATACATTCACCGTCAGCTGCGGTAGCATCCATGCAGTCATAAATTTTCTTCCGTTAGGGTAGATAATCCTGCTCATCTCCCACTTCGTAGGAGCACTGTCGAACATTAGGATCAATTATCGAAAATTTGCGTTGTTCATATTCGAGTAGTTAGTCCGGAATATTGCGGCCAGAGATCTATCACGGTCCTAGTCAAGCACGAATCCGGAGTACGTCGCTGGATAGCTTTAGAATCCCGGCTTGCCGAATTGTTCTCTGCATCTTTCTATCAGGCATTGGAAAGGTCTTAGGTAAGTCTGCAGGATATGGGTTCTACTAAATTAGTTTCATATTCAATGCATTGCTAATCGTGAGGGACGGACTTCATGTGTCCTGAGGCTGGTAAAGAGAGATCCAAGGTATCCTCAGCAGTCATGTACGTGAGGTCCAAATTCTCCTTACCAATTGGACAACATTTGTCCATATGAGTGACCTTAAGGTACAGGCTAGAAACCAAGAATAAACCAGGAATCCACAATGGAAGGCAACAGCAGGAACTTACTTAAAACGAGATAGATCCCTAAAGCGCTGGGTTCTGCAATTTCTCCTTCGTTTGAAAACGTCTGTGAATACCCCCACTCGGATTGTACGTTCGCATCATCTGAACCATTATAGCTATATCTTCAGACAGTTGACACTGAAGTTTCCATAGTGGAAGACACTACACTGGAGTGTATATATCATAGCGTGTGTTATAGAATTGTAGTGAAAATCTTCGAGGTCCCCGCCTCTCTTCCTTGGCTGTTTCTGGCTGTCAATATCGTCGTCAGCGGCGGGGAAATCTAGTGTTCCTAAGCTGCAAGTCCCGGCCGGCCTGATCTGTAGGCCGCTTAGGAACACTGGGGAAATCTCTACAGAAGGGTTGTCTCAGTGAACTGAGGAAAGGGTCAATGGACTGGATGCATTCTCGATAGACAGAGACGATGTTGGGAGAGTTGCTGAATGTTGGAAGCATGGCAGTGGGTATGTTGCGAACTAAATGTTAGATAGTTCAGCCACGTACAGTTTGCGATATTTTTGGCCAATTTTCAATTGGAACTAACTAACAACTAATGAACTTCCATAATTCCATCCAGTTTTTGACACAATAAATCTCACTACATGCGCTGAACGATATGCTTTGAAATGAAATGTTCTGACCTTGACATTGTATGACTTCGTCTGTTTGTTTCCCAACTGGTTTCACACTTGGCTTCTAGTGAAGCTTAGAGATGGTGGATTGTGGACACGCTAGCGGTAGAATGTACATACAATTGCTGGAAATCAATCATGATATAAATATATGTAGTACCATAATCTCACCGTAGCGAGGATTAGGGTGTTGCAATGATGATTAATTATCTTATGCTTTAAATTTCCCCACTCAGTGATGTGGGTTGGGTTCATGATGCCATGAACTGGCAAGGAACGACCAAGTGCTTCCCGAATACTGGCTTAAACTTGGAAACTAGCAAAAAAACTCGGGATATTTTTGACAAGTTTACGAAAGTATTTTAATCTCAAATGTCAATTTGTGAACGAGACTCTTAAGTTCACGAACAAGCACGATTCGTCTATCGGACGGAACATGCATCAACCCCGTTCGCTTGTAAAACGGTCATGCGCTTGAATTGTGCCAAAGTTTAATCACTCTTCTCAACTCAAATTATCCGAATCGAACCTTTGAACCTTCTCGGTCGCGAATTATTCTTTGAGATAACCGACCTAATACGATGTCTACTGGCGTGGAGATTGCTGGTGTCGCTTGGATTCATTCCTTCTCGTGTGGAAAGGTCTATGTTCTCTCTACGAGGTAACTCAAGAAGCTAAGAATTTGAGGAGGGTTTTGGGGTGCATGGTAATGGAGCTTGACATGGAGAAAGGCAACTTCATTAACATTTGCACAAACATTCTCGGAGAAATGGTTACGGTAGAACGCTTGAGTAGCTCCGATTGAGATGATCACGATTTCCAGGTGAAGATAGAAGAATATCTGGGCCAGCAGACAGTAGAACTTTTCATCAAACTCATGAATACTCTGACTTCAATCCTTCGGGAATTAAGCGAAGAACTTGAGCTCGATAAAAGTAATAAGGTATGTCATCAGCGCTTGGGCGAGATGCTTCTTGCCGAAAGGGTTTACGATGTCGACGTTATTTCAATGTTAGTAGCCGATGCTAGTCCGGGCTTAAGTTCATTGCTAATGATCTTCTTAATCCCACAGCCTACACTACTGGATAGATACACTAAAGATGACAGGGAAAAAACTAAGCTCGTCTATTAAGAGAGAGATTACGTAGCCTTGCTCGGCCGTATCTACAAATCAACGCTGACTTCGATCGATTGGTCATGCAGAAAATGCTCATGACTCTAGTGACAAGGCTGTCCCGGCGAATTCAATCTACGACGGAAACCTATGTTTGCATCTACAATCAATCTCCACGAGGTTTCTGAGAGGGATTTCGTGTATGCACGTGCACCATACCCAATACTGTTGACTTGGCATTACAAAAGGTTTCCGCAGATAAAATAAGTCAGACTGTGAGATTTAGGTTACTATTTTCTTTCGACAAGTGGCACGATATCGAATTTGAAAGAAATTACCCAGAAGACTGGCAGAGGAGGAATTGAGCACGTTCCCAGAGATACGACTGCGGAGGCTTTGGCCGTGAGTTAGGTGTTGGCCAGAACGCTGAAGCGTAAGAGGATTAAGCCCCCTTCTTGACACAGTAGCTAATGATAGTATGTTTCTAGAATCAATCAAGTTGAAAAATAAAGTTATGTCTAACACCGTCGACGGAGTCCGGGGACTTGTCAAGCGCTCTCCAAACCGGCGATAAAATTGAGAATCTGTGTTCCACAATTCACCAAGCAAATGCCATTAACCAAAACAGCTGTTGGTTACGGACGATGACGAATGGTGGCATCACTTGTCGCAGCTAGTGGAACCGTTGTCCCCATGCTTTATTCCAGAAACCGTCACCTTTGATAATCTACTTCAGCTCGGCAACTTTGACACTAAGGCTAGGTTCAGACTGGGAGTGCAGTAGCTTCAGCCATGACGCAGCTTCACGCGACCAAGAGGTTAGACAGCCGATTTAGAAAGCGAGATATATTATTTCCACAGGTGGCTGCCTAAGCTCATGCAGATAGTGGCCAACTCGTTTCAATCCGGAAGCCGGTTATCGAAAGCCCTTTCGTTCACCCGATCTTCGGCGCAGCAGGACCAGTTGGCTCACCCGGGCACACCGCGCCAGCTTCAGTTACATTGCCCCTTTTGCAATACGATAGAAGCCTCTTTTCGCTTGGTATCATGGTAGACATTTGGGCTGGCAAGTACTGGAAGACCTTGTAGAATACCCACCTACAACTATAGGATTCCTGACAGTGCCGAATACCAAACCGCAAAATAGAGTTAGAAGCTGGCCCTTTGTACGGTGACGCAGATACATGAAGAATTTTCCCTCTTTGCCATTTCGGTATAATGTATTGGAGCTTCAGCCAGCCAATTCAAATATTGAGAAGATGTAACCGCAGCCTGGACATAACGGCAACCAGCCCGGAAGATGACGGATTCAAAAATGAGGTTCTGGTGAAAGTGGTAGCTGAGCTGGAGAGAAACCGGAAGGCCTGTGTCAGTCGAGAAACTAGATCCTGAAGCAAATTCCTGGGCCATTGGTTCCATAATGCCGCCTCCTCTTCCTCTATTTTGCGGTTGGAAGTTACATTCTTTCTTCGCAGATTTCCTTGCTATCCGTCTCGTCCCTCAGCTTCTTCCAACCCTACGCTCTTATTGTTATAAGCACGCGCGCTGCGGTATTAGGGACCTGGGGTTAGTTGGTATCTCCGCCCCCAGTTGAACTTCAATGCTGTAAATGCTCACTATTGAGTGTAGCGAAGACCGACGTCCTGTCCTACGGAAAAGCCGCATCACGCGGCACTGCGACAGCTCGTTCTTGGTACGAAACATCGGAACGTTCAAATCCTGTTATCATACAAATCTGTATGGATTTGTTCCGGTTTTTCATGTTATGTTTAAGATACCTAGTGTCTCTACTTTGCTCAACTCAATCAGAAGAAACCTTTCTCCGAACGACACTTGCGCAGTTCTACCAGCTCATCCTGCCTCCGCCATCAAATCCCCTTCATCATTATACAGGTTCTGCAGGTTAGGGTTCGTCGTTACCATGGATTTCGGTGCCGAAATGATGCGCAAGCCAACCCCTGTCCCTTAGACTGAGTTCCTCCGCATTTCAAGTTGCATAGTTGCGGTAGCGTCCACACTAATCAACGCTCGGACATTTGTGCAGGCAATCAACGCCATTATCGGGGGAGTCCAACCACACGAGGGGAGCCATCGTGACGGAGAGACAAATTCATTTTAACGAAAGCCGCCAAGAAGGGCTAGCTGGCCAGCCAGGGACAAAGGAGTTCTCGCCATCTTCATCTCTATCTGTCTCCTCTCCAGCCTATTTCACTTACACCTCGCCTATCTCTCGTCATCTCACTGTCTTTGTTTCTCTTCCTGAGCGTCGGTGTGATCTGTGATCTGTAAGTGTTGCTCTACCCGCATCTCTCATCCTTGCAGATAAGGGGATGAGCGAACATGCTGACCATGTCACAACTGTAGCTCCCCCTCATCCTCATCACATCCTTATTTCCATCCCCTGTCCGCGCGATTTACGAAACGAAGAACGAAAGAACAAAACTGAACGACCTCCCATCGTGATCGCGACTCGCGCCTCACTCACTTGACTCGCCCGCGCGCACCTGTGCGCACTGTTGCTCCGGTCAGCTGCCCTGCCATCTCTTCATAAACACGCCCTCTCCCTTGATCCTCCCCCTCACTCGTCATTCACGCCGCAATGTCGGACGCCGATCTCGACCTCGAATTCGAAGCCACCAACAAGTCGCTGCGACCGCAGTCCCAGCTCGCGCGAGCATTCGCCGACCAGCTCAACGATGTCTTCTTGCTCGACGAGACGCTCGACAAGTTGGATCGGAACATCAACCGAAAGTAGGCGCGGTCTACCCCTATTCCCCCCTGCGCTTGTCCTTAACCATCGCGCAGGAAACAGAGTGTATCCTACCAATCCTCGGAACTCGCGCTACTAGAGGCACGGATAAAGCACGCGGAAAAACTCCTCGAGGAGAAGAAGGCGCATCTACAGCGGGGCGATGCCGGCGCGAGCGGTAACATCCCCGATTACGCAGCGAATCTGAATTTTTCAGCGACGCCTGATGCGGATAAGAAGCGAGAGGAGGAAGAGGAAACAGACCAGGCAGAGGCAAGACCGGAGAAGGAGTATGTGGTTGTGGATCGAGTGCAGGAAAAACAACAATATCAGGTCCGGCCACCGCCGCCTCCTCCAGCCGTTCCAGCTACTATCTAGAGAGAATCGATAGTCTGGTTTGTTCTTGGGTTTCATGAGAGAAAGCGGGCACCGGAAGAGTCGGCTTGCTGGCTACTCGTTAGATTTGTATGGAGGAGTACAATAATGGTGGATGGGGATGGTTTTCGATTGATCGATTATACATATACTGTATTGTCTACTTTCTCGCCCGTTGTGTAGTTATTAATGTATTTTAATGTTGTGTACCTGGTAGTGCGTTGGTATAGCCATTGGGAAGACTGGTGTATGTTGTATGTATGTGTTTATATGAATTACGATGAGCTATTGGGTGTCCTGGGGATAGTATGATAGAGCTTACGAATGCTATCATGGGGAGCAGTGACAAGCACTCTCTGGAAAGCCTGGGTCTTGGTGGTAATGGATGGTGATCATTAAAGCTTAATTCTACTTGAATACTCACTGACTCGGCCGTGTTATGTATGCCAACTCTGCATGTCTCGATCTATTTGTCGGAGTTTATTGCCTAACCCCGAATATATTTGCAGTGACTCCTCCTAATGCATCATTCGGAGACTCTTTGGTACGCAGGAAGTTGCAATACTCGAAATTCGGGTTCTCCCTCCAAAGTGGACTCTGAGGCAGGCGAACAGCCCTAACCCTAGGCCGATCATCTCTTCCGCTCAACAAGGCAAGCAAAAGCAGTGCGGCCCTAACGGTTGATGGCCGACGAAAACGGATCCGCGGATCGGCGTTAGGGAGAGAGACAAACAAAATCAAGACTTCCTTGCACAAATTCCTGGTGTACCGATACGGATCAAGATCTCTCATTCGTTGGAGCACATTGTGAAACACCAGAATGATGAGGATATCCCTGGAAGCTAACGTCATGGCGATTGCGGAGAAAGCTGATTGCCTACTGTGCGGGAACAGGGGATACTGCGGCACCCGCCATCGCCGCTTAGGTTTTGCAATCCCCGACCCGTCGGAGCGCACGGTATACTGTATCCGAAGAGATCTCATATATATTACCGCCTCGCCGTTTTCTTTTCGAGATAAGTTACATACCGCTCTGACGCTTATCATCATTGTCGACAAGTTCCAACTAGCAGAAATGGATAACCTCACTAGCAGCCTCGCTGCTCTCGAAACCTCGTCCCCGGAGGACGATCGCAAACCCGCTTTTCTTCCCATCCCCGGACCGCCGGGTTTACCGTTTATCGGTAATATCCGCGATGTCGACCCCGAAACCCCGATAGGCACGTTCATCCACTTTGCCGATATCTACGGTCCCATCTATGGGATGACACTCGGGGCCGGCGAGAAACGCGTCTTCATCAGCTCCGTTGAATTGATGGAAGAAATCTGCGATGAATCCAGATTCCGTAAGGTCGTTGTTGGGCCTTTAAAGACGTTGAGAAGTGGGATCGGTTCGGGATTGTTTACCGCGGATTACGGGGAGAAGGATTGGATGACTGCGCATAGGATCTTGATGCCCGCCTTTGGGCCATTGAAGATTCGGGATATGTTTGACGGTCTGTGCTCCGCCAGGGCCACGATATTTCTAGCGAGAGATGCTAATACGATGGGTAGATATGCGCGATATTGCGTCGCAGCTTGTGTTAAAATGGGCAAGACATGGACCGGAGAATAGGATTCTTGCCACGGATGATTTCACACGCCTCACTCTGGATACACTCAGCTTGTGCACTATGGGTTATCGGTTTAATTCATTCTATTCAAAGGAGATGCACCCGTTTGTGGATGCCATGGTGAGTTTGTAATCACACATCAACTCATGCTGAACGGCTTATTTTATATGTAGGTGGGCTACCTCCTAGAGTCGGGAAAACGAGCGAATAGGCCTTCGGTTGCGACTAAGCTTATGCGGCGGACAAATGCAGAGTACGACCAAAATATAAAGTACATGAGGGATCTGGCGAGTGGACTTGTCAAGGGAAGGAGGGACAATCCGACGGACAAAAACGACTTGCTGAATGCCATGATCAACGGTCGGGATCCAAAAACAGGAGAGGGACTCCGCGATGAACTGATTTGCGACAATATGTTAATCTCAATTCTTGTCATGCCGTTGTTCATACTGACAGCTGTAGGATCACTTTCCTCATTGCCGGACACGAGACTACTTCCGGTCTACTGTCGTTTGTGTTCTACAATCTCATCAAGAATAGCGCTGCATACCGCGCCGCACAGAAAGAGGTTGACGAAGTCTGTGGCAAGGGTCCCGTCACAGTCGATCATATACCGAAGCTTAAATACATTACCGCCGTTCTCCGAGAGGCATTGCGTTTGAACCCTACGGCACCCACGTTTTCTCTTGCCCCGCACCCGGACTTGGATGAACACCCGCCAACCATCGGCAAAGGAAAGTACAGCCTTGAAGGGATTCCAGCTGTTGTTGCTATAATTCAAAAGATCCAGCGGGATCCGAAAGTTTATGGGCCAGATGCAAACGAGTTTAAGCCCGAAAGGGTTGCCGACTACCTTCTTTCAATAGTAAAGCATAGTGGAAGTGCTAATTATGAGCCCAGATGCTCGACGACGCTTTCGAAAAGCTCCCGAAAGGTGCTTGGAAGCCGTTCGGAAATGGCATGAGAGCCTGTATCGGTCGCCCATTTGCTTGGCAAGAAGCAATTCTTGTCACCACCATGCTTCTCCAGTATTTCAACTTCCAATTCGACGACCCAGGGTACGAGCTACATATCAAACAAACACTCACCGTCAAGCCTAAGGACTTTTACATACGCGCTACACTTAGGGATGGGATGTACGCCACGACTCTTACGGGGTTGTCTGCTGCTATCCCTTTCGATGGAGGAGTCGCGCAGAAGCAGCACCCTACGAAGAAAACTCCCGCCAACAAAGAGCCGCTAAAAAAACCGATGTCTATTTTCTACGGTTCCAACACCGGCACATGCGATGCTCTTGCTCATAGTCTCTCCACCAGTGCTGCGAGTCGTGGCTTTGACGCGGCAGTGAAAAGCCTTGACTCAGCTACTGAAATGCTACCGAAGGACCATCCCGTAGTCATCATCACAGCATCCTATGAAGGTCAACCTCCGGATAACGCTTATCATTTTGTGGAATGGCTTAAGTCACTCTCGGGTAATGAAGCGTCCGGGACGAATTACGCGGTGTTTGGATGCGGCCATAGAGACTGGCAGGCCACGTTCCAGCGCATCCCGACGCTTGTTGACGACACACTTCATAAGCTTGGGGGAACTAGGATCGTGGAAAGAGGACTGGCAGATGCAGCTGAGGGTGACATGTTTACAGCTTTCGACACCTGGGAAGACGAACTTTTCTGGCCTGCCATCGATTCTAGATATGGTGGCATATTGTCATCATCAGCTGCTGTTGTTGTATCTACACTCACCGCTGAGATCTCTTCTGAAAGGCGCTCATCAAAGCTCCGCGTCGATGTTTCCGATGCCCGGGTTACGGCAGCGAAAACTCTTACTGCCCCAGGTGAACCGGAGAAGCGTCATCTCGAAATCCAACTCCCAAGCGGTGCCGCATACCATTGTGGCGATTATCTCGCTGTTCTTCCGATCAACCCCAAGTGGACAATCCACCGGGTTATAAAACGTTTCCAGCTCCCATGGGATGCACAAATCACACTTTCATCAAACGCGCCCACCGTTCTCCCCACAAACTGCACCATCTCCGCCTACGACATCCTCGCCGCATACATTGAGCTCTCTCAACCGGCTACCAAAAAGAATGTGCTTTCTCTCGCCGCTGCCTCTGTAGACCCGGAGACAAAGTCCCAGCTCGAAGCGTTGGCCGGCAATCAATTCCAAGCGGAAGTCACACAAAAGCGCATCTCACCCCTCGATCTTCTCGAGCGCTACCCACGCCTCCACCTCCCCTTCGGTGACTTCCTCGCTATGCTACCCCCCTTGCGCGTGCGACAATACTCAATCTCCTCCTCTCCCCTCCACAACCCCGAAACCTGTACCGTAAGCTACTCCCGCCTCGAAGTCGCTGCGCTCTCGGGCAGTGGTGGAAAACACATCGGCGTGGCTTCAAACTTCCTCTCCACCCTCGAGCCAGGAGATATCCTTCAAGTCGCTATCCGCACATCAGCGAAGCCATTCCACCTTCCGCTCGACCCCGCAACTCCGATCATCATGATCGCCGCCGGAACTGGTCTTGCCCCGTTCCGCGGGTTCGTGCAGGAGCGTGCCGTGCAGGTCGCTGCGGGGAGGACATTGGGGAGTGCACTCCTCTTTGTCGGGTGTAGATACCACGACAAAGACCGTCTGTACGCTGGTGAGTTCGATAGTTGGCAGGAGCAGGGAGCGGTGCAGCTGCGGTATGCGTTTTCGAGGGAACCAGAGGTGTCGGAAGGGTGCAAGTATGTGCAGGATCGGTTGAGGAGGGAGAAGGCAGAGTTGTGTAAGGCGTGGGAAGCGGGTGCGAAGGTGTTTGTGTGCGGGAATGCGAGGCTGGGAGAGGAAGTTGCGAAGGTTTGCAAGGATATGTATAGGGAGAGGAAGAAGGAGCTGGGGGAGGAGACGACAGAGGAAGCGGTCGAGAAGTGGTTTGCGCAGGTGAAGGAGGAGAGGTTTGCGACGGATGTTTTCGATTGAGTGGGAGGTCGAGAGGAGGTCAAAAGGGTTGTTGGATTGAAGGAGGAGAGCGATTTGGGGCAAGAAGTTTTTTGGGGAGTGGATAGTGGGTTTCGGAATTTGAAGGAGTATGGAAGGTTCATGTTGGGATTGGTTTAGCTTGAGAATGGGTTCATTTTGGTACGGCAGTAACGAATTTATGCACTGGTACATAATGGTAGTGACTTTTCATGATTGTCATCCGCTTGCCTAATCTAACTTGATTGACATGAACAGACTATTGTCGGTCCAATGCCTGAACAGAAACCTCTCAGTTGGCTCACCGTTCATATCATGGCGACTGGGTGCCTTCAGAGGGCACTGTTCCTCATATTATTCACCCTTCCCGAGATCGATGAATTCACTGTAATATGGGCTAGTCTCGATAGTTCGCTAGGGCTCTACGTTTACGGAGGCCTATAAGGACTCACCCCGCCATAATTCGGAGTGGCGAGCGTCAAGTGGGCGCTTAGCAAGTTAACAATTTCTCAGGCCACTGTGACTTGAGTTAATATCAGCTGAGGTTATTAACCACCATGTAGGCCACCGTACTTTTTTTCATTTAGTACATAGCGAATTTAGCCAGGTCACTTTCCCGTTTATTCCTCCACCTTTGCAGCATTTCTCCTTTCGCAGTCATTTGCAGCCTCTCCCTTAAACATTCCAGCTTTCCTGCCTTTTATAGTGTATCTCCATTCGCACTCATTATGCGCAACGAATCTTGTTTCAAATTTACCTGGGTGCGATTGTGTATATGGCAGTATGAAATTCACTCTCTATCTATATATCAACAGCGAATCTGGGTTCAAGTACCATCTCTAGTGGCCAGCTCCCGGCCAGCCCAGAGTTACTATTGATCAATAGATAGATAGATAGAAAATGTTATACTACTGTATACATACTGATTGCACCGAGTGTAATTTGAAACGCGAGATCCACCTAATTATGATGCAAATGAAGACAGTCTGGGAATAGAGAAATACTGTGAACGCAGAGGAAAACAGGTTAATTCATAGTGCAACCCGAATTCGTGCGAACTTAGAAAGCTGCAGCGAATTCAGTGATGTTGCTCCACTTATCATAATATATGGTGGTGGCTGTATGGCTTGAAATATTGTTTACTCTGGCCTGAGAAATTGTTAACTCGCTAAGCGCCCACTCGACGCTCGCCACTCCGAATTATGGCGGGGTGGGTCCTTACTCCGCCGTGCGTAGTGGTTCGGCCACGGATCGTGGCCGAAAGTTTTCTTATTGACTATGACTACAACAACTATTTGAACTCAAGCAAGAACTCTGCTACAGGCGAATGGAAGTCCGCTAAGCAGTTCCTCTCGCCCATACAGAGGTGCTTGTCACAGGTCTTGCAACATGAGGTGGTGCGAGTTCTCCAAACCCGGCGATCCTCTTTCACCACCGGCCACGTTCCATGGCCGAAACTCGTTGCTACGCACGAGGGGATAGGCCTCCCGTTCACGTTGGTTGGTTAATCCTTACATAAGCGCTATCAAGCCTACCTAGTTCTGGTTTTCTGGAACTCAAGTTTTGGAGATCTATTGTATTCCGGAGCAGCAGGGTGCAACCACGCGCGAAGTACAGGAAGGGGTAGAGACAGTTCCATAATACAAAAAGCTTGGCCTGAGGGGCAGTGCCTAGAAATACCTCGTGGTTTCAACATCGTTCGGATTTACGCTCACGGTATCAAATTTAAGATACGAACTTTTAGGCAATACGGATTTAAATTTCCTTTCATAATTAACATGGTTTGCAACACGTCCTTTTGTGAATTGAGTGGATGTATCATGGGGCTGAGGCTATCGATTGTGGATATCTGACTTGCCGATGGTACAATTGAAGACATACCGATCATATTTAAAGGTATTGGAGGAATTATCTAAGGGGTAATGATGTTGGTTCTGACATTGCTGTTTGGAAGGTTGTGGGGCCAGCAATTAGTCTGAGCGTTCGCCTTCGTCCTAACCTTCTTGATGGTGATCTTTCTATCTCGGTCCGCCAGAATCTGGGCTGCTATATCGGTTTTCTCCATCCCGCCTTGCATGATATTGAGGTTACTGATATTTTCCATGTAGCCGAAATTTGCCACAAATCTCACGGCGAAAGAGTAGAAGACTGACATCAAGCAGAACTAAGATCGCTTTCTATTATGGGGCCTTATTTCCGCCAAAAATACCCCGTGTCCGTGGACAACGTCTGAAGTTTAAAATTCGCCCAGTTACAACCATTAAAATAAGGTCCTGTGTGACCTTCGTCACTCCCTCTAGGCCTCGGAAGTGAATTTAAAAGTGGGTTTTCTATCCATTCATACATAACGCAAACGGAAACTATGGGGCAGATGGTGATGTACCTCCCTCTGTATCGCCCGGCCTGGTTCTGTACTTTATGTTGTAGTACAGATGTTCCAATGCTACTCTATATCACAACTGTGCAAAAGCTATTAAACGGACCCGAAACCACAAAAGGTGGTTACTTGCGAGTTCCGTTGTACTGGCACACACCTTGCCTTCGAATGGTGGCCCAAACGGAGTTCTAAGGAAAGTATGTGCCCTGGAAAGTCACGGTTCGCCATTATTTGGTTACGCAAAACCTTGTTAGAGGCTCAAAACCACAGGACGATCAAGGAATAATGTTCCTAACTTTTTGCTAAGTGCTACGGTTAGGATGGTATTGTAATGGTGTTGAAAGTCTTCATGAAAACCGGGATATTTGAATTAGCTCCCCAAGACTAGTTTTCATCAGGTTCCAAAAAACATTCAAACTAACTATCCCAGTAGTTTTGGTCAACCGGGTGGAGGCAATGGAATTTGTGGATGTCCATTTAAGGTATCTGATGCCAGCAAATTCATCGTTTATTTGCACTTATCGAATGAATAATGAAGCGTAGGAATCTGAAGCTTAGTCTGTTACTTCTCTCAATTTTAATTTGAAAGGCCCGCCGGCAGTACTCGATAATGGTTTCAATCTGAGAAGAATTAGAGCACGTGAAGGACAGATTAAGGTAGTAAATTATTTTTTCTAAGTAGTTAACTGTTTATGCTTGAATGTGATGTTGACTTCCTTCAGTGGGTCTTCTAGAGTACGCTGCATGCCAGCACATATCTTCATGCACCCAAGCTCCGCCATCTAGCCGGCCAGCCCGGAGGCGGAGGGGATTAAGGGGCTGTCATACTCTAAGTAGAGTGAATACAGTATGATTAAAACAAAAAAAAAACAAAACAAAAAACCTTCATGCACCCAGGCTCACGGCCGCACAATGACTTGAACTATCGAACGCATCGGCGATTGCGTCTTTTGCATCGGATTTCCGAATGGGAGATGGGAGATCGCTTAAAGACAAACCTCGGGCAAAGCTTCAAGTCAATTGGATCCATCGCATTTCATCCAGGGAACGTGCACAACGTTAACAGCGGAGTCTGCGATTTGTTACAAATACGCTGTCGAAAAGCTCTAGGAAAGTCTAACGCTAGCTAAGGTCGTCTTCCCTCGTACTAGGCCTTAGTATAATCAACGCTACGAATTCATGTCTTTTCTTAGTCAGGCATCTACCTAGTGCATAATAAAACCATGTACATAGCTCTATGGTACGTTGAGTGTCTAGCTACAAGTCAACAGATCTAAGATTAGTCTCCGGAACCCTGGCGGGCATCCGAGACTAGTCTAAGATACGTGTAGAAGAGAAGAGAAAAGTGTGAAGTCTAAAAAGCAGTTATGCGATGTCGTGAACCTTAGGGCTTCTAGCAATAAATAGAGTCATCTTGCTACCTGTACATTTGACCTTTTGCTCTTAAGAGCTCTAGATTTTGGCCGGCAGTAGTGCTGCACTATGAGTCGTGACTTTATTAGAATAGATGTAGGGCATACAGTGGCAACACAGCGAGTGCTGAGATGTGATCGGGAGGTAGGCTACGAGAGAACTTTTGCGTTAAAGTCAAGATGCATCATGCAGCATTAGGGTTAGGATACGGGGTCTGATATGATAAAAGAAAGATAGAATTTGTGGGGCCGAATGCCAACTATACCTAACTTCATGTCGAATTCGCAATCCAATTAATTCCACGAAAATCCAAACAATATACAAGAGGTACTCCGACAATGACAAACCCGAACGAAATGAGACCTGAATCAATCCATTCCCATGGCCGTCGCCACTTCTTCTACCCGGGTCTCATCAGGTCGACATCCTGGGGTATATAGCGTACCAGATGTTTGTCTGGCCAGCTGACGTATGTTGTAGAGAGATGTGGGAAATCCGCTAATTAAGGCCGGAGGATCTTCAGCACTACCAATAAAAACTCGAATAGTTATTGGCAGTTCAATAGCTCGGCGGTCGACATCGAATTCTATCTTGAACGAAAATGGTCGATTACTCTGAACTATTCTAGCGGTATCACCAAGGTCACTAAAAGAGATCTCGCCACAAGATGTAACAATGATAAAGACCGGGTCATGTAGCTTAAGCCGGCTGGCTAGAGTCCGTAGTGGTTCAGAACCAGTCTTGAGTCTACACACAACCGCCCTTTTCGCGGTTAGAATTGTCAAGTAATATGGGTACACGCAGCTTACCTTTGCAGTGGAAGTTTTGAGAAGTCCGGTCAGGCTCAACCTTGTCCAATCTCAAGTAGAAGAGAGAAGCAATGAGCTTGGTAGTAGTATTTCGCATGAAAGTGTCGTGCTCTTCACAAAACTTCTTGGCCTCGGATATTAAACTGTCCAAATGATCGAAATGGTCAAGTTTGGGTAGGTTTGGGAATGTCACGCTCAATCGAACATATTTTTCTTTAGTACCCTCGTCTGTGTGTTGGTATTTTGTGATGAAATTGTCCCAAGCCTTTTGCGGGTTCATATTCTCTTGCGCTTGATGACGTACAATATCCGAAATCCTTCTGACGTAATCTAGAGGACTCCAGCCATTGGGAATGGGCTTCTCCGACTCTTCGTCTGGTGTTGTCTCCATTTCTGATCCTGTGCCGATAGAAAGAAGGATATCGGGATGCGGATGATGTGGCCACAACAACCGGGTCTCCATATCGGCAATCTCGACTGGATTATTGTAATTCAGTGCACCGTCTGTGAAGATATGGCCTGTGGGCTTGTGATGAAATGGTCTGAAATATCGGGGCGCAGCTGAAGTCGCTCGTGCTGCTTCCCAGACTTTCAACTCTTTATCCTTGTCTCAGCCTTGAGAAATTCATATTTAGCTGCCTCTATTACGCATTAGTATATTGAGAGTAACAGACGTGTTCTGTGGGGTAACTAACGGATCCTGCTCTGGTGCATGGGGCGGTTGTAGTTCGCCACAAAATAAGGATGCCCGGTTGATGATGTCAACGTTACGCCGACTTTGTTTGTTTTGACCGTTGCAATTGTTCCCTGATCTGCGCACTCCAAAAACCCCGTGTCGCCAAACAGCTTTCTATTTTTCCCGAACGCAAGTTTTAGAACTGTATTTAAGCCTTTAGTTTGATATGTGCTTTGATTAAACACTTCCACAATATACTTCACTATGGGAAACTTAGAGCCGGTGCGCTTAATAAATGCTCTGCTGGCAAAGAATCGAAACTTATCGATATTGATATTGGCCGTCTTTCCTGGAGCTACTAGTAGGGCAACTATGCCGCCAGCACTGGAAGAAAGTGTCAGTAATGTAACCGTGTGTGCCTGAGACATTCATGATGATGCGTACCTCGTGCCCACTATCAAGTCGAAAAACTCTTGAATCGGTACACCAAGGCCAATCCGACTCTCCAGCTCTAGCAAAAAGACCAGCTGTACAATCGACCTCACACCGCCTCTAGAGCAACGGACGTTAGAGGCTATTTAAACGGTTGGAATACATTGCATGCATACCCGTCAAGAGAAAGAACACGAGGTGCAGCCTGTCTAGGGACTCTTTCCAAAATCCAAGGTGTAACCACTTCATTCAGATCAGTGCAAAGCGGACAACGCGTTATCGTCCGGGATAGTCCAGTTGCGTCTGAGAAGTCGTCCGCGCAGACATCGCAAAGCACATGTCCACAAGGTAGGACGTGGCATGGTGTAGCGAACAGGCAGCTGAGGCAAGTGCTGTGGCTCGATAGACTATGCGGAACATTCCAGATGTCCGAGTATTTGCGCAGAATCTTCCGCTGATTTCTTACTGCCGTAGAGCGAAATCTAGCATTGTCTCCACTATTCGTGTGCCGCAGTTCTTCCAGGAAACATTGGTATTCATCAAAGGTAGCCTTAATGATTGGGTGGTTGCAGCCCACCTCCTGTTCGAAGCATGTCATATCTTCGCCCTTGTAATCACCATGAGCAAAAATCTTCCCATCCTCTAGTTGATGGCCTTTGTTTGCCACGTTGACACAGCGCCCTTTATTGTTGTAGTAACTGCAGGGCCACTGTCCTCGTCAAAAATCCTTTACTGCCTTCCAGCACAAGGGTTTGTACTGATCAATTGCTTCTGCTGTTACACGTCCGTATCAACGTTTCATAAAAGTAGAGATATTCTGTACCTTTCTGTGGAAAGTCATTGCGGCAAACGTCAAGGGCAATACTTGATGCGATGAGAGGCACCAGGTTGTGAAGAAGTTCAGTGCCGGATGCAAAAGTGTTCCTCCCCTTATCCCTTGAGAAAATCGCTGCTTTGATGACCTGTGCACTGAATGTTGACCGTCCGGAATCGTGATCAAATGCCGCTGTAAGAAAGTTGAACGGTTTTACAGGGTTTCTGGAGAAATGGTCGAATGCGTATCCAAAATAAACATCCAGAACGCCGCTGTCCATGAGCAGGTCTGCATCGTTTCTTAACTTTTCCGTCTTTTCCGTTGCATATTCGATCTCGCGATGCAACGCCTCATATCTCTCCATTAGAAAATCAGCAGAGCTTAAGTTCATATTAGGGACGCATATAATTTTGATTTCGCTGTAGTAACATCGGATAAGGTCTTCGAGTGTGACAATGGTTCTTCCTCGCTCACGCCATTGTTCGGCCAATTTCCAAAGTGCAGGCACACGGTCCCGGTCAATGCAGCCTCTATGTCGATCAAGCTGCGATCTAGTGAGCCCCTCGCTGCACCATTCTGTATTCTTGTCCTCATTTCCCAACGTAGCATTGATAACGACAATAGCATACGGAAGCATGGGTTGGTTGATGGATTTCTGCAATACAATGTCTGCCCATTGAATGAGGCGTTGCATGACGTTTTCAATTGTTCTAACTGAATCAGAAGGCTTCAGAAATTTAAAGCGTTGAAAAAGGGCCATACCGGAAGTTGGTGGTCACATAACATACGACATCCGAGAATGTAAAAAGCACCCTAGGATAGAATTCTTTCACCATCCAGTCCCGCGATTTGTGTTTATCTGTGGCCCAGGAGATCTTCAGATCCCTGGATCTCTGACTCAGAAAATCGAATCCCCATTTCTTGGCCGCTGTCTCTGCCATAGGAGTCTTGGTTTCACCTCCAAGGCCTTCGCAGTCCGCGTACAAGTAGGGTCTTCTGCAGCCGAAAGTTGATGGATCTGGAAACAAATGTACATCTCCGCTGGTTGGACTGTCACGATGGCTCTGGGTGCCGATTATAGGTGTCTGCATTTGTTCACATTTCTCGAGGATGTTCTTGTTTGATATCTGAGAATATCAGTGTTTGAGCAACTGCGAAACTGTTGGTATAGAATGGACAAATTACCTTTACCTAAGCATTAATCAGCTGTGTCCAAGCAGTCGCACTATATGGGAGCGAGCTCTGGTGGGATCCCAAAGAAGTAGGCAGGCGAGACGACCTCCAACTCCTCCTCAATCGACAAGCCAGATCCGTCCTGGGCGCGCTGCCCACGACCCGATGGGGGGCATTAATGAGAGAGTCAGGGCTCACACCCGCACCTGTAATCGTAGACTCCAGACAACAACGATTCGCAGCGAGACTAGCAAACGCATGCAGCAGGAAAATGAAGGAGCTGCACAAAGACCCTTCTTCCGGCACACCGATATGCGGCCTAGTGTTAGCAACGCTTCAAAATTCCCGGTTCGGTTCCGGTTCCGGTTCCAACCCGGAACCGGACCGTTGCAACGGGTTTTACCACACCAAAACCCCATCCGTTGCAATTGGGCCAGTTTTACCACCAAAAACCCACCATTTCAACCTCACAACTTTGGCCCCAATTAAGTATCCGTGTTCTGATGGAATCGTGACATGATCGATATGTAGATTCTGCAGTTTTGGCTGCTGTTTCACCTCACAATGTCAGATTAGCGATTTGACGAATATTTGTTGAGTTGCTATTGGAAACCAGCTAATTTCGCTTAAAATTCAGCGCTATTCTACAGTGATTGAATGAATATTGGTCGCATCGCACATCTGGACACAGGAGGTGAAATGGCTGCGAACACTGCACAATATACATACTAATTATGTAATGATATCATCAGGACCGAAATACTTAATTGCAGTGAAAGTTGCAGGAACCGTGAAATGGAACCTCTGTCCGGTTCCAACCGAGGCAAATTCCTGCGGAGTTGTGTCCAGTCTGGGTTACAACCTGGTGGTAGTTACCCTGTCCGGTTTCTTGGCGGTTGCTGATGCGGAGCAGGGCCTCGGGTTTGATTCCAACTTGGACCGCAGCCAGGTAACCAGGAACTGTTGCTAACACTAGTCATGTAGCCAGCATGCCTGGAGGCAGAGGGGTTATTAGGTTCTGTCATACTCTAGCAAGAGTGAATCCAGTATGAATAAATAAACAACAACAAGCATTGATCAGCAATGATCTCCCCGATCCAGTTTCGCCAACAAAGCTTATTAAAAAGGCATATTGTATATGCTCAGCATTGGCTGCCAACAACAGCTCATGGTAGTGATTTGTTGTTTTCAGGACAACACCAACATCACGTGGGCAATCCAGCTTGAGGTCGAACAATTTTGAACTGGAGTTAGCTAGCTTTACAATGTCTTCCGCACTGTCTTGTCTAGAATGCAGGATGCAGTTCAAGATATCATGATTTCTTATATCTGTCATTTGGTGGCCAGTACAGCGCTTCCTGTGGGGCAGCAGTGTTTTCCAGCAGGTGGAGCACATCGTAGAGTGACATAAGTTGCACCAAAAAACTTCCACTGTGGCGTCATATACCTCACATTGTTTGGGTATATGTATCATATCAAAGGTGGGCCAGACTGCATTATTACATACCTGTACAGTTGGCCGGCCATAGGAGTTTGCGTTTTTCGACCGAGTCGATGAAGTGTCTAAGATATTGTATTGGATTTCGGAGGATTTGGGAGAAATTTGAACTGATATCATGTATTCTGCGTTTAGGTACATTGTCACTGTTGTCATTGTTCTCAGTTGATTCTAGCACTATGAAATCAGAGGCTCTGGAAGCCGCTTCTGGAGGCTAGAGCAACATTCTGTGGATGCTGGTGCTGTCCGCTATGTTTCACTGTCCCACTGCCGCTCACAGAGCTTGAATTACTTTCAACTGATGGGGAACATTTGTCCGGGGTTTTGATGGTTAATCTGGGTCTACATTGTCTGCAGAAGTAAGATGTTGTCACTGCCAGAATGTGATTTGTTGTTGAATATTCATACAGTATTCATTCGTACTGAAGTATGACAGGACATGATATCGGCTCTGTCTTTGGGCGAGCTGGCAAGATGTCAGAGGTCCTCTCTGCTACCCTTCCTCCCCACTGACAAATGAAAGATAAATCATGGAATGAACACAATAAACCTGTCGCTGCAGCCATGAGCCTCAGCACCCGCTCCATACCGTGATTGACTTGAGCAGGAACATCCAACTTCAGTAGCTGCAGGGAAGTCTACTAATGCTTGATTAAACTCTTCGAAGGTACACAGCTCAGCGACCTACATGTGTCAGCATCTGCCTGCTTTCCAGCCCTTCACCTTTGCCGCCGCATTTCAGAGCGCATTCTGCCGGTCTTGCCACTGGCTGCACTGGAGAATCAGGTGCTCCATCTTCTGGCCCAGTTTCCCTCAACACCGCAAGAACTTGTCAGCTAAGGGACCCAGATGTGGAACCTACAGTTGGACTCGGCGAATGTTGCCAATCAGTATTGTTGTTTCCCCTTCATGATGGTGTGAACTGTTGGATTTTCATCATTATGCGTTGAGGGTGCAGAAGATAGTAGCAGTCTGCATGTATAATTATTTGCATTATGGGCAATAGGGGAACAGTCTTCTGGGATCTCTAGAACTCAGCACTGGTTATTTCTGCTGTTGGATGGGTTTAGAAAATGAGAGATTAACAACAGATTCCATTTGGAAGATTTCTTTGCTCTTTCAATCACATTTTCAATTGGTAATTCTTGTGATTAGCTTGGTGAGCTCTGCATCTGTCATTCTCTTTGAACCATACAACTTGCAACCCAAAGTGGGCACCAATAGTTAAAACTTATAATACAAGTGCTGCACAGACTACTCTAATTGGTTTTGCCCATCCCTTTAGAAAAAAAAAAAAAAGTGTGTGGGAAGCAATGAGTTAAGTTGAATGGTTTGTGAAAATCAGTATGCAATGGTCAAGAGATGGCAATTACCTATCCTTATGGTAGGTTCACTTTGCAGAGAGAACAAGAAACACAAGCACATTGTCCCTGTCCTAACTGGTTGAGTAGCAAGTTCGTTCCAGTTCATAGACATTGTGGTGATGAACTTGCTATCAACATCGTAAACCGGCATATGATGAAATAGGACTTTGTAGAACACTCAAAGATTAGAACTAGGTTGGTCTTATAACATCATCGTCTACTCCACATTTCCCCAAGCTTTGGAAGTACTAGATAATAGATTATAGGCAGGCATTGGCAGCTGGGTGGTCTGCAACTACTTCAAAAGAATACTAACCCATGCTGCGACGCCGGCCTTGGGGGAAATCCTCGAAATAACGAATAGTAGAATTGGTTGCAACATTAACCAATTGTATTTAAGAATCATCTAGTGTTAGATGCTAAGGAGCAGAGTGGCTATATGAGAAAAGTGAAACTCAAGCACTGGGTATCGGTATCTGTAAGATTGCAGGAGTAGAGCCGCAGTGCTCAAGCAGAACAAACAACAATGTCAGACATGGAGGGATGAATTGAGTAATAAGTATACGCAAAGCTCTGATATATTCGCAACTTGTATGTGCATGTATGCCAAGTATCCGGTACGGATAAATGTATGCAGTTTACAAGATGTATTGGATATGGCAGATGGACATCGCAGAACAAAGGACTACAACATTGGGAAAAGATTTCGCATTATAGTACTAGAGATTTGTTATCAGTGTTAGTACAGTACTACAATACCTTACTGATATTAATGCTGCGCCATGGCAAATTATGGGCAGATTACTGTATGTAATAGAATGTTATGGTTTATTTGCTTATATTTTTACTAGTTGCAAGGGATTGTGGCATCTCATATGTGAGATGTCATCCGGAATACAAAATTTTGAAACCTCATTCAGATACTGACCCATTGGTAATGACCTGAAATAATGACCTGACATAATTGTATATAATATGAGAGCTAATATGTGATTAATTAAGATAAGATATACTATATTATTTGTATAAGGTTTTATACAGTTAAAGTTATACCAATGCTTGACTCATCCCCCAGTCCAATAATAACTCTCACCACTTCTATGTAGTCATCTAGTTCAAATTGTCATGTATAGATACAGGTTGCTGTGTAAATTGGAAAACAATAATATGAAGCAGTGGACACTTGAAATGTACTCATAAATTCATAGTAATGTATATATACTGAGAATTATCTCTTTTCAATACCTGAGATTGATTTATATATCAGTATTCTATAATTTCCAGAAGATGAGTGATATCTTATTAGTATGATTGGGACTGTAAGACATTTGGGTATACATCACCACATTACTCTGAGAAGGATTAAATAAGGCTGTAGGTCTGAATATAGTTGTATATGTGAAGATATATTTACAGATGGAGATATTATATTATAGCAAAGAAATATACAGATTATAAAATGGCTAGAGATATTGGATTTCTGGAGAAGTAACCATTTACAGCATTTGCTATCTGGTCCTGAATCCTTCTCAAGTAGCAGTGCTGTTACATATTGGGAACCATAATTATATACATTATACATCTCATATAGCAGCTGTGTTTCAATTGGTAATCCATAGAATATTTGAGGTGTGACTATATGAGGTCCAGCAGATCTAAATGTTGACTAGATATCTGTGATACATATGTGATTATGTGTACTTGATACAATACATTACCCTGAATACAATATACTTGAATTCAATCTGTCAAATGTATCAAACTGTTGAAACGATAGTATGCTTCTCAGTAAATATATGATTATTCTCCCAACCACAGTGCAGTGTACTCTGAAGTACACTACTATACCTGTAGTCAAGTACACTCTGAATTGAGTTGAATTGTAAATGGCCAGCCTGATTGAAATTATGCTTCCAAGCAACACGAGGATAAAGAACCTTACACAATTTGTAACTCATTCAGAATCTGCTTATTGGCCAGTAATCCATGGTGCATGAGAGGTGTGCCCATATGAGGTTCTATATACCAGCAAGTAGACAAGATTACAATGATATGCATTGAATGATTAGTACTTGATACTATACATCATGCTGCATTCAATCAACCTGGGAAATGTGGTTCATTGCACATTCTCATGTATATACAGAATAGAACTCCTGATTGCGTTTGATGTAGGTGGACGGCTCTGGGCATGTTGAGGTGCGACTCTGTTGCATTAGTGCCGCTCGGCGGGAGGTTCACAAAAGAGTGAGTTCTTGCGATAAGTCAGTTCGATTATCGATCACATTCACTTCTATACGTACGGATAGGCTATTCGCCCAGATTGGTAGCAGCACCCGAATAGTGAAAGCGCTACATCATCAGAATCGATCGAAACACAACACACGATTGTGTATTTCCTTGGTTTATTCTCGGACCAGTGGACTGCCGGTGGCTCGGAGGCATCGCATACGTCTTCTGACTTTGCAGCGCTTCCTGCTACGCACAACACGCGCGACACGCACGATGTCAGTTTTACCGACACAATCGACATAGCAGAGTCAATTAGGTATAGCAGCAAGTTCAAAACCTCAGCCACTGCGGGCTTCCAACCAACAGAACTTCCCACAACCGCATGAGTAACAAAGCGAATGATGGATATCAACAATGGCCCTGGGCAATTGCCTGACCAAGCAATCAACTGGATCAGGGCTACGGAGGACATCCAATTGGGGATCATTGATGCCCACCTCTCCGAGAGCTTTTGGATAGGCTGAGGAATTCGCCAAGATTTGCGACCACAACGAGAGCTTGGCCGCTGAAGTCAAGGACTTGGAGGGTAGTGGGCCCGTCCAAGATGGCCCAAGCAAAAAATTAGCGGCCGCTCAGCATGATATTGAGGAGTTGGAGGAAGAGCACCAGATCGAGAAATGTCGATCTGCCAAGTTGGAGAGACGGCTCAATGAATTCAGGTTGGAGCCGGAGACAACCGATCAGACAGACATCACACAGCTCTGGCTGGAGAAGGACATCCTGCTGCACGAAGTCAAAACCTCTCGTCATAGAAGAGTAGCCTGGAATCTGATTTGAGAGCATTCGAACGCGTCACTCAATGACTGACAACTAATCAAGTACATGTGACTCTGGCGCCGAACACCTCCCAACTGCCTCCAGGCCCTTTCAGGATTGGTGGTGCCTCTGAACCAACCTCTGACATATTTGGGATCCGTGGCTCCGCCGAGCCAACCCCTGGCCTGTCTGGAAGCGGTGGCTTCTCTGTCAAGTCATCTAACTTTCTGACGTATGAGGGAAAACGAACCTTGGATGCAGTCACCAACTTCCTTTTTGCTGTGGAAAGACAGATGAAGAATGCAGCCCAGCCCATTGGATGGGTCGGCACAACGGGCTGGGCAGAACAAGCTGTGCAACAGCTGAAAGGCGACTCAGCAGTCTGGGCCACGCAACGTTTCCCAATGAGTACACCCATTGATGGGTCCACCTGTTGCACAGAGTTGAAAGCTAAGTTTATTCAGTCCAACGCCTTGGACATGGTCAAATGCGAATGGGAAGAACTGAGCTCGAAGAAGGAAGAACGCGTCACAAAGATCAACGCGTGTTTCCGTCGCCTACATTCGAAATTGGACCCACACTAGCGTCTGACTGCTGAAATCTCAGCTGACGCTTATGGTTATATGATCTAAAAGAGTAACCAGGGAGTGTATGAAGGCTTGGGTCGTTATATTGGCATACGCGATACGACTCCAACCCTCGAACAGTGCAAGGAGCACCTTGCCACATTGGACACCTCTCTCAACAAGTCTCCACCTGGGTGTGGCCCCAACACTACCACATCTATGAAAGCTTCAGCTAGGAACATGGACTCCAAGAAAGGTGGAACAACTGGCACAGCTAGCCCAGCCAAAGAGGACTGTTTGACCTGCAATAACTGTGGCCAGGTAGGTCATATCTCTCGCAATTGCCCAAAACGCAACTTGATGAAGAAACTACTCCAACAAGCTTTAGTCGGCAACGATGCCCCAAAAGCTAAGTCTGGACACCTATGTAAAGACGAGAGAAGGGGAGGAGCACTAACTGGTAGAAAAAAAAGTGGACGGCTTGCCAGGGAAAAGGAAGCTAAGCAGGAGACGGACAGTGAGGCGGAGAGCACGTTGGACAGTCTCTCGGACTGGGACTCTGAGGCCGGCAAAGGCAAAGGAGGTCAGTTGATGCAGCTGTACCTCCCATAAAGCCACCATCATATAGGGTATCGTCAAACAGAATGGGTGGCAAATTTGTACCACATAGTCAATTCAAGTTTTTCACCCATTACCACCACTTGAAAGTAAGTAAACTAGATGACCCAGTGGTGGACCTACAAAGGTTCAATGGAAAAATACGATACCAAACTAAAGGAAGATGGTGGAGCAGCAAAACGGCAAGAGTCGTGAAGGACGATGGTGCGTCGGAGAACTATGTGAGTCGGACGTTCATTCATGAACTCAAACACCAAGGAGCCGCCCGGAGTGCAAAGGATGCGGAATGGATGATTCTGGAGACAGCCAATGTCAATGCAGAGGATGCCATAGAGAAATGCCAACGACTTAAATTGTAACTACGACTCGGTCCATCAAATGTCTATGAGGCCAACTTTACTGTCTATAATGTCAAGGTCTTTGATAATGTTCTAGGCAAAAGATGGAAGCGTGATATAAACTGACGATTTCAAATCGACCATGGCAGCAATGAAATGTGAATTGCCGATAACCTCTGGGAGGAACGAGAGGATGGCCGAGTACATTAGTTGCGAGGCCTACGCCTCTTGAACATTGAGAAAGGAATAGTGGAGCATGCCAAAATCATGGGCATCCACATCATACGGAAGGGAGAGCTTAAAAACATATCTACCCGCCAGTTGGAATGGGCCTTCTGGATCACGGTCCACCTCATCGGTGATGGTGACACACTTCCGCCAGAACCACCGGGGGAAGTTTCAAGACATGTTGACAGAATTCAACGGTCTTTTCGGCGTGCCAACATATGGAAATTCGCTGAGAGAAAGGCAAGCCAATTTCGAAATTGAAATGGACCTGAATAGGAAAATACGGATCCGCGGACCATAACGTATCTCTCCACATGAAGAAGAATAGCTTCGGAGGCAGATATATAAGGCGATTTTCAGTGGTCGGATTCAGCCCACTCGAAGGAAGTTCGGCTTACAAGTATTATTTCTGCCAAAGCCTGATGGTACACTGTGTATGTGAATGGATTATTGTGCAGTACACGCCATAACCGTCAAGAATCATTATCCTCTGCCACATATAGAGGACTTACTCAACTCCATGCTGTAACCTGGGGGGGGTCGGATGTAAGTAATATTGGTAACGATACTGGATATCGTAATGAGGACGGGCCGCTTCTGAGTGCGTATCAAGGGGATCAGGACAAGATAATAGTCAGAGCTGTTTCAAAGCCGTACTTGCTTTGCTATACAAGAGAACAAGTAAAGAAAGAGGAATCGGAAATCTTCCAACACCGAATAACCTCTCTTTATATACACTTCGTCTGCCACGCTCGAATCATTCCTTAGGTTCCGATGTACCTTCAGAATATCACCTGATGATCTTACACACCACCAACCTGACTACGTATCAACACAACCACGCCACATCGTCCGATGTCACGACACCTCAACCCACTTCCTTATCGTAACACAGTGTACCACCGCCATCTCACAACTTCCTCACACCATTCCGACGTCTCTCAACATCTCCGCCTTTCCGCAGCACCAATTCCTCCCATCTACCCGATACTATTGCTAAGTACACTCCAACCCATCACACTCAACCCCAGCCGTGACAGTATCCCACCCCTAGGTTCGAGGTCCTCCAAGACCATTGACCAAAGGTCTTGGGTTCCTGGGATGTTGTCGATGAAACTCTCCTACCGCTTGTAAATAGTGTTAGCAACGGTTCCGTTTTCGGACCGTTTCCATTGTAGCGGTTCCATGAAAACCCGGACCTGGCCGGTCTGGTGCGGGTTTGTACAAAACGGTTCCCTCAACCAAGTCCACGAATACTCATCCGATAATTTTGTGTTTGGTACGTGAAATATCCAGCTGCAGACGGCACATCATTTGGTGGTCTCCGATTTTTGATATCTTTAAAACTCAGCAAGCAGCTTTGAGATTATTGTCATTTTTGGGGTAAAAACGAGGTTTTTGGGCTGCCGCTTGCTGAGATATAAAGATATCGAAAATCGGAGACGGCCAAAAGATGCGCCGTGCAAAGCTGCATATTTCACATACCAAACACTATACTCTCTAATCAATATTTGTGGCCGTAAAGTGATGGTTCACTTAAAAAATCGTCGATTTTTGATGGGGTAAGGCCGTTGCCACGCAGACCTATAATAGCCACCGGGTCCGAAACTGGAACCATTGCTAACACTACGTGTAAACCATCCACCAACTTTGTGGGTTGCCATGTCAAAGAATCATATGCAGTCCAGCGTATGAGATACTGTTACTGGTTTCGATTCATCCGACTATCTTCATCACTTGAAAACTGATACTCCTCTTGACCATCAACTTCCACCGGAGGTGGCGGATTAACCCGTTGTCCTTTCTAGAGATCACTCACCATGGGATCCAAAAGGGCAACTGGCTATATACGATGAATCTGTATCGACGCACGCAGGTCAGGTTCATACGCACATGGGGATATTTGACGAACCACTTCAAAGGGTGCTAGGCGCTTCCAGTCCAACTTCCGTTTGGGCCTCGTAGTTTGTACGTGTCGGGCGCCCAGCCATTCTTGGCAACCTCCCTGGATATTTGGGGCTGGGATGTGTCCACGATTTGCTCCCTCTTGCTGCACTGCTTGGCTCCATCTCATCTCTACTCGGAGGTGCTCATGAATCTGTTGCATCATTGCCTGGACCTCATCGGCAGTGCGACGTCGTTGATCTCGTGCTTTTGTTCGTTCTGCTGCAAATAACGCGCGGGGAATTGTATCCTGAACCGCCTGAAATGGAGTGAACTAAGTTGCCTCGGACAGTCCATTATTTGTAGCAAACCCAGCCAACAGGAGCCACTTGACCCAATCATCCTGCTGATGGTTCACAAACACCCGGAGGTACTATTCCATACTAGCATTCATTCGTTTTGTCTGTCCATCTGTCTGTGGATGAACAGCTGTCGACATCCTTTGATTAATCCCCAACTGACTACACAGCTGTTGCCAGAAAGTTGACGCAAATTGCAGGCCACGATCTGAAATAATGGTCAGTGGGAGTCCATCAAGGCCTACCACTTCCCGTGTAATGGCAGTCATGATTAGGTTCTCGGCAATGGCACCAGACGTGTCCAGGGCCGGGTAACCGCAACCTTATATAGACGACTCGCGATCTCTCTGGGATCGCTAGCGATAATCTTACCTATCAACT
>Ga0307512_10001828_pt1 | contig 28664 bp, 23 predicted proteins | sample 14_EM_MG_FD_200267 | JGI IMG/M metagenome (GOLD analysis project Ga0307512, IMG submission 200267) | Populus trichocarpa ectomycorrhiza microbial communities from riparian zone in the Pacific Northwest, United States - 14_EM | ecosystem: Host-associated > Plants > Roots > Unclassified | place... | reverse complement strand
TGTAATTCGATATTACATATGGTAACACCCACATAACATTCTCATAACTCCGCTCTAATGGCCAAAGTACAGGGTAGGCTGTCATAATCTATAGGAAGCAACCATAACACAGTGATAACAGGGATAATATATGTTGGTTACGGTTGCACCGAATGTTTTCCTGATGTAGCCGTCGGCTTACCAGAGTTGAAGTTGATAGCTTGAAAACCAATCTAAGAGCCTTTCTATTGTATACAACTGGGAGACCTGTTAGACGTGATTGACAGGAGACTAGCGGAGGATTATACGGAATTCTGCAACCACACCAGTGAGGAAGAACCACTTGTAAACAAGGCCTGTACAAAGGCAAATACGAAGAAAGGCAAATGGAAAAGGTGCAAGGTGGTTGGAAGGTGTAGAAGGATGACAGCAATAGTATTGGTAAGTGTAGTTACAAAAATGTTGATCATAATGTCAATGGCGATGGTGATGCCGATAGCGATGGCGATAACGTCATACTGCCGACGAACCCAACAAAGAGGCGGGTAAAGAAGTCGAAAAGGAAGGTGGAGAAGTAGGGGTGAATTTGGGCCTAGTGTTGTAGAGATGACAAAAAACATCAAGTGCAAAATGGTACTATTCTGTACTGACAGGTACTGAGAAGTATTGATTTGTATTGAAGTGTAACAAAGTGTGTTGATAATTCTTTCAGCTGACAAAGCGATACAAAAGAATACCAGTCAGTACATACAAGCACAACTCAATACTGTCACACTAAGCTCGAACTAACTTGATTTGTGTGTGTATCATAGGGCAGCATAGTGAATAATACCGAAGTATACCAGCCAATTCTAGTTAATACTTATTGACCTAATTGCTTGTATTGAGAGTAGCAACAGAACTATAGATTACAACTGCTTAAATGGTAGAACAGTGCCAATTATCCCACCAAACCTCAACATTTTCCATGCCCTGAGAGACCGTTCCAGTTAAGCAACACTCTCCTTATCGACAGAGATTCCCATCACCTCCAAAGTAGTGATACCCTCATCGTCATTTGGTTCAAGCAAGCAATGAATAATGCGCTTGACACGCTTGGCAAGCATCTCAGTCTCAGCATTCTCATCCTGGAACATCTCCAACACCTCGCAGCGTCTTTGCACGGTAGTGCTGATCTTGGTCTATTGAAATCTATCGTGGTTAGTTCTGCCACTAATGACTGAACAAAAGAAGACTTATATTCAGTCTCTCGCCTCGAGCGATCGAACTCTCCTGAAGTTTACAGGTGAGGTAATGCCCCTCCAACAGTCGCTGGTTCTTTGTACCATGAAGACGTTTATCCCAAACGTACTCAATGATGTTCTCGACTTCTTCTTTGCCGATCACATAGTTCTGATTGTGTTTAAGTATAAGGACATTGAAAGTAGTAGAAGTTATTCAAACCTTTCCACTCAACTGTTCGAAGCGGATATGTCTGTCAACCTTGGCGGGGTCGACTTCTATTCCTTATTATCCATTGTGGTAAGGATGTGAGATCTAATCTTGTCGCGAAGTATTTTTTCAGCCTTGCTGAGGGTCTTGTCAGGGTTCTGTGCTACGGAGTGCACTATCAATTCAGTATTTATCAGTAGCAATCAGTACCAGTCAGTATCTGCGGGTAGCAATGTACTTGCAGTTTTGGCATGCTGGTTCTGATTCGTTGATTGTTATTGAAAGTTCGGTAGCAAGACGGATATTCAGGGGAAAATTCGGTAGCACAGCATTGAATGGTTGGTTGTGCCGGGTTCGCATGCCAGGCTTTGTGCCGGGTCAGCATGCCAAGCATCGTCAATTGACCTCAGAACCCCTTGAACTGCCACCGACCAGCCTGTGACTGTGAATACACACACCAACAACATCAACAACAGGATGAGCCTCACCAGCTTCCAGTGGTCGGCGGCCGAGAACTTACAGCAACCCCTACCACTCCCCATGGCCAAGTGCATTGACAAGCTTGCCGCAACAATCGTCGAGCGTGGTGGTAGATACACAGAAGATGATGTTTGGGATGCTCACCAGAAGTCGAAAATTTTGGCAAGGAATACCATACAGGTATGTGAGATATTAATCTTTTGAGAACTCATGGGCTCACCAGTATGCAGTCATGGCTTGATGCACACGTTCATCTTCCAGAACCGTTCAGGTCTTTACTCGTCGGTAACGGCTTATCATCCCACCCCGGTTCTAAGCTCCCATCTCATCTCTCCAAAGCTCCGATAGGCCCACCTCAATTCCAATCATGACACACCGAAAATCGTCTACCAAGTACTAACCCTGATACCGGCAATGGCTGTCAAGATGAAGATGGGAGCTTCAATATCAGCAACAGGAATCAAGACGACGATGTGAGCTTTGATACCGTCAATGGCAATCAGAGCGTGGATGTGAGCTTCAATCTCAGCAACGGGAATCGATACGACAATGCGAGCATTGATATTGGTAATGGCAATCAAGGCAGAGATGTGAGCTTCAGAGTACGCGACCGAATTCTGAATGGCAGGGATGCCATCGCTGGAGTTGATGCTGAGGGTTGAGAGCACGCTCGAGCATTTCAGAATCTTGGTACTGAAGGGATTTTCGAATTAGTATGGATCTATACCGATCTCTACGTGATACATGGTAATTTCTCCCTAGATGTTGTCTGCATACCACAGTACGTTCCCTACGCAGGAAGGGTACAAAGCGATACTCCCGGATGCAAATGACTCGCCAGTACATCAGTTGGAAGAGTGGAAGAGAATGGTGGAAATGAAGAAGGAGCTCTCGGAGGAATGCAAGGAAAACGCAAAGAGAATGCCTTAGAACACTCAGCAGCAGGATGATTGCCCTCGCCTCAGATGTGAGAGGAAGAACTTGGGTAGCATGCTGGGGCCTTACTGGGCTCTTTTATCTCGATTTATGCGAGGATTTACCACCTGTATTTTTATCACACCGGGAGTTTATGTATTCTTAGCGGGCCATATACCATAAAACTACTTTGGGAATCATATGTTGAGTTACTGCCATTACTGTTCAGTAGCTTTTTGTATTGGATAGCTAGAAATCGACAAACCAGTGGAAAAGAACAAAACGCTGCTGCATGCCATACAATGGAAGCGGATACCGGTTAGTATTTGTCAGTACCTAGTGACTGCCTCACTGTGGTACAATCTCTCTACTCTGTTGCAGATGCACGAGCCGTATAATACTCATTCCGCATGTCTACCTGACTTCTTGAGGAAGCAATCACAGACCACAGGTACCGCCGCTGGAAACGATTTCACCATATGTGACTGATCACATGAAGGCACAGGCAAATAGTCGGTGATGCACAGCCTCAAATTCAAGCCCTCTTACAGGGCTCATTTGTAGTCCCATGGATTTATGGAGGTGTGCAAGCCATGTTCGAGCAATGTTAGCAGTAGAACTCCTTTGAGAAGCTGTAATCTTCAGGTAGTATGTTCAAGTATGCAACTCTCTCTGTTTAGGTCAACTACCACTTGCAGGTGGCATGCAAAGCCATAATATGTGACCCATATACTCACGTCAAGCTTATATGATCATTCAAGAACTGATCGAAGCCTCCACTGTTTCAACCATTGTAGGCAGAGGAACAAAAATATATACAATCATGCACGGAACGCAGACTCAGTCAATGAATGGTCTACAATTCGTTCCCAAACCCCTGGACCAGACTGTTTATAATATATGGGAGTTGAACTAGGTTGTATTGCGACTATAGTCAATACTGCCATTCTCTGGGTACATTTACCGCGATTCTCACCAGGCCTTGAATTCCGTCCAAATCTGTCAAACTCTGAACAGGGGTTTGACACGGTCTGAAAGCTATTAACCTCAAAAATAATGCTCAGCAGAGTATGTGTAGCTTTAAAGCAGGGAATTAGAGTGTATGTAGCAAGCTAGTGATAGTCTTTCAGAGAGGGTTTTCAGGCAGTGACAGCGATGTGATTTTGCCATCTTCACGACGAGTGATAGCTGCGTAGCCATTCTATACTGGTATTGGAGGGTATTGGCCACTACCATCACATACTTATTGGTATATGCCTAATATCAAACAAGGTTATACGCCATTCGTTCCCATGTGTTTGTCCATCCGATCTATTCTTCAAGCTCTAATCTCTCATGTTCCCCCTCTTTCTTCTCCGTCTCCTCCTCCTCCTCCGCCTCCTCCTCCTCCTCCTCCTCCTCCTCCTCCTCCTCCTCCTCCTCCTCCTCTTCCTCCTCCTCCTTCTCCTCCTCGATGCCATCGCCCTCTTCCTCGTTTAATGCCACTGCCCATTCACACTCTAGAACTTCCATTATTTTTGCTGCCAGCTCTTCGTCTATCTGGCCATAGTCACTTTCACCGTCTCCGGCTTCTGCCAAACCACCATCATCATCGGCATCAGTATCATCCGGTCGGGCAACACTCTACATGGCATCTAAGATTCGTAGCCAGAGTCCTCCGGTAGGTTAGTACTCGCACGAATGATGGGATAGCTGTCGAATAGCTTCACGGCTTCTCCGTTGATTGCGTGGATATAGGGAATTCGTGCTTTATAGCAAAAAGAGAGTGCATAATTCGGAAGTGATGAAGGAGGAGCTCGTTGAGATGATGGCTATCCATCCTCATTTCGAGGTGGAGGAGATTGAGAAGCACATTTCCTTGATGTTTGAGCCATGTAATGAGCCTTTGGGCATGGAATTGCAGCATCCATCGCTCTTCAACGACCTGTTGTTGAACAAAGTATGACCGTATACCATCCCTTACATACTGGTACACCGCCCAATCAGAATTTGACATAAGGCTTTTAATATCCCATTTCTCATGGTTTTCTATAACATTCTCTCGGATAGCTTTTGCTGATAATTGACTCAAGTTCGCAATGCCGACTGTGCGAATCTCAGCGTTCTATTTCTTCACCAATTTATCGAGCTGCTTCCATCTTCCATCAATCTTTGCAAAGGTTTTCTTTGCCGTCTTGTGGTCTCTGACTCGCTTGTGAAGCACATCAACTTCTATTCGCCTCTCTGTCACAATGTTGATGAGCTCTGCCTGAAGGTAACGAAGCAGATTCAATGCATGAGCTCGTTGATGGCGCAAGAAGAGCTCTCCAATTCTTCACCATTCTTAGCGTGTCGAGCCGGTCAATGCGGGGAGCCTCGTCACCCTCAGATCATGTCTTCGTAACGGTTCTTCCTTCAATAGAAGCTGAACGATCTCTTCCTTACTGGATTTTTAAGGCGCCATGTAGTAGATCCGTAATTATGAATCTTGCGTGGTATATTCTGGTACTCACCGGTATTGAGTATAGTACCCAACTTGATCTTCTGATTGCTCCACCAGGTAATCTAATGAAATCCTTCTCCATTGATGCACATGCCCCGATTTATCGATTCGCTCTGCTACCACCATGGTAGTTATCTGTGCAAGAGATACCTTTGCTTCTTTTGCCATTTCAATCGTCTTTGTCCAGCGGTGTTCCAGGTTATTGCCCTTGTCTTCTCTAGAACATTGAGCATTGTACATGAGCAAAATGTAAATCGGTCCGGAAGCCACACACCAACCCCCCAGACACTCCAGTAGCCCTCACCAGCGCTTCAAAATACTTCCAGATGCTCCCAGCTCCCCCTGGAGCTTTGCAATGTGCTCTCAGACTCTGCAAGCGCATTCGCAGGTGCTCCTGAAAGCACCTGCAGTTATGGAGCTGCATTCAGGATGCTACAAGATTTGACTATTAGGATAGTAAAAATTTGGAGCTGCTGAGAGCTCTGCGCAGGTCTGCGGGATACTTCGAGAGCAGCCGAGACCTCTCCGCAAGCTCTGCGGTAGACTTTGTGCCACATTCCCACAGCAGTAGTTCTTAGAGTTCCACAACCACAAGGCATTTCATTTATCATATTCGTCTTTGTTACAGTCACGAGATTCGCTACATCATGATATGGCATGATGTATTATCTAAGTCTCTCTATATATACACATACGGAGATACAGGGATAACGGAGATGGACTCAGCGACAGGGAGTATATAGTTGGAAGACTCCGGGGTAGATAGACATCATCTCATTATACGAAATACTCACTCCATCTTTCCCTGCTCTTGGTCTCACGCACTCTAGCCGAGCGTTCATAGATCCACTCAATGTGTGTGGTCCATCATTGCCGGGTATCCGTTCATATCCTCTCACCATCTTCCTACGCCCCTCGAGCCGTAACCGCTCTTGCTCAAGAATTCCCTTCGGATGCCATACGAGGTGCGGCGGAGTCATGATGATGGGTTGTCTGCCTTCTAGGTACACCATTTCACCACACCGTGATCGAGTGAACTTAAAGATGCACTCCGAGGCCGTGATCGTGCGAGTTTGGAGGCCGAGATTGTGCGAGTTTGGAGATACCCCTGGAGGCTGTGATCGAGCGAGTTTGAATATTCACTTGGAGGCCGTGATCGTCCGAACTTGGAAGCCGTAATCGAGCGAGTTTGTAGATACACTTGGAGGCTGTGATCGAGCGAGTTTGGAGACGCACTTGGAGGCCGTGATCGTGCGAACTTGGAGGCTGTAATCGAGCGAGTTTGTACATACACTTGGAGGCTGTGATGGAGCGAGTTTGGAGATGCACTTGGAGGCCGTGATCTTGCGAATTTGGAGATACATTTCGAGGCTGTGATCGAGCGAGTTTGAAGATGCAATTGGAGGCCATGATCGAGCGACATTGGAGGAGTAATTGGAGGCGGTCAATCTGGAGGCGGTAGTTCGGGAGGGAGGCACAACGGGAGCTGAGACTCTATTCATTGGTAAACTCGTAATTGTGGGAATGTAGAGAATTGAGTACACCATGGTCTGCCGAGAGATGAGAAGACTGGCTGGGAGCGGGAAGACCGTCGATCTAGGGATGATGCAGTACGCGGTGTATGCAGTACTCAGTGTATGCTTTACTCAGTGTATGCAGTACTCAGTGTATGCTTTACTCGGTGTATGCTGTACTTGGTGTATGCTGTACATGGTGCTTGCTGGACTCGGTGATAACTGTTGATCATGGCATGGAGAGATAGAGAGGTATGACTTAGCTTTGTATTCTGAGGTGATGGTAGAGTTAAGGACAAGAGAGAGACATGAGACGAGATGGGGGAAATCATCATGAGAAACTGGGACTTCAGAGAATTTCGTGTGCGACTCAATTTACCATCCCCAATTCAGCAGGAACGAGTCCTGACCTGGTGTGTAATTACACTGATACGAGGTCTTCCCAACCCAATCCGGCAAGTTGTACCCATGAATTCTCATATCTGCTCATATCCTCCACATCGTTCTCATCTTCATCCCCATCTTGCTCTTTCTGGTCCACAACTCTACCATCATCGCAGAACAGGAAGTTAAGTCATCCCTCTCTATCTCTCTATGTCATGATCATGAGTTGACATGGAGTGCAGCATACACTGAGTACAGCATCCACCCACGATTGTTTGTCTTCCATTCATTCTCATGATTACGAGTTGACCCCTGAATGGAGCTTCAGCTTCTGGCATGCCTCCCTACATGATCGACCGCCATCAGCCAACTCTCCATGAGTGCACAAAGGTAAACTCACCTTGTCACATTCCCACGGTTGCGGGTTAACTAACTGATGAGTAGAGTCCCAGCACCCAGCGCGCCATCCATCGACAGCATCCAAGTACTTGTGCAAACTGGCACAATTACTGCCTCCGAGGTCACACGATTGTGGCCTCCAAATTCGCTCGATTATGGCCTCCATGTTCGCACGATCGTGGCCTCCAAGTCCATATCTCCAATCTCGCTCGATTACGGCCTTCATGTTCGCGCGATCATGGCCTCCGTGTGCATATCTCCACACTCGCCTGATCACGGCATCCAAGTGCATCTCCAAACTCGCTCGATTACCGCCTCCATGTTCGCACAATCATGGCCTCCAAGTGCATCTACAAACTCGCTCAATCACGATCTCGGAGTGCATCTCTAAGTTCACTCGATCATTGGCACCAAGTGTATCTCCAAAGACGCTCGATCACGGCCTCGGAGTGTATCTCTGAGGTCACTCGATCGTTATTATCAGGCGCACCTTGAATTGCTCTCAAGCAGCGCCTTCAGCCAGTCCAGATATACCGTGTGTAGATGGGTAGCTATATAGATACATAGATACATGGAGGAGAATACAAATGGAATACACGAGTTTTCAAATTGTTGAACGATCTGTAGTAGCTATGATTTCTAGGCACACATGCAGCATTCTCAAAGAAGGTGTTCCCAGACTGCTCTACTGTGATTCAAGGTGCTCCCAGGTGTGTTGCCGGCGCTCCCAGCTGCTCCCAGGCTTGTCGCCGGCGCTCTCAGGCGCTCCCAGGTTCACCAGAAGTTCTCTCCGGCGCTCCGAGATGTTCCCAAACCTATCACAATCACTTCCATGGTAGTTCTGAAGCAGTCATCAGATCCCAGTTACTTTGAACGCCGGCAGGAATGCCCTCCTTATGTCCGATTCTCTCCAGAAATTGACGCATCTAAGTTTACACTCCACATGACACTCCTGGAGTCTTCCAGTGACTAAAATTCATTTTGCTGATGTCCAGCCCTGTGAAAGGATTCCATTAGCATTGTAATGAAACTAGTTAAATTAGCCAGTAGCTACCAAAAGAGTCTATCATCTGCGTGCGGCGGGAACTGGATGAAACCCTTCCCGACCGGATGTGTTGTTGCATCATGTACGTTAGAATCTGGGGCTCTTCAAAGACCATGAGACTGTAATTTGCTGTGTAAAGCAGGTTGTACAAGACATGGCACCGGTACTCATGCCCATATGTATGAAACCTCCCAATTGATGCTTCAACTACCACCATCCAGTCTGGATTGTAGCGGTACATAGTGCTCTTACCCACACAAGCAATGTCATAATACAACTTCAGCTCGGCGAAGTGGGGAACCTCATGCAACACAGCTTTAATCAGGCTGATAGTGTGGCTCTGCCGCTCACCGCCACTGTAGATATTGGCAATCTCAAATTCAAGCCATTGCAGCATGTAATTCCAACAATGCCACTTTCGTCTAACGCCTTCTATGTAGCGGTAATAGTTTCGGGTCTAGTCCATCCGTCGGTGGCCTTGAATCATTGCCTGCAGGCGTTTGTGGGGCTGTTGGTGTTGACCTGCTCGTTGGCGCTCGTTGCGTAGTCGAACTTCTTCCCGCCATAAGTGACGAAGAGTTTTGGTTCAAAGATCTCAAAGTCCCACACTGTATGCCGCTTCAGTAGTGCATGCTGAATATTCCCATCCATTGTTATCCGTATGGTACGGTCTTCATTTTCATCGGAGAAGTCAAAGCATGGTGGACACACATTCACATGATGTTCCCCCATCCACGGAGTCCCTTGGTCGGCTTCCTCGATTGCTAATCTAATCATTGTATCTACATGATATTTCATGGCAACCCAATGATGGTAGGTGTCTCAAAGCTGAATAACAGTATATGTTAGTATTGATGAGTATTAGGTAATATCTGGGCATACTGGGCGTGAAAAGTCTGGCAGAACAATCTTGTCATCTGCTTCAACAGCTGCTCGAATGCCTCCAGCCCAAGCCTCGTTGGAGATAGACAGCCGGGTACACTGTTCATGTTGAGTGCGATGCAGTGTTAGTGAGAACACAGTACGAGGCTTCCTTGGGTTCGACAGGAAGAATCCAGAACATATGAGACGGCTTCCTGGAGTTGTGCACTGGCAATGTGAACGTCTCACCAAGGATTGCTCTCCATGGTGAGGTGCCTAACGTTGACGACATCTCAACCGAGGCATTTGCCGGCCCTTTCCGACCTGCTGTAGAAAGCCTCCGACAACATCTTTCCAACATCTTGCCAGTTTTAAGCACACTTTTTCTGATTGCTGAGCCTCGACCTCCTCTGACTGATCGTACTGCTCATAATCCCGTCAACCTAAATGTATACAGTCGTTTCGAATATACGGTTCATCATCCGGCCGATTACCAAGCTGCTCTTGCTTGTAGTCAAGCTGAAGGGGCAGCAAACAGTTTCGGTCTCCTCTGCTGGGGCCTTTTCTTCCACTACCGATGAGATTCGGAGCTTAAAGTTGGATTCTCCTCTCTCCTTTCCGGATATCCATCATCTGCGCCTTTGAGCCACCATATCCACCCAATGCAACGGGCTCAAAAACAGCTGTTTTGCACATCGTAGCCAGGATATCTCAGCATGAGAATGTGGAGGGTATGGTAATTTGGCATAGATCGGGGAATGTGTGACCTGGGATGACACACACAAAGTGGTAAATGAAATGGTGCGGTAGGTGTCGATGTGGTGGGGTGAACATGGAACTGAGGTGTCAAGGTGGTGAACGTGAGATGGATGTTAGCCTGCAGATGAGGCTCTGTGGGACCCTAAACTGAAGCCCTACAGACACCAACGGGCTATTTCACCCCATAGTCTTTACGTATTTACTAGCAACTAGAGTTCAATCTTTCTTGGTTGAGGCTGAACATTGTTCAACACATTTAGTATGATGCATTTAGTACTTCATTATCCTGAGCTATACCAATTGAAATCTCGGAGTCCTCAGTAATGTGACTAAATTTCAAGTATAAGATACTACTTGCAAGTATGAAGCAGTACTGCACTGTAGTTAAGAATTGTTGCCTGTCCAGTTATTATCACTTGTTGATTCGGATACCAAGCAGTACCATTCAATTCTATATAAGTAAGCAAGCACTATCAATTAGAATGGTTGCACTTGATTGTAATGTGGTGGCAGTTTACCTAATGTAAACAATATTCTATGATATCTTCTTTGCATGAATGTCATAAACAGACCAGCTTCAACTCCTTCGGTTCACCTTTCATGGCATCGTATATGATTTCAAGGTTTTCCAGCAGAGTCGAGAGGATGGTGTCGTAGATTCTCTCCTGAGTACCACCCAACCCAGCACTGCAATACTTGGGTGCACGCCATTTCAGCATCCTAGCAGTAAGAATGCTCTGTGGCCTGTGACGGGGAAGCTTCTGGAATTGCTCCCTACCATTTGGGGTCTTTGCATCTGTACATTGCGGTGTAAATCAGTGTAATTCCAGCCACGTCATTATGGGCTACTTACTGATGATTGCAAGAATTGCAGAAGAAACCAACGTCCTGAGTTTATCTCTCCCTGCTATTCCTTCAAAAATCTTACGTACCGGGAGCAGTTTGCTTGCTTGCTGGCATAGATCCAAGCGGTCGCACATAGTTTTAACCTCTTCAAGACTTCTTCCGCTGTCGAGGATAAGCTTGTATTAGGCTGCGCTATAGCAGGCACTGATGAGAGCTTGTGCAGGAATCTTGGTCGGTATAACAAGCAGGACAGTATGTATGCCGTGGTTCCCAAGGTATGCCACCTGCTAGGTCAGTACTGTATATTTTCTTATTTGAGTATCAAGAGACTTGCTGTTTCTCGCAAAAGCTTCTCTCACTTTGTTTGAGCTCTTTTGAGGATCTCAATAGTGGCTACGTGGCCGTCTTCATTCATCTCAGTCACTTTCTCTTCGTAGTACTCCCTCGTCTCCTCATAGACATTCGCAACCTCCTTTGCATATGCTCCTGTGAACCCCTGCCGCCCCTTCTACCCAGACCCTACCTTGGGTCTGTGTAGATCGACAGAAACTGATTGCATTCCCTCCCTCATTGCACGGTTCCATGTCCTCATCATGTTCCAGAGCAAGCGAGATACCTTAGAAGTGGTCACAGCCCTCGCACGCTCGAGGATCTGCATGGTGTTATACTTGGTCATTGTTCCGGTGAGATCTCGTGTCATTGCAAGTACTTTGTCGGCAAAGTCCTCGAAGATACCATCATCTTCATCTCCGGCAAGACCAGATGCTGCATTTAGATCCTAGTCTACTTCATCATTCGCATTCTGTACGTATCAGTCACCGTAGATACCAGTAACGAATGGAAAGTGGAACTTGAGATTCACTTTGTAACTCTCAATCTCCTCATGCTAGAATTTTTCTTTCTCCGTTGCCGAGGCACTGGCGGATCACTCTCTCCTTCATCCTCTTTATCCCCATCTTCCTCAGCTTTTTCTCCGCCATGCTCTTCATCATCTGCATGCTATACCTGTCAGTATTAATGGGTACAAAGGAGTAATGAGGGGTCTAACCCAGGACCTCCTGGTCGCAACCATTTGAGGATCTTTTGCTCGCATGTTCAAGGGCTCCAACTGAGTTCCCCTCCCGGAGTCAGTTTCAGCTCTAACCAGGCATCTTCCTCGGTTGCCATTCATTTCCAAGTCGTGACGAGTTTCCCTAGCATCATGTAGATGCCCACTCTCATCATCATCATCATCCTCATCATCATCACCATCAACATTGGTGGCATCGCCATCACCATCATCGTAGTTGGCATTTGGTGAACACCTCAAGCTGCCTGTGCCAAATATATGGAGTGATGGATCCCACTATAGAACCGTGTAAGAATAGGTAGAGATAAGTTGTGTACTGTCAAACCTGAAATTTCGTTGCAAGTATGTTGTTCGAGTTCCTTGGAGTCTCCTCCAATTCACTTTCTCCATCATCACCATCACCAATGCTTTGTTGGCGAGAGTCAAACATATGATAGTCCTGATCCATGGGGTCAGGACTGTAGATAAGCTGCACTTGCTGTTTCAGCCGACGGCGAGCATTGACACAGGGCAGATGGCCGGTTTTCGTGGTGGGGCACATAGTGTTGAGATGGAATTAGATGTAGATGAGCTTTGAGAGTAGAAGTGATTTTGGGAGGGCGTATAGAGGGGTCACTGCATGGGGTTCACAATTAAGGCAAAGCCCGGGATATCGTGTCACTCACCACGCTCGCAGGGAAAACTGTAATTGTAACCCATATCGACAAGGATGATTGCACAGAACACTCCCAGATCATTAAGCAGGTTGAAAAGTCAAAAACCAAAGGTTTATCAATCTCTTGTAATATTGTTATTGAGATATGCAGTACAGTCAAATATTGACCAGTACTTGTTAATATTTTACATTACAGGCTTACTTGGAGGGCACACTGGACATGGTATTGTCATAAGTTCACTGGAAAGAAAATACTAGCAGGTACAGAGCTAAACAGTCAGGTATTCCAGAATACCTGTATATAAGTCCAACTGAAATCAAGCCAAAAATCTCTGAGGCCGCCAGCGCAAGAAAACCTGGTATCAATAAGTACAGAGCCATACATTGAAGTACTGAATGATACCAGTGCCACTGTCAAACTCAAACTGAGCCCAAGATTTCTTCCAAGGCGGAGGTTCAGAAATCAAGGAGTATCTATAGGTACATAGCTATACAGAGCAGTATTTTCCAATACCATAGCACTATTCAAACTCCAACTAAGCCAAAGACATCTTTACAGGTGCTGGATAGAGAAAAGCCGGTATGTATAAGTACAATGCTATACAGAGCAGTATTTGAAGATACGATATAACTAATTAAGCTAAACTGAGCAAAGGATTTCTTTGAAGGCGGAGAGTCCAAGTATGGAGGTATCAGTGCATATAGCGCCAAACTAAGCAGTATTGGGAAATACAATACCATCAGTCAAACTTCAACCGAGCCATGAATTTGTTTAAAAGTGGTTGATTGAGCAAGGGACCATTACTCATAAGTATGGCGCAATACAGCGCAGTATTGAAAATAGTACATTGAGTTTCATCATTGTTCAACAGAGGTAAAAATCTCTTTCAAGGCTTTTGCAGTAGGGACGATTCTGGTATCTTTGAGTACGGGTTTGCATTGGGAAGTATTGTCATGTACTTTGACGTGCAACGGTGGGAGAATGATGATGGTATAAAAATCGTGATATATACTGACCCATACCACACTGTATGGACGAGTATTCGATTATACCCGGATTGCAAGGTCAGTGAGAGCAGTATGTACAACGATTGAATTCTGAAGGCGCCACAGGTAGTGCTGAGAATGGGAAACATATATGGGCCCCATACGGGTCAGTACGGACGAATATTTGGAAATACTGGCAGCACAGAAGCTGAACTACGAGAGTTCTAAAATGTGCGGAGAGATAATCATTGCTGTCACACAAGAAAATCATAGCCAAACAATACAGACACATAGTGATAAGTATGGCATAGTATTGAACAGTCGCAGTCTCTGCACGAAGGTAGTCAATACAAATTTATTACTACCTAGCGTGTGGGCAGCTGTCTGCAACTTATAGACCATGTTTCATCGAGGCATTTACCAATGCCAAGGACCATATGAGCTCATAAGATTGCCTACCATAGGTGGCTGGATATCACCAGCTGGTGGCGCCAACAGGGGGATATGCACTCAAAGTATGCCGATTTCTCCAGCATGTCAAACAATATATTCTGTATCATACCACATGGTGACGGAGTAGAGGCCAGTTTTTCCCTGAAACCAAATGTAATCAGCTGGAGGCAGTCCAAAATCACTGCTAAGACACTTTGCAAAAAGGTTGTAGCAAGGCAGTTTGCTCCAGCGAATAACGGAATCTTGGCAGGCAATAACGCAGTATTGGATACGACAGGCACTGGAAACTACTTCAAATTGACGAGAGAGGTGGTGGAATGAAAGTTGAATAGAATAGTCAAGGTCCACAACTTGCTGGAGATGTGGCAGGCCAGCCAAATGCATCGTGCTATGCAGAAGGAATCTCGGGCTCAAGACAAGCAAATGACAGACAACGGTTACAATTCAGATACGAAAGAGATGATCAAAGCATCCTGTTGAAACTTTCAACATGATGGTGCGGCTGCATTTAAATTGTCAGAAAGATTACCTTTCCTAACAGCATTATCTGCAGAGGACCTTCCTAGAAAATAAACTCAAGAATTAAATGTCCCCCTAATTACAAGAATTGACTGTTGTCCTGTTGACAGTGATGAGGGCAGTGCACCTGAAATCATCTCCGACAGTGAGAGTTTCCTCAACTGGAATGGCTACTTGAACAATCGAAATGAGAGTGAAGATCATTGTAGGGCAAACAATGAATCGGATGTAGAGCAAGACAATGGCATCGAGAATCTGACACACACAGGGTAACGAGATGTAGGTGCTGCACAAAGTGTGTCTGCATTGATTCGGTGAACAAGGAGGTCAAACGAAAAGGCTGAAAAGGTGTTAATCATGGTCAATGCAAAGGACAGAAGAATAAATAGGGGACACAAGAAAAATTAGGTCAGAATGGATCAGTATGTCTCACCTGGTTCTACATGTTGCTTGACCAAGAATGTCACTTAGAGAATGATAATTGGGGAATAGTGAGCAGTAGCATGTGAATGCTGGTTGATAAACAGAAGTGTAGCAGGAGAAATATATGATTCAGCAAGATATTTAAATTGTAACAGAATCAGAGCAACCTGTGCAAGAAAATTACTAGGCTTGGCTCTGCCACATGGCTGAGTCTTAATTAGGCAAGAAGGCAACCAATAGGTTCAAATAACTATACACACATTAACAGATGGCAGCGGATTTCGACTAGACGATACATTAAAATAAGCATCAATGCAGCATCAATTATGGGTGGTCTTGAAAATATGGTGATTCAAAAGCCACTTGGTCACATTTATGCATAATCACCGGATTAACCGCCTTTATACACCAAGGAGGATATGACACGGTCACTGCCCCATTTTGACAATGAGCATCAATGGAGCGACAATGATTTTGGGTCTGGTAAGTCAGGAAATTAACAAATGATTTGGTCGTTGTTATACATAATCGATGTATTTGCCGCCATTATAGGCAACAAAGTAAGCGAGACGCTCTGTGCCCCATCTTAACGATGATCCTCAATGGAGCCTCAACAATTTTTGGTGGGTTATCTAAGTAGCGCTTGATTGCAGACATCTATAAACATGGAGTTGGCAGTCTCTATAGGTATATAAGCAAGAGATATTCCTGCACCAGCTTCCTGGAAAATAAAAACATAATTCATATTCAAAGCTACAACTCAGTATTCCTGAGTGTCTGAGCCAATAAAACTGGTCAAAACTTTGTTTATAGACAATCATGGCCACATCACACTTTGATTACCCTTGATGCAATGTCACAAATCATTAATGCACCATTAACGCTCATTTCCCGGATGGGGCAGACAGCATGTTGCTTTCTCTATTGCCTATAAACGCGGCCAATAGTTTGATTATATCTAATACTGACCAAATCACTCTGAAATTATCTGACTTACCAGACCACAAGTCATTCACACTCCATTGATGCTCATTTCTAAGATGGGGCAGGGAGTGTGTCACTTTTTCTTTTGCCGATCAAGGTGGCCAATACTTTGATTATGTATAACAATGACCAAGTCACTTTTTAATTACCTGATATACAAGACCATAAATGGTTGGCGCTCTATTGATGCTCATGATTACAAAATATTGGCAATGATGTTGCACATGTTTTTACCAATACAAGCAGTCAATACTTTCATTATGTATTACTGCAACTGAGACTCTAATTCATAACCTGACTTTCAAGACCAGACATCATTGACACACTGTTGACACTTATTTTCACAATGGGGCAGGGAGTGTATCACATTCTCTATTGACTATGAAGGCGACCTTTGCGTCATTTATGAATGTCTGCAACCAAATGCGACTCAGATTACCTGAGAAGCTTGACGAAAAATCCTTGATGCTCTGCTGACTCAGATTTGCAGGTTTGGGAAGACAGCATGTGTCTCTTGGTTTTCAATATAAAGCCGGCCAAAGCATTGAAAAAGGACAGAGACGTACCAAAGCAAATATGGTTCCAGTAACAGTATGATATGTGAGGGCGACCACAAATAGAAGAACCGGATAACTAGAAATGGTGATTTGAACTCACAGGTGAAGCCAAACCTGGCAAAACCCATGGGTTGACTGGTACAAGTTCGTGTGTGGCCCACCAAGAAGCAGCGGATCAGGTTTTTGAACTGGTCAGCAACTGAACCAATTCATTGTTGTCATCCGATCCCTTACCCCTGGATGCTTACCCAGATCTGTTCCTAACACCAGTTGTTGTGTAAGGTCCTCTTTCCATGTGAGCTAAGAACTATCCAGTCCATTCTGATTGGAGAACTACTTACTGTATATCTGTTCTCCAGTAATTTGTTGTGCTGATTGGAAGTATGGATATCACTATACCAAGGACTATAATGTAACCTGCCTCATGTGTAGTTGGTGTCATTAGTCATCGATCAACCTTATGTTGATGCGACATGTCTCATTACACCATCCAATAGACACCATCCCATATCTCTACACACAATGGACTACTTGAGCACATGCTACGATACAACAGGTTATAAGCCGTTGCGTTTCACCTTCATTTGTCAAGTGGAGGTCAACATCATCATGGAGAAGCATCTCCACAAGCTAAGCAATTACCCCACGTCCGGCCGTGTTTCTGATGGCTGCTGATGAATGTCTCCCATACCGTGTGAAAGACTATGACGACTGACAATTGCCATTCAAGATGAGTTCAACTACCATCACCATCACCAAGTCCAAAGGTACGAACTATAAACAATGGGCAACTGAGATGGCCCTACTTTTCAAGCAGAAGCAAGTGTATGGCATCATAAAAGGATACGATGACAAGCCAGAAGGGCCAGCAGCAAACATGCCCACTACCGAGAAGGCCACTTTCAATGACTGGATGAACAGCCATGGCGTTGCCAGATCGACTATCCTACTCAGAATAAAGCAGAGGATTCAAGCAGAATACACAGTCGTCGACAATCAGAAGATGCTTCGGGAGAAGCTCGCATCAGCCTACAAGCCGCAGTTGTAGCTCAACATCTTCGAGATCAAGGAAGCCCTGTGGAGAATCAAGCTACAGAACTGCGGAGATTTCAATCACTATGCAACCCGGATTGATCGGAAATACACGGTGTACAATGTGTGTGCTGCGCAATTGACCACTGACACCGATGCTGCCGACACCGACGTGAATTCAAAGACAATCGCCAACATGAGTGAGCAGGAGCACATCTTCTACCTCCTTCATCGGATCCCAAGGAATGATGTGTGGAAAGTGTTCCAGGAGCTCATAATGGAGATTAACACCATGATGACCGCCACCCCCAATGACGTTGTCACCAATCTCATCCAAAGAGCAGCTGCAATCCAGAGAGACAATGTGCTCGCTCCAGAAGCTCTACACTTTTCAAAGAAGGGTGGCAAAGGTAATAATGGTAAAGCCAGTAAAGGCGGCAAAATTCCGAAGAGTGATAAGAGAGATAATCAGGATAATAGGAAGGCAAAGGATTGGCGGAAGTGCTTTCATTGCAAACAGCCAGGGCATATCACCAAGAACTGCATGGGAAAGGAATGTGGTGATCCTGCATCAGCTACTGACACCGCAGCAAAAGCATCAGCTGAGTTATCGGCTACTACAACTCTCACCACATCAATCGAGAACTATTGGATCATGGCTAGCTGAAATGCTTCATGCAGTGATTGGTTCATTGATTGCGGATGCACGACTCACATCTCCGGCCATCAAGCAATGTTCATCACCAACACCAAATATCATGTGAATACGAATAAGGTGAAGGGATACAATTGGGTCACATCGTTCGCATCCAGATATGTGTTACGGGGGTAACAACACCTATCAAAGATACTTCGTTAAGTACTCAAGATGCATACGGCCGTAGATCCTAATCTATATCATCTCTGGAATCGGAACTACCTGCAGGATCACTTTTCCTCTGAAGATTCAGTCGGCTCCTGATAGTTCCTATCCTTAGAAAAGATAGCAGTTCCCTTATCCAATTTAATCTGTTGGACGCAATCCTTAACTCGATGACTTCCTTTCCTATCGCAGGGCCAAGCACAACGTAAACACTCGCCCGCTGCTTTCCTTCTGGAAATCTCGCTATCGATAATCCCTTCTGTTTTGTTACAATCCTTTCCCTTATCGGTCGTAATGCCTTTGGGTATCCTCTTGGCTAGCCTTAACGACTTCTTAATTTTCCGCACTGGGTCAACTTGACCAGTAGACGTTCCTCCAGAAATCTTCAAAGCTGCTATCTCTCTTAAGTGCCTAGACTCTCCCAAAAACTGCTCGGTGCAATCCAACACTTGATCTAGTCGTCGATCCTTGGCAAGGTCCCTAGGAGTAGCCGAAACTTCTCGAGAAAGTTGTTCCTGTAATATCGTATTATCCTGGCCCTGGAGTTTATCGATATGGGAAACTAATTCTTGTTCAAGACCAATAATCGAAGCTAGCCACCATACACACTGCGCCACGAAGATTTGCTGGGTTCTTTTTGTGTAAGATATAATGCACTCTAAAGCATATATGATGACCGCGTTATTGTTCTCAAAGGTTATTGCCATTCAGACGAGGAATGCTTAACCAAGGTGCGGGGCTGCCACTACACAAAGCTAATAGATTCTAGGTATAATATAATAGATGTAGGTATCATAAAAACGCAATGAAAAATAAGGATATTTCTCTGCTGGTAGGTATTCCTTTTTTCGTATTTCAAGCCGGATGCCCTCTTTCTGCTGGATCATCATGATCTCTTTATTGTCCCCTGAAATAGACGGTTCGGGCCTAGCATCACTCTCGATGATCCCCCACCACTGCAGTCCGGGCTTAGCATCACCCTCGATGATCCCCTGTTCCAGACTATGATAAAATCCCTCAATGATAGCCACTTATCTGTGGGACTTAGTGACGTCGCCTGGTAGATATCCTTGGATCTTATATTTGTGCGCCATTCGGAAGTGCTCGCGTGTCCCGGGGGACACAGATTATTTTGTTCATTAATCAGATCACACTTTTAATTAGACATCTCGCAATCTCTGAGTTTATTCGATAGTTACTCACCGGCTTATCGGATACCAATCCGTGCTGCAATAATGTAGACCCTGACACATATCATATGTTGCAATCCAGACTCATGCAAATCAATGTAAGGTGTTTGCTTCTGGCTAAAGCCAGTGTCAAAAATCCCTCAGTTACGTAATGCTTAGGTAGAGGCAATTACTCTATACCGGGGTGTGCCTTGCCTTTATTCCACTCGTTACGATATGCAGGTTTGGAGCCCACTTACTCGCATTAGACTATCAACTGCCGTGCACGTATGCATATACATGTCCCGCATAATATCCAGAAGTGAAAGAAGCCATTTGCGATGCTTGGCACTCTACCAACTGCCTCGCGCAAAGCTTCTCGTAACGATTATGAACTCCCGCTAAAGAGCATAATCCTGGCCAAGACTTGGATGACTAAGCATGGTATGTGCTTTCCAGGGCCAATCACAAGTACCATTATTACTGTTAAGGGAGAACCCCTAACAATATGGAAGTGTTAGGTTAATTTGCCAGCTGGCAGATGGAAAGTCAAAAAAGATCATACTTCAAGAAGTCATGCACCTCACAGGATTGTTCAACCTCATCTCACAGTCTCAGATCGTAAACATGGATGTCAAATTCACACAGTTAAATCACTACGGTCTCAACCTCTGCAATTGCCATGGGAAGTTGATTGTGACTGCACCTTAGACCGATGGGTTTTTCATTCTGGATCGCATTCTGGATGTGGCTCCGAAATCAGCCAAATACACTGATATCGAAAACGACAGCTGCCTGCTGGCACTTGAGGCAATCCAGTATGCATGTTGGCACACTACTGAGAAGCAGATGACATGGAACTGCCGCTTGGCACACTTTGCACTCAAAGGCTTGGAGATCTTTCCGACCATCACCGACGATCCGTGACCAACCGGGAAGTGCAATTGCCAGAGTTGGATTGAGCGGAAATCTGTTCGAAAGCCCATTCTTCATACGACTTCTGGTGTAACTGAGCCTCAGCAGCGAGTGCACTCAGACATATACAGTCCGCTCGAAACAGCCATAGGAGGAGGTCATTATGTGTTGCTCGTCATTGGCCATATCATAAGGCATCCAGATGAGTACATATTGAAGTACAAGTCAAAAGCCCTGGAGAAATTCAAAGAATGGAAGGCTCTTTGAGGAATGGAGTCAGGCAAGCAAGTGAGTCGATTTCATACAGATGGAGGCAGTGAGTATCATCAAGAAATTCGCAAAATACCTAAAATCAGATGGGATCTTAAAAGAACTGACTATGCCCTTCACTCCTCAGTCTAATGGAGTCTTCAAACAGGCAAACCACACATTCATGGAGTGAGTACAATGCATGCTGGACGATGCCGGACTTTCGAAGAAGTACTGAGCCTTTGCATTATCAGTGGTGGTCTATTGAAAGATCTGCACACAAACACGGTGAGTGGTCAGCAGGACTCCATATGAGGCCTGTCATGCAACGAAGGCATTGTTGAAGCATCACCACATGTTCAAATATTTGGCTTTCATGCACATTCCAAAAGCAAGACAGAACATGCTGGATTCCAGAGCCACTCCTGGCAAATTCATTGGGTAGAGTATGTCAACTACGCAGTATTTCGTATACGACCCATTGGCCAACACGCTTCGCTCCTCCTGAGATGTGGTATTCAGAGAAGGGACACAGCACACATCACCGAATGCTGCAGATGAAGCAATGTTTAACAACCACTTCTTCAGAGATGTCATCATTGAACCCACACCCACCTACAAGTGATCTGAAACCTCACAGCCAATCGAGAAGCAACCAACTGAACGTTAAATGGAGAAGCCATTTGACAACGATTCACCTGTCAATCTTCCACAGGCAAGGATGATGTCATGAGAATAGGCTGCACTTGAGATGTCACTTGGAGATGCATGGAAGCCGCCAGCTGAAGGTAGTCACTGGAAAGCGACTGGCCAGTTGGCAGCGTCTGCCCAATTGGCTCCCAAAGATGAGGAATTCAATGATATGATTTCCATCCACGGTGCAGCTGTGGTGGTAGCAACGGTTCTGGACTGTCAGTTTGGGTCCAGGTCCAGGTCTGAACCGAACCGGCAGCAGAGTGGCAGTCCCGATCATCAAACAACCCGAACTGTCGATTCAGATACGGTTCAATAGACATCTCCCTACACGTCTGCACTGGGCGGGTTCTCGGCAGGTTGTCCAGTCGGTTCATCTTTAAATACATATAACATGCTTGCCTTTACTATTTGATAATAGTACTCAATCAAAATCGATTATTCAATATCCAGGAATCACATTGTGCATGTTTTGCAGGTTGCGATATCGACAATATTTGAATTCATGTTTTTCCTTTAATACTTTGTATTTTTGACCATGGCGGATGTCAATGGTTCAATTAGAAGCTCAAATGTCTATGCGATACCTTCATTACCCAATCGGCATCACCAGCAAGTAATGACCCGCCGGTGACGCTAGATTGCCAGACATTGTCGGAATGGGGCCGTGACTGTGTCACTGTCTCTTTTGCGTATACTGGGTGGCAATACGTTGGTCATGGATAGCTGCAATCAAATCACTTACCAATTACCTCATTTACACGACCAAAAATTGTTGAGGATCCATTGATGCAGATTTTCAGACTGGGGAAGTGACCATTTCGCTTGCTCTTTTACCGATAAAGGCTGCCAATATGTTGGTTACACATAACAGCAAGCATATCCCTTTCCAATTACCTTCCTTCCAATACCAAATATCATTGATGCTCTGTTGACGCTCAGTTTAAGGTGGTAGCGACATCGACACTAACCATATTGCAAATAAAGGCAGCCAATCTTCAACTATGGATAAATACCATTGCCCAACCCTTGGATTATACAAGATGCAACGCACAAAATCGTTGATGTTCTGTCGATGCTCTGTGGATGCTCATTTTCAGGTGTAGCGATATCAACTCTACCGGTATTTCCCATAAAGGTAGCTAATGATTGGACTATGCGTAAATGCCATAGCTCAGCCATTTGATTATACATGATGCAACACCCAAAATCGTTGACACTCTGCTGACACTCTGTTGACACTCTGTTGATGCTGTGTTAATGCTCTGTTGATGCTCTGTTGACTCTCTGTTGACCTTCTGTGCACGCTCTGTTGACGCTCATTCTGAGGTGTAGCGGTATTGACACACACCGTATTGCCTATAAAGGCTGCCAAAAGTTCGATTATGGGTAAATGCCGTAGCATTGCCCTGGGATTAAACAAGATGCAACATCCAAAATTGTTCACGCTCTGTTGATGCCGATTTTCACACTGGGGCTATGACCATGATGCATTCTCCATTGCTCATAATGGCTGCCAATACATTGATTATGGGTAAACTTTGCCATAGCACAGCCCTTGGACTATACAAGATGCAACACCCAAGATTGATGACGCTCTGTTGACGCTCGGTTGATACTCTGTAAATGCTCATTTTCAGGTGTAGTGACATTGACACTTACCGTATAACCCCTAATAGTAGCCAATACTTTGATTATGGGTGAATGCCGTAGCACCGCCCTTGGATAATACATGATGCAACGCCCAACATTGTTGATGCTCAGTTGATGCTCTGTTGACACTCTGTTGACGCTCTGTTGACGCTCTGTTGACGCTCTGTTGACACTCTGTTGACGCTCTGTTGACACTCTGTTGACACTCTGTTGATGCTCTGTTGACGCTCTGTTGACGCTCTGTTGACGCTCTGTTGACGCTCTGTTGATGCTCTCTTGACGCTCAGTTGACACTCGGTTGACACTCATTCTTTCGTGTAGTGACAACGACATTGACCATATTACCTATACAGGCAGTCAATAGTTTGATTATAGATAAAAGTCGTAGCTTAGCCCTTGGATTATACCAGATGCAACTCCCAAAATCATTGACGCTCTGTTTATACTCTGTTGTCGCTCTGTTGACAGTCATTGAGTGTTAGCAACGGGTCCAAATTCCAGGTTCGGTTCCGGGTCCAGTTCCGACCCGGAACCGGACCGTTGTAACGGGTTTTCACACAAAACCCACTCTTCAAAATTCAACATTTCTTGCTCCAATTCAGTATTGGAGTTCTCATCGTATCGCGACATACTCTATATGTGCAATATGCAGTTTGATGCCCTCCTTCATCTCCTATTCTCCGATTTGTAATCGGACCAATAGTCATTGAGTCACGATGGAAACCAGGTCATTGTGGCGTGATTTTCGGTTTGATTTCACAGTGACTCAATGAATATTGAGCCGATCGCACATCTGAGAATGGGAGACGAAATAGGGCATCAATCTGCACAGTTCAGATATAGATTATGTTGCGATATGATTAGAAGTCAAATACACAATTGTAGCCAAAGTTGTAGGAACTATAAAATGGAACCGCAGTCCGGTTCAAACCCATCCCCGACCCTGGTGGGTACCGCTGTGTTCCGGGTGACCACCCGGACTGGACCATCCGGTCCGGTTCCCAACGCCGACCACTGCTGGGTAACCCGGAATCGTTGCTACCACTACAATCACTTTTAGGTGTCATGACATTGATATTTACCATATTGTCTGTAAAAGCGGCCAATACTTCGATTATGGATACACACCGTAGCACAGCCCTTGAATTATACAAGATGTAACACCCAAAATTATTGACGCTCTGTTAACGCTCAGTTCCAGAATGGGGCTGTGACCATGTCGCTTTCTCTTTTGCCCATAAAGGCTGCCAATACATTGATTATGGATAACCACGGGCAAATTGCTTCCCAATTGACATACATACAAAACTAAAAATCATTCACACTCTGGTGATGCTCATTTTCTGAATGTGGCAGTTACCGTGTCGCTTTCTCTTTTACCTATAAAGGCTGCCGATACGTTGGTTATGGATAAAAGTGAGCGAATCTCTTCCCAACTAACTTACTCACAAGACAAAAAAATGTTGACTCTGGGTTGACACTCAAAATCAGAATGTGGCTGTTACCGTGTCGCGGTCTCTTTTGCCTCTAAAGCCTGCCAATCTGTCGATTATGGATAACAGCAAGCAAATCACTTTCCAATTAAATTGCTTACAAGTCCAAAAATCATTGACACTCCGTTGACGCTCATTTTCAGAATGGGGCTGGTACTGTGTCGCTATCTCTTTCGGCTATAAAGGCTACCACTATGTTGGTTATGCATAACTGCAAGCAAAACGCTTCCCAATTAACTGACCTACAAAACCAACAATCATTGACACTTCATTGACTCCCATTTTTAGACTGCGGCTGAAACGGTGTGGCTTTTTCTTTTACCGATCAAGGTAGCCAATACGTGTGTTATGCATCACAACATGTAAATTGCTTCCCAATTAACATACTTGCAAGACCACAAATCCTTGACGCTCCATCGACACTTACCATAAACATGTCCTAACTGTTGTTGTATGGTTAATAATTTTGTACAAATAATCATATAGTCATGATTGACAGCAAATGTATAATTTGTATCAATACTCAGTTGGATCCAAAAGCTTTGTGGTGAATCGATTTCTGATCCACTGAGGCACATGTTCTCTAAGCGTTGAATAACGTAGCGCTATAACATTCCAGCGCTTTCACCTGGCAATTCACTACATGTAGATCCATACACTTATTCTTCATCAATAGAGCCCAACTGCCTCACTTTGCCTTATCCAGTTCCATCTCCTCCATTTCCATGACCTACTATAATCACTTTCCGAAATGTTGACTATGTACACCAGGTCTGAATGCGAAGTGATGTAGTTGGATGTATGGATGAATGCAACACGATGGTGGTTGTTTGTACAGATTCGCGTTGCGTATTGACCACTCCTTCTATGACACTTTTGCCATCACTGACTCAAGTTTTGTTAATAAATTTTGTCTCGAGTTTAGATTGCACTTTCTCACCTATCTGGCAGAGGCAGGATGATATTGTATTGATCAATCGTCAATCAACTCGATTTGAAGTCTAGGGCGTTGGTATGGCCCTTATGACCCTTGCACATGTACAGACGAATTATCATATCTCACAATTTCATCACTGAAATCAAAAAAATGCTGACACGTAGCAGATTAGGTACACCAATAACCTTTTGCGGAGATGTGTCGTCAAGAATCAAATCTTGTGCGGGTAGTATACAGATGACCTACCAGCCATTACAATATGTTCATCTGAATCCATATCCTGTATGGTAATTAGCCAGGGAGGTAATACGCAGGGGTAAAAGCTTACGGGTTTAACAGGCTTCAATTGCTTAATCGGTGACAAATTGGGTATTGCGTCAAGTGTGAGAGCCGATATCCATATGTGAGACTGTGGTTTCCTGGATGCTAACCTCATATGGCTACTATCTGTTCATGAAGTTCCTTGTGGCATTGCGATTTTCTGCTGACACTATCATATATCTCCATCAGCTGTCCAAATGTTGTCAGCGCAGTGGCATGTGCAAACTGATTCATTTCCGGCTTAATGACTACCTTAACTATCAATATGGCTGTTCTGTAGCTCAAATCTTACTAATGATGCAAGATGAAAACTCGTTCACACTAAACTGCAGGATGTAGCAGGGAGCATATCTCCTCTTGTTTTGATTATAAAGGCAGCCAATAAATCAAATAAAGTGAATGATGTACCAAAGTTAGTATTTTGCACATGACAGTAGGATATCTGACTGCGAACATAAATAGAAAGACCCAAAAACCAGAACCGGAGATTGGAACCGATGGGTCAAGACAAATCCCAAAAATCCTGCAGGTGGACTTGTGTGGGTATGGGTTTGGCCAACTAAGAAGCTCTGGATCGGGTTTTTGGACGGATCAGGAACCGAATAGAACGATTTTTGGAGTCCGCATCCGGACTGCTTGCGGGTTACCTGGACCCGTTGCTAACACTATGCATCTGCAATCTCCTAGGATCATGAGGATAGCATGGACAATCCAAAGTATTACAAAGTAACAACCAAGTCTCCGCTTGCCGACAAATAGAATATGGCGAAGAAATCAGAGTTAGATGCAATTGGTCAGCATCAAGTCTTTGCAGATTTCATGGATCTTGCAGAAGGGGGAAAGGCTTTGCCCAGTATTTCGGTATGAATGATCAAGTCTGATGGAGCAGCAAATGGGCAGCAGTTCAAGGCCACACTAGTGAGTGGAGGAAATCACCAAATCAAAGGCATTGACTACGAGGCGACTGATGCACTGACTGCTCGCTTCGACCATGTTATGCTTGCACTCACAATCGCAGCTAAGTACGACGTTGCAATCCATCAAATCGACATATGCATGGCTTTCTTGGGACTTGACATCGAAGAAGAGATATATTTGCACCCATAGCAGGGATATTTTTGTTTTTGCCAGAATCAAAGCCAATATAACCATCCAAGGTTAACAAACACATTGCGCAAGATGGTACAGCACTTGAGAAAATCCCTCTATGGCCTCAAGCAGTCTTGCAATGTTTGGTTTGGCACTTTTAAGAACTTCGTGATCTCGATTAGGTTTATGGCATTACATGTGGATGGAAGACTGTTCGTGTTTCTTGAGAACAATCAGGGAATTGTCGTTGCCGCAGTTGTTCTGTATGATGATGATATCCTTATCTTTGCACACGAGGGCTTGATTGGGCAGATCCATGACCAGACGAAGTGGAGGTTCTGGATGCATGATTTTGGGAGTGTCTCCTTCCATCTCAGCATGATCATCGAATGCAATCGGCAACATCACACGATCGACATCCATCGGCACAGCATAATCGGACAATCTTAGCGAGGATCAGAATGGATGAGTCCAGACCAGTTGCCCCACCAATGGAGATGAAGTTTCAACAGAGGAAGCCTGACAAAGAAGCCTGTGATCCGACCATATACCAATCCATGAACAGCAGCCATTTGTATGCAATGACTACCACTCAGCCCGATATCCCATATGTCATCAGAGTTCTTCAGCAGTACAGTTACAGCCTGAGCAATGAACATATGGTAGCTCTCATGCGTAGTGTTAGCAACGGTTCCGGGTTTGGAACCGGACCGGATAGTCCAGTTCGGGTTGTTACCCGGAAAACAGGGGTACCCAGTGGGTTCGGGGACGGGTTGGAACCGGACCGCGGTTCCATATTACGGTTCCTGCAACTTTGCTTCCAATTAAGTATCTGAGTTCTGATCGTATCGTGACATGATCAGTACGTAAATTGTGCACTTTTAGCCCCTCTTTCACCTCCCACTGTCAGATTTGCGATTGGGCCAATATTCGTTGAATCGCGGTGAAATAAGGTGATATTTCGGCCGAAAAGTGCGGGTTTTCGATAGCGACTCAACAAATACTGGTCGGATCGTAAATCTGAGAGCGGGAGGGGAAAGAGGGGCTAAAACTACACAATCTACGTACTGATCATGTCACGATACGATCAGAACTCAGATACTTAATTGGAGCCAAAATAGTAGATTTGAAATGCCGGGTTTTTGGTGGAAACCCGTTGCTAACACTACTCATGCGTGTTTCGGTACCTGAATGACACAAAAGACTGGGGACGGCATTTTGGAGGAGTACTCAGAGGCATACTCTGAGAACGGCTTGGAAGACCACTCCGAGGAGCACTTGGAGGAGCACTTGGAGGAGCACTCGGAGGAGCACTCGGAGACGCACTCTGAGTAGCACTCGGACGGGCACTTGGAGGCGTACGAGGAGGAGCCGGATGCGGAACTCGAGGAGGAGCTCGAGGAGAAGCTCGAGGAGGAGCTCGAGGAGGAGCTCGAGGAGGAGCTCGAGGAGGAGCTCGAGGAGGAGCTCGAGGAGGAGCTCGAGGAGGAGCTCGAGGAGGAGCTCGAG
>Ga0307512_10001827_pt1 | contig 28669 bp, 17 predicted proteins | sample 14_EM_MG_FD_200267 | JGI IMG/M metagenome (GOLD analysis project Ga0307512, IMG submission 200267) | Populus trichocarpa ectomycorrhiza microbial communities from riparian zone in the Pacific Northwest, United States - 14_EM | ecosystem: Host-associated > Plants > Roots > Unclassified | place... | reverse complement strand
AGCTGAAATAATGCTTTAGCATCAATTTCTTGGCCAAATGAAGCAAACTAAAACAAAGCCGTAGGTGATTTCGATAGGGCTGGATAAAATAGAGTGTGGCCTTTGTTCCATTCGGATCAAGATCTAGAGTTTACCCTTTGGATTTGCTACAGACTCATTCGCACTATTTTCTCGGTGATTAGGCGGCATATTAATGACAACACGACCACATTAATAGGTAGAGGAAGAAGAGGAAGAAGAGGATGAAGAGGATGAAGAGGATATTGGAGAGAGGGAGGGAAAGGATCGAATTACAGAAAAGCCCGAACGGCAAGAGTATTAGAAAAAAGGTGTTTAGTAGTCGTAGGTATATGGTTTAGCAAATGTTCTATCGAGCTCAATGATATCCTGGGTAATAGTGCAATCCTATTTATTCAACCATGGTTTTTACTCCGAATGCAGTCACCAAAATCTAGTTTAACTTGAACTCCAAACGATGACAATCTGCAAGCTCCAACTGCCCTTAATACCAAGTATAGCCTCAATCTAGGATTATTTACTTGAAATACATTCCTCCCCGCTTGTGGAAATTATTTTGAATAGTAGAAATCTGTTGGTGTATTTTTTTTAAATGCCAATGTGTCCTCCATAACGACGCCGGGTACACCAAACTTCTTTTCGCCATGCATGTTGCACTCGTCATCACTTGCTGTAAAGCCGGGCACCTTCTGTTACGTATTTCCCGCGGGCGGGGGATCTAGGCAGACACTAAGTTGCTCGTCGTGTTCATATAGCCGATCCAACTGATTACCAAATGCTAGAGATGCAGTCGTATTCTAGTCCACGTCCTCCATGACCATGGGATGCAGCAAAAGCCAATAGGAGGACCCCCCCTCCCGGGCATGACCCTTCAGCTGGTCCCGGGGGGGTACGGGCGGGGTTACGAATCGCAACACAGCATCCAACATAGCCTGTTGAACAATATCCCCGGTAGGCTTCCCTTCGGCTTTCTGCGCGGACAGGCAATTATCCATAAACGCATGCATCTTCAAGGTTTGTTTGTGCTCCGCCCCATAGGCGGTCTTATATCCCTCGAATGCTCTCTCGCATACCAATTTGGCATCTGCATGTCTCCCCTGAAAGCCATGCAAGATTCCGAGATACGTAGCGCATTTAATGGTGAATGGGTTATTCGGCCCGTATTTATTCTCGAAGCCTTTATATGCTCGTAAATACGCCGCCTCGGCTTCCGGGTACTTCTCTTGGGCCATAAGAGAGCTGCCTAGTTCCCACAAAGTGTCGAGAGTGGCGACGTGTGACGCACCAAGGACTTGTTCGAGCCTTGCAATTGCCAGGGAGTAAATCCGAGAGGCTTCCTCATGCTTGTCTATGTAACCATAGTGCTGTCCTATTTCTATGAGGCTATCCCAGATGTCCCTAGAAGAATCACCCCGCTTGTGAAGGGTTTCTGACATCTCAAGTGCGCGTTGGAGGATCGCCTCAGCCTGGCCGGATTTGTTTTGCTTATGCAAGGCCAATGCCAATTTTACGAAACAGCGTACGACAAAGAGGTTTTCGGTGCGGATCTTTTCGGATACCTTGACTGCCTCGTCAAGAGTGTTTTCAACATTTTTGTATTCGTTCTCCAGCTTCTCTTCCAGGGCGAGTTCGATAAGGCAATGCAGAGTATTAGGATTTTCCGAACCTAGACACTGCTTGGCCCTTTCAGCTGCCCATTTATACAAATCGGCCGCTATATCGTGATGCTTCTGGAAACTATGTACCTTCGCGAGCGCGTGAATGCTAGGAATAACATCCTGGTGGTACGATCCGAATAGCTCTACACGGTATTCCAACATTCGTCGGCAGAGAGGCTGCAGCCTAGCAGGTGAAAAATTGAGTTGTATTGAGTAAACCTTCAAAAGACGGTCGATTATTGTGCCGATAAAGTGGTGGCCTTCGCCAGAACTTTTTAGCAAGCCCTCGTAATCTTCCACCAGGGCGAAATATAATTCCGTGACCTCCTGGAACCGTTGGCGAGTCTCGAATATACGCCCAAGAGCCAGAATGGCGAATAAAGCTTCATCCGAGCGAAGTTTTTCGGAGCTGCTATGCATAGATATACAATTACGCAGATGATATTCTCCGTCATCGATGTTTCCCAGTGCGTATAGATAGCGCCCCACGCGACCTGAAAGGGTCACAACCGCAGGCGTCGGTGCATCCGAGCAGACTTTAATTATGGCTAATACGTGGGGAAGATACACTCCGAATTCGGACTCGAACGTTAACCTTATGTCACTGTGAACAAGGAACTGGCCTAGAAGAATATCTAGGGCTCTAGATTTCCATTTGCCGTCTTCGTCGGGGAAAAAGGCCTCGATAGACATATGCACCAGCCGGTGAACTTGATACATCTGTCCATCGACGCTCTTCGTCATCAATGAGAACGAAAGTAGCTTCCCGATAGCCTTAGTAAAGCGAACTGGATTGTCCACGCCTTCAAGCCCACTCGACATCAGCAGCTCCTTCTGAATCCCATTACGATCAAAGAACGCAATTAACCGAAGAAAATCCGCTGCCATGGGGGACTGTATCTGGAGGCGTTCAAACAGCGTAAAGTATGTCGTTAAGACCGCTTCAGGCACCTCCGAACCCCTTCTGAAATCATTGAACTCGCAGCTCAACAGCTCACTCCGCGCTTGTTTGCCTTTACTGTAGAGCTCAAAGTATTCTGTCGAGGAAACGCCATTTTCCCGCATAAACGCTGCTGCTCCAACGATGGCAAGTGGAAGGAACTTTAATGTGTCTAGGAGGCGTGGGAACACCGCCTTGTCTTCTTCACTCGAGATGGCGTCTGGTGCATAGCGTAGAAATAGTGTACCAGCTTCTCTGGGCCCCATTGCTTTGACTTCGAGCATATCCATGTTAGCAAGCCGACTTGCTACCACGCGGTCCCTAGTCGTAATAAGTATTGTTCCCTTGGATCCTTGAGGCAGGAATTTTGATAAACCGACAGGTTTCTTGTCTTCTGAAACAGGCGGAAACATTTCAAGCAAGTTGTCGGCATTGTCAAGAATCATTACCCACGGTCCGCTTGTTGGACTTTCAAGCCACTTTCTAATTTCGAAAAGAAGCTCTTCTTCGGCTACCGGGTTTTTAGGGAGCTGGGCGCGGTTGGCAATTTCCCTGTAGTCTCGGCTGAATCGGGTGTAACTGTCCGAATGGACCCAGAATACGGAGCATTTGTTTTCGACGCTGTATGCATATTGGAGGGCTATTTGAGTTTTCCTTATTATACCATCAGTAACTTGGATGAAGATATTGCATTTGGAACATACCCAACACCTCCCAATCCCCACAAAGCAAATCGTTGGTGATGCGATTGGTTGGATAATCGGTCTTCAAGACGATCCATGATATCCTCCCGGCCAGTAAATGCAGTGTTATATGCGTACGGAACTATAAAGTGTGTATCAGGTTCTAATAATGCGCAAAGTTAACTAAGCCCCTAGTGCACGAACTATCTACAGCGATATGGTGTACCTACCTCTTGTGACTGGCATTGCTGCCAGGACTTGCGCTTGTCTCCTCCGCTTCTTTTCATCAATACAGTATTTGACCAGATCCCCAATTTGACCACCCACTGGTTCATACATGTGGTCTCTGCCCCCGAATTTATTCATCATGGTGTGATCCGAATCCATCGACAATTGGATCTCTCGACTCCCAACACCCAACTTTGCCGACTTTGCATCAACCACAATCGTATTCAGGTATACTCCAAGAAACCCAGACCTCTTAAGCTTGGTCTTCCTAGTTTCGAAGAAGGTGATGATACGGTAGTCCTCCACCTGGTGTCTGAAATCGTCATTTGTGTTTTGAGTGAGAATGGAGTCTTTTTCGAGATAGAGCAAGAGGTCGTTCGAGACATTGCCCCCGATGGTGGTGACGATGTTGGACGCAATTTTCCCCAATGTCACACCATTTCCACCTTGATGTGGTGTTCCAAAGAACACCAATCCGTGAGTAGATTCCCGGATTGAAGAATACACCTGCCAGTTGAGTTTGGCGTTGACAAGAGCCTGATACTCAAGTTACCAACACTTCATATTAGGAAACCACCCGGACAAACCTGTTTGATGAGCAACCCACCAAGACTATGTCCCACGAAAATTATCGGTCGTGCTCTGGCTTGTGGTGAGGTCCGAGATGCACTTAGCCGTTCCAGCAGAGCATTCGCATGTTCTCGTGTGCTTTGACCAGATACATTAAATGCTACATTCGAATTATACCCAAAAACTAAAATGCGGGCGTTGGGAACGTCTTGAGGTAAGATATCTCGTGGCCAGAAGGTACCATTTGGGTGTGTCCATGCCGCCGTGGTGTAGTTCCGCTGGTTTATGGGATTAAGTCCATGGACGAAGACGATACTACAGAATATTAAGAGATTAAGTCAATGAAGGCGGGTTTGGAGGAACTGGTACTTACTCTACGTCGGGAACCTTATTCTTGGGAATATATACTTCTTGAATATTTACACCATGATCGGCATTAGGAACTTTAGCATGAGCCTGAGCTGTTAGTTCAAATATATATCTAATACATAGATAGGGAGCTTTGCCTTTTTATTACTCTTGTGTATGGTAAATATATTCAAACGGGAACTTGAGATACTGTGATACATGCAAGCACCTTGAAATTATTTGAGCGCTGGAGTTCCAGAGTGAAACTGTGATAATATTATATTAATATTGTCTGCAGGAAATAATAATGATGCTGGTGAAGACTGCTCGAATCTGAGGGGTTATAGGTTTCTTTATACTAACACAGCCTACCCACAGCTGGAATCCCTCAGATTGCACAGCCGCTAGCTTCCAGTGATTTTTTCCAATCATTGCATGAGTTTAGAGGTTGTGAAACGCGGTGTGTGGGGGGTTATTTATATCCCTGCAGCATGCGCCTCTGGACAGCAGCATGCAAGATCCAAGGTTGTACCAGCGGAGACGTGGATGCAATAATCAGTGGGATGCTTGAGACTGAGGTAGTTATCTAAAGGAACGCCCCCAAACGTGGCAGCCACTAAATCTGGTTCTCCATGAAGCGCTTGAGGTGTAAAGAACCACTCCATCTAAAACCAGGCCAACATCGAAATTATATCAACCCAGTTATTGAAGATAGATACCGTGTAAGTTGGTCAAGCTGTTTGTTTGTCTCAGTGTCAACAGCAACATTTTATCTTGACGCATAGAGCCAGATGGCAATTGCAATCCACTAGAGCTTGAACCAGACGAATGGAAGCAACGTGTTCTATCCCCTATACAACCTACACGTACTACAAAGATCTATTGGATAAGTTTGATAGGTATTATCTTCAGAATCAGTTGATCTAAACGCAGGGGCTAGGCGCTGGCGACGCGGACTCCAAATAGTGCGCTTTTTGGATACATCAGTACGTACTACGGGGACGGAGGGTAGCGGGTGGGAGCTTCGCCACCTAACCGGCTCGCCCGGAGGCGGAGGGGATAAGGGTCCTGTCATACTCTAGCTAGAGTAAATACAGTATGAATAAACAACAACATCAGTACGTACTTATTAGGTATGTACTTAAGTAGATATATTAGGTACCTAGAATACCTGGCATTAGCTCTCTACAGCACTCCAGTACTCATGACATGTTTACCTCTTCGTAAAATTTCAGGTACGGTCTGAAGTTTACTTCATAGTATTAGTCGAAATCTGGGGGGGGGTTACCCTGCCTTTAACTTTTTGTTACACTCCATCACAGTCCGACTCTCTACTCGAGTAATCTCAAGCAAAAACAAGGGGCAGAATTATTGGTATTTTTGCTCTCGCCTATATATTGTGATATTATAAGGTTCCACCACAGGTGTCACTCCTCCTCCTCCTGCAGCAACCTAACTCTCTCCCATGACACTTACTCATTATATATCAACAGATTATCACGTGAAGGATGAGTCATGACCAAACTTCAGAGCACAATACTGAGCGAAGCGAAGCCTCTTTTATCGAGCACATTTGTCTTGCACCCAGACGTATTCGCTCCGCTGGGCTGAAGATTCCTTTTCCGGCGAACTGCAGTGAGAATTATTTTAGACGCCAAGGCACGAGGCTTAAAATCACGTGACAGAAAAGAGGTTTGAGTGAGGCAATCTGAACTAGTGTCTCCATAGAATTTAAATGAATGGTCAATGCTAAGGTCAAGCTAATTCTGTTTAATAGGACACATATCGCTGGATTCGAAGGCAAAACATACAAAAATATGCAGTTTGAAGACTGAAGGGTATACCGACAACAAATAATGAGATCTAACGCCTCTGGAGTAAAAAAAATCCACATCAAAGTATCCGTTGATTAAAAGAAAATAGTGGAAAGCCCGGCGCAAAACAAGCCAGACAAGACAATGAAAAACTCTGGAAGAAAGGATAATACAGCAAAAACCATAGACCAAGCCTTGCGTACAGATAGCACCGCTCCGACCGGATTTACCCCGAAAAAATCAACTGGACATTATTGAAGAGACACTCCGTTCTCAGTCTGACTTCCATCCTCATCTCAACCCCATCCATGGCGTAACTTCCTCTTCCCAGCTGAGGCCCCTTTCCGGCGGCGTCGAAGCCCATACGCATCGTCTTCAACCCAGATATCCTCTCACGGTTTTCCGCCAGATAGAGAAGAAATGCAAAGCTCTCGCACAACGGCCGCATGTTGATGTTGACATGCTTCAGGTTAGGCAGGCTAGGCAGGCTGGGAATAAATCCAATGGATGCGTAAGGTAGTTGATTGGAGAATGGCTGCGTAGGAGGGCAATTGGATACTGAGAATTTCACGATTAAAGGGGTGTTCGCAAGAAGCTGATATAACATATGTATCGGTACTACCGAGTTGTGAATTTCCAAGTGCGTCATTTTTGAACCTTTCTGTTCAAGGTAGGAGACGATAAGTTCGGCGCTGATGAAAAGGCATGTATCGATTTCCAAACATTGTAGTGCTGGCAGTCGTTCCAGAATCTTGGTTTCGGCGTTCCTATCGACACTACATAGATTCCGCAATGTAACAGACTCTAAGCTTGGAAGTGCACAAAAGTCGAACTCATCGGGGATTTCCATTCTCCGAAGATTGTTGAGCTCGAGATGCTGAAGCTTCGCCCATGATGAAAATACTTGCAGTGCAATTACTGATGGTGGGCCATTCATAAATATCTTACTCTCCACCATGGCCGTCATTCGTCTCTGCCGTACCTTGATCTGTTCGTATTTTACACCCTGCTCTCTCTTCCAGGTCCATCGTCTCATTTGCGTCAACTTCGACAGTATTAAAATCAGATCTTCCGGAGTCCCAGATGTCACTGCGTGATCGACAAATTCCAGGTTGGGACATTTCTGTAGGATCGCCGATAGTGGATATTTCGTAATTGAGAATAACCTTCGAGGAAGCTTGATGCCGCGGATTCGCTCGCCAATATCATCCTGTGAGTCCCAAATAGTCCTATAGAGAAGCTGTAGCTTCGCATCTACATCGATCTTGGTATGAAGTGGTTTGCCATCATCACAGCAACTTGTGTATGGTATGAACTCCGGTGCAATGCCCTCGCCATTATGTCCCCGAGTGGGTGCAGAGTAATATCCAAAGTCGAGGGAGATGTAACGGTATAGCAGCTGATTAGCCACTTTGTTCCACGACCGAGAAACCAATGAAAGAGACCATAACGTGTAGATGTCACAGTTTGGGCATCTCATACACCGTTCAGTTTGGTCCAGATCCTCCTGATGCGTTTCCATGATAAAGTATTCACAAATCTGTAATGCAATTTCCAAAGGAAGTCCAGCAACTTTCTTTTTGCCCACAACCACGTCCATACCCGCTTCATCATCAGTGTCTTCCAAATTTAGCATGCTCGTTTCCCTCACAGTAGATTCGGAGTGGAATGTTCCATTGTCTTCCAGGCATCCTGTAGAAGGCGATGTGGCGGCCATGGAGGTTAATGTTGTGGCATTTGTTTTCTCCGAAGCTGTAGAAAAGGAAGAACAAAGAGACTCGGGCCGGAAGTAGACACATTCTGGCGGACGGTCTGATGGTAGATAAAACGGTTCATCAGATGGCAAACCCCACTCGTCATCTGCAAACTCGTCGTACAAATCATTTTCCCATGGTCTGGGGGAAGGCGGTGTACCGAATCCAGACGCTTCTTCAATCCCCAACAATGCAAGAGCTTTGTGAGGTAGTGCTACTGGTGACGGCCCATTCTCTATTGACAATCCATCTCGTGGACTCATTTCTGAACAGGAAGCTACATCGGAATCCAGCAGGCGGTAAAAGGTCTTTGGCCGATTGCGCACTCCATTTTTCTGAGTAGGGGAGTTCTGAGTGAATCCGCCTAAGGGAGCATCCGGATCGAATCGAGAGTTCAATGGCTGTGGGGGTATCGATTCACCGGTCCGGAAGGATTTCGACTGGGAGGTGTAACTCTGTAGATTAGGAAGCGATACCGTGGACCCGCCCGCATTGTCGTGATCGCCCTTATTAGCCCCTGAAGCGTAAGGCGATCTTCGTGATCTACTGAATATCTTGGAGAAGCTAAACATCGTGACGAAATGTTGTGGAGTGCGTGTGTGTCAGACGATGCTCCTTCGAAGGACATCTTACAGATGGCAATACTCTTGGGTTTATAGAAGACAATTACTCGGCAATAGCAATTTATTGATTAGGAGGAAGCAATGGTGGAGAAGAAGCAATTTGTGCAACGACATAAACCCAAGCAGGCAAAGCTCGAATCGACTTAACGAAGCCATGCCGCTTTTTCACGACACCACATGGTAATGTCATATTACGATAAGGCTTTAGGATGAAGAGCAAATTTCATAGTATTCAGTAAAGTTCTAGCTCGAGATCGTTATCGCTACCGATTTTATAGTACATTTTACAGTAAGCATCAGAGTTTACTGACAGCAGGCATTCCTACATACACGGTCAAGCTTAGGGGTGAAACGCAAGTAGAAGGCCTTGACTATAGCATTCCTGAAACACTCTGAAACCTTCCCGAAGTTTGATCAAAACCTTCTAGAGTACAAGACTTCTGTAACTTCAGGGGTTATGATATCGAATTCACATCAGAACCCAGCTACTTGGTACTACAGGGGGAAACATACTGGTAGTCGATAGGGCTTTGAATTCGCCTGCAGTGATGCATGAGAGAAGTTTCTCTACCCACTACTTGTGTGCAAACATATTAACAGATTGAAAGTGTACTCGAGATAATGAATACTTGACAAAGAGTAGATAGTCATTAAAAAGGTAAAATGGCTGCATTTTGGCCGTCAATTTGTATGTGGGATACGGCGATCAATGACCATATTGTCATGTGACGAACTCATTGTGACGAGATATCTGCGACAGTGTTTGATATGGAACTTTGGAAGAAATGGGTTTTGGGTGGAGTAGCAGTCTAGTAATTATGAAGGGCGTGTTGTATGTCCTCTAACAATATATTCTGCAGCAGATTGTGAGGTCGCTACTCTGCAACCGCGATATATCGATAAGTATGCGAACGCAAATACTTCCATCGTCCGCGTGTGGCGGTCTCATCTCTCGTAATTGTTCGGATCTAAGTCCTTTCAGATCTAAGTAACTTGGCTCTTCTGAAGTACGGTATGTACGACTATGGTTCCCCTATTCTTCTTTCATGCGCCTCTTGGATCACTGCAGGCAGCCCTGTCAGCCAGTATACCTTACTTATTTTACATAAGGAGCTGAGTCCATAATAGACCCCAAAGAGGCGAATAGTGGCGGGTGTAGTGGAGACAGCATAGGCGGAGCTGTTGTCGAGTTTCTGCTTCTTCTAGGTGGTAACAATAATCATCGGTGGAGTCTCATCTTCTGGAGGGAAGTTCCATCTTGGGTTGATCTCGTAACCCGCGAGTGTCAAAGTCTGGGCACGAGATCAACCTTGGGTGACATTTTGGTGGGTGAGAACCTCTAACTGTGCATACTAAAGGTCGGTGCATATGCGATCGAAATTTTCGCTTTGGTAAGGTTCGTGGGTACCCCAGGATCAGATTTGTCTCGTGAGCCGCCCAAGCTTGCGGGGCTGCGGCTCAACAGGCGTGCCACACGTCCACCTAAGTCTGGGCACGAGTAAAAGATCAGATAACTTTCGAAGGAATCCGCCACGCAACATAAATTCGACTTCAACCTCTTTTCCGCACCGTTCGCTTTCGTTAACAAAAACGAACATCAAACACATCAATGGCTTCACATGGTGCTGCTGCCGCTACCAAGGCCTTGAATCCTGCCTTCAATCCTAAGACCGTCCACTTCTGGGTATGTACGTTCAATTACCGCTCCCTGCCTTCATTCACTGTTATTAAAGTTCAATTTAGGCTCCCGTTCTGAAGGTATGCTTACGATTCGTATAATGCACCCATAAATTGTCAGCGACCTTACCAACTACTCTAGTGGGGTCTCGTCATTGCTGGTATCAGCGACTTTTACCGTCCTGTTGAGGACCTCTCTGTGAACCAAAATGCGGCTCTTACTGCCACTGGTCTCATATGGACAAGATGGTGTCTGATCATCAAGCCCAAGAACTATCCGTCAGTTCCGTTCCTTTCTAGTCATGGTAGTGATGGAAAACAGGAAGCTGACGAGTCTTGATAGTTTGGCCGCTGTGAACTTTTTCTTGGGCACTGTAGGAACTGTTCAATTGTCTAGGATCTTTATGTACTTCTCTCTTGTTGTCTGACGAAACAAATGCAAGTGGCGGCTAACGTATATTCTGCGGTATACAGCCACCATCAAAAGTTGAAGCGATAGACGAGCCCGGTTCTTGCTGGGCTTCCACCCAAGACTACCTAGACGATTAAGGTGGAGAGTTGAACCCAGACAGAGGAATCCTTTTTGTTTTAATCGTGCACGTCGACGGGTTTGGTTGTTTTGCAATCGATGGAGTATGAATGAAATTTTTAAAGTTCTAAATCATCAGATATTTCTAAGGCAATTGACGTACTGTCGTCGCCTCGTTTTGCAATCCTCCCAATATGATCTCGGTGTACGGAGATCGTTGAGTCACTCCCCACTCGCATGTTGTCTCCTTTTTCCTTCAGTACATGTCTGTACACTAGATATATCTGGTAAACGTGATTAGTATATCCCAAGATTTTGTTTCGGTGTCATACGCAGCGTCAGTCGGGGATACTTATGTTTTACTCTACTTTGTACCTAAGTATCTGTTTTCCTTTCTAGGGTACCTCCATAGCCATTGGGGGTGCCAGTTCAAGTGACTTGCTGTGATCGTGATTCGCTGTAGAAGGCTCTATCCCGATCATTATCCAACGTTGGGTAGGTTATCGAGCAAAAGATTTTTAGCAGCTCTCAAGGTCAATGTTGATTTTGTACGGTAATAGATGTGATAGAAAAGTCACGCATGTGAACTGTGTATGGAACCCTAGCCTGGTGTACCACAACTCTGAGATCATGAACTGTAATGGTAGAAAAAGCGGTTAGCTCCTCTTTTGGTTCACCCCTCAACCAAGCCCCACATCTCAAGGTAAGAAGCAGAGGATCCTTTCCTTTCAACAAATTCTCTTATCGCCGAGCTTCGATCTTTCCCTCAGACACACAACATGGTACGTACAGAATTTTATCGTCTTATTTTATGATAACAATTGCAAACTGACTACTGATAGGCCACCGAGTCAAAGAAAAAGCTCGCTCTTGCTATTGTCGATTTTCTTAAAAACTCTACCACGGATGGCACCCTTAGTCCGGACGAGAGTGAATCCATTGAAATTGCAGCACAATGTATCGCCGATACCTTCAAGATAGACCCCGAAGATAAAGCCGCCATGTCGGATGCACTCGCAGGACAGTCGCTTCTTGCCATCTACAATGTATTCGAAAAAATGAAAGGCAAATCTACCCCTAAGCCGGCCACACCCCCAACTGGCCCCAAGCAACCGTCAGAAGGCGAGCTGGCCGAAGCCGAAGCTTTGAAGAACAAGGGAAACGCTGCGATGTCGCAGAATGATTACCACACAGCCATCGACTTTTATACGCAAGCTCTTAAGATTATTCCAACCAGCCCCATCTACCTGTCGAATCGTGCCGCCGCATATATAAACGTCGAGGAATACGACGCTGCTATTCGTGACGCCGAGATTGCCGTCGACACTGATCCCTCGTACGGCAAAGCGTGGTCAAGACTCGGACTAGCAAGGTCTAAGAAAGGTGATAATCGCGGTGCGATGGAGGCTTACAAGACTGGAATCGATGCCGATGGTAATGGTGGTAGTAAGGCGTTGAGAGATGGATATAAAGCTACGAAGGAGAAAGTCGATAAGGAGGAAGAAGTCTCCAACAAGACGGCTCCGGGCGTACCGGGCGGATTTGGTGGACTGGAGAAACTACTGGGCGGAATGGGCGGAATGGGCGGACCAGACGGGGCCGCTCCGGACATGCCGTTCGATATCAACCAACTCGATATCAACCAACTCTTGAATAATAAGGGGCTTTTGGAGGCCGCAATGAAGAGCCCCATAGTCAAGAGCATACTTGGAGGCGACGGAGGTGCACCTGATATGAATAAAATTTCCCAGTTTCTTGCAATGTGTGTTCTCACCATTTCCTTCTTAAGGTATATCTGCTAGATGTATCATGCTGACATTATCCAGGATGGGCAGTGGTGGTCCCGGTGGAAGCGCCGGAGCCGGGTCAGGTTCTGGTTCCAATCGATGATTATAGTGGGCTGGCGTCTCAAAGGGTAACTTTCAGTTATCTCGACTCAATTTGGAGGATTTGCTGCAGTTAATGATGAATACAATTACTGGTTCATCCTCTTTCCCCATTTGTCTAACTTTGGCGAATAACTCTTCTCAACCGTTGATGTCCTGCGCAGGGGATGACCGCATGCATCACATCTGTAGAAGAGTTGTATCGACCTGCGATTGAATTGAGTTGTTGCTGTGCTAGATCATAAGAGATGTCCTGCCTTCGACTGGCTCTCTATGCGCTCGAGAACTCACTGTGATTTATGCCGTGCTAATCGGGCCTGCCCCAAGCTTCAAAAATCACACATATTTGAGGTAAGCGGCTTCGTTGATGTAACCATCGGGACATGTGCAACACGGATAAATTCGCTCCTTATTGGTATCATTTTGATACTGTAATGACTACCGTAATGTCAATATTCGCTGCGTGGATATGGTACTTCTAGTCTGAATACAGGGGGTGTTTTTCTAACGGGTAGAAAATAACGCTGCGTTTTGGTCTGTCTAAAGACAATTGGGAACGCTTCTATCAGACGGTCTGTAGGGATAGACGCAACTGCAATGATCTTCAAATACCCCAATTGCTCCTGCAGTAACTCCTCTATGTCACCAGAAAGTATGTATCCACTCGCTAGTCATTGAGATAGATGCCATCAGCATCTGCACTTTTGAAGTAGAGTACTTGGTACGGGTGTTTGTTACTTAGCTTCACTGCATTGTGGCTCTAAACAATGATGCTAACAATCCCAGTCTGAGGTGGAGCAAAAAGGACAGACTAGACTAAACTAGACTAGACCTGGACGGTTACGTACCCGGACCGCTGGCGTCACTGGTGTGCCCAATTACAGAGAGATACATGTGGTGGCTTAACTATGCTGTTGCCCCAATACCGAGAGTCTGCTGCATCTGCAAGCACAGATTGGCTTCCATCAGGGTAGATAAGGCCATCATTCAGATCTTCAATTGCGTGCTCCACAATTTTCACTTTGGCAATTGCTGGTGCACTTTGAACCAGCTGACCAGCTAAGCCTCTTAGCAGCGTGCCAGGATCGTGCGAGTTGAACCCTGAACTAGCCCATGTCTACCCGCCAGCTACAATCTCTCTTACCGATCTCGACCCCGCCATCTCAACAAACACCATCATCACCAAAAATCGATGGCGAAGAGCATACTCGACATAGACACCATCAAGTCCACTGAATTCTACTCACAGCTGCACCCATTACAATCTATTGATGTGTACCAAGTCACCAGAGCGCCGGGAGCTCTGTGGATTATGTAGTGATACCTTCCTTATCTTCCTCTTCGTTTCTCAAGGCTGACATTCTCGTTTGTAGCTTCCTCCATGGCGGCGCCTGGCGCGATCCCGCGGTAACATCCTCTATTAGCACCAAGCTTTTGAATCATCTCCTTAACACCAAACCCTCAATGGTGGTCAACGCCGCATCCATAAACTATCGGCTGTCACCGCACCCCGAGTACCCTGAACTCACCGATAACGTCGCAAAGCACCCCGACCATCTCAATGACGTTCTCGCGGCTCTTGGACATCTCCGAGGGAAATACCTTATGAAGGAGTACGTATTGATCGGGCATTCCGCGGGAGCAATGTTGTCGTTTCAGGCGCTGGGAGAAATCCAAAAGACTGGAGGAGAGCTGCCACTACCGAAAGCTATCTACGGGGTAGAAGGGATCTATGACCTCACCGCGATGGTAGACGAGTATCCCGATTACCAGGACTTTGTTGAGGGCGCATTTGGACATAAGGACAAATGGCCTGAGCCACTGGGACTACACGGTTATAAGGGATTGGTCGTGTTGGCGCATAGTGACCAAGATGAGCTCCTGAGTTGGAGGCAGACTGAGGAGATGAAGGAACGATGCGAAAATACGTATGGAGTTGGCGGCGGGCTCAGGGTGGTGAAGGTGGCGGGGAAACATAACGAGGTCCTGGAAAATGTGAGGCTTGCAGTGCTTGTGGAGAGATATTTGAGGGAGTTGCTTGATTAGGGGGCTAGATAGCGATTTCACTTAAATTTTTAGTCTGGACGGGTTCACTTACGGATACCCATTTCAGCTTTGTAGGTTGATACATTTGGGTGGTTGGAAATATGGGGTTTAAGATGGGCAATAGGCTTCTATACTTAGTTCTGTTCTGCATAGTTCCTTTACACTACGAGGTAATATTAGTGGATAATGTTGACAGTACTGTACGGCTGGAGTGCTTATTATGAGTTCATAGTAATAAAAGATACCTTACCTATCATACTCCTGCATAAGATCGGGATCACGATTGCTAACTAGGTATTATGAGGACTGTGCGTTGAATGTACAGTACAGTACTGTACCTCTAAGTTTCTGGCGCAACCTAAAGAACTGGGTCAGAAATAATCGAAGCGATGGCATCTACAGTCACTCGCACTTGCAAAGATGAAAGGAGATCAAAGTGGAGATGAACTCGGAGATCGCCTTGTGAACCAAGGCAGCGTATTTATAACTACTTAGAATGAGGTCTCTTCTTAATAGACCTAGCCTGGAACCTCAACTGAAGAAAGTACAAGTTTGTGTTTGCTATGAAAATGTCTATTTATTTAATTGACTAAATAGTTGCTCAACAGAGATCTTATATATCGTTTCCAAATTCTCGACTCGCTCGCAATCGCTCGGCGCGACGCGATTAATACTTTGGTGTCTGGCTGACTATGGAAAGTTTACAGTCTATCAGCCAGTGGGAAAAAGCTGTCTGACTAGAGGGATCATCCAAATATCACCATGTAGCACTGACAGCAACAAAGCGAACTGGAGCCTGCAATAGAACACTATGAGGTAATTCTTGAGGCTGATGCTGGACAGCGCATTCTATCGATCAATTCTAGCAAGTTAGCCCGATTGCCTAAAAATAAGGAATGGCTATATAAGATATCTTGAATGCAGTCGAGGTCAGGCTCATTAAATCAGATTTTTGAAAGGCTCAGTTCCGTGAGGAATCACCCAAAAAATAAGATTTTCATCATTTCAACTTCGTGGAGAGTACGTTGGCATATTAACGAACCTTGTGTGTAGGATCCGGTATTTAAGAACAAAGCACAACCTAAAAGAAAATAGTGAGAATGTTGTAATATTTATGCTGATGCGTGACAAGGTATGAAGTTTGGTCGAAATCATGTTACGATAGTATCATCAAATATCCCCTCCCAGTGACCCGGTTTCAAGGAGTCATGACTACCACAAGCGGTGAGAGGGGATTGATAAGACAGTGTGAATACGTAAAATGTATAATCACTTCGATTGATGAGACAAATAAGGGACAAATAGGTGGACTAACCATGTGGAATTTAACTGCAACAGTGGCCACGGCGAAAGAGTACTAAAAAAGCAGCCCATTAGCACCAGATGCAAAGATTGACGCTGTATGATAAGGTGTAGCAATATCAATCTAAATCAGGTGACGACGATCTCATCAATACCCCGTTCCCAGCAACCCGATTTGTACAGTGGGAGCGGCTACCGCAAGCGGTGAGAAGGGGTTATATGTCCGCCCGTTCGTTCAAAATTCGTCATGTGAATTGATGCTTGCAAGAGGAGCAGAAATATGTAATACCTGTCGATCAGGATTGACGGTTAGCGACAGTTTGTCCAGTACGCACAGTACAGTTAACATGTCAATTAAAGATGTTGGTCAGACAAGGCTGAAACTTAATAGTAGACAAGATTCGACAAAATATTTCCGAAAGAGCATAGCATGTCAAAGGATCATCAACCCAACGGGTAGTATCTCAAGATATCGAGAATGAGAGATAAATATTCGGACAACTGACCTAATGGAACGTTCCGCGCAATCATGGCGAGGCGAGCATCACCATTTGACTGCATGGCACAGCGTCGGCGTGACTGACGATGGATAATAGGTAGGTGAAATGTCTATCAGACTAAGGATTAGCAACTACTCAGCCAACTTGTTGCAAGGGCGCCAATAATGATATGGTCAGCATCAGAGAAAGCTTAAAGGTGAAGTCCTCAATGTACATAGGAGTTGGATTGTTCGTATGTTTAAGATTGTATCATCAAAACATGACCTTGGCGATGAATTGGCAAAAGAGAAACAGATAGGAGAAGAAGAACATACTATTCATGAAACGACTGCAAGCTGATGGTAAGTGAAGGCGCTGCTGCTATTGACGATGTTTTGGTACTCTAAAGAGTGGGGATGGCGTTCAAAGTTTTTATGTTGTCGTCCGATGGCGCTAATCCCTTCAGGGATGGTGTCGGCTAAATGGGATGAGGCTGTGTAAAGCATTCGCCACACTCCCCACCTCAACCAGCTCAGAGCTCAAGCTCATCTTCATCCTTTCTTTCCTTCCTTCCTCACACCTCATCCACAAACTTGAGATATCCTTTTTCTCTTCATCTCTATTAATCATGGCCGCTGGGGTTCATGTTCCCCTCCGTTTCTTACGGTAACTTCCCTCTAGCTTCCCACCACCTCGACTACCGCTGACCGTCGAATAGGGCCGCAATGAAAAAGGGCATATCGCTCTTAAAGACCCGCCTTGCTACCGCTCAACAAACTGCGAAGGTTCTCGAACCAGTGTATGCAAAAATTCTGCCTAATGCCCACCCTCACTCAGCCCTGCGCCAAAAGGTTGGTGGACGCTGGTACTCGACGACAGTCAATAATCTCATCCGGTTTACTACCGAATCCACTCCTCGTCTCGCCCGTGGCCCTTCTGTGCGCACTGCTGTCGCCGGACGATTGACTACGACGTCGCCTTTTGGCTCCACTCTTAGACCCATGCTCACGGGTGGTGCTATTCCGCGCACTACTAGTGGATACTCACTCGGTGGACATGGGGCTCGGTACTTCTCACATTCACCCACAGCTCCAGCCCAGGTCATGTCACAGGTTTCTGCCGCCATGCGAGCGTTCCTCCATTCTGGTAAGGGTCAGGTGGAATCCTACCGACATCACGACGATAAGCTTGGTCGCATCGGTGTTCGAGCTCAACTTGCCGCTTCGCTTGCCCTGGAAAATGCACCTGGTGCCTACGTCGATTTCGACCTCTCACCCACGATTACTTGCATCTCGCAGCTTAACAGGTCTAACTGTTCTCTCGAGAATGAGAATTTCCTTGAGGACCTTAGTTCTGATTTTGGCGCAATGATCAGTGGACTTGTCGTAGTCAATGCTGATATTCGTCGTTTAAGCACGTTGGGCGACCTCCCAGTTTCACTCGTTGGACTGTCAGGCAACACACTTAGGGTTCATTTTCATGGATGTGATAGGGATCTTGTTGAGAAGCTCTGCGATGAGGTGGGAGTCAGACGCGGGGTTATTCATGAAGATGAACGTTTCGCGTTTGCAATGTTGGCACCGGGGGGTGTGGTCAGTTGGAAAGACATGATGAGCGATTCCCCACCTTTGTCATCCACCTACTCTGATGATGGCTTCGACGATGAACTATCATCGTCCGACGGTTACATTAAATCCCGGATTACCGGGTCCGATTCTTTGGGTGGAGACGATTACTTTGAACTTACGGACGGGCCGGTGATGGTAGGTAGTCCGGGATATCACTCTAGCGATAGCTCGGGCGATTATGGTGGATTGCAGGCAATCCACATGTTTCTTGCAGAATGTGAGGAGTACCACTCTTTTCGAGGTTAGACAACTAGCCACGGTAGGTCCTAGTATGGAGTTTAAGGTTGGGTTATCATGGGTATTAGGAATCGCTTGGAACGGACTCTCTTTTGATAGGGTGGTGTAATTTAGTATACGAATTTTTTACGTTAGTCTTCTAGTCTTGTCTTGTCTTTATAGCAACTGAATGTTATGTTCTGTTTTTGTCTTGAGTGCCACTCAACAATCTGACAAGAGTTCCTGAATGACAGTGCTTCTCTTTGCGTTCATTGCAGGATGGACGTTTGCATCCTGTACTGCAGTCAGCTAGTGCCACACCCCAAGCACTAGTCGCCACACAGGTCTTCATTCCGGGTGGAAAGAGGATAATGAGGAGGGAGACATGCAATTTGACTCTTCCTAAGCCCAGCATCAGGGGTGTTGGTAGATGGCTTTTGAGGTGGAGGGAAGGGCGGGGAGGAATGTGCGGGTGTGTATTTCAGCGAGAGTGAACAACATGGATGGTGAGCTGTAGTGGGATTTATATATTCAGGAACGAGACTAGGGTAATGGTGGCGGCGTTCTAGAATACAGCAACCAATGTAGAGTGGGTGCCTAGGAAGGAAAGCAATAGGCGGAACTAGAGCCAGATGAAAGAGAATTTTTGGGAGAATCACAAAGTGACCGTGCATTTAGACAAGGACTTGCATGGCAGGGTCGATATCATGCTGGCAGACAATGGCAGTCGAGTGCCCATAGCCATCTATGACTAGATATCATTATTGTAGATCATAGACCTTAGCTATTACAGTTCCGTTCAAAGCCGAGAGAAAGAAAAGCGCCATCCCATAAATAACATGCAGAAACAAATTCCAAATATCCCTCTATGAAATATCCATAGAATCACCCCCAGCGGCCCCACTGGTAGGATTGAAGTTTACCTTTCCCTCCTCTCCAATAAACCTCCTCTCATATTCCTGCAGGAATTTCACGCTTCGACTCTGGTCAAAGAACAACTGATAGCTCCTTTGTACATCTCCAACTGCCACCACAGAGCTTTTCCGCTTTGAGGCTACAAGTGATGCTGCAGTGATGAGATGACTGCCGTAGCGAAGTGACGTCTCTTGACCGATCTTTGTAAGAAGTGCAAGCGCGTCGGGAGAGAGCGTGACTTCCTCCTCTTGAGCCCGGATACTCAGAATCTCGCGAATTTCCTCTGGGCTGTAGGGAAAGGTTGGCATAATGAGAACACGGTCCAGAAAATCGAGGGGTAAACCGTGAGGGCTCTTGTAGCAAGTTCCACGAATGGTAGTGTTGCCCCTGTTGCTGGCCATAATCACAATCGGTGCGAGCTCACTCTCTAGAGCACGGTTGATATAGGAGAAGCACTCGATGTCGAGCATGTGTACCTCGTCAATAAAGAGCACACCAGGGACAATCTCAGCCTTTCCTTCCTCTTTCCACTCACCGACTTTGGTGTTGATCTGATCACGAACTTCGCTACGAATCTCGCCTGTGTCGCCGGAGAAGAGAGCAAGGAATCCTTGGGTGCGGGAGTTGATGACATCGATTTCATGTAGGGAGACGGTGTGAACGACTTCTTTTCGCGTTTGAATTTCGCCTTCAGGGCATTGGATGAACTTGGTGTCGGGACCCATGGCGTCGTAGTCTCGCGACTTTGTGAAAGATCGTCCGAGCTTGGTGATCTTGCCAGAGGATTTGTCAATGCTGATGATATCTCCCGCCATGACCTTTTCTTTGCTCAGAGATTCGATCATTTTTGTGCCCAGGTCATACATTGTCTCCATGTCTTGTGTCTTCAGTGTGAGCTTGCCTTGCTTGTTACCACCGGTCACTGAACGGTCAATTTGAATTTCGACGACTTCGCCTTCAATGACCTCGGTCTCTTCCTTTATCCGCACACCGATGGATCGTCGGAAAGCTTGGGTTAGGGCTTCAGTCTTAGACATCTCTAGAGAGAAGATTTCGGAGGCGGCGAGCATAGTGAATGGAACGTCCGGGCCAAGCGACTGCGCCATTGCCATTGCAATAGCGGTCTTTCCTGTACTGCAATTCCCCCGTTATCAGCACTGTGTGTAGGCGCAGACCAGACAGTGACAGGAAAATGAAACTACCTGGGAGGACCGGCCATTAGGACAGCGCGGCCGGCTATCTTTCCGTCCTTGACCATTTGCAAAATCACAGCCGCTGCCTTCCGTGCCTTCTGCTGTCCAACAAGTCCTTGCGAGGTTGGACGCGTCCCGAGGGTTTCCGTGTCGATCCCAAGACCGCGAATGTGGGAATGAGCTGCTATTAGGTTCATGCCACGGATTTCTTTGGCTTCGCCGACGGTGGTGATTCCGAGGTTCTGGGGATGCAAGGTTAATGGTGATTTAAGCGGAATTCGTCATGCGATAAAACTTACAGCCATGTTGAAGGATAGAGGACGACGGATAGACTTCGCAGTGTACTTGTACTTGTGTTGAATAAACAAGAAGGAGGAGAGTCGACAGAAGGCTTCGACGAACCTGTTTGTGGCTTTACCCGGCATTGAAGTGGTTATTATGTTCGTCCATGTGTCATTCGACCCCACCTAACCAACTCTCGCTACAGCCCGCTGTTAATCATTATCATCTGTTCCTCCCACTCCAGAATCCTGCAACCAAACATTGCCCAGCAATACGGAAGACCAGGTATATAGTCCTTTACCACTTCAGCTGTTTTAGTTCTTCATCTAGCCAACCTAATACATACAGGACTTGTCACAACCGAACTGTTCTTCGCCCTGCTTCGTCGGCCAACCCGAATTGTTGTGCACTCCCCATTATGCCTACTCAACAACCTCTAGCATCGAAAGATGCAGCTCTATTTCGTCAGGTCTTGAAATGCTACGAGCAAAAGCAGTATAAGAAGGGTCTCAAAGCCTGTGAGGTCAGCCTCATTCCCTTGTTAACCCCATCTGGGTACCAACTACTGACTCTCATTGGCAGCAAATCCTACGAAAAAACCCTAAGCATGGCGAAACCTTAGCGATGAAGGGCCTAATCACAAATTCCTTGGGAAAAACGGAGGAAGCTTTTGCGATCGCAAAAGAAGCGCTGAGGCAGGACATGAAGTCGCACGTCTGCTGGCACGTATACGGTCTCCTGTATCGGTCTGAAAAGAATTTCGAGGAGTCAATCAAGGCTTATAAAATGGCGTTGCGATTTGAGCCAGAATCGCAGCAGATCTTGAGAGATCTTGCACTACTCCAGATCCAGATGCGGAACTACGATGGCTATGTGGAGACCCGCAAGACAATTCTGCAGACTCGTCCGCAGCTGAGACAAAATTGGACAGCAGTAGCGATTGCGTGCCACCTGGCCGGACAGCTCGATGAAGCGGAAAAGGTTTTGGTTAAATACGAGGAAACGATACAGGGAACTGTACCGAAGTGGGACATTGAGCACTGGGAGGCGTGCTTGTATAAGAACCGAATAATTGCTGAGTCAGGGGATGTCAAGAGAGCGCTAGAGCATCTGGAGAGCATCGCTAAGAACTGCTTGGATAAGGTTGCTCTCCTGGAAAGCAGGGCGGAATATTTGTTGAAACTAGGTCGGAAGGAGGACGCTGAGAAGGCTTACAGGGTCTTACTGGACAGGAATCCTGAGCAGAGAGCATACTATGCTGGGCTAGAGCAAGCTCTAGGGGTCGAACCCGAGAATCGGAAGGAGGCCAAGTTTATCTATGAAGAGTATGCTAGCAAGTTTGAGAGGAGTGACGCACCCCGACGTATTCCCTTGGATTTTCTAGAAGGGGACGATTTTCGACAAGCTGCGGATACCTATCTCCAGGCGAAACTCAAGAAGGGTGTTCCATCCACATTTGCGAACATCAAGGCCCTCTACGCCGACATTTCCAAACGGGAAACGATATTCGAACTCGTACACTCCTATTATGAAGCTCAGGAGAAGGAACCAGGCGAGGCGAATGGCTCGCCCGTACCCTCGAACTTTAGGTTATGGACATTATACTTTCTTGCTCAGCATTATGATCACTACCGTACCCGGAACATGGACAAGGCATTGCGATACCTCAATAAAGCAATCGAACTTTCACCAACCACCGTAGAACTTCATATGACTATTGCTCGAGTGTATAAGCATGCTGGAGACTTGGAAACTGCTATGAAAAAGATGGACGAAGCCAGAAACCTGGACAAGAGCGATCGCTACATCAACACCAAGACGGCAAAGTACCAACTTCGGAACGATCACAACGATGACGCACTCAAGACCATGAGCCTCTTCACCAGGAATGAGGCCAACGGCGGCCCTCTCGGCGACCTCCTAGAGATGCAGTGCATTTGGTACATAACCGAAGACGCTGAATCGTACCTCAGGCAAAACCAGCTTGGTTTGGTATTGAAGCGTTACCAGTCTCTCTGGGATGTCTTTGAGGTCTGGGCTGAAGATCAGTTCGATTTTCACTCATTCTCGCTTCGCAAAGGACAGATCCGGGCATACGTCGACATGTTGAAATGGGAAGACACTCTAAAGTCCCATCCCATGTTCTCGCGCGCAGCACTGGGTGCAATTAAAGCCTACATCAAGCTTGCTGACTACCCAGTTCTTGGTCAAGGTGCTATGACCAACGGTGACGCTGCAAAGTACGAGTCTATGACAGAGGCCGAGCGAAAACGAGCTATGAAGAAGGCGAAGAAAGAGTCACAAAAGGCACAAGAGAAACAGGCGGCCGCTGCAGCGATTAAGAAAGACGATAAGAACAAGAACGCGCAGGTGGCGGAAGGCGAGGTCAAGAAGGAGGATACTGATCCGCATGGTATCGCACTGGCACGTACTGAGACTCCACTTGAAGAAGCTTGGAAGTGGCTACGACCTCTGTTGGAAATGTCGTCAGAGCGACTAGAAACTCAGTTGGCTGGATTTGAGGTGCAGTTAAGGAGACGGAAATGGGCACTCGCTCTCCAGTGTCTTAAGAAGGCACAGGGATTGTCGCCGGAGGATCCAAGGATTCATGAGCTGGTTGTGAGACTACGACATGCCGTCAACACTATACCGGCGGAAGAGGTGTTCAACCCACCAGAATCGAAGCAGTCGCTGCTGGATGAGGTTGATAAAGTACTGTCTAAGGATATGGACTTGATGAAGTACAATGATGAGTTCTTGGAGAAGAATAAAGGTAGCACTGCATATACGCGCTCCGGTAATATCTCACTCTCTCACCACCTTGTACTACTGTATATTGACTACTAGTAGCACTACGGATAAGCGCTCTCTTAAAGCCAGAAGACAAATGTGTGGCTCCGCTGTTATCGACATTAGAAAGCGAAGACATGACACTGAAAGAAGCAGTGGAAGGTCTGAAGCTATTAAGTGACTTACGTCTGGATGACAAGATGTACAAGGATCATGCGGCTACCAAGTTCCCGCTGGCAAAGGCCTTTAAGGTGACGAAACAGTAATTGTAGAGGAATCAAAATGGAGTCTTGTCTTATTGTTTTCTCCTGTGTTGTGGGTGGGTGATATTGAATCAAGGCATTCGGTCTTGTACATACATGCGTTGTTTTGGTGCGTTCGGGCGGGCATTAGATTTGGAACGGCTGCGAGATGATTCAAACCCACTTTACTGTTCCGGTTTGGTGGGCGAGGGCTGCTTCGGAGACTAAAAAGTTTGGGCGGAGTATATTAGTGTATCTCACTACACGACGGCGTTCAATAAGTTCATCACTGGGTGCTGCGCTCCACGTGAGATGATGGGGGGATTGATACTACGTCCAAAGATTGATACTGTACTGGCTATAAAGGTTGGGATGTTATCAGTTAGCAAGGGGTGTCTGTCCTACTATCTTCTTACGCACTGTCAGTGTGATAGACATATGCCCGACATGAATTTTCACTTTACAGAATCTGTCAGCTATCAGCAGTAGGCCATGTCCCAACCCCAATGGCCAGGACGCTGTTTGCTGGTACTTCGCGGCTGAGAGTTTCGGGGCCTGGGTTGTGCCTCCGCGTGTTCGGCTCTGCAAGTTTATGAAACTTTTTATTTTTTACACAATTTGCAACTTTACCATATTTTGAACAGCTAAAGGGCTTAACTAATATGTTTTAATGAAGAGGATTACTCGACGATAAGACAACCTTGGTCTTGGATGCGTCCAAATCTAACACACGGAAATGTAAAAGCTAGATTACGGAGTATGATTGGCCTGGATCTGATTTATAGTTGATGCATTGATTCAGTCAATAAAGCCAGGTTTTATAACTAAGGGAGCAGATATGATTTTCTTAACTAGAAGAATGCGCTGAAGATTCGTTAAGGATACTAGGTCGTTATATGTTCTTACTATTGAATGTATTAGTGCATACGCTGGTCCCTCCACTACGCTGAGTGCCGGCGCTATGTCTGTCTTTTGGTAAGAATGTTTTGAAGCGACTAGTTTAGCTAAGTATGTATGGGCATGATATAGGCCGGCTCACGCTAGGGACGGGCCGTAAATTCATGACCTAGACCGGCTACAGCTATTGTACGCATGGATTGACTAGTTAGCAGTAATCTAAAGGGGTGACCGATAGATATCTGGTAAATATCTGCAAACATATGCAGGCTTCAGCAGGCCGCGGCCAGGCAGCGTAGATAATTGGAGATTTATGCAAACCGCTAATAGTAAAAAGTTAGTAGATATCTGTAGACTGACCTAGGCTTTTGTAGTTGATCTGTACCTGCCTAGCCTTTGAACGGTCTCATTCGGGATGGACTTGATGGCCGGCCTGGCTTTGGAACTTGGTGCGACAAGATTGATGGACTTCATGCTGGGGTTAATGCGTCTATATAGATGTCGTACACTGAAAGAAGTACACCTCGTAAGAACCTAGACCTGTCCCCTGACTACGCGACGACGGTTAACTGCAATGAAATATAATTTATAAGTCTTGAACTCTGGTGTCATGATTTGGGAGCAGGGTAGCAACCCCTCTCACTGACTTGAGATCTGTGACTTGCTCAGAGATTTGCGAAATCCTCAGATCTGGGATATAGAGGTCTGTAGACTTCACAGGAAGTAATGCAGGAGTTAAGTAGTTTGTGAAAGGGTATGTTAAACAACTCTATAAGCATTACCTTGGACGTTGCAAACAGTCGGGTGGAAAAGAGTGGATATCTAAATATTTAGGATATGGGGAAGACTCCCAACTCTACCATGCCTGGAATTCTTTCCTTGAAGTTATATGGGAGATGATCTGCCTGGATATAACCATGTACGACTTGGTGTTGAAGTTTTGGTACAATTGTCTGTGAAGATCGAATGACAGTATATGAATGATTTGGTAGGCAAAAGTGGTCAAAACTTTTACTTTACAAGACATCTGCTGGCTTGCAGCCGGTCTGGCGGATGACAGCTTTGGACTAGAGCGGGGATTCATAGGGGGTGAAAGTAGATCACTGATTCGGTAAACAAGTCGTCTGCATCATTCGGTCAGTTAAAGGTACAATTGCCATGAGGATCCAGTACTTTGGGTCAAACAGCCGCTGGGCCGTCTCCAGCCCCCGCACCTCTACCTCTCACGGTAAATGACGTGTTGACCATGCCCTGTAACGTATTGTACCGATTGACCGCCAATGACCGGGACGCCGCACACAACATACTGGCCTCTACGCTACGCGAAGACCATCGTCTGAAGTTCGTAAGTAGAGCTCGTAGATGTGTTAGTAGTGAAAGCAATCATTTAAACATTCATTCTATCTCTCTAACAAGATGTTGCTTGTCAAGTCACAGTTTGTCACTCGTTTTGACGCGCTCTGATTGGCTAGACTTGATCGCCCGGGAGAAAGTATTTCGGTCTGAGAGTCACCTCATGCATACAGCCCAGGCGCCTTATTAGGGGCGTGGGCCAACACCTAACAAGCTGCTAGCGGGGTGCCTTGCAAATCCTGGAATTTTTTTCAACATTGCAAATTGCTCAACAACCACACAATGAAGAGAATATCAGAGACAGTAATATAATAGACAACTCCAAGGCCTACATGTCAATCCAAAAATCAAGTCAAATGATCCAATTTTGAGCAAGATGAAAATGTGAGTGAGAGTCCATAAAGCTGGCAAATTTTTGCCCACCTTCTAGTCACCCTGTTTTATCACCAATTGTAAATGATATTCACTGGTAATACTATCAGAGCATATAGGGAATGCTAGCTGTCAATTAATATTGGTCTTGGTAGATTTTGGCTGGTGGTTATTGAGATAGATACCATTTCTAAGTTGCTGAAGTGGAAGACCCTCTACAATACTATAACTCAGATACTTTTTGCCCAAGTGTTATTTTCATCTCCCTAGAAACTGCTAAGCTGCACCTAAGCAGTCTTGTAGCATGCTGTAGAGACCTGGGCACTAGGAACAATGAATTCTAAACAGAAGTGATGGAGAAATTATATAGGGTTGGTTGCACATCTTCTTCTTCTTATTCTCTCTAAGCAGTATACTTCATGAATCCACCAACTCTTAGTCAAACTTGAAGCTCTATGGTACAGAGTAGTGATACTATATGCAAATGGGTTGTGCATTATTGTTGGCCTGGGACTAATACTGGTTGTATACTTGTTAGTCTTTATAATTGACTTATAAGCTGTTACTCATTACAGATCATCCGCAAAATGTAACATAGTTTGGAAGTTATGAATCAACAACTCAGCTATTTGAAACAGCCTCACTGAGTCTTCCACAAGATCGCAGATGCTTCCGGACATGCTCAATGGAAAATCATATGCCCTCAGATACTGAGAAAGCAAGTTCAAGTACTCCTTAACACATTTAAATAGGTGGAACTGAATACAAGACTATTGTAATGCATATGCAGTTGTCTTCAGTATGCTATTAAATTAATCATTTAAGGTCTTAAATATTTGGAGCTGCTGGGACTGTGACACTTGTCTCCAAGATGATTCTGATGCACCTGGAGCTTGACTGTCTACAAGTGATAATATATAATGTCTGTTAGGGGTTCTCCCTTAGCAGCGATCCTGGTACTTGTTGATAGTTGAAGGAATCTGGGTTACAGAGTACTCATGGTCTAGTTATGTAATCTGCATATCACCTATTCAAGACATCCCAAGTGAGCCAGTCATGTGATCCTTAGCGGGATTACAGATGAGTTGTGTGTTGATTCAATAAGCAAGTTGCTTAGCAGATTCACTTTTGATGATGCAGCTATATCGCCATCGCTGGAAAGCAAATAGCTTCAGCAGTGCATTGTTAGGCGTTCTCCCAAAGCAGTGACAAATGATACTTGATACCTCATTGATTGCATAAAGACTATGCATAGACGGGTCAAGGAAGATCAGTAGTTACACTCTTTAGCGGGAGCTTTTACTAGTCACGAGAAGATTCTATCTTCTTTTATTCTTGGATACTATGCGGGCATTGTATGAATTCATCATACACGGCAGTTGTTAATCATTACGCGAGTAAGCGGGCTACTCACTCCTAACTGTAACGGGGACGGATACAGTGAGGCACGTCCCGGCCGTCACGGCCTAAGCAATGACGTAACTGAGGGATTTTAACGTTGGCGAAAAGCCTGGAGCAAACACTGGTCATTGATTTGAGCAGCACAGGTGGCAAAGTCGTTTAAAATCTACGTTGGGATAGTATCGGCTGGTCACCGAATAAATCTATGACGCATATAATTAATATCTGGGGAAAAGTTATTAATTGCGATAAGGCATGACCAATATGGTTGAATGTTCCAACTATCCGAAAACATACATTGCAAGATGTCTAAGTTGAAGATGTGGTCTGATTTATGAACCGACATGATGTCATGCATGGACACGTTGATACGTGGCTATTGTTGAGGGATTCAATCATGGTCTTGGAGGTGAATATAAAGAGATCACTTTGTTCGAACAATGAGGAGAGAAACCAGCAAACAAACACAATACCTACCAGTGGAGAAATATCCTTATTTATTATTGCGTTTTTATGATACCTATATCTATTATATCTATACCTAGAATCTATTAGCTTTGTGTAGCAGCAGCCCCGCACCTTTGGTAAATCTCTACCCAACGAATGACTATTACCTTCGATGTTAGGGGTTCTCTCCTGATAGCGGTAATGATACATGTTGATTGCATAAGCAAGTACACGTGAATAGTTTACATTCACGATGCATAACACCTTCTTGCGGAGAGCAACCATGTGATCAGTCAGATAACCTTTAGCGGGGTTTTATCTGAGCCGCGAGTTACGTTTGTGATAAGAAGTTCTTATCATGCGGATTCGTAATGATGA
>Ga0307512_10001826_pt1 | contig 28673 bp, 42 predicted proteins | sample 14_EM_MG_FD_200267 | JGI IMG/M metagenome (GOLD analysis project Ga0307512, IMG submission 200267) | Populus trichocarpa ectomycorrhiza microbial communities from riparian zone in the Pacific Northwest, United States - 14_EM | ecosystem: Host-associated > Plants > Roots > Unclassified | place... | reverse complement strand
TATGTACCCATCCACATGTATCTGAAGCCCCATATAAATAAAGTAGATACTCTGTATTTACATCACTTGTTGCTTGCGCAGTGGTGAATAAACTCCTAATTCAAAAAAAAAAAAAAAAAAAAAAAAGTGTCGGAGGAAATACCAGATATCCCCGCCCTCCGCACCATGATTCATTGCACAAATCCCCACTTTCACCCGTCGAAAAGATACATTACCTAGTATCAAGAGAAGACGAGGCAAGGCACGACGGGGAGCCTGCAGGCAAAACAGACACACTTCCGTCGGAAAACTGTGAGCACATCTGTCGATATTCTGCTCCTACTTATTGACTTACGTCGACCGACTCTCAGAGTCGCAGGCCCCAGGGGCACTTGCACGAAAAAGGCCAAGCTTTGTCTGGGTTCAGTACAGCACGCACAGAACTAGCTTTTATCGGTGCTGCACACCGAGAATACGGTATATATCTGGTCATCATGCAGCTCCTATCAAGCAAGCATTGTTTTTTTGGCGCTCCTCTTTGACATTTCATTTCCACAAAATGAGGCACTTTATCGGGACCGGGGACAGGCCCCACCGTCCTAAACAAGGCCCGGAGCTGAGTGCCTTGCTGTACTTGGACTGTAATCGAAACATCACCTGCGTCACCTTTCGTCTCTTTGCTCTTGCTCGTGGCTGAGCATTCCATCATCATGTAACTGCCACTGCCACTGTCACCCCAGATTAATCCTGAGTACACATAGATGTAGGAGTGGTGCTCTCTTACCTCATGTCATCGTAACAACAGACCAAGTTACGTCCTTCAAACCCCTTGTCCCACATGGTTCCTGTTCCAGATGCACGAAGACCAGCCGCACATTCACCTATAGTCACTGGGTTACTCATTTCTGTCTCCTGCTCGGGTTGCGAATAGGTTCTGAACAGCCCCCAAGGCCCCGGGAGGCCACACATTGGGAAACGTGAGGACCATACGGTCACAGAACGCCACCACTGATTTTTATTTATTTATTAGGAGCACATGGATAAATACGGCTTCTTTGACGTCGTCTATTTTCTCGCAGTTCCACGGCGGCCCCAAGAACCGTACGACCACCGTACTCTCCTGGGAGATCACCGACAATTACTGTATCATCCAGGCAAGTCTCCTCTGCCGTCGTCACCCCAGTTCCATCCGCGGTAATGCCCATTCTCCACTTGTCACTGCCCGTCTCTGAACGCTCCAGCGTAGTGCCTGCGCTCACCTTCACGACGTGTTTCAACTGTCCCCTCGCTCCAATTCATTCCGAGTCAGACAGTTTCGACTGCTGTCATCATACCAGCACACTCATCCCGGGCCCGCCGAGCGTGCTAGGCTTCCGTCCCATTCTCCTGCGCGCCGACGACACTCCTCGTACAAATGATTCGCCTCCGAAGCCGGGCAAGGGCAACAATAAGAAGTTCGAGCGCAAGGACAGACGGCCAGTGCCATCACGACATCATCCTACTTGGCGACGCGGTGTTCAAAAGCTCCTCGAGTCTATTCAAACCGAGGTCAGATGGAAGGAGCTCATCGCCCAGTACCAGGAAGGACGCATCGAGTCGTTCGAGGTTCAGGACGACTCGGCTGCTGACAAAGATCGCGGGAAGGCCCTGTTGGATGAGGCAATAGAGGCGATAGATGAGCTCAAAGCCTTTCTACCAGTACATTTTGACACGCTGGGCCACCAGGAGAGCCGTGACGAGCAATGTCATTTTTCCCATTGGCATCAATCTTGGGGGGTCAATCTCGATTATTGCCAGATCTTGGGTATATCGTCCGAAGATTTTGCGATAATTGAGATCTATGCCTTCAAGATTGACGCCAGCACCTTCATTTCCGATCTCCGACAATCTTCCTTGGTCGTACCTTCGGTATTTTGAGCGTCTCTGAATTGGAGCTTTCCTTCTTCGTCATTCACTCTGTGGAACCTGAACCTATCAGGCCTCAGGGGTCGTCTCCTCTCCCTGGGGGCGATGCCATCCGATTGCACATTTTGGAGATAAAAGGAAGAAAAAGGCCGATTACGTTGCTAACGTAAAGGTTCTTAATTCCCAGGGAAAGAAATTATCCTTTGCAAGAATTCGCCGTTAGACAAGCTGCTTCGGTACCGCCCGTCCCCTCGAAAGTGTGAAAGTTACCTTTTCGTAACTTTGTAGTGAGCGTTCTTCTGTATCATGCGTAGCCATTCGTTCTTACACAGATCGACAGGATGTGACTCATCATTTGTAACGTTTACTGTACAGTACGCGGACGCGGAGGTCCCGAAATAGACACCGAAAATATCGAGCGCACACAAATGACTGCCGTAGGTTTCCGTCTCAATCTTTCGAAGGGGTTATCACCCCCTGTGCGGGGACACCGTCGTAAACGTGCAACGTCACTGCGTTCCCACAAGGTGAACTTTCTGGGCTATGTCCCTATTCACAAATTCAGGGCGCGTGCTAGGGAGTTGTATGAGAGTACGCACAATGACGGTGTAAGGGAAGCCAAGATCGATAGGCTTCGCGCCCTCAATGCGTTGGATTTGTTCGGGAGAAAGGGATATTTCCAGCGCTTTGATATTCTGCTGGAGATACTCGACCTTCCGGCCGCCGACTAAAGGGAACACATACGGCGTCTTTTGCAGGAGGTACGCGATCGCAACTGGTCAACGACTGCTCAGCCTGCCTTACCCTCACTCGTCTTAGAAAGGTATCTCACCGGCAGTGATGCTCTCTGTCCCAACCTCCTTTGCAATCTGCTCGAGTACGAGGCACACCTTTCTTTCTTCCTCGGTGCGCTCCCAGTCTGGACCGAAGAGCGTGCGACCCTTTTCTCCGGTCTCGCGCCGACGGGCCTCCTCCGCGTCTGTCCGGATTTTTCCGCCTCCGAGCACGTCCCACGGCGCAAGAGCAAGCCCTTCAGCTCGGGCCATAGGAATGATATCGCGCTCAAACGAGCGTTCGAGCACGCTCCATCTCCCTTGATAGACTGAGAATGGCGTCTTTCCGTGGTCCTTCGCGTATTGGTTCGCCTTTGGCACGATCCAAGCTGGTGCGTCAGAGATTCCCTGTCACGTTGTTGTGAGTAAGATCGCGGCGAACGAGAGCGCGTTGAAACAGCATACCAAATAGAGTACTTTTCCTTGGACGACGAGGTTATGGAGTGCGTTCATGATTTCTTCGACGGAGGTGGTCCAATCCCACCAATGAACATACAAGATGTCGATGTACAACGTGCGCAGTTTCTTCAGGGATGCATCGACAGCAACGCGGAGACTCTTTGCGTGGTTTCCGGCGTAGTTCACCTTGTGAGTGATATCATCCTGGCCTCGCTTGAAGTTGGTTGAATACTAACGATGATATTAGTACGTTTGCGGGCGTTCAACACGAAGAGAGTCTGGACTTGCCTTGGTTGCGATGACGAGTTGATCTCGGATGCCTCGTTTCTCGGCCCACTCTCCGATAAATTGTTCAGATGTTTCGTCCTGGCTGGAGTCGAATGTCAGTATAAATATAGGACATCACTATTCAAGGCGTACTAATTGCATGCAGTATCGATAAAGTTGCCCTTTTAAGCTGTGCTTTAGTTAAAGTAAACACCAAGAAATGGAAGATTGACCTACACCGAGATCGAAATAGGCGTCAAGCAGCTTGAACGAGCTCTCCTTATCCATGGAGCCCATGCCAAGGTCGCTCCATTTGTCTCCGATGCTCATGGCCCCGAGTTGGATCGGCGAGACACGCACACCCGCAAGGGGTGACAAGGTGCGATACCGAGCAAGCCTTGACGCGGGAGTTATGGGACCTGACCAATGAGACATCATGATGACGAAGAGGCTGAAATGTGAGTAGGACTGTTATTGAGTGTGTTGACGGATGGCATCGTCCACAGCTCTATCGACGTGCTATTTGTACTCAAGCTCAACGTCCTCGATAGGGGCCAATTAATGCGTCCGTAGATCGGCATTATGTGGGTCGTCGTAACGATAACGAGAAAGCCGTCTTCTGCTGACTGACACAGCGCTTAGGAGTACACTGCTGTAGTCAGCTAGCCAGCCAAGAGTGCCGTACTATTGCGTCACTGAATTTGCCAAGAATTTGCCAATGTATCCACTTTCGTCAACTTTGTGAAGTGGATGATCGACGAATACGAATATATAGACTGCGTAGCACGTGATCATCTATCAACATGGGCGCAAGTCGCGCAACCCACATCCCTCCGGAGGTCAAATCGCAATCACACAAGCGTACAAGTCCACATCACTTTTACACTTTACGCATGCCTTCGAATTCGAGATTAGAACCCACACTCCACGAGGATGTGCCGGTACCACAACAGGGAGCATGCGAGGAAAGTGGATAAAAAACAGCTGTTATTCATGGTTCAAAATTCACCTCTTTTTATTCACGATTACAAGGACGCTGTGCAAATATGGGTCCCGTGTTAGGCTCTGTACACACCAGAGTGCGTACTTTAATACAACGCGATTTTTCGAGTATATGGGTCACGCATTTAACTGCACCATTTTTTCGTGACGAACCCTTAGAAAGATGTGTTCATGCTTGAATCAGGCGGGTATCGTAGTCATAGGCAATGGTAGTCCATCAGACCGCAAAACGGGACGATATGCAAGTAGAGTAGACAAAGACAAGACATGCGAAAACACACATTTGAAAAAAAAAAACCCCGCTTACGGAAGACGCTTCACGTCATCGAGCGGAACAAAATCTACTATACCAGGCAAAGGCAATGTAATTTGAAGGTCATCAACTGTCCGGTGACTCTTCCATCGGTCCAAGGACCCTCGAACTAGTGTCGATGAAGGCACGTAGGATGTGAACTCGATTACATCAACACTCAGGTGTATGGTATGAGGCGGAGATAATTAAATGATACTCTACTACTTAAGCAACGCTTGCTCCATTAGCAGTGTTTTCCGGTGTTCTACCGTGATCCGTACATCTACCCAACCAGTGGTGTGAGCTCCTTCTACAGATGACCGATGACATCGATGACAACCAAAAAACCCAGCCGCGAACATAGTAGTAGTAGATCGGATCGTCAACTTCCATGGCACATACGCCTATCAAGGCCACCATGCTCTCCGTCTATCATGCAAGCTCCTCCATCGCGGTCGCGTACGTCTCGCTCTGGTTCAGCGAACGCTCGTACCGTCGACGGGACTCGTGCAGCGCGAACGACGATGCCGCCAGCGCAAAGAGTAAGAGTAGGTCGTCCAACGGTAGCGCCTCAGTCTGAAAGACCGCTTGCATGAAGGGGACGTAGACCAGCCCGAGCTGCGACATGAACGAGACCGCGACGGTGATCAACAACATTCGGTTTTGTGTGATCCCGCAGCCGAGTCCACGGTTCTGAACTGCCGAGACGAGGTCGAGGAAAACGAAACAGGAGAACGTCTGCGCATAAGGGTAGAAGAGGTTCACGATCACTGGGGAATAGGTCACTGATAGGGAAATGCGCACCATAGTTTGATCGCGGCGTGACATGTTGTGATCATCCGAGAGTGCAAAGTAGTAGATGAAAAGGGTCCCAGCGACGATTACAGTCGCAGAAAAGATGACGCGCATGAGGATTCGTCGGTTGATAATGGGCTCGTCCTTCTTCCGCGGCGGCTTGCGCATCACAGCATGATCGACAGGGTCAACGCCAAGCGATTGGCTGGGAGGACCTGACGAGAGAAAGAATCATGAGACTAGGCACGACTAAGGCAACGGCGAGTGCAGCTGCCAGCGCGGAGGGCAACGCACCGTCCATGAGAATGTTAATGAACAGTATTTGCATAGCGTTGAGCGGATTTGTTAGCCCGAATAATGTACTCAGGGTGATTAACGTGAGCGCCGCGGCAGCCGTGCTGAGCTGGAAGGAAAGGAAGTTCTGGATGTTGTGGAATATCGACTTGCCTATAACATCAAGAGCCCAAGATCAGTCAACAAAGTATCATCCATAACAAATAAAAGGAACGCGACGCACCCTCTTCCACGGCAGGCAAGATTGTGCTGAAGTTATCGTCGACGAGGATGACGTCAGCGGCTTCTTTCGCGACATCCGTCCCGCTTTTGCCCATCGACACACCAATATCCGCCATCTTCAGCGCTGGCGCGTCGTTCACTGCATAACAAATAGCAACACATGAACAAATAGCACCGAGTCGAGACGACAAAACCACTCACCACCGTCGCCCGTCATGGCCACGACCGCGCCGCGCGCCTGAAACGCCTCGACGATGGCCATCTTGTGCTTCGGACTCACGCGCGCAAATACGCTCACCCCGCCCACGCGCTCGCTCAGCTGGGACGCGTTCATGCGGTCGAGCGTGGCACTCGTCAGGCACGCGTTCGGATTCGTCGCGCCGCGCAGCCCGAGCGACTTTGCAATCGACAGCGCCGTCTCCTCCGCATCGCCCGTAATCATGACGACCTGCACGCCACTGCCCTGCAGGAGAGAGATGGCGTCCGCGACGCCCTTTCGCGGTGGGTCGTACATCGCGACAAATCCCGCGAAAACGAGGGGCGCCAATTTCTCCTTTTCCGTGTGGTCAATGGCATTGTTGGACGAAGGCGTCGATGGTCGGGAAGGTAAGATTCCTTCAGCATTGGAGTATGCCATCGCAATAACTCGCAATCCGCGCGTCGCAACGGCTTGCGCTTTGGCGGCGATCCCGGAGCGCACGTTGGGGTCAAGGGGAGGCGTTGACCCCTCTGCGACGTGGTAGAACTTGCATCGCGAGAGAAGTGCGTCGATGCTACCTTTGACGTAGTACACAAGGTGTGAGTTGCCGGTGCTTGTCGGGCTCAAGGTAGTATGCGTTCCTGAGACAGCCATGCTCTTCATGTCTGAGCTAAAGGGGCGTTCAAACACGCGCTTGAAGGTCTAATGAGGCGAGTCAGTAAGGATGTGGCTAGTAGAGTTGATAGGCTACATACATGCCGCGGATCGGGAAGACCGAATACAGAGAGAGCATTGAGTAGGGCAACGTCCGTCGCGTGTCCAACATATTCGCCATTCTCGTTACGGGAGATACTAGCATCGTTGCACAAAGCGCCAACTTCGAGGGCTTTGCGTAGCGCAGGCGAGACATGGGCCGGAGGAGCGGGTGCCGAAGGGTCAAGACATACGAGCTCGTCGACCGTATAAAGCTCGGTGACGGTTTGTTCATTTCGTGTGAGCGTACCTGAATCAATCACCTCAGCCTGTTGACAGAAGAATGGGAGTAGGAAGAGCGGACCTGTTTTGTCGGAGCAGATCACAGACACGGAACCCAGAGCTTCGACCGAATGAAGTTTCTTGACGATCGCCTTGCGCTTTGCCATGCGCAGCACGCCAAGTGCTAGGGTTACCGTGGTCACGATCGGCAGCCCTTCGGGGATGGCCGCCACAGCCAATGACACTAACCACCGGGCATACGTTATAGATTTTTATCGTCCGAGATCACAGTTATAACGCGCACCTCCGATAGTGAACATTTCGAGCCACGACCGGTGTTGGAAGACACCAATAAGGCATATAACGCCGATGATTCCAAAGGAAAGGATGGAGAGCTTTTTCGCCAGCTCGTCCATGTTATTTTGGAGCGGGGTCCTCCGCTCCTCGACATCCTGCATCATACTAAAGATGACACCAAACTCGGTCTGGGATCCGGTGGCGATGGCGACACCCGAGCCACGACCTGCACATAGTTTATCACCGATAAGTTGCCAACAGAAGCGTGGTAGTACTCACCATTCCGAACCAGTGTACCCATATATGCGATGCACGCTCTCTCGGCCATCTCAGTTCCCTCAGCACATAGTGCTACATCCTTCCTCCGTGCCGTGGTTTCACCCGTCAGGCTACTCTCGTCAATTTCTAGGTCGGCAGCGGTGAGGATCCGCAGGTCAGCCGGGATGCGATCGCCCGTGGTGAAAGTGACAAGGTCACCCGGGACAACTTCATTCGCAAGGAGGTGTATTTGTTTGCCGTCGCGGATGATGTGACAGTGGTGGGGAACGAGCTTGTTGAGTGCCTCAAGTGATTGTTCTGAGCGTCGTTCCTGTACAAAGCCGACTATGGTGGGACAAGTTCTCATTTAAGGTGCTCATAAGGGGGGTCAGACCACGCACCTGTTAGGACAATGACGATGGCAATACTGATGCTGACGGCATCGTCGACATTACCCATGATGGCGCTGACGACGGCACTTCCGCACAAAAGGAGGATAAGCGGACTCTCATAAAATGATTTGGCGAATTTGAGGAGGGCAGGTTCTGGGGCTGACACTGAGAATTCATTGTAGCCATAACTTTCGCGAAGGGACGGGATGATAGACGCGGTCAAGCCATGGGTAGAGGAGGTCCCGAATTTGGCGACGACGTCCTACCATGTACTCTTCGTTCAGGAAAGAACTGAGGTGACGGAACGGGAAAGGAGCGCACCTCTGCATCATAGCTCGAGTACTTGGCCGACGGCGTCTGATCCACCTTGGGAGCTAGTTCGTAGCCATTTTCTTCTGGGGTGCTCCCATGTTGTACACCTTTGGCGAAACCGACTAACCTGTCCCAGACACCGGATGGGCCTTCTTCTGCCACAGCGGAACGAATGCTCTCAAAGGCGGGGAAGCCGGCGCTATGCGAGTTCACGGCACCGCCGCCGTGTCGCCGAAAAGAGGTGCTGGACCCAAAGTGCCGCTGGGCATCGGCAGTAGGTTGTATGTCGTGTTCATCGTCGGGACGCGAAGAGAAAAACGCGGATGATGGCGGAGAGTCCGCGCGTGGTGGGTACTGAGGCGGGGGCGGGCGGCGAGTGTAAGATGTGGCTGACGTGGGGCTGTAAGGAGAAGCGGTTGAGAAGGATCCATTTTGGTTGTTACTTGGCATCGAGGATTTCGTCGCGCTACGAAGGTGCTAGGAGGGTGGCCCGGGATGAGGACAACAGATGGTGAATTCAAGGGTTGGAAAACGTACTATTACGGCACAGAGGTGGGCGGAGTGTCGACTACGGGCAAAGGGAGAATATAAGACTTGCGTCGCTCACTAGGATAGCAAATGGAGGGGGGAGGGGATTGATCACTGACACCCGTTAGTTGTGTCGTGTCAATTAAGCAAAAGCGGACCGCGGGCGCGGAGCACAGCCTTGTTGCAACCATCATCACCATCATTCATTTCAGAGGTCGTCGAGTCGCGAACTCGGTTGAGTCTCTCAATCTTTCAAGACGACTACTCTGTCTGGCCCCGCCTTCTTTAAGTACTGTTATTCAGCTGAGTTTAATGAGCTGATCGCCTTAAATCAACCGTACTGGGGTGGGGCCAATTTTATCCGCAGCCATGGATGTCACGTGAATGGCCCCACGTGATGTGCACTGACTTCAGCCAAGGACCGCCAAGCCAAGAACCCTAAGTTCTATATGTTTTCCTATCTGTGACCGTTCTGTTACTCACCCTAATCCGAGTCATGTTGGACTCGATCTCTAAGTCCTCATTCCATTCGAACGATCTTATGGTCGGCACCCTGTAGATGCCCGTCGCACCACTGAGGGTCTGGGCGCAGTTGGCTTCAGCACTTCCGGGCCCGTCGATGGTAAATCCCCCCTGGCAACAATCAGTGGCAAAGCATCCAACCTCTTGGAAGTGGAAGTCTCGATTGTTGCCGGATGTCTTAGCACAACGACCCAGAGCATGATGGGTAGAGCAGCTTCCGTTGTTGCCACACCCGCCGCTGCAGGTATCACAGGAGTGGGGGATGCCGCAGCAACCAGCTTTAGCTCCAAACTTCGTTCTATGGGTGCTCTTGCTTCTTCTTCTGCCGTTGGTACCGGTTTGCCAACCTTACTCGCTCAAATGTGTAGCATCGCCACTTCAGCTAACTTTTCATTGTAAACCCCGCCTTGCGCGTGATGCCCTCTCCTCACTACCAGACTCCTGTTGAATCTCGCAGTCGGATCATGATTAGCGGACATTTCCTCCTGTTTAGATAGTTCTATCGCCTTGACAAATCCAAGACCCCTTCCGTGTGGCGTCGTTGTTGGGCCATTTTGGTAATTCCTTGGTGCGGTGCAAGCCGTGAATTGAGTGTTCGAAACCTTTTATAAGGTCCAGATCACTTTCCTGTGCTTGTAGGACTTCCGAGTCTTGGGAAATGTCGTCTGGAAGGGGTATAAAAGCGAGCTTCTGACCTGGCTCTTTCTTGACCTCAAGGCCTCAAAGGTCTTAAAGTTTGACCCCTCCCCGCTGACCAGCGGGGCACCGTCGCTGTATGTCCTCCATTTCCTTTCTTTTTTCAATCACCGTGCCCCTGAATTCTTTACGAGTACGAGTTACTGAGTTGGATACAATACAGTATGCACAACGTTCCTTGTTGGCAGTTGACTCCTTGTGAAACAGTTCTGTCCGAGTCTATCTTCACCTTTGGCTTTCCCCACCTTCCCAACTCCTTACCACGCGGGGTATACTTTCAGTCGGGTGAACGCGGAGCAAGGGCCGTCTCCGGGGTCAAGGACACACAATCGAAGACAGATTACAAGTTCGGACAAACGACGCACTACCATACAAATTGAGGCGCAGCTCAGTTCACCGTCCCTTCACAGCTCCTTTTGGTTTGACCTCACGTCGTCTGTCTTGTTTAAGTCGTTGGTTGCCAGTGGGACACCCCAACGGCTATGGGGCCTGGAGACTGGAGAATCACGATCAATGAGACTACCAGGGACGGTGGGCTGGCAGGTATGCTACGAAAAATCTGTGGTCACGGTCACAAGCAATGGGGTCCCACCGCTGGGTAGCGGCGAGGCTTGCTCCAGGGGGGTAAAGACAGCTTCTTTCCTCGTTTATTGGCCACTACTCAGAGTATAATCTCACGTTGTAACCTACATCATAGTCCTCCTAAATCCTACTTCTTCGCACTCCCCCACCTCCGCCCTCTCCCCTAGCTTAGTCACAACAGCCAGCTCCCAATCTTAACGTACCTGTGCGATCTTCACATCTTATGGCGAAGCACAACGATGCGTGCGCCCCTTGCTTCGTCAGCTGCCCAGGTTTGCGGTGGCGTTGGGGTGTCTCATCCAATGACTTTGGTCAAGACTGGAGAAAAGAAAGGACAGTGATGAGCGATGAGCCAAGTGACGGTGATCTTAATGGGCATGCAGATGGCTGCGAGGCAAGGTCAAAGGGAATTCATTCTGAGTTCATATTCCATTATAGGGAAGCTTAGGAGAGTTGGATGCAGCGAATATGTGTTAGCCCGAAATAGAAGGAAAATGCAAGAATCTGAGGAACTGTGGGTGTCGAGTAATATAATGAGAAATTCCGAGAACGAAAGGAAAGGAACAGCAATAAAGATGTTCGGGATAAGATAACGGGCGATCCGATGCGTCTCGTTCCACACCACCCCCAATGTAACGTAGACGGGTAGTCCATGTGTGAGTTCGATGAAGGAAGGATAAAAGTAAAATAAAACCCAGACCACATTCCCGAAGAACTCGAGAACCCGCGATGAAGTAAGATTGAGGCAGCAGGGACGCAAATGCAAAGGGGGGGAAAGATTGGTCTAGGATTGCCTTCCTGGCCGAGGCCAGGCAAGAGGGATTAAATACATGTATGCTATGCGCGAGGCGAGTAGAGAGAGAGAAAGAAAAGGTGAGAGCTCGAGGGGAACCAAGAACAAGGAAGAGGTGACAGTGAGCGGCGACGTTTGATAGTAAAGGCTAAGTTATAATAGGAAAGCTGCAGAATGGAGAGCAGATCTAGAACCAAAAGGGAAACAGTGTTTGATTACAGATGCTCGATTCCGAGACCACAGCGCGCACCATCCTTACACCAACGCTCATCTGACACAAACGATACGAGCAGCATCACCTACCCTGAACCTACACTTGCGGAACAGACTGAACCCTTTCCCAACGGCCTACTAGTAGCAAGAGTGGACGTGGCATCAGCCACGACAACTTCCAAAGCGCTCATATCTACACCTGCCGTGATTGCATCTTTACGAGCTACTGCTGCCGCCGCTTCGGCACGGGCCACAGCTACAGCTGCACGGGCACGAGCCGCAGTCACAGGTACATCGGCGCGAGGCACCTCTGCAGCTGCAGCGGCACGAGTTGCAGCGACAACAGCATATGCACGAACCAGAGCCTCAGCTGCCTCAGCACGAGCTGTAGCGGCGGCGGCGGCGGCATCTGCATCATCCGCAGCCGCACTGGTTGTTATACGTGCACGAGCCACAGCTCCAACAGCGACTCCTGCGCCAAATGCCTTGGCAGCGGCGCTCATCGCTATAGCCTTGGTCACCGCGAGCACAGCTGTTACCAAGGATTAAGGCAGAGGGGAATTAGGTGCTACATCACTAGTGCATCCGCGGACGAGAACCTACCAGTTACATACCCGCCAGCACCGAGGCCAACCACTGGCAAGCCCAGTAAAAGAGGTACCGGCATGATTTTAAGTGTTGTGCAAATGGAATTAGATTATGCTAGCTGCAAGAAAGCTTTGAACATGGACTTGAACTACAAATAGTGAGCACCAACGTGGCACCATTCAATCACTCACAGTTTATTGGGATCCACAAGAGATATGACCGGTGGAGGGGATGTAGAGCACTGGAGGACTGCGAGAAGGTGTTCAAGTAAAAGGGACCAAAGACGTGAGGAATGCCTCGTGTTTCACACCTGGTCAAGGGCAAGTTCAAATGTCGTTCTCACGAGGAGCCATCTTCTAGCGTGGCATGATTTGATGGCCTGTTGGTCTATTGGAAGAATATTACAATAAAAAGGAAGCCCATCACAGATCAAGAGAACGGCTACAAGGACACGTTAACAAGGCCTTACCTTGATGGGCAATGAGGGTTACAAAAGACGACACAGTACGAATCAAGGCATTCTACAAGTGGCGAGAACAGGTAGGGCGCAAAACGATGCGACGGATAGGTTGGGATTTGCTCATCGCGGTGAAGCAATGCTTATGGCGACATCAGGAAAACCCTGTGTTTACGTTTTTGTACTTTTCATGCTTTTTCGTGCTTTTTTTTGCTGAAAAGGGTAGATAATCAGAAAGTCTTTTCTGCTCGGAAAAAGGTTATCCTTCCTATTTTTCTTTGCTTTTTGATACCTTTTGGATACTTTTCTTTTTGAAATTGTATCCAACTTTTCGTGTGCGAACCAACTATTTTTGGAAGGGCAAGCCGTTGAGTTTGAATTCGTTTTCTCATCCGCCGTCACACCAATTGAGTTGTCCTGATCTCTCATGGGCCACCACCTGGTGGCCTTCTTCAAGAGCTTTCGTCAATACTTCAAAAGGTAAAATACGGCCATTGAGCACCGTACTTAGGCCACCCTACAGGTGTGAGATATCACTCACGTGGTACTTTACGTGAAGAGCCTGAGTGTGCCCTCATGTAGCCTCGAGGCCTGCTCTCCTTTCAACCGACAACTTCAGGTCATCCCGTTCCAATTCCCCATATTTTACCACTCCCCAAGCCCTTGGCATTGACCCCGTCCGTAACTAGTGTTATATTTTCCAATCATGCTGGACTCAGGATGTGAGCTACCATGTCCAATCGACGTTCAAAATTTGTTGTGCTAAAGAACTTGTGGCACTCCCTTAGATATGCTCCCTCTCGCCGTCGGAGTCGGCGCCGCGGCTGTTGGCGCTGTCTTGACACTTATCCTTGCCCCAGCAGGCCTGAGCATGCTTGGCTTTAGCGCTGCAGGTACCGTCGCCGGTAAGTCAATACCAAGTCACTCGTCGACCCTCCAGACACGTAAAACCCGAAACCTTCTCAGCGAACTGACCAGAGCACTCTATCAGGAAGCACGGCAGCTGGAATACAAGCTGGAATCGGGAATGTCGTCGCTGGGAGCTTGTTCGCAACGGCCCAGAGCATTGCCGCAGGTGGAGCGGTTCCCGTCGCTGTCACAGTCGCCGGCGCGGGTGTCACGGGCGTAACGGCAGCGGCTGCGGTCGGCTTTGGACCCAGCATTCTTTCCGTGGGTACAACCGCTGCCTCTGCCCTGGGTGCTGGTGTAGGTGTCGTTGCGAACATGACCCGCAAGGAGGGGTATTAGTAGGTGCCACTACTGCAACAAGAGTCTAAAATCTGTCCTTCATTCGATGTTTTGATGTGTCCCCGCTGTCTAACTCCTTGTAGAACAATGGCATTCAAGTCACGGGTAATTCGTAGACGCGTGTGTCAGGTCATGTAGCATTGCCGCCTTTAATCCGTGAGTGTTCTCAAACTGATTCAAGTCACGACGGAAGTGTAGCCACAATATTATTAATTTGATTCACGCATCTGAAAGCATGTGAACGGATGGTTGGAAGGTGGCGAGGCCAATATCAATATATGGCGCTAGGCATGTGTGTGCTTCTCGTGAGCACAGCGCTTGAGATTTAAGTACCCTTGACCACATGCTGCGCCCACGAGGCACTCCTCTTTCCCGCCACCGTCAACCAAGCTCTCCTCAAATATTTGGTCTCATCCACTTTAACATTCTCCTCGCCATTCTCCTCCCCCTCTACTTCTGCCCTACTTGTAATCCGACTTATCCCTCTGGTCCTTCCTAATGAATGGTGAGTAATCAAACGGTGCCACATTGGCGCTCGCCTACTCTTGGGCCGTTTGAGGCTCAATCCTTTCTTCTGCTTAGGGCAACGTGCTGCTATCGGCGCTGGTGCAATCGTCGGCGTCCTCGCCACACCCGTCGTACTTACTGTTGGTCTGGGCTTTCTTGGATTCACCGCCGGAGGGGTCGCAGCCGGTAAGTTCCCTTCCTCGACCCACTAGTGATACAGCATCCAATCTCTCGCAATTTTAAGGCTCGATAGCAGCCGGAATCCAGGCTGGCATCGGCAGCGTCGTAGCCGGAAGCCCCTTCGCAATTGCCCAGAGCATCGCCATGGGTGGGGCAGTCCCCGCCGTTTACACTGCAATCGGCGGAGGAATCGGCGCCGTAGCTGCTGCGATTGGTGTGGGTACAGGCGCAGATGATGAAGATGGGGCGGCGGGTACAGATGATGCCGATCTAGTTGCGGTTTGGGCTCATGCGGAGGTACTTGCAGCTGCAGCTCTGATAGAAGCCGCAGCTGCAGCTCAGGAGGGAGCCCAACCGTGAGAGCACAGGAGTAGCCGATGCTGCAGGCGGCGTTAACATCAGGGCCATCGTTGCAGCACTTGTACGAACCCCGGTCTCTCAATTTGATTCGCAGAGAGACTGCCCCCTGCGATCGTCGTATTAGGATCGAGATTACCCGACTTGTACTAACGCCTGTTCATCATCTTCTTTCTTGCCCTGCCTTGCTTTCTTCTTTGTACCAGATCCCAATGGGAAAATCGCATTCAAATAGTCCACAACCCTCGGACGTAAGCCCTTGGTGTGACAGGAAGAGGTCTCATACCGTACAACAAGGAATACGGGTATCCCTAGGCTCGCCATGAATCTGATGGGAGCAGGGCGATATGTCACGGTCTCGTCGGAGTCGTGTTGAGTCGTCGCGGTCCGGAAGTAGTCCGGATCGCAAAGCCGTTGAGTTCGAATTCTTTTTCTCATCCGCTGCCAGTGTGAGTCTCCAACTCAGTTGAGCTTCTTCGATCTTTCTTGGGTCACTGGACCCTTCCGCGACCATCTGAACCATCCGAGAGATGAAAATGATGGCCATTCACCATTGTGCCCAAATCGCCTCACAGAGATGTGCTCACGTGATATTACGTGATTAATAGTCCCTGCGATTGACTAACAACCCCTCAAGCTCGTCTTGCTCTCATTTCCATCTCTTATCTCTCTCTTATCACCCTACATCGACCCATCTGTGACCCGTCTTTCAGTCTCCAGTCATGCTAGACTCACTTCCAGAATGTGAGTTGCCCTGTCCAATCAGCTCTCAAAATGTGGGTTTTGCTAAAGGCTTTGCACACTTAGATACGTGCCCTCTGGTCGTGGGCATTGGCGCTGCAACTGTCACTGTCATCTTGACACCTATCATTGCCCCCGCAGTCCTGAGCCTGCTTGGATTTGGTGCCGTAGGTCCTGTCGCCGGTAAGTCAAGTCCAAAGTGTCCACTCTTCGACCCCACCAGTTGTGTAGAAACCGAACTTTTCCGCATAAACTGACTGGAACACTCTATCAGGGACTGCAGCAGCCGGAATACAAGCCGGGATCGGGAACGTCGCAGCTGGGAGCTTGTTCGCCACGGCCCAAAGCATTTCCATGGGTGGGGCGGCTCTCCCCGTTTTCACAGTCATTAGTGCGGGCGTCACGGGCCTAACAGCTGCAGCTGTGGTCACGATTGGCCTTAGACCCTGCATTCGTTCCATGTATACAGCTGCTGCCTCTGCCATAGGTGCGGGCATAGGTGCCGTTGTAAACATGATGGCGGCAGCCGCGGGCAAGTTCGGACCCATCATTGTTTCCTTTGCCGAAGATGCTGCCTCTACCATAGGCAGGGGTATAGATGCCGTTGCAAACATGGCGGGAGAAGCCGCGGCCGAGTATGGCCCCAGCGTTCTTTCCAAGGGCGAAGCTGCTGCATCCGCCATGGGTGAGGGTATAGGTGTCCTCGCAAACAAGACGGCAGAAGCCGCGGCCGAGTATGGCCCCGGTGTTCTTTCCAAGGGCGAAGTTGCTGCATCCGTCGTGGGTGAGGGTATAGGTGTCCTCGCAAACAAGACCGCAGCAGCAGCGGAAGACCTTAAACCTAGCATCATTTCCATAAGCAATGCTACTGCTTCTGCTATTGGTGCGGGTATAGGTGCCATTGCCAGTATGACCCGCAAGGATTCGTAGACGGCACTACGGTAGTAAAGGGTCGAAACTCTGTCTCTTTTCGTATATCCGACGTTTTCTCGCTGTTTAATAACCCTGTAGAAACAACACCAATCAAATTGCTGTAAATTCATAATGTGGACTTGGATGTGTTTGTCTGAACATTTAACATCAACATTGCTACCGTCAAACTGAGAATTCTGCCTCAAGTTGCGGAGGAAGCACCAAAATCTTTCATAAGACTCAAGTCACAGAATTCGACTATGAAACCAGAACGCTGTCTCATTTGTCAGAAAAGATAATTAGTGAGGGAGCTCTGGTCTCCCCGCCAGAGCATGCCGTCAGTTTGGAAGAAACATCGAAAGGAGGGTGAATGCAAGGGTTGGATCGATGCGGCCCGGCCCGGACGGCCCACGATCGTTGGGTGTCTTCAATTGAGTCACGGTACCGCGTCAACAATTGAACCCAGTTTGCACTTTGCACCTTACAAGGCACTGCTCTTTCCCACCACCGTCAACCAAGCTCTCCTCAAATATTTGGTCTCACTCACTTTGCCATTCTCCTCGCCATTCTCCTCGCCCTCTACCTCTTCCCGACTTGCAATCCAACTTATCCCTCTGGTGCTTTCTCATGGGTTGTGTGTACTGTGAGTAATTAAACGGACCACATTGGCGTTTGCCCACTCTCGGGCCATTTAAGGGAGTTCGAACTCAATGCTCTTTTGCACTTAGGGAAACGTGCTGCCATCATCGGCGCTGGTGCAACTGCCGGTGTTGTCGCCACACCCTTCGTACTCACTGCTGGTCTGAGCGCGCTTGGATTCGGCGCTGGAGGGGTAGCAGCTGGTAGGTTCCCCTCCTTCGACCAACTAGTGATACAGCATCCAATCTCTTGCTATTTTAAGGCTCGATAGCAGCTGGAATCCAGGCTGGCATCGGCAACGTCGCAGCTGGAAGCGCCTTCGCCATTGCCCAGAGTATTGGCGCGGGTGGAGCAGTCCCCGTTGGTTGCACTGCTATCAGCGGAGGAATTGGTGCTGTAGGTGCTGCGATTGGTATGGGTAGATGTGCAGGTAATGAAGATGCGGATCAAGTTGCGAGTTGGGCTCGTGCGGAGGTACTTGCAGCTGCAGCTCGGATGGAATCTGCAACTTATGCAGGCCTCATTGCGGCTTGGGCCTGTGCGGAGGTACTTGCAGCTGCAGCTCGGATGGAATCCGCAGCTTATGCAGACCTCGTTGCGGCTTGGGCTCGTGCGGTACTTGCGGCTGCAGCTGTAAGAAGGTTGAAAGCTAAGATGTGAGTTCTGGGCACGCATCGGGCCTCAGAACGCGCATGCGCGGTAGGACACGGGAACTATTGGTATATCGAAAGTACTGCTACTCACCTCAGAACGCGTGCGGGTCAGACACGGGAACTGAGGGCACAGGAACCACGTCAGCTGCTGCTTAGGAGGGAGTCCGACTGTATGTGTGAGCGCGGGGGAGGCCGATGCTGCCGGCGGCGTTAACATCAGCCATCGTTGTAGCACTTGTCCGAACCCCGGCTTCTAAATTTGATTCACAGACCACCTCCTGCGATCGTCGTATGAAGACCGAGACTACCCGGAGTTGTACTAATGCCTGTTCATCTTCTTCGTTTCAGATCCAATTGGGAAAATCGCATTCGAATCGTCCACAACCCTCGGACGTATCGGTTCCTTTTGTGTTTCTTCTCCCCTCTTCCTCTTATACAGCCTTGAATGAGAGCTGCAGTCTGCAGAAGGAAGTGAACCTGGTGTTGGTGGAAAGTGCGAGTAGTATTGATTGAAGCCACCGAATACCGTACAACGAGGAATACTCGCCGTGAATTTTTGATCGTCGGAGTCGCGTTGAGTAGTCGCGGTCCGGAAGTGGTCCGGATCGCGAATCCGTTGAGTTGGTTGAGTTCGAATTCTTCTCATCCGCTGCCAGTGTGAGTTGCCAACTCAGTTGAACCTCTTCGATCTCTCGTGGTCACTGGTTGGCTCTGGACCCTTTCAGTGTTTCCCCGACTATCTTGAGAGATGAAATGATAGCCATTCACTACTGTACATGTGCCCAAGTCGCCTCACAAAACCGCGCTCACGTGATGTTACTTGAATAATGTACCTGATACAACCAGGCACGTTATCCTCCTCCCCGCGATCGTGCTAACAACCGCTCAAGTTCGTCTTGCTCTCATTTCCTATCTCTAATCACTCTCTTATCACTCTACATCGATCCATCTGTCACCCGTCTTTCAAATTTCAGTCATGCTGGACTCACTGCCAGAATGTGAGCTGCCCTGTCGAATCAACGCTCAAAATGTGGGTTTTGCTGAAGGCCCTTGCGCACTTAGATACGCTCCCTCTGGTCGTGGGCGTTGGCGCTGCAGCTGTCACTATCATCTTGACACCTGTCATTGCCCCCGCAGTCCTGAGCACGCTGGGCTTTGGTACTATAGGTCCTGTCGCTGGTAAGTCAAGTCCAATGTACCCACTCTTCGACCCCGGTTACATAAAAATCGTCCTTTTCCGCATAAACTAACTGGAACAATCTATCAGGGACTGCTGCAGCTGCAATGCAAGCTGGGATTGGGAACGTCGTAGCTGGGAGCGTGTTCGCCACAGCCCAAAGCATTGCCATGGGTGGGGCGGTTCCCGCCGTTATCACAGCCATCAGCGCGAGCATAACAGGCATAACAGCAGCAGCCGCAGTCACGGTCGGCCTCGGATTCGACATTCATTCCATGTCTACAGCTGCTGCCTCTGCCATAGGTGCGGGCATAGATGCCGTTGTAAACATGACGGCGGTAGCTGTGGGCGAGTATGGCCCCAGCGTTGTTTCCTTTGGCGAAGATGCTGCCTCTGCCATAGGCACGGGTGTAGATGCCATTAAAAACATGACAGCAGAAGCCGCGGCCGAGTTTGGACCCGGCGTCCTTTCCAAAGGCGAAGCTGCTGCATCCGCCATGGGTGAGGGTATAGGTGTCCTCGCAAACAAGACTGCAGCAGCAGCGGAAGACCTTAAACCTAGCATTATTTCCATAGGCAAAGCTGCTGCGTCCGCCATCGGTGCGGGTATAGGTGCGATTGCCAATATGACCCACAAGGATTCGTAGATGGCACTACGGTAGTAAAGGGTCTGAACCCCGTCTCTTTTTTGTGTATCAATGTTTTCTCGCTTTTTAATACCCCGTAGAAACAATGCCAATCAAATTGCGGTGAATTCGTAATGTGGATGTGTTCGTCTGAACGTTTAACGTTAACATTAACATTGCTGCCGGCAAACTGAGAGAATTCTCAGTTTGCTTCAAGTCGCGGAGGAAGCACCAAAATCTTCATACGATTCAAGTCACGGAACTCGACTATGAAACCAGAACGCAGTCTCATTTGGCGGAAAAGAGAATTAGTGGGGAGCGCGGGAGTATGCCGTCAGTTTGAAAGAAACATCAAGGGCCCAAAGACAGGGTGAATGTGAGGGTTGGATCGGCGCGGCACGGATGACCCACAATTGGCAATCGCTGGGTCCCTCCAACCAGAGTCACCACCACACGGAGTCGTCAGCTCAGCTCAGTCGTCTCGCTCCATCTCTCATGGGCCACTGCCTGGCTCCAATCTTCCTCAAATGCTTGCGTTAACATCTTGAGAAATGAAATAATGGTCCTTCACTGCTATATTCAAACTTCCTCAGCCAACCGAGTCGCAAGATACTTGCTCGCGTGGTGTTACTAATATATGGAAAGCGTGCCTCAAAACCAACCTCAACCTCAAGGCACCCAAGCACATTCCTCTCTCTTACCACCATAAACCAAGGTCCCGCAAACACCAATCCCTTCAACCTGAATATCTTCCTTCCCATCCTACGTCGTTCTTCCCCTTGACATCTCACCTATCTCGCTCACCAAACCAAAATGGACCCGTTCTGTGAGTAATGGTGCCACATTGGCGCCCACCTACTACCAGCCTATCCAATGATTGTCTCAACACTTTTCTCGCATTCAGTCATGAATTTCGTGGCTGTGGCAGCTAGTGCAGCCGTCGGCACGGTCGTATCACCCATGTTGGCCACTGCCGGTCTGGGCGCGGTCGCTGGTAGGTCCCTCTATCAAGTCACCAGTGACGCGATGCGACATATAATTCCTCGGAACAATTAGGCATGGGCGGAACAATGGCCGGTGCTATGGGGACTGCTGCGTCGACTGTCGGCGGGGCTGTAAGTATGGCTGCAGCCGCTGCTGCTGCTGCCGCCTTCGGCTTCATGTGACAGGGGCTACACTGCAGATGGTCTTGTGTGTCCAAGTTATCTCAGAGAGGGACCGTCTCGTGTGATGGTCATTAGTGAGTCAGCGTGATGGAGGTTACTCGATTTGTCCTTTCCTGCCTTTCCTTTACATTTTTCCGCTCTCTTTGTACCAGACCAGCGGTGGCTCTGACCCATGTTGTAACTCTTACCTCTACTCCCTCTACCACCTGAGTACGGCCTTTCTTCCGTGATATATATATAATCTAGTGATTACGTCTGCTTTACTGGTCGGAAAGACGGATGCAAACAAAAAGGAGCACGATAAGGTGAACGACTTGGACACGGTTGACCGTGGAACCATGTGGTGGTGATCCTTCCTTGAGAACACCGCAGTATCGCCTCACTTCTCTGTCTATATTGCATCTCAGATCCTTTGTCTGGCTATCAACGCCATCAAAGATTCGCCACTTAGCTTCGGAGAAATCATCCCAACAGTTATCTGAAGTTAGGTCACTTATGAATACGATGCATAGGGTAAACTTCTGCGATTGCCACTGAGAAAAAACAAACTTGAGTACCACATGAACTCCAAAAGACTGATAAACCTGCAGCGATGCCGTGTGAGAAGAAGAAAATGCCTTGAACACGGCGCTTGCCGGTGAGCTTGCGTTTTGCGACATGTGGATCCCACTGCGTTAACTGACGAATCCTGCAAAACAATTCCGATTCCTGCCAGTGCTCACCCCGAACTAAGCTACCAAGTCTTTGGTCTCATTCACCCAAAAAACCTCCTTTACCATCCTCCGAGTGCCTAGCCTCCCTTTATCATCTTGCTTGTGCTTGTGCCTTCAAATGATTTGTAAGTAAGCTATATGGTGCCACATTGGCGCCGGCCTCCCTGTGATTCCATTGTACCTCCGGCCATTGACGCCCCTGCCAGCACCCCAGAGAGGTGTCAGATACTCACCCATGTGGTGCCATATAAAAGGTGCACCTTGCTGCAACCTCGAGGTGTTACTTTACTCTCCCCTCAACCACCAACTCCAGGTTACCCTCCCACCCATTCTCCATACCTCACCCCTCTTGAAACACTCTACCTTGATCGTACAGTATACAGTATACATCATTACCGTTTTTTGCGACCATCGTCACCAGCCGAACAACGGGGATTCACTGCTTCTCACCGAGCGCTCTCATCACTGCGGCGATACAATCGTGCTTTACTATATTCACAGTGGGATCCGCACTTACACACCGATATAAAGCTCAATGCAGGGCTCTAGGTTCTTGTACTGGTTCAACTCCCAGGTTCTAAACACTCCCAGAGATTTACACCACAAAAATGGGTAGTAAGTTGTTCTATCCTGCGCGTCATACACGGTTGAACCTCACTCAACTTCTAACCCTGTTACGGGCTCTGCATCGGATGCTCACAGACATCACACAGACTCAGCCTCTCGCATGGTAAGCGCAATGGTGGGCGCGATTGTAGCGCCTATGTTGGCGCCAGCCCTTCTTGCCATTGTGGGCTTTGGGTCAGCAGGGCCCATCGCAGGTAAATCCACTTTGATATGTGTTTCACGGAGTGTTGAATCGTGATATCTGTCTCGTTCCCCCCACAAGGGAGCATTGCCACAGGAATCCAGTCGATGATTGGGGATGTCGCGACGGGAAGCATTTTCGCAGCAGCCCAGAGCGTTGCGATGGGGGGAGCCACCCCGCCGGCGATCGCCGCCGCTGGTGCTGCCATTGGCGCTGCTGTGCCACCCCCATCCTCCAAGAAAAAGTGAACGATGACTTTGTTTGTCTAGTTACTCTTCCTGTCACCGCGTCGCTGTTGTGTTATAGCTAGTATGTGTTGCATGGGCACTAGTACTAGGACTGGAACGACAAAGCGAGCCATTCACAGGTAAAGAAAGACTGGGACGGGGGACGAAAGGTTTTTGTGTTTGGTGATGTTATCTTCTTGATTGCGCCAGAGTTTTGGGCCTTGGGCCGTGAGAGGAGGATCCGCTATGAGCCTTTTCCGAAAACGGGAAAACGCGGCATCACCACTAAGACTGTACTTGTGTGACTTGTGAGCTGGATCGACAATCCCCGTACTCACTGCTGGTAAGGTCCCCTCCTTTGACCCACTAGTGACACACCATCCAATCCCTGGCGATTTTACGGCTCGATAGCAGTCAAAATCCAGGCTGGCATCGGAACGTCATAGCCGGAACCTCTTCGCAACTGCCCAGAGCGTTGCCATCGACGGAGGAATCAGCGCTTTCGCTACTGGGGTTGGTGTGGGTACAGGTGCAGGTAATGATGATGCGGCGGCAGCTACATCTTGCGGCTTGGGCTCGTGCAGAAGTACTTGCAGCTGCAGCTCAGATGGAATCCGCAGTTGATGCGGGGGCTGGAACCACGTGAACTGCTGTTTAGGAGGGACTCCGAGGGAGCCCAACTATGTGAGAGCGCAGGGGTCCTGCGATCACTGTATTAGGATCGAGACTACCCCAATGCATGTTCATCCTTTTCTGACTTGCTATGTCTCGCTTTCTTCTCCATATCAGATCCAATTGGAAAAATCACGAAATGTCTCGTCGGAGTCGCGTTGAGTCGTCGCGGTCCGGAAGTGGTCCGGCCCGGGATAGCAAAGCCGTTGAGTTCGAATTCTTTTTCTCGTCCGCCGCCAGTGTGAGTCGCCGACTCAGTTGAGTTTCCTCGATCTCTCATGGGTCACTGCCTGCTCTGGGTACTTTCAGTGTTCCGCAACCATCTCGAGAGATGACATGATGGCCATTCACTACTGTGCCCAAGTCGCCTGACAGAAAAGCACTCACATGATGTTGCTTGAATAATGTACCTGATACAACCGGGCACATTGCCCTTCCCCTCCGCGATTGACTCACAACCCCTCAACCTCGTCTTGCTCTCATTTCCCATCTCCTAACACTCTAAATCGACCTATCTGTGACCATTCTTTTGATTTCCAGCCATGCTAGACCCACTGCCAGAATGTGAGCTGCCCTGTCCGATCAAGGCCCAAAATGTGGGTTGTGCTTAGGGCATTGCGCGCTTAGATATACTCCCTCTGGTCGTGGGCGTTGGCGCTGCAGCTGTCGCTATCGTCTTGACACCTATCACTGCCCCCGCAATCCTGAGCATGCTTGTATTTGGTGCTGTAGGTCCTATCGCGGGTATGTCAAGTCCAATGTACCCACTCTTCGACCCTACCGGTTATGTAAAAACCGACCTTTTCCACGTAAACTGACTGGAACACTCCATCAGGGACTGCAGCAGCCGGGATTGGGAACGTCGTGGCTGGGAGCGTGTTCGCCACGGCCCAAAGCATTGCCATGGGTGGGGCGGTCCCGGCCGTTATCACAGCCACCAGTGCGGGCGTAATAGGGATAACAGCAGCAGCCGCGGTCACGATCGGCCTTGAATTCGACATTCATCCCATGTTTACAGCTGCTGCCTCTGCCATAGGTGCGGGCATCGATGCCGTTGTAAACATGACGGCGGTAGCCGCAGCCGAGTTTGGACCCAGCGTCGTTTCCTTTGGCGAAGATGCTGCCTCTGCCATAGGTACGGGTATAGATGCTGTTAAAAACATGACAGCAGAAGCCGCGGCCGAGTTTGGACCCGGCGTCCTTTCCAAGGGCGAAGCTGCTGCATCTGCCATGGGTGAGGGTATAGGTGTCCTTGCAAACAAGACGGCAGCAGCAGCGGAAGACCTTAAACCTAGCATTATTTCCATAGGCAAAGCTGCTGCGTCCGCCATCGGTGCAGGTATAGGTGTCATTGCCAATATAACCCACAAGGATTCATAGACGGCACTACGGTCGTAAAGGGTCTAAACGCTTGTCTCTTTTTCATATGTCGATGTTTTCTCGCTTTTTAATACCCTGTAGAAACAATACCAATCAAATTCATGATGTGGATGTGTTTGTCTGAACATTCAACATTAACATTGTTGCCGTCCAACTGAGAGAATTCTCGGTTTTCTTCAAGTCGCAGAGGAAGTACCAAAATCTTTCATAAGATTCAAGTCACAGAATTCGATTATGAAACCAGAACGCTGTCTCATTTGGCGGAAAAGAGAATTAGTGGGGAGTTCTGGCCTCTCCGCCGGGGCATGCCGTCGGCCCAAAGCTAGGGTGAATGTAAGGGTTGGATCGACGCGGCCCGGATGGCCCACGATTGGCAATCGTTTGGTTTCCTTCACTGAGTCACGGTACAGTGCACACTGAGTCGTCAACTCAGCTCAGTCGTCTCCATCTCTCACAGGCCACTGCCTGGCTCCGACCTTCCTCCTTAACATCTTGAGAAATGAAATGATGGTCCTTCACCACTGTATTCGAGCTTCCTCAGCCAACCGAGTCGCAAGATACTTGCTCGCGTGGTGTTACTAATACATAGATGGCGTGCCTCAAAACCAACCTCAACCTCGAGGCACCCAAGCACATTCCTCTCTCTTACCATCATAAACCAAGGTCCCGCAAACACCAATCCCTTTAATCTGAATATCTTCCTTCCCATCCTACATCGTTCTTCCCTTTGGCATCTCACCTATCTCGCTCGCCAAACCAAAATGAACCCGTTCCGTGAGTGATGGTGCCACATTGGCGCCCACCCACTACCAGCCTATCCAATGATTGTCTCAATGTTTTTCTCGCATTCGGTCTTGAAAGTCGTGGCCGTGGCAGCTAGTACAACCGTCGGCGCGGTCGTGTCACCCATGTTGGTCACTGCTGGTCTGGGCGTGGTCGGCTTCGGCGCTGCCGGCCCTGTCGCTGGTAGGTTCCTCTATCAAGTCACCAGTGACACGATGCAACATATAACCTTTCCGAACAATTAGGCTCGATGGCATCTGGGGTGCAAGCTGGAATCGGCAACGTCGTCGCTGGCAGTTTGTTCGCAGGGGTCCAGAGTGTAGCCATGGGCGGAGCAATGGCCGGTACTGTGGCGACTGTTGCCTCGACTTTCGGCGGGGCTGTGGGTATAGCTGCAGCCGCCGGCGCTGCTGCCTTCGGCTTTATTTGAAAGGGCCTACCACTGCAGATGGCCTTGTGCGTCCAAAGTTATCTCAGAGAAGGACCGTCTCTTGTGATAGTCGTTAGTGGGTCAGCGTGATGAAGGTTACTCGAGTTATCCTTTCCTGCCCTTCCTTTACATTTTTCCGCTCTCTTTGTACCAGACCAGCGGTGGCTCTGTCCCATGTTGTAACTCTTACCTTTATTCCCTCTACCATTTGAGCGCGGCCTTTCTTCTGTGATGTATTTATAATCCAGTGATTACGTCTGCTTTACTTGGTTGGAAAGACGGATGTAAACAAAAGGAGCATGATAAGGTGAACGACTCGGACATCGGTGACTGTGGAACCACGTAGTGGTGATCCTTGAGAACACCACAGTACCGCCTCACTTTTCCCTTTGTCTGGCTATCAACGCCGTCAAAGATTCGCCACTAGCTTCGGAGAAATCATCCCAACAGTTATCTGAGGTCAGGTTACTTATGAATACGATGCACAGGGTAACCGGTAACCCTCTGCAATTGTCACTGAGATAAACAATAACTTAGAGTACCACATGAATTAAAAAAGACTGATGAACCTGCAGCGATGCGCGTTGAGATTGAACACGGCGCTTGCCGGGTGAGCTTGCCTTTGGCGACATGCGGATCCCACGAGGCAGTTCTCTGCACTTCTCTGTCCTGCCGACTCGGACCCTGAATCAAGTTCTCAAGTCTTTGGTCTCTCTCTCATTCGAATAACCTCCTCGCCATCTTCCAAGTGCTCTTCGCCCTTCCCACTGTCATCTCTCCTGTACTTCCAATGGTTTGTGAATAATTAGTTGGTGCCACACAGGTGCCGGTGAACGTGTGATCTATAATCTATTGCACCTAGGGCGACGTGTGGCTATCGGCGTCACTGCAGGCGTAGTCTTGACACCCTTCGTAGCACCTGCTGCACTGGGTGTAGTTGGCTTCAGCGCTGCCGGGCCTGTAGCTGGTATGTCCCCCCCACCACCGACCTACATATGATGCGGCATCCAAACGCTCGACCTTGTAGGCTCGATTGCAGCCGGGATACATCGATACAGGCTGGTATCGGTAACGTCGTGGCTGGAAGTGCGTTTGCAACGGCCCAGACCGTAGCCATGGGCGGTGCAATCCCCAACATCGTCACGGCGGCTGGCGCATGCATAGGAGCTGCAGCTGGAGCAGCTTGTCCGAGTCGAATGCGGATGGCCGCGGGGCAACAACGGTGGCAGGCCCGAGGTACGGGTTCTGCCGGCCAATGCGGGAATAGCAATAAGTAGTGCAGGTTCAGCTGCGCTTGACGCCTCTGGCTGGTACTGGAATTGTGAGGACCGGGCCCAAATGTTGCCGCGAGTGTAAGCACAAGAATAGACGAGGTTCCTGGAAGACAGAAGAGGAAGTTTTCGCTTTTCGTCCCATAGTGGTCCCTGTCCTCTTATCTAGCCTTAATTCGTGCTCGTCCTCCTTCAAATCACTCCGGTGTATCTTGCAAACTCACTCGCTCGTCTTCGTACTCTCCTCACTCCTTGAGTAAAAGCTACATGGAAGGTGCACCTTGATCCAACCTCGAGGCGTTACTCCCCCTTCAACCACCACCTCCAGGTGACTCTCGTCCTCATTCCCCATACCTCAACCCTCTTCAAGCACTTGATATTAAACCTATCTGTAACCTGTCTCTTACCTTCCAATTACGCTGCAGCGTCGGCGCCGCAATCGTTGGTGCCTTCTTGGCACCTATCATTGTGCCCGAGTTCCTGTGCTTGCTTGGCTTTGGCGTTCTGGGTCCCATCTCCGGTAATTCAACTCCAGGTCCCTACCCGTCGATCCACCCATTATATAAAAACCCAAGTTCTTCCCATGCACAAACCTGAACGCTCCACCAGGGTCCCTGGCAGCTGAAATACAAGTTACAATGGGGAATGTTGTGCCTGGGAGCTCGTTCGCAACAGCTCAAAGAAGTGCCACGGGTGGGGCGATTCCGATTGTTGTCATCGTCGCCTACGCAGTTATCATCGGCGTAATGGTGGCATCCGCGGTTGGCTTTGGACTCAAGACCTTTTCAATGGGCACAGCTGCTTTCTTTGCAATGAGCCCACCTATAGGTGCATGTGCAAACAAGACAGCATTTACCGCGGTCCCCTTTGGACCTAGCTGCTACATCTTCTATGGGTGTGGGTATAGGCTCCATTACCAACATGACCCGCAAGGATTGGTAGGCACCACTACGGTATAAAAGGTCTAAAACCTGTGTCGTTTTTCATATATTCATGTATTCTTGCCGTTTTCTTTCCATGTGGAACAATAGCAATCAAGTTGTGATAAAATTGTAACGGAGATGTAGTTGTCAGAGGATTTGGCATTGCTGAGAGAACCCTCAGTTTGATTCAAGCTATGGCAGAAGTACAGCACAAAGACCTTTCATACGTTTCAAGTTGTATTCCTATGCACACAGAATTCAGCTAGTAATCTAGAAACCAGAGCGCGTTCTCATGTGGCAGAAGGGTTCTGGCCTCTCTGCAACGCTCCTCCGCACTGTAAACTCTAAAGCTACTGAAATTCAGATGTTAAAATATCAATTTACTGAATTTCATATATTTTTTATCTGAAATATTTAGGCACTTTTCTCAGAAGAAAAGATACGGAAAAAAGATGATGAA
>Ga0307512_10001825_pt1 | contig 28699 bp, 28 predicted proteins | sample 14_EM_MG_FD_200267 | JGI IMG/M metagenome (GOLD analysis project Ga0307512, IMG submission 200267) | Populus trichocarpa ectomycorrhiza microbial communities from riparian zone in the Pacific Northwest, United States - 14_EM | ecosystem: Host-associated > Plants > Roots > Unclassified | place... | reverse complement strand
AACGTTCACATGCATAGGTGTTATGCACATCCTGGATATGTATGCATCTTGTATCATAATTCAAGTATCATTATCGCTGCTAGGAGACGACCCCTAACATCGTGTAAGTAAGGTAATTACAAATCCATTCGGTCGCTGATTCACATAACCAATGTATTGGGAGCCTTTATAGGCAAAAAAGATATCAACATGGTCACTGCCCCATTTTAAGAATGAGTGGCAACGGAGCATCAACGAATGTTGGTCATGTACATAAGGTAATTTCTAATCAATCTGGTTGCTGGTTCACATGAGCAAGGTATTAGCAGCCTGTTTAGGCAAAAAAGAAAGCCTCACGGTCGCTGCCTCATTCTGAGAATGAGCGTCAATGGAGTATCAACAATTCATGGTCATGTATGTAAGTTGATTATTGATCAATTTGGGCGCTGATTCACATCACCAATGTATTGCCTACCATTATAGGCAAAACAGAAAGCGACACGGTCATTACCCCATTCTGAAATGAACATCAACAGAGTGTCAACGATTGTTGGTCTTGTAAGTAAAGTAATTGGAATTTTCTTCGGTAGTTTTCTTGCATAAACAACGAACTCGCAGCCCTGAGAATGAAACAACAATGCGCCACGGTTACTGCCCCTTTCCGAATATCAGCATCAACGGACCGTCAACGATTTATGCTCTAAAATGGAAGGCAATTGAAAATTGCATTTGGTGGCAGTTATGCATAACCGAGGTATTGGCAGCCTTTGTTACCGAAACAAACCGCCCCAAAGTCACTACCCAATCCTGAAAGTCAACTTCAACGGAGCGTCAACGATTGTTGGTCTCGTAAATATGGTAAGTAGAGATCGGTCTGGTCCAAATTCTTCATAACCGACTCATTGGTAGCCTTTGTAGGCAAAAGAGATAGTGACAGACTCACTGACCCATTCTGAAAATCAGCGTCAACCCAGCATCAATGATTTCTGGCATTCCATCTTGGGCAATCTAAGTGGCGACTGGTCAAAAATCAACATAAATGAAGTATTGGCTGCCTTCTGTGCTAAAAACCAAAGAAACACACTCCCTGCCCAATCCTGAAAACGAGTGTCAATGGAGCGTCAATGATTTTTGGTCTTGCATCTTGGTTAATCTGAATGATGCTTGGTGGCCCAAATGCATATGTTAAGTAATGGCTGCCTTTTCAGCCGAAATAGTACACGATATCTTTGTTACCGCATGATGACACAAGCATCACCGGAGCCTCATCAATTTTTGGTCTTGTATATTGGGTAATCTGGATATTGCGCAGATATTAGTGCTCATAACAGAACTATTGACAGCCTTGTAACTCAAAGACACCAAACAGACCTGGAAAAATACTGATTCCAAAATAATCAATATCGCAATCTGCAAAACATGCACAAATTCATTATTGGATGTTGAAAATACAATTTCGATAAGATACTATTATGAAACAGCAAAAACAAGAGCATTATATGAATCTACAGATGGACCTGCTGGACAACCCGCTGACGACCCACCCAATTCAGGCAGGTTGTGAGATGTTCATCGAAGCGTACCTGAATTGACGGTTCTGGTGGATTGAAGACCCGGACCGCTAATTTGGAAACACGTCGGTTCCGACCCGGACCCGGACCCGGACCCGAAGCGCCAGTCCGGAAACGTTGCGAATACAATGTGGGACCGGTAGCCTTTGTCACGACTTCTTGTAATAGTTATTGCTCATGATGATGCAATAATTTATCGAAATGCTAGCGTTTGTCAGGTGGAATCCATCAGCACAATTCCATCTCAATCCAGGACCAGTGATGTCGAGATTCCAGAGTGGGGACAGCACAGTTCCAGCCATGGAATGCCTGTTAGGGGTTCTCTCCTATTAGCGGTAATGATACATGAATGGATTGCAGCAAGTACACGTGACTATTTGTGTGGGTACGAGGTCATGTGCAGAACACCTGCGTGTGAAGCATCATCATGGTGGTCAGCCGAGTAATCTTTAGCGGGATGATACTCGGGCTGCAGGTCGAGCAATTAGTCAATTGGTTCGCCCTGAGTAGCGGATTCACTTATGATGATGCAATTATGTCGCCATTACTGGGAAGTGAAAAATCTGCAGCAGTGCGCATAATGATTGGCCACACCTACTATATCTTATCTAGCGGGACAACACACAGTCAAGTTGCGTGTATGCAGAATTACGTGTGCAGCAGACGATAACGCAATATGCAAGAAAGAGGGTATCTGCAAGCTCACGCGCTAAGCGGTGAGAACACCATGCGGCTCTCCCCGGTCTACGGAAAGTTGAGACCTAAGCATGCAGTGTCTAAGGGATCAATGACATTGGCTGAAGATAAGAAGCCAGAAGCGACCCTGCTCATTGGTTTGAGTTAGTATGCATCGCAACGTCATACCGGTTAAATATGTACGTGGTATGCGTGTCGTAATCTACGCTGGCAGAGTATCGGTTGGTCGCCGATTCCATCTCTGACGCAATACCAAACATCCTTATCTAAGGTGAGGCAATTAATAGCGAAGAGCTATTGAAATATATTGCGATATGCACTGATAAACTACAAGTCTTCAGACGTTCCAGCTACTGAACAAATTCGTGACAAGATGTCTAAGTTGAAGTTACAAGTTGTCATATTATGTGGGAGCAATATCATGATATGAGGATGGCACGACGTGGGGGCGTAACGCCTTAAAACCACTCATACATGAACATGATAACCAATAGGGAATTCGTGGCAATATCACTGAGTCACTTAAGCTTACTCGACGATAAGCTATCATTCAAACTATGTGTCATGGTGGTAATCCAAAGGCAAGCTTGACCTGAGGATCCGATTATATAAAGACTCGCATTGTCCCCGACAATGAGAAGAACCAGGCTCTAGCAGCAATCCACAGTCAGACATTTCAAGCGAAGAACACCTTACAATATTATGAAGAATTCTATCTACAAACTATTCAAAATTACTTCCTTAATTCACTTATGTGAATGTTCTCTGTATGTGTTCATTCAAACTGACACAATCTCAATATGCAGACAACGCAGTCGTCAAAATTATCAGCAATCAGTTATGATAGTTCAGTGATCAGCATTTAACCTACATCTGCCGAACACTTCCTCTTTACGTCGTGATACTTGGTATCGAATATGACATGCACTGGTACATTACTACAGGGTTGTTACCCTTCGAAGAATATTCCGAAGAGCAACTTTGGACAGATGTGGAGGAGTGGCGCGCTCTCACTAGCAGAGCTAGACAAGAGGTTGAGTCTTGGGAAAGACGAGGAATTGAGGATAGGCGAGAAGGTTTAGATAGACGGATTTATTTAGGCTGATAAATGTTGTATCGATTATTGGGCCTAAGTATCCCCGTAATAATGCCATGCCTCATCTGTATTTTTTGCACATTTTGGGGGACATGGAATCGGCCCAAAGAGGAACCCGGAGAATCTTTCAGGCGTATGGCGGTTATTTTTTTGATCATTACCAATCGTGAGATACAGCTGCCAGGCTTGCAACTCTCCAGAATAATTGGTCAAGTGAGTCTTGTCGGAAGCATGAATGACAGGCACAATTGTCGCTCCGGCAGGAAGCTGATGTTTCATATCCCACTACCAGTCACCCATGTTCATTGTGCTGGATATTTGGCCACTTTCCGAGTCTGCAAGGTGCACCGGTTCAACAACATGGTGTGCCTGAAATGGGAGATGTGCCAGAAGTGGCTGAATACATTTGAAAATATCCCTGAAGTATAATGTTCCGAAGATAAACGAATGATCTTCAATTCCAGTATCATTGCCAACCCCGAAATCGTTTTCAGAGTGCAGCGTTTCCACAGCATTCGCAGATTAATATGATTCAATGATGAAGTTGTCCAGTCCAGGCCTCAGATGCTGATTGATTGACGTTTTAGTTTGATGGCTAAATGATTGAGCCTCTTAAAAGTCATGTGCTGACTGAAATGGATGCCATGGATTCCATTGTTCTGAGTACTTGCGATGCTTGTTGTACAATCCAGTTGTTTGCCATATGCTTTCCTGCCTGCATTTTCTACTCCTACTACCTGCCTATGAGGCCCCGTGTTTGTTGGATCAGGGGTACATGTCAGATTATACTTCTGGGGGTCTATTGTTTCTTCCTCGGGAGTATCATCAGGTGGTGGCGCACCAGGTACATTGTCTACGGGTAGATTATCAGTTGACTAGCTCAACGATGGCCGCTCAGGTGCACCGACTGAAGTAGAACAATGATGGCTTGGGTCAATCCCATCCTGCAGGTGGTAAAGTCCCATCAGGTAGTAGTGGTTCAATGATCGAGTTCGGGTGATATTGTTGCTAGTGAACCTCGAGTCAGTTCTCGTGAAATGATTTCTGTTTGCAGATACAGCACTCAAGACGATTCCATCCAGTGTTGACCATATTCGGGACATGGTTAGTGAACACGTATTCGGATGCATCTCGACGTTGCCTCAGTGGGTAATTCAGAGCCTCAGGGATATTGGGTCAGCGTATGACATGCACAGCGTCATCTCACTCTGTCAAATGTGGGGGATGGGTAAAATATACTCCCCTTACAATCTGTTTTCTTCATAAACCAGGATATATATATCATATCCAGCACATTAATAGCGCCCATCGTCTGCTGAACATTGATAGCTGAAAAGAGAAGGTTTCTTTTGCCATCACTGCATTCACCACCATGGGTGTTATACTACTTCATTGCGCCATAGTTGGTTATACCTGCGCTCAAGCCTCCGAGCAGCGGATGATGAAAGTAGATCGTCTTGATTCAAAGAATCGGTGTGTTTCCAAGCTAGCTGTATGCCTGTGCAATGATCATCAAGAACTGATAGGCTGGTAGGATGGTTGCTTCAGTAACCATCCTTGACCAGAGTGTGGATCCTGAGGAGATCAATATGTTTAGGCAAGGAGCTCAATAGGAAGCATCACTGTTGCTGCTCGACTCACAGGCCTCCTATTGAATGAGGTTGCATCGTAGTACACGCCCAACTCCTGTGAAATATCCCTAGTCGTACTAACGTTTATACTAGATATATTCTTGTTGGGTTCTGGAGATATCATATCATATCCCATCTAGGACCTTTAAAGTCATGGAAGCGTATGAAGGTGAGCACCTATCGGAAATCCTTGCCTATGAATTCAAGCATATGCCAAAGAATGGCGGGATATATGTGATTACGGTTTCTTTTTCTCAAGCCTGGGTTGGTTTCATGGATCAAAGGTGTAGTAACACACCACAGTTGGTGACAACAGAATGGGATATAACAATCCCTTCATTCCGCTGAAGGTCACTGCTACCTGCAACATACTCAACCATACTCCGATTTATTCTATATTACATCGTACATCTATAATAGTTCACCACCATCTTGGTTCACAGAATGTTTGAACGAAGTAATCTCCACTGAAGACAGCGACTATGGCTCCACCGGGAGGCCGATGTGGCTCGCATCACCGCCGTGATGACAATTCAGGATTCTCGGAAACTGGTTCACAAACTGCCACTGGCAAAGAAATTCGATCTGGGAAACAAGCCAATCAATATCAACCGCCGCATGGGTATGGTTACCCTCCTTCACAGCAGCCATTTCCAGGCGCTCTGCAGTTTGATCACCATTCTCCATACAACATGACACACAACAGTTCGCAACCACCAGCGTAATCCAACGATTACGAAGTCACTGGCCACACTGGTAAGCATATGACCCCCACCCAGGTGGTTATGGCGAGTCTCTAATGTTTCCCCTGCAGCAGTTCCCAGGACAAGGGCCGTTATCTCCATGTGCACTGAGAGTGCCTCCAGGACTGCCAGGAACAATCCAGTCAATCGGCCAACATATTCCAGCTCTACTCCTCCACTTGCACCTCCTGCTGGCGCACCTGTGAGACCTCCCATTAGCCTCCCAACGAAACGATTCCTGCCGCCTGTGGAACCACAGAAAACAGATATGGCAAGGATTGCGGGCTTGCCCCCATTACCAGAGATTTCCTGCAATGCTCATGATGCTGATGATGAGAGTGAGTATTCTTCAGACTTGGGCGGTGTAGTGGGTAAACCCCCAGTCATCGTGAAGCAAACTGAATTCTCATTCAAGCAATTTGCCAAAGGAATAGGGCAGGCAAACTACAGTGCGTTCATGAAGTGGAAGAAAGTATGGGTGGCTGCGCATCTCGAGAGAAAGCATCAGTCCATTATCCGGGGGCAGAACTGTTTGAAACAGTTTAGAGATGGACCCTTGCACTGGGAGACAGTGGTTGAAGATGTATTGGAGACATTTGAGAGCTAGCTCCAGTTGGATAATTTCGATGATGCCGAATTGATTCATTGGCAGTGGGTGGAGATAAGTTTGAAGAACTGTGCAAGCGAAATTCGAGAGGCAATGAAAATAGGAAGGCGAGGTAACAAGCGACCAGCGACGGATCTGGGTGAGTGTGTGGCCAAACAAGCCCGAACTAACCTCCCAGTGTTGCCAAATACAACCTACATGGTTGGGATTCACCAGGTGTCGAATGGCAACGATATCGTTGTATCCCCAAACTGACTCCAAACCTCGTATACCGATGAGCGGCACTGGGAGAAGCTGATTGATACCATCGACCCAAACGGAGGCCCGAACAAGCCATACATTCTAACATCCATGTTCAGGTGCACCTTGGAGCAGGAATAATTGGACAAAGAGTATATGGGATTATATCCAAATGAGCAAATGATAGTGGATCCCATAAATGGCCAGATTTCGTATAACTGGCCTTTCAAATGCTTTCATGTTGAAACTTGGACAAAATCCGAAAAGATTTTTGGTGGAAGTGAAGCGAGCTACCTGGAAGGACATTGCCGAGCACGGAATTATACCTGCAAAGGTAATCCCCACCAGCCATGTTAAGGTGTGATGTGCGCAACTTCTAATCATTATTCATAGACTTTGGAAGGATCTGAAGAGGGTGGTGGAAGAGAGGTGGGAGCGGAGGACTCTGGTGGGCAAGAGAGAGATACTTGTATTACAATAAGTTCTGATTGAACGAATAAAATTGAGTGTATTGCATCCATACATATTCGTTTCAATGGTCGCTTGTCTGTGAAAAACCTAAAAATGCGATGAGTTTCAGGAGCGCCGGAATATGAGCCCATCTGCACAGCGTACATTGGAGCAACTGAAAGAGATCATTGGGGACAAAAAGAACACAGACAATGGTGCAAGCAAGGTTCAGGAGCAAGTGGAGGATGGTGGGGAGGTCCTTGATCCCGCAAATTCCAGCTCAGTATTGAATATGGTTCTCAGTACAATCAACAACGAATTTGAACAGGAGTGTCTTGATGATCTCGTCAGGCCGCTGAATGCTGATTCTATTTTTCAATCAACAGATGACCGTGTTCCAGGGTACAAGTATTCAATTCCTGGCCTGCCCAGAACTAAGTTTCAGGTGTACCAGGTTTCAGCCATATGGTTCATTGTGAGGAGGCGGGTTTGGGATGCTGATTTGCCAGGAGCACCAGTGGTGGATGAAATAGGTCTTGGAAAGACTTTCACCTCAGTTGCAGCGGCAATGATTTGAAAATTGGTGACTGAGAAAGTTGAAATGGGGTTGCCCCTGTTCATTTTGTGGGGGAATACCCTTGAAGAGCGGCTGAGTTTGGTGCACAATGACTTTCCCGGCATTGTTGGTGAAGAATGGGAGTGGTATCTGCTCCAGAGATTGAATTCTGTGCCCCGCGGCCTGTTGCAGTTCCAGACAACACCGCCTCACAGGCATCCAGCACTTGCATCAGCCTTTGAACCAATCATGGTTGTCACAATGCGTGGAGTGGCAGCGACCTTCAAGACTGTGATCGACGAGATGACACTTGGAACCGATTTCAAACTGGTCAACATGTTGCATGCCGAAAATACAAATCTGACCCACAAGGATCTGATCACCAGTATTGAGGAGCCGCAGAACCGATGGAATATCCAGCTTGTGTCGTACGATACCTTAACATCCAGAGCGAAGCCATCAATCAATGGCCACCTCTCCTACTGTGCATGGAGTTTTGGCATTTTTGATGAGTCCCATTGGTACGAGACTAAAAACAGGGTGGGCTGGCAAATTGCAATGAATGCGAAAATTGGATTCAAACTACAAGTCACAGCTACACCGGGATGCCATTTACTCCATGACTGGTGTTATCAGACTATGTGGCTGTTGTGAGGTGCACCTGACGATCCAGAGGATGATACTGTGATGGAAAAGCATGGTGCAGATGCATTGTATTCCACAGTGAAGAATTTGATGCATGCTATCTGGACTGAAGACAAAGAAGCTCAACAGGATGCAACGCACCAGATGATACAGAATGCATAGCCTAGGATGATAAGGAGGTGGTCGGATTCGAAACTGGCCAATGGACGATTACTAATGGGAACACCGATGGAGACTGCACACCAATTGAGAATGCACACCTTGTTGATTTCGAATGGACTGAGAATGAGCAAGCAAGATTGAAGGCACTGGTGGTGAGATACATTTTGCGGGGTGCTTCGGGAGCATGGAGGGTTCATCGATCACGGCTTGCATGTTGATCGATAATGTTGGGAGACATGCAGGATCGCAATGACATTCGTGAAGAATGGTCCGATGAATGGCCATTTGGTACTTGGGTGGATTCGCTGATTTTCCGATGGCTGAGAGAGACATTTCTGCCAATGCTTCTCAATGAACCTTTGGAGTATCCTGAACCTGATGAGGATAATGCACTAAGAGATGCGCTCCTTCCAGACCGAGAGAGACATGATCATCCTCTCCCAGTACACTTCATCCACAAAAAGCGGTGTTATTTTGTCCACTTCCTGGCCAAATTTGTCATTTGAAGTGGTGGTTAACAAAGTATTTTGCGGATCATGTGGATATATTCCACATGTATGCAGATATGGGAAATGATAAACAGACAGAAATGCCACTCATATTCCAAGATTCACGCGATCCATCTGTATTCGTGATGACATCCACCGTGGGTGGGCCTGGCCTAAATCTTACCACACGAAACCATCCCGTAGTGGCTCAGAAGTTGTGGGAATTGAACAAGCAGTGGCAGGCATGTTCACGAGTTGTCCGGTTAGGGCAAAACCAAGTACCTCACACATGATCCCTGAATACTGGTCCTGGTGGCTATGATAACCACGTGAGTGATCTCCATCAACACTCTAGAGTCACCCAAATGAAAGTCCTACATGGCTTGATGAGTCGACCGAACGTCACAACATCGATGATTTTCCAGATTCTCGAGTCTTGTGAGGACCATATAATGTGGCTGACAGAGAATGGAGAAACTTTTCAGTCAGATGAGCTAACATCTTAGATTGTTATGAACCCTTCATCAAGGTACAGCAGCAAAAAACAGTTCCGTCAGGGCGGAATATCTGCGTCAGAGACACCCCGGTGGCAGACTACTCCACACCCTGCGGCAAGAGAACACGTTGCATTGCATATCGCCCTCCGATCGCAGTTTCGCCGGTTCTTGTCGCTCTGTAGCTATTCTTTTGTAAACGAACACCGTGGCGTTGTGGCCAACTGTCACCATACCTTGGAATGGGTTCATTGGGTACATCAGCAAAATGTAAATCAGTCCGGAAGCCACACACAGGGTACCATAATCTCAAGGCATTTCGTCTATCATATTCGTCTTTGTTACAATCACAACATTCGCTATCTCGTAATATGGCATGCAATATTTAAATAGCTTTATATATATACATACAGTGAATCTGGCCACGGATGGTAGTCCAGCATAATCAGAGGGGCACCTGGAGATGCCCAGTGAGAGCCCCGAGTGATGAACCACTTGGAGGCCATTGTAGTAATACGACGGAGCTAGCCAGCAGTGAGCCCACCATCGACATTCCGCCACACCTCTCACAACATGCAAAAGGAATTTGTGAGAAAGAACGGTTCTGGCTCGAGGAGCCTCGGAAGGAAGTGAGAAGATTTGATACTGCCCGGCCATGAGAATCCACGCAATTGTGTGAATGCATGACATCTCCCACAGAGCGAGTGTGAACAAAAGTTGGGAAAGATAGAGTGTGTATTTTCGGTATATGATCAGATGAGATGAAGATGAGCTGATGTCTATCTACCCCGGGGACCCCCGGATATGTGCTCTCTGTCACTCAGTCCACTTCCGTTACCCCTGTATCTCCATACACCCGCAGTCGCTCATTAACAATGTACCTGGAGGCCATGGTTGAGCGAGTCGAGAGATGCACTTGCTGGACAAGATTGAGTGAACTCAGAGATGAACTTAGAGGCCAGGGTCGAGGGGACTCAGAGATACACCTTGCGGCCGTGATCGAGCGAGATTGGAGATGCAACTTGGAGGCCGAGATCAAATGAACACAGAAATACAGTTGAGGCCATGCCCGAGCGAGCTGGGAAATGCAAATGGAGACCGAGATTGAGTGAACTCAGAGATGCACTGGGAGGCCGTTATTGAGCGAGTTTGGAGATGCACTTGCAGGCCAAGATTCAGCGAACTCATAGAAGCACTTTGAGGCCGTGATCAGGCGAGGTTGGAGATGCACAGGGAGACTGAGATTGCATGAACTCAGAGATGCACTGGGAGCCTGTGATTGACCGAGTTTGGAGATGCACTTGCAGGCTATGATCGAGCGAGATTGGAGGAGTACTAGGAAGCGGTCAATTTGCATGGAGGTGCAATGGCAGCTGAGAGTCAATTCATTGGTCAACTCATATTTGTGGGAATGTCGAGAGATCAGTACAACAACATCCGCCAAGAGATGGGAACCTGGCTGGGAGCGGGAGACTGTTGCTGTTGGGATGATGCTGTACTTGATGTATGCTGTACTCGGTGCTAAGTCATGATCATGGCATGGAGACATAGAAAGGGATGACTTAACTTTGTGTTCTTAGGTGATGGTAGAGTTGAGCACAAGAAAGAGAGAGATCAGAGGAGATGGTGGAAATCAACATGATACACTGGGACTTGAGAGAAGTTCGTGAGCGAGTCAATTTACCATCCCCAATACGGCAGGTACGAATCCTGATCTGGAGCGTAATAACACCAATACAATGTCTTCTAAACCCAATCAGGCAAGTGGTACCCCTGATTTCTCATAGCCGCTCGTATCCTCCATATGGTGGCCATCTTCATCCATCATCTCTCTCTTTCTCGTCCACAACTCATCCATCATTGCAAGAACACAAAGTTGAGTTATCCCTCTCGATCTCTCCATGCCATCATCATGAGTCAACACCGAGTGCAGCATACGCCGGGTGCAGCATGCACCGAGTACAGCATACACCAACGCATGTCTGTTGTCCCTTCATCCTTACAATTTCCTCAGAGCTTCAAATGTAAAGTCACCTCGTCACATTCCCACTGTTTCGAGTTAACAAACCAATGAATATAGTCTCAGCACCTGGGGCGCCTCTCATCGACTGCCTCTAGATTGACCACCTCCAAGTACTCCTCTAATTTTCCTTGATCATAACCTGCTTCAGGTGAATCTGTAAACTCGCTCGATCACGGCTTGGAGTGCATCTCTGAGTTTACTCAATCTCAGCCTCGAACTGCATGTCCAAACTCGCTCGATCACAGCCTCGCAGTGCATCTCTGAGTTTACTCAATCCCGGTCTCTAATCGCATGTCCAATGTCGCTTGATCATGGCCTCAAAGTGCATCTGCAAACTCACTCGATCACGGCCTCCCAATGCATCCCTGAGTCTTCTCAATCCCGTGCTCCAAATGCATCTCCCAACTCGCTTGATCACGGCCTCGGAGTGAATCTCTGAGTTCACTCGGTGCTGATCCTCAGGCTCACCTCGAATTGCTCCCAATCACCGTGTGCTGCCAGTCCAGATATACCGAGTGTAGATAGGTAGCTATATAGATACACAGATACATAGATGAGAATACAAACTGAATGCATAAGTTTTGAAAATCGTTGAACAATAAGTACTAGCTACGATTTCCAGGTGCACCAGCAGCATTCCGAAAGAAGATGTTTTTCCCAGACTGCTCTACAGTGATTCAATGTGCTCCCAGGTGCTCCCAGGTGCACCTGAAGGCCACTACATCAGTCCAGTAAACTCAGGGAGAGGTATGTATGCAATGGGACCTGTTGCCTGGGGGACGGGATGTGTGTAATTCTCCGTCAGAGTGTACGAGGTTCTGTCAGAGCCATCACAGCCGTCCAGGACACCTGGCTGTTTCTGACACACACTAGAGTTGTCGCTGATGTATACCTCTTTAGACATCCAACCAACATAATCTTCCTAACAGATACAATTAGTCAAAAAGGTCATTTGTTAGGCACACTCTACTGCATCAATACATACTGTCTCTCTGGCATTTTATAGTGAATCAAAGTTCTGATGCTGGAGTTGTGGTGTGTTTAATCAGAATTTGCTTGAGTGGGTTTTCAGTGGCGTTCTTGATTATTACTATTAGATATTATTGGCGTTCTTGATTATTATTACTAATGACTAATAAGAGATGAAGTCAATTGATATGCTAAATTACAAGTTCCCGGGCAGGCCTATCTCAGGATATTTGGCCTGAGTCGAATTTTGAAAATGATGCAGCGAAAGGCGTCGAAACATTTGTCAGTAGTGATGTTGAAGTGCACCGGAAACCTGTGGCCTCGTACACATTTCGAAGACAAACAAGTGAACAAAGCACAATTCAACCACGTTCAGGCGCACCGGAGGATCCTGGCCATATGTCACGAGTCTTGTTCGGATAGATTGCCCACTGCAGATTTCACAATCCAATTTTGCAATAAAGTAAGTCATGGCGATATTGAATAGCTGTGTCAGAATGTGGGACACCAGCTCGCCGATTCTGGGAAATGCCGCAGTATTTGCTGCCATATGAGTGAAGTTCAGGTGCACCAGAGAATTATCGGCAGATGTTTTGAGTCGCGTTATGACAGATCCAGCACCGCATAATTACTAATTCACTTTGGCAAGGAGACTTTTTAGGTGATATTGACTACTAGTGTCAGAATTTGAGACATGGCTCCCCTACTTTGTGGCAATCCTGCAGCTATTGCTAGCCTATGATTAGTGTTAGCAACGGTTCCGGACCGTCACTTCGGGTCCGGGTCCGGGTCCAAACCGACCCATTGCCAAATCAGCGGTACGGGTCGTCAATACACCCGAACTGCTCACCCGAGTAAGGTTCCATGGTAAACTCCCAACCTGTCTGAATTGGGCGGGTTGTCAGTGGGTCGCCCAGCAGGTCCATCTATAGATCCGTATAAAGCTCTTGTATTTGCAGTGTGTTAATAGTATCTTATCAAAATCGCATTTTCAGTTACCATTAGTGTGCTTTAGCTTGCTGAGCAGTGTGCAATATCGATTAATTTGGTATCTGTGTTTCACTTTCGATATATGATATTTTTGCCTAGCACGGTGATCAATAATACAGTTATGCATGGGAAAATCTATTCAATGCCTTGATTACGAAATATGCAAGTCCTAAAACTGTTGACGCTCCATTGACGCTCATTTTCAGGATGCCGCATGGACCCTGTTGCTATTGTTTTTGCTACTAAAGGCTGCCAATATCTCATAAATGGATGTCTGCAACCAATCAGAACATAACTTACTCAACATGCAAAGCTCAAAATTGTTTACGGTCCGTTGCCGCTCATGCTAAGAATGGGGCGGTGACCATGTTGCTATCTCTTTCGCCAATGAAAGCTGCCAATAAGTCTGTTATGCATAACAACGACCAAGTCACTGGTGAATCACTGTACTTACAAGACCACAAATCATTGACACTCTGTTGATGCTCATGCAAAGAATGGGGCGGTGACCGTGTTGCTATCTCTTTTGCCAATAAGAGCTGCCCATACGTCCATTGTGCATGACAACCACCAAGTCACTGGTGAATTACCATACTTACAAGACCACAAATTGTTGACGCTCTGTCGACACCCATGCTAACAAATGGGCCGTTACCGTGTTGCAATCTCTTTTGCCAATAAAAGCTGCCAATACGTCTGTTTTGCATAACAACTACCAAGTCACTGGTGAATTGCCGTATCTACATAACCTCAAATCGTTGAGGCTCCATTGACGCTCGTTTTAATGAATTGTCCATTCAACATCTGCTCCCGTCGATAATTGTTTTCATCCTGATTTGACTTCACTGGTTGTCTTTCTGCATGATTGAGACTTGGCCCTGTGGCAAAGCCAAGTGGCGTAATTATCTTGCACTGTTCACTCTCACACGACTAAAAATGATGTATCATGCCAAAAGATTCATTGGGCCTGTTATACATCTATTTATGAACCAATATTCACAAGCTACTTACCATTCACCCATAATACGTCTCTAGCTGAAACTCTCGGTCAAGCTACATAAAGCTGGTGAACCATTGATGCATTCAGTCCTACATTTTCCTCCCACGTATAGTTCTCCGCGTTTCAACTGCATTGACCGTCACTAACACCTCTTCAGCCGGTCTCTTTGGCGTCCATGTCGGCCGAACCAATCCGGGCTCATTCAGCGCGGCGCTCCCATCCTGCTGCTCTGGGCATTCTGGATCCTCAATGCAATTGTTGTGCTCTTTATCAGATTCATCGTCCGCAGTGCATTCCTCTTTGCTGTCATTTGGATTATCCAAGTCACCATTCCAGTTTGGCCAATCATCGGTGTCTGAAATACTTTCAGGTGCCCTATCCTCATGACTTTCGACTGGATGATGGTTAATTCTCCGGATTCGGTGGACATTTAAGATATGTGTTCGTCCTCCAGGGAGGTCCTTTGCAGACACAGCTGGGGGCAAAGGTGATCTTTCTGACAATTTAAATGCAGCCACACCATCATGTTGAAAGAGTGACCAGGATGCTTTAACGATCACTTCCGTGTCCGAAATGTATCATACGGCGGTCATCTGTTTGTTTTGAGCGCGAGATTCCTTCTGGGTAGCACGTAGGTTTTGGCTGCCCTGCAACATCTCTCAAGAGTGGTGAAACATGGCTATTCTGTGTAAGTTCCGTCCCTCCATCTCTTTCTTCATTTCCGAGTCGTTTTCTGGGTTTGTGGTATCCAATTCTGAGTCAGTGCCTCCCAACATACCGTCATTTGCTTGAGGAAACTGCCTAGCAACGACGTTTCCGCAAAGGGTCTCGCCTGTGGTTGTTGAGTACCTCCAGCCGATGACATCTCGGCCATATGAAAAACTGGCCTCCACTCCGACACCATGTGGTATGATAGAGAATATGTCGCGCGCCACATTGGAGAGATCGGCGTACTTTGAGTGCGTTTCCTCCTGTTGTCACCACCAATCGGTTATGTCCGGTATCCAAAATGTACTGCTAATCTCCATTGGGTTGGAGTGGTAATCATTGAGGCTTGGATTCAGTTGCGCTCAGTTCTGTGGTGGTTCAGGCGGCGAATTCAGTCAGAGCCTGGCGGCGGTCAATATGCGGGCTGCGCGATCGCATTGTCCGGGTGTCGTCTCAGCCACATTGTTAGGCGTTTAGTATTCCTCACCATCGCTGGACAAATCATATGGATCATAGGATGATTGATAGGACCCTGAAGCCATTGCAGAGGGGATGACATTGCGGCTTGGTACAGTTTCGAATTTATTGACTGGCACACGTCAATATTCAGCACACTATGCGTTCTCCACATACTTTAGAAAGGCCTCTTGGTATTGTGTAGTGCACAATGTCTGATCCTCAGGTTTAATATCGATTCCCTTGCACCACATTATAAACAATCGCAACTTCCGGAGAGGATCAAGGATGTGTGCGGAAATGAGAAGCATGCCAGTCGTTGGAGTTGCCCCAGCATATTATTTGGAAAGCGTCTGTCGAGCTAACTTCACAGCGAAGAACAAGTCTTCCTTCCATTGAGTCTTCTTCCTGGCCAAAGGTCGCATCACGCCATCCATGTGATCGAACATGTCATTGTGCACTGTGATCACATGATGCAATGTGACTATATGCCTCTTTGCCATCCAAAGGGTCCAATATCGAAATGGCCTCAATACTTCCATGACATACTTGACAATCGTCCATTCATCCAGAGTTGTGAATAGTGGCCGGTATTCACTGAATTTCGGGTTTTGAAGCCACTTGTGTGTGAATTCCCGTAAACGGTAGGCACGCTCGAGCAACACCAGCTTAGAGTTCCAACGTGTCTTCACATCCATAATCGGAAGAACTTCAATGCGGACTTTGACTTTGCGAAAGTCAATAAACTCCTTTTGGTGAGCAGGTGTTGGCGTAATTAATACAGCACACATTCTCTGCTATATGAAGGTCAGCTCCAGGACTTTCAAACTATCATGAAATACGTACTTTATCAATTATCTTTGCTAGACCTGGTCTCAAGGCCGATACCTTGTTGATTCTAGCATTGCTCTCTTTCCGAAGTCTTTGACTCTTCCCAATGTCTATGCTTTCATTCTCCCCAAATTGCTGATCACGCTCATGGGCTTCCCAAGACTTGGTGCGGCCTCTTACACCCACACTGCTCATGAATGCATATAAGGCCAGCTGTATGATATGCGCCATGCACCCTATGTGGTTCCTCAATGCAGGCCACTCGATTCCGGAGGCCTCAAGTGTTGATTGCAGCTTGTGTGTCATCGAGTAGTTTGACGAAGCATTGTCAGTTGTAATACCAAGCAAACGGCCATCGGTAAGCTCAAAACGATCAAACACATCCTTCAGATGTATGGCTAGCCTTGCTCCATTATGTCGGCCCTTGACCTATCATCCTTCATTAGCTTTCGAAAAGGGAACAGAACAGGCGATCAACCTCATCGGAAGCGAGTTGAACTTCAGGCAATGCCCAATTTCGATCCATATAGTAACCAATGACCGACGTTATGGCTAGTTTGTTGGTTGATGTCCATCTGTCCAAAGCGAAACTAACTTTATTTCGTATTGGCAATTGCTTCTTGATTGCAACCACAGTCAGTGCATATTCCCACCAGCAAATGTCACTCACAGTCATGGCAGATGGTAGGACTAGGTCATCGCTTGATGCCTCATATGACTGTCGTAGCTCACGATTGGATATAGCGTTCCACAGATTATGGGCTGAAACAAATTCTAACATGAGGTAGCGATTCCACGTGTCTTGGTGCAATTGGGAAGTTTCAAAGTCCTTAGCTGCCAGTTTGGAACGTTTTGTCCGTCATTTCGATCAATATGGATTAAACTGGATATCAAATATGATTTTCCTTTGCGAACTTACTACTGTGATTGCTCGACTTCCTTGCCTCTTCAGGATGGCCGAAGCTGTGTCATCCACCATTGAACTAGTCAATTCAGTGACCTCTGACTCTGTTAAGTCGTTTAAGTTTGCAATGTGAGCTTTCGCCAGCAAGTGTTTCCCCATTGAGCTGGTCCCATGTTCTGATGGATGGTGCAGTACTGGATGACAAACAATACATATGATGCCAGGGCTGCCAGTCTCATCAATGCCACAGTGCAAATCGAATCGCCACGAAGGGGCATGTCTAGAATTATTCCACGCAATAGACCGCTTCGAGCCTACATTCATTGAAGCCCACGATGCATTGAAAATGATTTGCAAAGTAAGGTCGCTCAAATCGCGCATGAAGACACGTTCATTTGTGGAAAAGATCATAACCTCCAGCAATGAGGTGTTCAAAGATTGTGTATCCAACATGGCGGGAGAAATTAGAAAGCTGGGTAATCCGAGTCGAGAGACTGCAGAAAATAACGATACAGTAAAGTAGACTGCGGGTTCTCAAATATTGACTCTACAGCTAGAAGGAAAATACTCAGATCAGTCAGACATTGCATGCATATTTGTGATGTTGAATACAAGGACAGATTGCAACGACTGACCGTGTAAACCTCCATTTAGGAACAGCATACTGCAGTTCATTGCTGTGCAGCATTTGGAGCCTTGCCACACCGTGGGCGCTCAATTGTTGGAGGCGGAGGTGACTTCGACACTTGGATTTTTGCCAATACAGGCTGCCGATAGGCTCATTGCGATTTATCTGAGTTCCATTCCAGTTATATTAACCAACATGCCAGTGCAAAAATCGTTGACGCTGCATTGAATCTCAGTTTGGGACATGGTTACGAACTAGTCGCAATCATATTTGCCTAGAAAGGTGGCTGGTAGTACGATTATCGATCATTGCCGTTGCATAGCCCCTTGATTTTCCAAGATGGAAGGCCTCAAATGGTTGACGCTCCATTGACGCTCATTTTTAGGGCATAGTGACGATGTCGTCAAAAGCATTGTTGCCCAGAACGACGGCCGATGGTTCAATTATGTGTTGATGTCGCCGCACTGCCTTCGGAGTGTCTGAGTTGCATGGCCAAAAGTCATTGACCCTCCATTGACGGTGATTTTTAGGATATAGTAGCGATGTCGTCGCAACTGGTTTTGCGTAGAAAGGCGGCCGATTATCTCATTATGGCTTCATGTCGCCGCACAGCCCTAAGATATTCAATGATACAAGGCCAAAAGTTGTTTACGCTCTGTTGACGCTCATTTTTAGGACATGGTAGCTATGTTGTTCGAAGAGGTTTTGGCTAGAAAGGTGGCCGATAGCGCCATTATGGCGCAATGTCGCCGCCCAGCCCATGCATTTTCCAAGATGCAAGGCCATTCGTCATTGACACTCTGTTAATGCTCATTTTTAGGACATGATAGGAATGTTGCCACCACCATTGTTCCATAGAGAGGCGGCCGATAGTTTGATTATGACTCACTATAACCGCCCAGCATACTGGATGTTTCATGACGCAATACCAAAAATGGTTGACGCTCCGTTGACGCTTATTTTTGGGATGTGCCAACATGCGAGTCATTTGCTTTTTTCGCAATAATGCCGACTTATACATTCTCTTTGGAAGGATGTGACAATACAGCCCATTGATTGCTGAATGTGTGAGACTTGAAATCGTTGACACTCTGTTGACGCTCACATTAATCACATTGAAACAGCCTTTGTACACTCAATACTTGTATGCAACGAATCATATACACAGTTTTGACATTCATTATTGAGTTTGTATGTATTATCGTTTGTATCCAGGAGTTTTGTTACCTCTCAATTTCTGATCAACTGCTATCTACGCTATCTGAGTGAGAAATGATGTGGCCGTATCATATTCCTGCGCTTTCGGCTGGCAATTGACGGCATGTAGATCGTTTCACTAGTTTGTGGCCACTATAGGTCGACTTCCTCACCGTTCCTTATCCAACTCCTTCTCCTCGACATCCATGACGTACCTCAAGCAATTTCAAATACATCAACCCTGTGCACCAGGTCTGTGCGGAGAGTTATACAGTTGGATACATGGATGAATTTAGCATTACTGTTGTCGTTCAGATCGATATGTCATGCGCACTGACCCCTCTTGGTATGATACGTATGACATCACTCACTTAGATTTTGTTAGCATGCTTCATCACTAATATTGTGTTACGGGGGTTCTTAATCCCAATAATCAATACAATATTTATTGAACTAAGTACAGCCGCCTATCCAAATATCTCTTTCTCTCCTCGTCTTATCCTAAGACTCAACTTCTCGTTCCTGTACAATGAGAACTCCCAATCTAAACCTATGCCACAGGCCGTCCCCTCTGTAAATATAGATCACGCTTCTTCGTCGAACAACAGGTCCTCGGAAAACTCCTCGAATGGTAACAAGCCGGTGTTCAGATACCGTAACACCAGGTAGTCGATATTCTCGATTTCCACGAAACGAAAAACCACTCGGTAGGTGTGGGTTAAATTGAGCTCTTGCAAACTCAATAGAAGATTGCCGAATAACTGGACAACTCGTTGCAGTCCGTACTCGGCTTGTGTATACCTGTGCCCAGGCATATAACTGACAATCGCGTAGGTTGATTAACGAAGAAATAATGGGAACTTATTTCTTTTTAAAGTATGGATAAATAGATAGAATTCTTAATAATATTTTAAGATCGTCTTCGGTGTTCTGAAAGCTAACTTGTGTGCTGATGTCCTCCAATTCCTTCGACCAACACTGGCTCTTTATAGCCCATGCTTCCTTATAGCGATGATAGCGTTATCTCGGCCACACCTCCTTAGCGCCCGGAAATAACTCGCCACAACACCCTCAGGTAATTGTGCTCATGCGACGTGGTTTAAAAGCGTTACGCTCCTGATAACAATCAGGCCATCCGTTGCGTGATATCACCACAGACATCCTTGTATCGTATGAGTCGGTAGTTTGAACATTCTATCGCCCGAACGATAATGCTTCCGCCTCTTAATCCCTCATACACATGAGTTATTAATTGAGTCATAGACTTAGTCGGCGACCAACCGATGCTATGCCAACGTAGATTAAAGACGCGTAAGCTCATACTCGATACGTGGTTACATTGCGATCCAGACCACCAGAGTCAACTTAGTGATGCTCGCTCTAGGCACATTTGCCTACGTCATTAATCCCTCAGTTACGTCATGCTCAGGTCGAGACCTTTATCTCCAGACCGGGTTGTGCCTCCCTGAACCCTCATCCAGCTTTCGGGTGGGGAGAAGAGTTTTCTCACTTCCATGACCAACTGCCGTGTGAGATTACCCCACATGTCTTGGGATAGTATCCGGGTGTGAACGAAGTCCCCTCACTTCACGCGACCAACATGTACTCTCCCCTCAGAGCATGTTGCTGACCACTTCAATGTTCACATGCATAGGTCTAATTCACATCGTAGATATGTATGCATCTTGTATACTAATTCAAGTATCTTTATCGCTATCAAGAGATAACCCTTAACATCACCCCCTTCTCTAAGACCGGCGACCCCGACAGTACTGAAACAATAACAACAACAATACACAAATCGTAAGAAAATAAAACAACTGTTCCACCTACGATCTCCTAAACTATCCTTTTCCGTTTCTTTTGGAATCTTCCATCCTTTTCTATCCCCGGATTCCTTTTATAAAAATCTTCCAATAATTTCATATTATGTTCTGCGACATTTTCGTACGTTTCCCATGTATTTTCTTCCTGCGTAAAATCCTTCCACTTGACCAAAAACACATGATGCTTATTGTTCCCGTCTGATGGACCGCTCGCAATTATTGATTCCATTACCCAGTGTTCTCCGTCGGCTTCAACTTCGACTACCTGTTTCTTCGGATCGGTCCCCTTATATGGTTCTAGTAAGTCGATGTTGAAAACTGGCTGAATCTTCCATGAGTCGGGTAGACTGAGCTTGCAATATCTTTGATTGTTTCCCACCGATAGAATTTCGAATGGCCCGAACATCTTATCTTCCAAGTTTCTGTGCCTATGTTTTGCCCGTATGTTCCGTCCATTAAGCATAACCAATTCTCCCTTCTTGAATGGTTAGATGGACTTCCTTTTCTTATTATAATTCTTTTTCATCGATTCCATCGCTTCAGATAGCCTTCCCTTAAGTTTCGTATGGATACTGGTCATGTAATGTCCATATAACTCCGACGCTGGATTTCTAAACTGTATTTCTGTTGGCCATGTCGTTCGGGGTTCGAAGCCGTAATTCGCATACAAGGGGGATATCTTTGTCGACGAATGCTTAGAATTATTATAAGCGTACTCGGCCATTGCTAACATCGAGGCCCAATTGTTCTGTTCGTAATTGCAGTAGGATCATAAATAGGATTCGATCACTTGGTTAATGCGTTCGGTTTGTCCGTCAGTCTGGGGATGATAGGCCGTGGACATGCTGCGCTTAATTCCCAAGTAATTATATAGATCCGTAAAGAAGCTTCCCGTTAATGTTAAATCTCTGTCAGATACTACATTCTCGCGGAATCCGTGATACTTCCATACATTTTCCAAGTAAGCTCTGGCTACTGTTGGCGAATCCTTTTTGTTGATTGGAATAAAATGTGCCATTTTAGTAAAGCGGTCGACTACTACTAAAATCATTGTTGCTCCTTCGGACTCAGGTAGATCGGTAATAAAGTCCGTGGAAATGTGCGTCCATGGTTTACAGGCCAATTCCAATGGATGTAGGAGTCTGTGCTTAGCGTGTCTGGGGGCCTTTGTCCTTTGGCAATTATCACACTCGCTGCAGTACTTCCTTATATCTCTTTCCATATTGGTCCAGTAAAAATTTCTAGACAAGAGTTCCATCGTTCGTTCTCTTCCGAAATGTCCCGCCACCTTCCAATCGTGTTCTGACTGAACAACCCGTTGTCGTAATCCCTCAGGTACATAAATCCTGTTTTTCCAGCATAGTAATTCGTTTGCTATTGTGAAATTTCCATCTATGTTTCCTCCCCATGATACCTGTTTACAAAGGTCTCTGTATTTCTCGTCTAGCATGGCCTTCTCCTTAATTCTTTCCTTTGCTTCTGGCAGGAGTTGTTCCACGTCTATAGCTGATATCTGGATTGTTTCGTATTCGTTGTTGGTGTTTAAATCCATAGCTCCAACTTCTAACCATTGACTCTTTTTTAGCATGGTTTGATTGGTTGTAGAAGTTGTACCCCCTTCTCTAGAGGTGAACGCTGGGCACTTAGACAGTGTGTCTGCTTTGACGTTGGCTGAACCTTTTCGGTACAATATCACAAAATTATATTGCTTAAGTTCCTTAGCCCATCGTGTCTGTCTTCTATTGAGTAGAATTGTTGATTTAAAGTAGGTAAGATTTTCATATCCGACGTTGGACCGCTCGAATTCACAAGCTTCGGTCTCCCTCATCTAAGAGAATGTCAGTAAGTTTGCACCTTAAGCATACCTGATCACATTGGGCCGCTTCTCGTCATGGGTGCGACACTCCTTTGAGCCGCCCTTTCCACCGGCAGTACCTTCTGCTTCGATATACCGACAGGGGCATCCGTCCTCTCGAGCCAGCACAGATACCAACGAGGGTCCGCTATGCTGCTACGGCTCACAGCCTTTGCTATCAGGTCTGCTTCCCATTACCTTTCGCCATTGCTGACTAAGGCCTCACCCTGTCTCGCATTTTCCGTGGGATTGACGAATTACCACAACCATCTGGAGCCTGCCGCGTACCCAACACAATGGGCCTCTGCGACCGTGGGCCATCCAAAGGGGAAACACTAACCAAAGACTTCCCACATAGCCGCTTCTCGTCGTGGGTGCGACACTCCTCTTGAGCCGCCATTTCCCCCGGCAGTACCTAGTGTTCTATCTCGAGAAGTGGCCTGTTGTACATCATCCACATCGGTTTACCCAATGTGAACCATACATCGGCTGGTTTTTAACCGGACGCTTCGAGACTCTGTTCCTCTCTTCCCAGGGGCTAATCCCCGGGCTTCTCTAGCGCGTGAATTCCGGTGGTCGGGAAAAATCTTAGTTTGATGTTCGGCTCCCTGAAGATAATGTCGATTTTTCCGTAACGAAAACACTATTGCTAGCATTTCCTTATCATAAACATCATAGTTAAGCTCCGCTGGAGTTAACTTTCTGGAGACGAATCTAACTGGATGAACTTTTCCATCTTCGAATTTTTGTGACAAAATGCCGGCTATTGCGAGGTCTGAAGCATCCGTTTCCAAAAGTGCTGGTCTATCCGGATCATAATGTTTCAAGATAGGAGTTTTGCCAGACGTAAACAGTATTACGACTTTAAGAAACACTGCTTCTTGGGCTTCTCCCCATTGGAAATTGACGTCCTGCCGAAGTAAATCGGTAACAGGTGAAACTAATCCTGAAAAGTTATGGATAAACCTTCGGTAGGAATTCCAAAGGCCTAATAGTTGTTGAACTTCCTTTCTGGACGTAGGGCGGGGCCATTCCACGATTGCTCTTGCTGTTTCTGGATCCATCTTCAACTCGGAGCCGCTTACGACAAATCCCAAAAAGGTGGTTTCCGAAGCGTCGAAAATACATTTGTCTATTTCGACACACATATGGTTATCCATAAGGAGTTGGAAAACCTTCGAAACCTGTTTGTGGTGTTTATCCAAGGATCCTGTAGTGGCTATTAGTATGTCGTCTATATATGCTACGACAACCATTCCGTCGTCGTCATCAATATGAACGTCTGTTCGTATAACCAACTCGAATCCCAACAACGGTCTTAGAATTCTATTAATTTCCCTCTGGAATGTTGCTGGTGCATTGGAGAGTCCGAAAGGCATAACTAGATATTCGTAGAGACCAAACTTTGTGCGAAAGGCGGTATACTTTTCGTGACCCAACGCCATTCTAATTAAATAAAACCCAGACTTGAGGTCAATTTTTGTAATGTGTGTAGCATTTCGAACTCGTGCGGATAATTCCTCCAGTATTGGTAACGGGGTTGTATCCTTTCTTGTATAATCATTACGATGTCGGTAATCTATGCAAAGCCGTAATCCTCGTCCGTTAGGTTTAGGTACGAACAGTATTGGACTTCCGACTGTACTACTTGAAGGCCGAATTTTGCCCTCCTTGATCATTGTATCGAGGTATTTAACCAATATTTTTTTCCTCTTCTAAAGATAGCTGATAAATAGGTCCCATTCACAATTTATCTTCTGATCCCAATAGTTCGATTCGATGGTCGCATCCCTTATTATCGGGTAGTTTCTCAGCTTTCTTCGGGTCGAACAGAAGTAGGAACTTATGATAATGTTCTGGTAGTATTTGTGCAATTGACGGATTGCTCATGACTATTGCCCCTATATGTATGGCTGCATCATTTAATGCTATTCTTTTATCGTAGGTAATCGAGTATTCCGGATGAATCTTTCCATGATTATAGCACTCTTGCGAAAAATGAGGAAAATGTAAATGACTGGTAGTTGTTCCTCTAGCCTTATGCTTCTCCAAATACCAAGCTGGTATTAAAGCATCATAATCCCCGGATGGTTTGATTACCTCGAAAGCATGGCTATCCTCATCGAAAGACCGATGATTGCCGAATGATACTCCTAATGGAACTGTGAATAACCCCTCCGTTTTCAGCTGAGATCCGGAAACATCTCCTGCTTCAACCGGCTGAGGTCTTGATACCACAGGTATTGAAAAGGCTTTAGCTGCTTCTGGTGAAATGACAAAGGAAGTGCTTCCTAAATCCAACATACACCGTAATGGAAAGTAGTTCCCATCGTAATCAATAAAGAAGCGGTAAACAGGTCTTTTTCCAATCTTATTGGTCGATACTTTTTTAATCTTCGGATGGCTGGCTGGTTGATAATAGACCAAATCCGTAGATGTGTTTGGTTTTTTGAGGTTCATCAATAGAGGTTCTGAGGCTTTTCGTTTAGACATCACAATCCTTTCGACAATAGTGTAACCACAACGGGTTATTAAGGGTGTTTGTAAGAATTTTTTATAGTTAAGTATTGTATTCATATTTCCTTACGGGCCAGCCATTTCGATCTTCCGATCTTCTCTTCCAAATGGTACACTATCAAACTACTACATCAGCAAAGTGCAAATAGGTTTGGAAGCTACACGCAAACCTCCCAGACACTCCGGTCAACCTCACTATTGCTCCTTAGCAATTCATGATGTTTCCAGGCCCCACTGGAGCTGAGCAAAGTGCTCTCAGACTCAGCACAAGTATTCTCAGGTGGTCCTGAAAGCACCTGCAGTAATGGAGGTATATTCTGGATGCTATGATATTTGACTTATTGCATACTCAAATGTTGGAGCAGCGAAAACCGCAGCACAGGTCTGTAGGCGACTTCCAGAGCAGCTGAGACCTCTACACAGCTCTGTGCCAAACTTGGTGCCGTATTCTCTTACAGCATTGGATCTTATGGTTCCATAACCACTAGGCATTTCGTCCATCATATTGATCATTGCTACAGTCACAATATTTGGTATATCATAATATGGCATGATTGTTCTATCTAAGTCTCTCGATATATATGTACATATGGTCAATATGGCTGCAGATGGCACTCAGAGCATAATAAGAGGAGAACCTGGCAAAGTCGATCGAGAGAACTTTGAGATGCACTTTCAGGCTGGGATTGTGTGAATGTGGAGATGTACTCAGAAGCTGAGATCAAATTGCACTGAGATGCACTTGGTGGCCCAGATTGAGTATCCTCAGTGATGCACATGGAGGCCATAATTGAGTGATTGTGGAGATACACTTAGAGGCCATGATCATGCAAACTTCAAGGCCATGATGGAGCGAGTTTAGAGATACACGTCGAGGTCATGAACGTGCAAACTTGGCGGCAATGATTGAGGTAGTTTGTAGATACACTTGGAGGCCGAAATCAAGCTGAAGTCAGAGATGCACTTGGAGTGTCAGCAACGACCCTAGTTTCCGTCAGAAACACCCGGGTGTTCTGGAAGGCTCTGACGGCTCGGAAGGAAGCTCGTACCCTCTCACGGAGAATTCCACACTACCCGTCGCGTTGCATATGTACCTCCTTTACTTTCTGGTGACGTATACGCACCATCAGAATGACATGTGTGTTACACTCTTCGCAGGGGCTGCAGTTATGCTGTAGCCATTTACACAACGCCTGGCAATGTGTATGCCTTTCTTTGGTCGATCACCACATGCCGCACTCTCATTTATGTTTGGCTTTGAGATTGTCACTGATTGCAATACAGTGTTCGCTTCGGATACATCGCTTGCTATTGCATTTGCTTCCATGAGGAAAAAACAGTTCCGTCGGGGCGGAATGGCTCCGTCAGAGTGGACGCGCTCCGTCAGAGCCGTCAGAGACACCCCGGTGGCGGTTTACTCTGTGCCCGGCGTCAAGACCACGCGTCGCGTCACATATCGCCCTCCGATCGCCGTTTCGCCATTTCTTCTCGCTCTGTCGGTCTCCTATTTTAAACAAACACTCTGGCGTTGTGGCCAACTGTGACCATACGTCGGAATGAGTTCATTGGGTACACACTTGCATCGGGATTGCAATGCAATGTGTGACGCTGTGAAAATCTCTCCTCGCGTTCGTTCTACATTAAGCTCGAGGAGCATAGGAAGGTGAGAAGATATGATACTACCCGGCAGTGAGGATCCACGCAATTACGTGGATCCACGCAATCTCGGACAGAGCGAGTGAGGCCAAATGTTGGGAAAGATAGAGTGTGAATTTTCATTGTATGATAAGAGGAGATGGAAATGAGATGATATCTATCTACTCCGGGGTCTGCCGAATATATACTCCCCGTCACTCTGTCCACTTCCGTTACCCCTGGCTCTCCGTACAACCGCCGTCGCTCCTTGAAGATGTACTTGATCGAGCGTGTTTGAGATGCACTTGGAGGCCATGCTCGTGTGAACTTGCAGGCCGTAATCGAGCACTCCGAGGCCGTGATCGAGCGAGTGTGGGGATGCACTTGGAGGCCATGCTCGTGCGAACTTGCAGGCCGTAATCGAGCGAGTTTGGAGATACACTCCGAGATTGTGATTGAGCGAGTTTGGAGATGCAGTTGGAGGCCATGCTCGTGCGAACTTGCTGGCCGTAATGTAGAGAGTTTGGAGATACACTTGGAGGCCGTGACGAGCGAGTTTGGAGATGCACTCGCAGGCTATGATCGAGCGAGATTGGAGGAGTACCTGGAGGCGGTCGATTTGGAGGGAGGCGCGACGGCAGCTCAGACTCTATTCATTGGTTAACTTGTGATTGTGGGAATGTAGAGAGTTGAGTACAACACCCGCCGAGGGATGAGAAACTGGCTGGGAGCGGGAGACTGTCGATCTTGGGATGAGGCTGTACTCTGTGTTAACTCATGATTACGGCATGGACAGATAGAGAGGGATGACTTAACTTCGTGTTCTGAGGTGATAGTAGAGTTGAGTACAAGAAAGTGAGAGATCGGGGGAAATCATCATGAGAAACTGGGACTTAGAGAATTTCGTGTGGGAGTCAATTGACCATCCCCGATACGGCAGGTACGAGTCCCGATCCGGCGCGAACTATCACCGATACGAGGTCTTCCCAACCCAATCAGGCATGTCGTACCCCTGATTTCTCATATCCGCTCGTATCCTCCATATCATTCTCATCTTCATCCCCCATCTCTCTCTTTCTCGTCCACAACTCAACCATCATTGCAGAACACAAAGTTAAGTCATCCCTCTCTATCTCTCCATGATATGATCATGAGTTGACACCGAGTACAGCATACACCGAGTGCAGCATCCACCCAAGATTGTATGTCTTCCCTTCATTCTCATGATTACGAGTTGACCCCTGAATGTAGCTTCAGCTTCCGGCGTACCTCCCTACATGATCGACCGCCATTAGCTAGCTCTCCATGAGAGCTCAAAGGTAAAGTCACATTGTCACATTCCCACAGTTGCGAGTTAACTAACTGATGAATAGAGTCTCATCACCCGGTTCGCCGTCCATCGGCCGCCTCCAAGTACTCGTCCAATCTCGCTCGATCACGGCCTCCAAGTTCATCTCCAAACTCGCTCGATCACGGCCTCCAAGTGTATCTCCAATCTCGCTCGATTACGGCCTGCAAGTTCGCACGAGCATGGCCTCCCAGTGCATCTCCTAACTCGCTCGATCACGATCTCGGAGTGTATCTCAAAACTCGCTCGATTACGGCCTGCAAGTTCGCACGAGCATGGCCTCCAAGTGCATCTCTAAACTCGCTCGATCACGGCCTCGGAGTATATCTCTGAGTTCACTCGATCGTCATTTTCTGGCGCACCTCGAATTGCTCCCAAGCACCGCCTGCAGCCAGTCCAGATATAGCGTGTGTAGATGGGTAGCTATATAGATACATAGATACATAGATGAGAA
>Ga0307512_10001824_pt1 | contig 28701 bp, 29 predicted proteins | sample 14_EM_MG_FD_200267 | JGI IMG/M metagenome (GOLD analysis project Ga0307512, IMG submission 200267) | Populus trichocarpa ectomycorrhiza microbial communities from riparian zone in the Pacific Northwest, United States - 14_EM | ecosystem: Host-associated > Plants > Roots > Unclassified | place... | reverse complement strand
TTGCTCTGGGCAGTGGCATTTTCGCCGGATAGCCAGCTCCTTGCCTCTGCATCTGGAGACAGTACCGTCAGGCTCTGGGATCCATCCACAGGAGCATCGCACCGCACCCTCGAGGGCCATTCAGCTTGGGTCGGAGCAGTGGCATTTTCGCCGGATAGCCAGCTCCTTGCCTCTGCATCTGGAGACAATACCGTCAGGCTCTGGGATTCATCCACAGGAGCATCGCACCGCACCCTCGAGGGCCATTCAAGTTCGGTCAGGGCAGTGGCATTTTCGCCGGATAGCCAGCTCCTTGCCTCGGCATCTGGAGACAATACCGTCAGGCTCTGGGATCCATCCGCAGGAGCATCGCGCGGCACCCTCGAGGGCCATTCAGAAAAGGTCAGGGCAGTGGCATTTTCGCCGGATAGCCAGCTCCTTGCCTCTGCATCTGAAGACAATACCGTCAGGCTCTGGGATATCCAATTGAAAAAAGAAATTCAGAAACTCGTTACTGAAGAAACAATCTACAAACTGTCTTTCTCTAGCAACGGTGATTATCTCGAGACAGACCAAGGGACATTAGAGCTCAAAAATCTCCCTCATCGTAATGATCGATCCCAATCAAAGCAGTTGTGTCCGTTATTGTCGGTCAATGGGAATTGGGTAAAATTCAGAACAGAAAATATTCTTTGGCTCCCTCCGGAGTATCGACCGGGGTCTGTGGCTGCTCGACATAACGTCATTGCAATTGGTAGTTCAATTGGTAGAGTGATTATTATGGAGATTGATCCAGATACTATCCCTCTTGGTGAGTTGTTTCAGATTCTATTAATCGTAGAAGATCTAACACCTCTGCAGCATCTGTACGCGAGGAACATAAATCTTGTTAAAATTTGGTCGGTTGACTGTCTCCCGGAATTATTGCGACGAGCAAGGATATTATGCAAGACAGAGTGATGTTGGTAGAGAGTTTAGAGTTTAGTAATTAAATACTGAGGTAGTGAGATGATGAAATCAATTCTAGCTTCACATGTGAGCTGGAAAGCGTGGTATTGAAACTGTTGCATAGCAGCTTGAGTAACCTGCATAACTGATACTAGCATCGGTGGCGGCTTTGCCGCCCCCAAGATTCGAAACATTGAGCATGGTGGACTTGTTACGATATCAGGCAGATCACCTAGACTTCTGCTGTGTGTCCACCACTGCGTATCTTGATTTGGCGCTGCTGTGTATCTGCCGCTGTGTATCCGCCATTGTGTATCCGCCACTGTGTATCTGCCACTGTGTCTGCTGCATCGGCAAAAGTGCAAATCGACTTTAGGCTGCGCTACGCATACACGCGCACACACGCAGCTCATAACAAGCTTCCCGTAGACCCCTGCGCGACGTGCAGCCTATAGTAATCTATAGTCGATTCATAGAGATGTGCGTATGGGCCTATGGACCTATATACGGTTGGCGGCCAGAGATGGACCTATACCTGTCGTTACTGCCAGGAGTCTTCGTTGTTTTACCGGTCACACCATCACTGCGAGTCCACTTTACAGCCCGCTGGCCCTTGAGAGTCTGCTTGAGAGCCTGCTTGAAAGCCTGCTCGAGAGAGCAGCGCTTGACAAAGCCACGCTTCGGGAGGAGTAGAGTTTTCCAGGGGAAGCTTTGGCCAATAGAAGACTTTAAGACTGTTAAAGCTTTGACATTGATGTTGACGTAGCCAATCTACTTGACTAAGTGCTTTCGGTACCATCACTGTCACCATGACCATCACTGATTCACTGTCACCATGACCATCACCATCACCATCACCATCACCATCATAACCATCAGGCTCGGACTGAATGCGCACACATACACCCAATATCGACGTGAAACTGGCTGCAGATCCTGCTGAGCAAACAGAGTCGGAGATCTACTCTCCCCGCAATCCAATTGTCTACCTTTCTTGCAGAATCTAAGGCTGCAATTGTCAACACTATGACCTTGAGGCATCGTAAGATCTTGTCATGGTGGCCGCGCTAAAGATAAGGTTCAGACTACCATATCGACCAAAGTCATGATTTCGGCCAACATATGCCACCTGCCACCTGCCACACGCCACACGCCACACGCCACACGCCACACGCCACACGCCACACGCCACATGCCACACGCCACATGCCACACGCCGTCCGCCAAACACTACCTGCCATACACCACCAGCCTCATGGCTCCCGGTGCTTGGCATCTGCAACTCAGCAAGTTTCTGGATCGAGCATACAGGAGCATGCTTGGGAGCATATATTCAAGTGAGATTGGGAGTATCTTCCCTCTTGAGAGTGTACTTGGGAGTGTAGAGCCAAGTACGCTGGGAGTGTACCATCGAGTGCAATTGGGAGTGTATTTGAGAGCGTGCTCGGGAGTGTGCTTGAGAGCGTCTTGAGAGCTTACTTGGGAGTGTACAGTCAAGCAGGCTGGGAGTGTGCTATCGAGTGCAGTTGGGAGCGTCCTTGAGAGCATTCTTGGGAGTGTACTTGAGAGCGTCTTGAAAGCTTACTTGGGAGCGTATAGTCAAGCAGGCTGGGAGTGTGCCATCAAGTGCGATTGGGAGTGTATTTGCGAGCGTGCTCGGGAGTGTGATTGAGAGCGTCTTGAAAGCTTACTTGGGAGCGTACAGTCAAGCAGGCTGGGAGTGTGCAATCGAGTGCAATCAGGAGTGTACTTCAGAGCATACTTGGGAGCGCGCAATGAAGTGCATCTGGCAGCTTGCTTTCAAATCGGTTGTATGCAGCATAATGTATAGTATACAGCGTGATGTATAGTATCCAGCACACATAATCGCATGCGTATCATAGTAACCTAGTCAACGCGTAGGTACATAGGAACTCATAGTGCCATGCGTCAAATATGCTATGAATTACCGTCCCAAAAACAGCTTCTCTATGAGTTACACGTTGCGTAAGGTCATTATTCCCAGTGTGTATTGTTGAGAGTGATCGAGTACAAACAGAGATTGAATTATGTATCATACAAAAGTGATTGTCTACCGAACTATCTAATGGTAGAATCTATGCCTTTATATGCGTAAGAAATTTGAAGTTCGCTGGAGATGGTAGAGTGGCGCCGGCAGTGGCTGTTGCATATATGGTATATCTCCCTGGCGTATGGCTTTTGTTGGGCTGATGCATAATCTCCCTAAGATGATGGTCATTCCAGACTCAGCTGGAGATGCCAGCTGAGTGCGCATGCATGCGTACAAGACATACTCCGAATACCGCGTATATAAGATCATGAATGTACCTGTACTTTAGAATACAAGCTTCTAGCAATCAGTACATTTCAACAGTGGCGAATGGCGGGTGGCGAGTGAAAATTTGTGAATGAGTCTACACAAATGACTCAGTGCATTAGCAAGCACTCTCCAATCCTTTCTAGCAGCTTCGATGGCGTTCTAAAAACTTGTAGGTCTTCGGGATAAATCCTGAGTCAACATGTGGATATCCGCCACTGTACCCGCCGCTATATCTGCCACTGCCACACGTGCCACGTGGTAAGTTCACCCGACCAATGAGAATGCTTCGAGCGGACAAACCAAGTGTATAACTATTAGATAGACAAAAGAAGACATATTCCTTTGAGTCCTCCAAATCTTTCCACATCGCGGAGCGAATGAGGACGTCTAGTAGAGGAATAAAGAATATGTACTGAGTAGTGGTGGTGGTGACGGCGGTCACGGTTCATCAGTTCCCGAACCTTTTCGCGCTTGCAGTCCTTTAAAGTTCATGAACAGGTCGAAAGTTCCACCAATTTCCCCTCCAGTTTTGAAACTAGCGCGCGACTGAACATACTCAGGTCAGACTGTAGAAGATCGGACGCTCCTTTTCCGGCAGGTTACCAGCGAGAACTGTAAACGCCACATACAATATTAGGTAAAACGCGGATTGAATATTAGCAGAAAGGGCAACAATTAGTGCACTTTGACTTCACTTTCATATTTATCCCTGGTCAACAGTGACTCAATCCTCAACTCTCACAGCAAAATTCATTAACATTTCATTCCTCTTCGCCTTGCTCTTGTAAATCAGACTTGAGTAAGACGAAAATCTAGCCATGAGAGCTCTGCAGGTAGCTTCGTTGACGGAGAATGGAAACGGTCAAAATTAACTTTTAACTTTGTTCATCAGCGTCGTCATCGGCCGTTTCTATAGTCCTGTTTCCACCACATACTCCTAAAATATCACGTCTAGTCTGTGAGATTCACTCAAACCACTAGGGGCAGCTTCTGTACGACGCATACGCCCAAATTTTCTCATTAAAACCCGTCTATTCACAACAAGCCAGCCATAATACAGCTCCGCTATGCGCATTGCAGTAGTATATACCGAGTCCCCAGTCTCCGCAGTATTTACTCCCCCTACCTCCAAACTATCCCTCTCCCCCTCCCTTCACCCCATCATCGTATATCACCCGCCTGCCCCGCTACCTCTAAGGTTGAATATCCGAGTCTAGTGGCAAGAGCGGTAAAGGGTGGCACCGGCATACCCGGGGATATACCCGAAGATCCTCTGTACATATCCCAAGTCTTCCTCCTTCTTCTTTCTCTCTATACCATAGTCTATGCACACGGTTCTTCCCTACATATCGCACACCTAACCAGATCCCCAAATCTCCTCCTCAGCAAACAACCTAACCTGCAACTTCCCAAAGCTCCCTTCAACAAAACCCTGCGAGATCTGCGTCTCCCACACCCACCTCGCCTCTCTTGACAGCCTCAAATCTTCCATTCCACATGGCCTTCCTTCAGGACCGGGCTTTACACACGTCGCGATGAGTTCCGGGATCGATGCGATGACAACTTCTCTCCATTAACACCACGCAGACAGAATAGAACGAGAAGCAACTCACGTTTCCCCTCTCCATCCACCCTCACAAAGCCATACCGAATCTTAACATCCGCAGCATTGACATTATGCAAACTCGGCACAGCGCTCACGAAAACCGTCCACGACCCCGTCGCTTCCGCAGACTCCAGCACGCTAGAAAGAATCGCCTTCTTCTCTGTCCGTCGTTTCTCGCTCCACTCGTTGAAGCGGTGGTAGTAGTCGTAAGTCCGGAGCTTTCCCAACCCCCACACCTGCAGGATATTCACAGGATTACAAGCGGTAAAGATCTTGACCACAACCTCGGGGTACTCGTGGAAATCTCCAGTCCCAGTGTTGGCAAGACACCAGATGAACTCTATCAGATTTGCGGCCGCAGTGCGTGGGTGCGCAAAGTTGAATGGTACGTGGATTGGAACTGCGTGGCCTTCGAAGCCACTGTGGCTGCTCGGGATGGGGAAGCAGATTACTGTTGAGGAGACAGAGTTTGGGGATGCGGGGCCGAAGGGGTGTGGGATGATTGGCATGAAGTCGCCGGTGTGCGCGGAGATGTCGAGGGGGGGTAGGGCGAGGGCTGAGAGGGCTGAGGATTGGACGGTTAGGATGTCAGGGCAGCTAGGGGTGGTGGTGGGGGAGAGAAGGGACCGAGGAGGGAGGAGGAGACCACGGGGTTGGAATGTAGATAGGTTCACGATAATAAGTTTTTCGATCACGATGTAGTTGGGGATTGCGGAAAGGATGTGTTGGACGCAGGCGCACGTGAGGTTGGGGTTGGCGCTGAGGTTCAGGTCTTTGATGGTGTATCTCTGCGCAGGCCCATCCCAGCTGCTGGTAAAGAAGCTCTTGAAGACTGAGGCAATGTGTTGTGCGGTCATGGTGCTGAATGGGAGAATCGACATGTTGAGGTCATCGATGCGTTCGTGTTTGTGGAGGGCGTTGAAAGCGAAGGAGAGGAGCTTAATTGCCGACGATGACTTCTCCATCACATTGACTCTCTGTTCTCCCTGCGCGATAATATGTGATAAGATAGCCGGTGGCAGATCGGGGAAGATGTCCAAGTCACTGCAATCCAGCCAACAATTATCGTCCTGCTCAAAAGAACTCGAGACGAGTCGTTTGACCGAGAGGTCTCTTAGACTTTGCACTCCGCCCTGGTTCTCACCGACATCAGCATCCCGCAGCCCTGTTTCGCCAGAAAGAAAGGAGCTCCTTATGCGAGTATGTCTCGAAGGCCAGATCTCCCATATCGTTGCTTCCGTCATCACGGGTACGTTTTCGAGGTGCAGCATGGTAGTTGGTTCGGGTATCCCGCTGTACAAATTAGCGTATTGCTTTGCGGAGAGGACTTCGTCGCCATTCTCGCCCATCCAGAGAAAACAGTAGGCAGGAGCAAAGGGGTCCGTGATGTCCAGGACTGTAAAGCCATCGTTGTTATCACCTAATCCCATCAGTCATATACCCAAATAATGCGATGGGGCTGTACTTACTCCGACAGTAATGAACCCATGGCGGATGAAACCTAGTGGACTGCGAAAGATATCCCGACTCTGGATTCCAGGAAGCAACAGCAGATACCAATGTTGCAATAATGGGACAAATAGTTTCTTCGGTAGCTGCTCTCTTTTGATCCCACACATTGCTTCCATAATTCTTCCACGAGACTGGATCTAGGGTACCCAACTCTGCCGCGACGGCCGGCGCATTTTCTCTGATAGAAGTAATGAGCCTGTAGCACGCCCCGAGCGCTGTCATCCCGAAGTGCCACTGGTGGTGGAGCGCAAAAACGCAACGGTACTCGGGATTGTTGGAAATGGGAAATTTTGTTGTTTGGGGTGGTTTGGTGGCTGAGCTGAGGTGTTGCTGGGAGGCTCCCGCAGCTGCACGGTCATCACCGTGCTGTGGTTGGGCCGGAGAATTCGCAGTCGGTGGAACGCGAGAGGGACTCTTTCGAGGAGAAATACGAGCAACGATAAAGATCTGATGGCGCTGACTCATGGCGGCAGGGGCAGGGGAGGTCGGAGATTTAAGATATGATACCGGGAGCGATACGCAGCTTCCGACGTCACACGATAGGAATCCACACCTAACCCTGGTTATAAATGAACTTCGCTCAGCTCAGTACGGTTATGTTAAGACCAGGGTTTACGCAGGTCTAAGTCGCTGGGTCTTTCGTGATTGTGGACAGACGGGTACGATAAGTTGAGTGTAAAGAGGAAGAGGAAGAGGAAGAGCCTGAGGATCAGCCGCACACTTCAGACGAACAAGAAAAAAAAAACCAAGATCTTCTTATTGGCTCTTATGCACCACACACACAGCAATATTTTATTGCTGGCATCGTGAGTGAGTGTTTGTGAATTGAATAGGCTAGTCCTAAATAGGAAGGCCAATTGGGATACCCTAACCCTTGTACAGCGACGATTGACTCGATGCCTTGAGGTATATAAAAAACCAAGCCAATAATGAGATGTCCATATTAAACTCAACGCTAAGGAAAGAATTTAAGTCATTGGTTTCAGGGTACCCCGCAAATACTGCAGAAACTTAGGTCATCTGAGCGAATAAAGCAGGGCGCAGGTAAAAATGGCAGCTTCCATTAGAATCACATTGTCAAATACAACAAACAAAGTTTGCTTCTCCCTTAAGAGTCAGCGATACATGATAAGCCATAGCTATAATCCCCGTAACACGACCGAATATCACTTCCAAATACTCCAAGCGTCAAGTGCGTCCTCGGGTTTCCGAATAAGGCGGAACGATTGCAAGAATGACGGCCCAAGAATAAGTCATATCAATAGAAGGTTCATTTCCATACTGCGTATTACCTATCAGCAACTGATACCTTGGCAGATTGGATTGCAATACATACACTGATATGAATGAACGCAGCCTCTCTATTCCTAGGAGCGTTCAGCCAACATACAGAGGTGTGGTCGACAAGGCTTCCAACATCATGATCACGGATAAGATCCTATATCTGCATAAGCAACATCTAGTGGTGATATTGCGCTGTGCGAGTTCTCACCTGTAAGCTCTCACTGTCTTCATTGAAGTCCCCGCGATGTGCTAGCTCAGTGAACCCTCTACCCAAACCTAATTCCCTTCCCGATGAGGCGGCTTGCTCTGGCTTAACCTCCCATCCAATAACGGTCCTTCGACATTTCAACGCCTCAAAGCGTTTCTCGAAACTCTCCAGTTCCTCCTCATGTTCCACTCTGCCATCATTTTCACGGTATATAAGTTTTAGCTGGTCAGTCTTTTTCTGCCGGAACGACTTTAGATTACGATACATGGCCCCTGTGTCCCTACTGTCGTTCCAGGTTGCGTTATACAGTGGGCGAACACTAACAGGGATCGAAAGGTGTGACAATGCGGAATATACAGCAGCATCGATACCCTTGAGAGCCACCGGGAGATGTTGGTGTCCTTCTTTGTCATGATGGGCGTAGCGGTGGTCGCAGAACAAGCCCAGAACCCCGCCTTGAGGCATGAAACTAGAGCTGGAAAGCAGGTCCCGGACTTGAGAAAAGAGCGGGAGGGATTCTACGGTGAAAAGTGGGGTACGAGGAATGGTGTCCAGAAGACGATCGGCGTCAAAGTAGAGATTGTAGCTACTCGTGATATTAACAAGCTGTATGTTTAAACGCCAGTAGTGTGGCACTTACGTTATTGTGCACCGATATCCGCGTTTCACCTGTTGCACCTCGTGCTCACAGTCGCTATAGAAGGCCGCCCACTGTATAGCGGTGGGATTTTCTCCTCCCCAGTTGAACTCTACGCTCCGGCCATTGTGTCGGACGACCAGTTCCCCACCTAGTATCTCCATCAACAGTCGTAAGCATTTTGGAGTAATAGAGTGAAAGTCTGATGTACTACCTTCGTGAGGACAAGGAAGACAAACAACCAGGCTTCCAAATTGGTTTTGAGACCTTGGGGTATCTACATGCGCCTTGAACATATCGGATGGCCCGGCGTAGATCTGGGGTGGATCGTCAGCATAAGAGTAATGAATCTTTGATAACAAAAAGACAACAATGGAGACTAGCGTTCAATTTGTATAGCTCCGTCACGATGTAAGGCTTCAGCCCGGTTCTGTGCGTATAAACACTAGGCAACAGTATTTGCTGAATGGCATTGACAATACCGTGGTCATAGGGATGGAACCCGGCGACAAATTTCTCATTATCCAGCTTCAATGCTGACCGATAGCTCTTATCCAGTAATGACTCTCCTTTGAAGCCAAAGCTGGCAGGATCACACGCTTGGGCAAGCAGTTCAAGTGATGACTCCATGTTCTCTGGTGGAAATTTGAGCGCATGCATCGTGGCTGCGTCGATGGAATCTCGAAATGCGACAGTAACGCTGTGTCCATCTATAGCACCACCGCAGACAAACGTTGCAGCAGCCTTTTCACCCTCGATAGATGCGCGAATATCAAGAAGGAGTTGATGTTCTAATTTACGTTCCAGGTTGCGAGGAATCTTGCCGGTAAGATGTGGCTTCGGCAGCGACTTGGCGATACATTCGTTGATTTCATTCAGAAACACATCCGGCTCTCGTTGCTTGCCAGACCACACCTCAACTGACCGCTGTTGTTCCCTTAAGTGTTTCATCCGCTTCTGAACACTTCGCCTCAGTACCCTCCAGTGGTCGAAGAAGTCCCCTTCCAAACCCAAGTCTGATAGGAACTTTTCGCGCGCTTCCTGTGCTTCAGGAGAGTGGAGGTCGAGAGATTTTTCTTGGTGCTCCCCTTCAAGATGCGGAATAGCCCGGCCGCGTAAAACAGGTCTTATTTTAGGTGCCTCTTTTCCAGGCCGCGGGACTTCGGACTTCTGCACACCCTTGTCGACAATCCAATGATCCTTAAATCCAGCCTTCTTCAAGCGACCGAGAAAAACGTCGACGGCAGCGTGCCATTGTGCATCCTACCGCAATGTCAGAGAAACCTATGCGAGCGTTCAGTTCAAATTACTTGGAGAAATTGGTTCTTGATGAGTTCCGCCAGTTCTTCATCCGTGTATGGTGGAATAGAGGAGCCCTCCTCGTTGGTGGAATCCGAACTGAGTTGATTCTCCATGGCCGAGTGTAGTCGAGAGGTAGCGTGCTGGGCAGAGGAAATGGGGTGGATACAGATGGTAGTTAAGTTCCTATTTATCTCTTGATTTAATTAAGAGGATTTTATCTAAACCTTAGTAGGTACATTACTTACTTGCATACTTAACCTTCCAGTATGTATGTTTGCTTACATTCAGACTGTTGATTGTGCATACTCACTCACTCCGGGAAGCAAGACCATGCTAATCTCCGCAGGCAACAACCGCTCTGGGGATGGCGAAATTTTGAAATTTCACAAATTGATTGGACCCGAGAAGTGCCGGATCCAACAGCCAACAGCAGACTCTGACTCACTCCCCGCCATAACAACCAACGGAATATACTGACTCACCCATTTGCCAACGCGTCGCGACAAACGGCAGGACGCGTATAGGGTAGATGCAACATCATGTCACGGCTTGCGGGGATTGATATTACTAGGTATGAATCAACGCGGTGATGCAACGACGCGGAGACCAGAACACGAGAAAACAGCCATAGGCTGTTTCGTTTTGAGTTCTAACGACGCTAGCACCCCTCCATTGTTCTTATCACCTGCAGGCGATTCTACAAAGAGTACGCGAGACAATCGGTGCAAAAGAGGCCCCGCAAATCACATACACCACAAAGTCATTGCTTTTGGGGGAGAGCAGAATCATGTTGCTTCATGCATACAAGAGCTAGCACGCATATTTGTTCTTATAGAAGCCAATTGGTTTCTCCGAGTGCAGAATAATCTGTACTTGCTACGGTCCGCCAGAACCGGACATCCGTTCTACAGATATCGATTGATGCATTCTGAACAAGGAAATCATGCTATGCCCTTATCATGTACCTAATACTGGACGAGCGACCTTGATACTGATTACCACCTTTTCAGCGATTTGTAGCCTTTATTGCAGTTCATGAAGTCATGCTGCATCAGCAGATAGACTCCGTGATGTACGTGTTTCCACAGATACTTATATATCGCTTTTTCTATTGCATCTCCCCAATCTTATGGCGTAAAAACAAAACGGCATGTCCTGAGAAGAGTCATTGCAGTTACGATAACCACTCACTGTTAGCGCGGATATCAAAGTCTAGATCTCACGTTATAGTTCGAAACTCTTCAGGCAACAACGCAATATGCTCAATTTTCTCTTTAGGCTCAGTTCGCTTTTAATAAAGGCTAATATATGCGCAGGGTGTGATATCAATTCCCGTATTGGTCAATCTGAGCATGTCATTGATACTACGAGTGACAGAATAAGATACTCAATAGTGTTAGGTAGCTCGCCCTCAGCCCTGGACGTACCTCTTCTTTCATTCATCGGACTTTCGCATTTCTCTTCCTGGTCGTCATAACCCACCAACACCAGCCACTGACCTGCTCTAAGTCCCGGGATAACGAGATAATACGCTACGGGCTTCGTAGAAATCTCGTCCCGTTTCGCCCCTAATCCGTCGTCAGTTTCATCCATTTTCAGTGGTTTTCGACAGCCCCCCGTTCGTCTTGAAACATCCATCCTTGTTTATGTTCCGCCCGGTTGGCGCACTGGCCACTTTTCACAAACTCAACACATTTCTAGTGACTTACACCGAAATCTACATATCCAGACACTTAACTTCGTTTCAATTCACCTCCTAATATCCTAATATAGTGAGTTCGCATATCAGCCATCTACTTCACGGATTAGCCCAAGAAGGTTACATCCCGATATTCTGAGGTCTATCTCCACTAGCGGACAGTGCGGGTAGTTCAGATGGTAACATCGAGGGCTCTGATGCCTACATGCAGGACGCAGTGAAGTTGCGCAGTAGGACTGCCTACAACTCCTCGCTGCATGCATATGAACTGTTGCTGACGAATCTCATTCTAATCGATGTGGTCTCGCTAATGACCTGGAGGCTAGCCGTTATGCTCGTTGACTTTGTTGTGACCCATTCGTGGTAGCCACCCATCCATGGACGGGCATTCATAGACAGGGCGGTTCCACCACCATTCATAGACCCATGAATGGGACAGGTGAAAATAAGGTATGCAAATCAAAAAATTGCTTCACTTATAAAATAAGTACTACTGGATATTTATTTTACAAGTCCATTGGCTTCGCTTCGCTTCTGCATATCTCTATTTTTTATAAAACATGATATGACAATCGCCCGAATTAGACCGTTTGCTGCTGCGGCAAGTAGCTAGCATCATTCGTGAGGGCTTCTAGATGGATTTATGAGATTGACATTACCGACTACGGTGTCTGTGGCAAGAATCACAGACTGCGATTTACGAAGTGGTAACCGGGGTATCTAATGGGTATTATCATCATTCTATCGTTGCCAGCGTGAAGTAAAATCAATGCTGAAAAAAAAACACCAGCCTAAACCGCGCCCCAAAACGCCCCCAAACCCGCAGAAACCTTCTGCCACTTACGGCTTAGCAACCCATTCGCGCTCTAGCGACCCTACGATCTTGAGCACCAACTCTGCAGCCTCGTAGCGCTCTCTTTCAAGTACTAGATTGAACTCTGGCGACATAGATACCACCAATCTTTCTGTCCCACTTACGTACCCCAGAATCTACTTGATGTAAGCGGTTGTGAAGGTAGCTTGGAGCTTACTCTGCTCGGCAGATATAAGGAACATTTGTTAGAAGGAGGCGGAATCGTTGTGGTGGAAAGCGACATACCGTCCGCTGAGCCCAAGTCATATCCTTATGGCGGAAGGAAAACGTCTTTAGAGGCATGTGAAGGCGTCTAAAATACGTCACTCCAGTAATTTTACGCTTTATCATGGCTGCCTCAAATAAGGTTCAGCATCCTTCTGTCAACCGCTACTACATCATCACTGTCACCCTCTCGTCAACCACTACATCATCACCGTCACCCTCTCGTCACTCCCGCATGATCTACAATTTCCCAACCTCTTTATAGGCACACATGCCTCAACCTCAACATGTCTCTCTTCACCGATATCTCCTCAGTTGACCAGATCAGACAAAGAATTCTCCAAAGCATAATAGCCGTAATTTGTATATCTTCAGAGTTCTCTCTCATCTTATAACCGTGACCTTTATCTACGCTGCATTGGTACAAACTAACAGAAAGAGTGCAGGTCGACAAATACTGGTCCGGTGCCAGTGGGTCCGGGGGAGGGAAGCTGTAAAGGAAGGATATGATGTGCGTAGTTTAGCACTTTTGTACATACTATAGAATCTAGAATCTGCATAGTATGACACCTACAAATGCCTTTTTGGATGAGGATTTAAACATGATGTGACGCCTTTTTGGTAGTCTTTCCACCAGAGTTTAAACATAATGTGACGCCTTAGGACGCCTTTATGACGCCTTTATAACGCCTTCTCATAGCGCCTTCTATAAAGGCGTAACTCACGTTTTCCTTCCGCCATAGGGATAGTGTCGATTAAGTCTTCGGCCTTGACACCTTCTAATGCATACGAAAAGAGGTGATCGACGCGCTCACGCATTGCAGCCAGAATCTCACCCGCCTGCTGAGGAAAGGTCGAGTTATTTCCCTCTGCCAGTCTCTTACACTGTTAGAAGATTAGCAAAATGCTTGCCTAAGAGAGTGTGTAGGAACTCAACCTCAAGTACACAAAAGATAGCGTTAAGGTCGCGATCGTAGGTTGTAAACGTTTCGTTGTTTATTCATACTGTATTCACTCTTACTAGAGTATGACAGGACCTAATAACCCCTCCGCCTCCGGGCGAGCCGGCTAGATGGCGGAGCTCCCCCCCCGCTACCCTTCGTCCCCGCTCGGGTTGTAAACGTTTCTTCGTGATGAGTGTGAGTGCTAGTCCGTACCTTGGCAATCAAAGAGCCACCAGTGATGGAGGTGAATGTAGAAGCACCCCCTGAGCCGTGAAGCTCCTCCACTTCGATTCGGCGGTGATCCGACCTGTGTGTGGTCAGCAGTTGTACCGGACGCATGAAAAGTGGAACGTACTCGAAGGAAAACGCCAGGTGAGGGGCAGTTGCAGCGGCGGGATGAGCCTACGTAGCTTGGGTTGAGGTTGAATCACCACGCGCGTTAAAATAGTCTGGAAGAAGGGGAGCAGCATAGAACATTGTTGCTGCGGATCGCCATCAAGAAATAGCAGTAAGCATTCCCCGAATTAGGCACTACTTCTGCCACAAAGGTAAGTGTTAAGTGTATCCCCCCTTTGAGCTCTATCAGCCTTGATCTCCACTCATCGGGTGTCTCCTATAGGTAAAGGCTTCTGGCTAAGAGAGTAAAGATAGCCAGTCCATTTTCTTATCCGAAGCTAAGCCAAACGTTAGCCCGTGCCTCTAGTTCACAGATTCAATCAACCTACTGTTCTCCATAGGATTAACCATCACCTCCCCAATAATAACGAGCTCCATCAAAGTCGTTCTATAACTATTGGTCCCAGGACTAATGGATCATTGACTCCACGGCGGGAGATGTTCTGGAGTATTGTTGGTAGGTTTTAGGCCTATTGCTGTAAGATCTAGAACAAGATCTAGGTGTTCTCTGATACACCCCTGCACGATTTCTCAGTCTTGCCACCCGCCACTCTCCGCCACTCTCCCCTCCGATCGCGGCCTCCGGAGGCCGACAAGATTCCCGGCTTCATTTTATATAAGGCCTAGGTTCTACCTTTAGATAGATCAAGAGACCCCGTCACTAGTGCAAGATTCAACATCGGCGTCCTAGGAGCTCCGTGAGTGATACCCAATGATGCAGAAGGATATTAGTTTTCCCACCACAGATAGTGATACAGAGTGCAGTAAGTAACCACAATGACTAATCCAGCTATGATCGTTGTCGGTGAGCGTCCGAAGGTTTCGTTACATCCAGCGAACCCCCCGCCGTCGCGGTAGCCAGCGTCACGCCGTGCAACCGCCATCGGTATCTCTGGTGAACTCCCGCCGTCTCGGTGTTTCCGGTGAACTCCCCGCCGTCTCGGTGTTTCCAGTGAACTCCCCGCCGTCTCGGTGTTTCCGGTGAACTCCCCGCCGTCATGATATTCAGACACTCAATTCCACCATTCCAGTACTCAAGTGAATTCGTCCATTGTTATGGGAGATAGGCGGCTCTCGGGTTCTTTAAATCCGACCAAAGAAGCTTCCCTTCTTTCTCCTGGTCGTGCAGATCCGACTGGCCAAGAATCCAAATATTCCCCCAAACTTTTGAACATGGAGCGCTACCACCTGTACTGTATATCTCTTTCCTCGAGTCAGCCATTGTTATGCAACTGCTAATGATCGGCGACGAATAAGCCTATACCTCCACTAGTATCTGCTAGATAGGCGTACTTATGGTTCTCAAGAGGAGCAAAAGGCCACAAGCTTTTGATTGACGGCCTGTAAACGTCCAGACCCCTGTTGTAACCCGATAAATAAACATATTCCTTTTCTTACTTGAGAAATGGCTGTTCCGGATACCGGCTGTAGAAAGAATGTGAGGTGAAAGGGTTGGCCAGGGTGTAGTGAGTATTTTTAGGCGTTGTGGAAAGAGAAGTAGCGAAGGAGATGATATTAAACAGATGGCGTTTCGGGCCCAAAGTCACTTGGCAATCACGCTCTAGTATCTAACGAGTGCGAGGTCATGATTTCGCACGGGTTGGAGTCTGACTGCGCCCTATTGGCAAACCCCAAGTATAGTATATTCGCAAGGGGTCCCAAAATACCTAGGTAAGGCTTTTGGATTTCGCGATTCCTCCGTCAGATCGCTCTGGCTCGGATGATCAGCTCCTCAAGTACCGACCGGAAATCTTAAATTGCATTGTAACGCCCAATCCTCAGAACCGTCCCCGCACAGACGGTTAACTTCCGTATGACCTGTGCTCTATACTTAAGGTGTGGGCAGCTACCCCCTTACATCCAGGTACTCGAAGTATCACAGCTTGCGGACTCGCACGCTGTCATATGCATGTATACTCGCGACTACTCTAATGTGTACATGCTACCTATTTACTTATTCAAAGATTAACAATGTTTTGGAGCCCCACAATTCGTCTAGCAATTGCATGTATTGCCCAGAAAACCCGAGAAAACCTTCGCGGGCCGCCGTCGATAGCAGGCTTGCTGCATCGGGGACCAAGGGTAGAAAGCCATTTGGGTAGCCGACAAGGTGCCCCAACAGCAAAGAAACAGGAGGAAGGAAGTTATTAAGGTTTTGTGTTGGGAGGACTGAGCTCATGGGCATACTGTTAACGTTATGGATTTAGGCAAACACGGTGCATCTTACATGCCCCACTGACAGAGTCGATGTTAATTGTGCTAGTATTTGTAGGGACAATCGACTGAGTAGCTGTATGCCGGCAAGAGGACTGTTGATACCGGATGAACACTCAGAATCCCGGTAGTTATACACCCGATAATGTCTGACAATCGGGATTTCTTGTAGTCTATGCAACTGATTCCCAATTTGTTCTATGAGGTAAAAGAATATATATGGTAACCCTCACATGCTAAACTTTAACGATTGCTTCTTGCATGCTAAGCTGGGCTAAGCCGAATGGTTGATTGCTGATGAACATCGACAAACGAAGTGTATTCATTCCCACGCATATCCCTTGGCCATTTCACAGCTGACCACGCCACCCGCTACTACTCGTCCCAAGGATCATCTGTCATCTGTCATCGAAGATAATCCGTGAGTAATCTTTACCCCTTAGAGCTTGATCGTGCCCGAAAACACAAAGGCCATGGGTTCTCCGATCGCACCTAACCCATCCGGCTGAATCATGAAGCTAGTTAGAGTGTACGAAGCAGCCACAAAAAATTGTCCAGTCTGTCTACCTCTTTCGTGGATTGGAGGTGATTAGAACTTACCTGTTGTGCATTGGATTGAGCTGTCGCCTCTGCCTCGTACAACTTCATAGATAGCTAGGCGTTTAATATCGTGAGTTGCAAAAGATAACGCAATTCAGCTCGCTACTCGTAGCGAGTAGTAGGTATCCGGTAGCCGTACATATGCCGTACGTTCATAAGGGGTAGCATATCATCACGAACTCGAGTGCTGTGCAATAAACCGGTACCCAGATCCAACTTACCTAGACAACCTTCAGAACTCTTCACTGGATAAAACCGGGTTAAGCGCAACAAACACCGTCCCTAAAGTAGTGCGGGAGAAGCTTCTGAGTTTTGCTCCGGAACCTCTCGCTTGCTTCTCACAAGAGTCACTTTCTGTTCTTCGTTGGAAGCCGGCAAACATTAAATGGCGAAGTACTTGTCAAATTTGTCCACGAATATGTACTTAGACGCAAGCATGCGGACCAATGAGTAGGGATGAAATTGCAAGATTTCCAGTACTCTGGTATTGTACAACTTTTGTTGACGGGGTGAAAAGGCCATGAGGAACAAAGTGGCAATCTGCCGCATGTTATGCGTAGCAACCTATCGGCGTGTAGGTTAACAGCCTACACGGATGAGTTCGCCGGGATCTTTGTTCAACAGGTTCACTTCTACCTTTGATCAGCTATTCTGTATATTCTGTATATTCTGTATGTTAGAGTTCACTGTTGATGCCTGTACAGTCGCGGTAAAAAAGTAATGAGACGTAAAAATCACAACCACCACAAAATCACCCCAGTTGTAGTGGATTTAAGATCCAAGGTTAATCTCTCAATCGTTACCTTGTAATTTACAAATACTTATGGCTTTCTTAAGGGTGTAGCTGACTTGATGGGGTTATTCGTTGAATCATGCGTCTCATCACTTTTTTACCGCGACTATACAGTTAAAACTAGGGAGATAAAACACCAGTTGACTAAGCGTAATCTAGAATGTTGACCCTGGTTGGGCCACCCACGTTTTTTGGCAGCTACTGCATGGTTTTTGTTCTTCAAGACTGACTGCTGACTGGGGCTTGCTTGGGGACGGACTTCACCTTCAAGGGCATTGTAGATTCAGCATGGGATAGGATGGTTGGGGTTGCGGTTGCAGTTGCCTCCTCCTCAAGATCCTTATCGATCGTATCCACTCTATGTCGTACTATTGCTGGTTATTGCAGTATTTAAAGGCCATGATATCCCACCCAGTCATGACAATCATCAGCCTCCAACGAAGCAGTTCAATCTTCAACTTCCATCCGTTAACGTTCTCATTGAATTTCCCTAAACACATATTATTCGAAATAGAGACCCTCTTCCCAGACGTTCCCCAATAATTACGGCTTACAGTTTCTCGGGAATCTATAATTTACTTCCCGCTGAGAACCACAATCTTGTACCTCTTTGCTTCGACCCGTTACGTTCCTCCGTCGACCCTCCCAACTCTCCTGTCTGTGGGTTTCACTAGCCCCAGTCCCACCAATCTTCTCATATTACGAGCTTTCATCCTACAATCCCACATATATATTACACCAGACGGGACGAAAGGGACAATTACGACCAGACGAAACAAAAATGTGTAGTTTCGAAAAGATTACGTACAAAGCCTGCGCGCATATCTCGCGCCGATTGGTTGGCTACTGCCACTTTGCACGCAACGACCCATTTCACCAGTGCTTTGGCGTCCAGACTGTGAAGCGCGAGCGAATTGTTGACAACGGCCAGAAGTGTCCGTCGTGCTGTCAACACCACTGCTGAACGGTCTGAAATTTCTGTGAATATTGGTCGGGTAGGATTGGGTTTTGCTTGATTTCTGGGGAGCAGAAGGTGGCGTGATCACCCGTTTGGGGGCGTCCAATTATTTTTCTTGGCTTTCTTGCTCTCTTTGCTTATGGTGTCTTCATACCTGGTCGTCGTTTTTCCAGTTGTTTTGTGGGGTTTCATTCGCCCGTTTTGTTCATTTGTTATTGTACGTACATGCGTGGCGAAAATGATTTTGTTATTTGCACAATTTGATTTTTGTATTTGCTCAATTGGCTTCCGGCTTCCGGCTCGCAAGATACGGTGGAGAAACCAACTAGCGTAGGCCTCCCGTTGTCTGCCTACCTGTGGGTATCCTTCCGTTAGGAATTGGGTCGTTAGAATACGAAGAATTTGCAGTTTTTGCACCTCGGAGTTGTGTGATATGGCTTGATTATCTACTTCTCTGCCCTTGTTTTAGTTTCAATTTACGCTTTGTACCCTTTTGATTGGCGAATTCAATCTTAGGATCCAGCGGTTGCACTAAGCGCTGTGAACCTATCTCTCGCAAGTAACAGGAAAATAAAAATGTAGAGCGTGAGTGCGTGTATGTGCTTGCTTGTGCAGCTCATGAATCTACAAAGTGGAGTTCTATGTTGCGAGTACCCGTAAGATCGCGGAAGGAGTGGTGGTGTTCAAGGTTTTCCTTTGTTTTTTCTTTCAGCTGTCTTTTCACTTAATTTGTTTCTAGACTCGTGGAAACAGCGTGGGAGGTGGGTAATTGCGGATGATTCTTGGGCTTGGGATTTGAACTTTTCGACTCATGCTCAGCAATGCAGCATGCAAGTTGGGGAAACTTTTCCCCAGATTAGCTAAGATTATCTCTATGAACCCCCAATTATGTCTGTATTAACGTACCTAGCCCTATGCCGCGGCGCACCTGGAATGTCGAGTACATGGAGTCATGAGCCATCATTCGTACATGCAGCAAGTACCGTTTCTGGTCGTCACGAAATATAAGTCCTGGTAATCTTCCAAGCCATAGTCTCTGTAACCCAAGTATAAGCATGTTAAACCGCAAATTCCGGGCTCTCAGCAGCTGGTATGCACTCCAAATTAAACGACAAGCATGCGGCCGCTGTAGCAGTCCACGAGCAGGATAGCCTTCTGTATATCCCTGGTTTTACCGTGCAGAACCTTTGGCTGGGTCGTTATGCATCTAGGTTTATGGATGGGCTGGGGAAGGACGGGTGATTGCTCGCTGAATTTCGTCGACTCTCTGCAGCAGTGGCTGCCTACGTAACAGCCCAGAATGAAATCTTTCGCATAAATGCAATTCCCATATCACTGTATATACGATACGATACGACGTTAGGACAGAATGAATGATGTGCATTGAAGTTTCAAGTTGGGGCCTAGTTTCAGCTCTGCCGGTGGGGGGATTTATGGATCAGCGTCAGCTATTTTGGTCACCCAAAGTGATCGCGACTAGACCGATGGCAGCGGCTAACGGATAGATCTAGCGGAATCAAAGAAGGTTGTTGATTAACGAGGGCTGCATGGCAATGAAGTTGTACATCGTCATATCTGCAGAACGCTTGAAAGATCTAAGTTGCTCCTGCATTATGTGAATACCCAGACACAATCAAAGTCCAAAGTACCGTGTACCTTCTCTAATAAATTTCTTGTGCAGGTTGTACAAGTGACATAGAATGAAGGCTACACGACTTTCCGCACCACAACAAGTCATGAACATGCAGATGTATCTTGATTTGTTTTCTTTTTGCATTTAAGTTCACGAAACCAATGAACGACATAATCTCCGACACATGCACTTTTGCCTGCACTTGCAGTTGTACTGGGAAAACACATCTCGCGGCTCAAAAGAAATACACTCGGGTGCCTTCCCCAACCAAGCCCGCGTTAATCTCACATCCAGTAAATCAGCCCAAATCAATAATATAATACTAGTAAGCACATATAAATATATCCGCAGGTGGCTACAGAAAAAGAGCAAACACGCAGATAATGTGGGACCACCACATTCATGCATCCCCGTTGCAAGGCAGTACTCGGGAGTTTATGGCAGTAACGCAATTCTCCAGTGCATAGCCGCTGCGCATGGTACACCCAATCCAGCTGAATGTACAGGTACGACGACGAGATATCGATGTGATAAGATCCGACGTTGTGGTGACGGTATTTGAGCTATCTTGATCTTCTATATAAGATCGACCTTGTTTCATTCGACGGGTTTGAACTGACGTGCATTTGAAAAATGCAGAGTGCGTGTGCAAAACAACCCAACAACCCGGACGCACATAAAAGCCGTTTTTAGTCTGCAAGAGCACATGGGTTTCACATATCGTTAAAAACACACGTTATTGCAAAAGCAGAAGATCAATTGCCGCACCAAAGTAGACTTCAAAACAGACTCCCAGCTATCATCCCAGTGGTTAAAGTCCAATTAAAGAAATGTCATTGCGTTATTTTTTTTTTTATATTTGTTTACCCTCAATTCGTAACTCAAAGGTTTGCGCCGCCGGGGATCTTTCCAACAATATTGTAGCGCTTGCTGAAGAATGTGTACCTTCAAAGTCATGAGTAATCTTGGAGGGGCTTGCGTGTGGATTGAAATTTACCAATCGTTGAGAACGCCTTTCTCCTTTTCACTGAGGTCGCTCCATTGAGGAACGGCGTCGGCTGGGGCGACAGAGGACTTGGCAAGACCGCGAGATCCATCCTTGCCAGCAAATACTAATTTCATGGCTAAGTACCCGCAATTCGACATATAACTATGTTGGGGATCCCTTACCGTGGTACGATCCGGCAGGGAGGTAGCTCTTGTTACCGGTAACATCAAACACGGTACCCTTTTGCTTTCATCAGCATTACCAAAATCGAACAAGTAACAGAACCCGAAGTCTTACCTTGATAGCTACGTAGACTTTGTTGGGATCACGTCCTGCATTTCAACACACCGTTAGCCAAGTCGTGATTCTCATCCGACGGTTGGATGTCGAGTTGCATGAAGCGCATGAAATCCCACAATAGTGACGAAACAATGATCGATAGGGGGACTTCGCTGAAACGGAGATTACCATCTGCAGCTGCCAGTTGCTCCAGTGTGATGGGGTCGTCCTTGGGAGGGGCGAGCTGGACCTCTCCCTTGGGTTCAAAGTTCCTGGGGTCGGGCATAGCGTTCGAAAAAGGTTACTTTTTCCTATTATCCTTTCGCTTGATCGGAGTGAGGGGTGCAGAGTGATAATGAACAGAGAATTTGAAGGTGCTAGGTGTTGAAGGAGGAGAAGAGCTACTGGATGTTTGACGTCGGCGGGGTAAATGCCAAGACAAGTCTAACCATCCTTGTGTGGTGGAACATCAACTAATACCTGGGTGCTGATAGCACGCACATTATAGCACAATACTCCTAGGATACGCACAGAATGCACATGTACTGAGTTCACCTGTGCGTACCAGCAGCTACCAGCAGCTACCAGCAGCCGGGTCAAATCTCATCAAAACCGCATGAAGTACTCCATTTGCCCGCAGTGCGGCCCGCCCGCGTCCCGGCGCATCTCTGTCGCATCATTTCTTCAGAGCTGCGGAAAGGGCCAATGAAAGAGCCCTAAGTCATGACCAGTCACTGCATACAATTCAGCGGTCGAGGAGTACGTGATACGGGCGTAAATTCACAGAAAACCTGCCTGAGCCGATTCCAACGGTCTAGTCAATGTGAAGTAGTTCTGCACTTAGCTAGAGAAAGGCGAGTGCAATACGCGCTGTTCTGCACGCATCTTATATTGTAAATATCTTATCAATTGTTACACCTTAATTTCTCAAGTCTGTCAAGCCACGAGCGCTACCTCTAGTGCCTTGATAGAGATCAGGATCCAGCCTGCAGTAGCGTAATCTCATCCGGATCATCCACTCTAATCATCTACGATCGAAAGTGCAAATGTAAACACCACTGAGTAGACGATGAGGTGTATGGGTCCTACAGTCCAGAGCACCCCACACGGCTGTAGGGTGTATAAATACTGAATGCTATTGCCTCTGTGATATCACATTTATTTTTCACGTAAACTCGCAGTTTTCCTTCCATCCATAGAAGCACAATTTGCATTTTCGGTTACCGATAACAAAGTGCTTCTTAGAAATCCTCGTTTTCAAAGAATATTGCTACATACGTCACTTTTGGCTATCCAATCATTTATTAGTGATGCTTTGGCGGTTTTTACTTTTGTGGTGTACGTAAGCTCCATCTCGAATTAGATGTTAATGTGAAAATGATCTTACACAGTCCTGAGTTCCCAAAACCATGAAGGCCATTGTGCTGACCGGCAGAGGCATGATTCCTGGACCTGATTCATAACACCCGCCGAGGCAGAAGTCGAGTGCAGAAGTGCATACTCTAACATTTAATTCCCCGACTTTAGTTACAGGTGCAGCTTCCCAACGACTGCCGTGGCACACAGTACATGGGTGTTTTTTTCATCGAAGGGAGTTTGGATCAGAAAACAGATTGCTGTATTCGTGGAATCGGGGCGGGGGCTAGGTGAAACGGTCGATTGGGGAATTATAATTCTGTCAATCCACGACAACACAAATCACAAGAGTACATGAAGGCAGTAGTCGCCATAGTCCTACCCACAAGCGCCAGGAAATGCAATGGCTATTGGCATTTGGGCCGCTGACTGACCGCTCTCAGGCGACCTTCAGCTTCCGGAAAACACTGCTGCCGGTTGGTGCGCAATGCCCATCACCTTTATTGGTCATACCACAGCGGGGAGATGTGGTTGGTTTTACCGTTCAGCCGCCACCTCTACTGACGACATTGATTAGGGTCAGTACGGGTGAATGCCCAATCGAAGGCCCACGAGCAGCCAATGGTCTGCCAGGGCATGCGCATTCGACACTTACTGCCGGCGAATAGAATAGATCAGAAGAGCTCTAGGAGAACGTCACCTAAATTTAAATCAACACTGTATGTATGCTGCATCAAATCTAGAAATGAGGACATCTTAACCCACTCTTACCAAGATTTGTTAAAGCGCATTACTACGTCCAGCCCGCCGATTCCACGGTCTAGTGATCTCCCAAACTCTCTAAGCACATTACTGGAACTAAGAACAAATGCGAATGACATCAAAAGCCATTAAAAATTCATAACCTGCACTCGGGCTAACTTCCATGACTAGTTATAAGGCTCCAAAAGACACATTCTCCGGAACTCCAAAATCACGGTAGCGGTCGACCTCCAGTCGGTTTTAGTTAATTACTAATCCAGGCACTGAAGGTTAATATATCATGTTTAGAGATGGAGTATCATTGAGAAGGGCTTAACCTAGAAAAGAGATAATTCGTGTTAGTTAAAAGTAACGATACACTCAACACGGATGGATACCGTAAGGAAAGGTAGTGAACTACTAGTTTAAATTGATCTAATACTGGTCTACTCTAGATACAACCAAGCATGGCTCCGATCCTCGCCATTGCCCCCTCAGTCCCCAGATGGCATCCATCACAGTCCGAGGAATGTCTGCTTCTTACGAATTCCTCTTACAGCTATAATGTACAAAATTAGGAAGAACAATGGTCTACACTTCTGTATTTTGGGGTTTATTCTCTGCATCCGTTGTCTAATATCCACCCGGTAAAGGTGTAGGAGCTGGAGAAGGCGGATGGAGCAACCAGAAACACCATCCAGGACCACAGATTGTCATTCGAAATCTCCTGTTGCATATATACTTGGATCATCTGCCTTCTCCGTTACGGTCTGGTATGAGGGTATGACTTATATCAAGATACTGGGTGGATATATGTGTACCTATGCATGCGCATATAGGAGACTGTACATATACGGCCCTTGTGGCCTCGATAGAGAGACACAATCAACCATCTAAAGTAACATTTCCTGCCAGTTTCATTGTCAGAATGAAGAGAAGTCACATCTCAGACATCACCACAATTCCAAGTGCTTGGGAATTGTTGCCTCGGCCATTCCAGCTCAGAACGAGACTCTTTTCTCTTCGTAATATGTATAGCTTGCATATCTATTGGGTCTCTATCGGATACATCTATCTCATCTATCAGTTATGAATGAATACTGGCTTGAAAGTAGAAGACAATGCAATCAAGTCATCGGACCTGCTTTTTCATTACTGTACATGTAATCCATCGTCCGTACCCTTTCAGTTCTCTGTCCCTCGTTTAAGTAAGCCAGATTGTATGCGTTTACGATTTCTTTTTCTTAGCCAGGTTTTATGGATGAAAGGTGTAGTGAAACACCACAGTTTGTGACAACATACAGGGATATAAGAGGCCTTCATTCCGCTGAAGGTCACTACTATCTTCAATATACTGAACCATACTCCAATTTGTTCTAAATTACAATATCGCCATCTTTTGTTCACAGAGCATGTCACCGAATGGATCTCCACTGAAGACAGCCAATATTGCTCCACCGGGTGGCCTATTTGGCTAGTAACAATGCCCAGATGACAATTTGGGATAAATCGGATAATAGTCGTCGACATGCCCCAAGCAAAGATAGTCTATTTGGGAAACACACCAATCAATATCATCTGCCACCTGGGTATGGTTACCCTCCTTCACAGCAACCATTCCCAGGTGCTCCCCGACTCTATTACCATTTTCCATTCAGCATGAAACCCAGTTCACAACCAAGCACCAGTGTGAGCCAAGGATTACTGAGTTATGGGCCACTGTAGGAAGCATAGGATTTCCTGCACGGTGGTTTTGGTGGACCTCAAATGTTCGCTTATCCACTCTCCAACGAACGCCTTCGCGTCTCATACCAGTTCAAATTTAAAAGCAACTCAGAAGCGTCCAAGACTTTGATTGAGAAATTGGGAAGACGGCCTACAGCGTCCTTCAACAACGTTATGGAGCACGTCTCTTGAGTGGATGCCATGCTTAACTCCAAGAAGTATCCGAGGTAAGTGACGATAGTCTATTCTCGGTCTAAGCGAGCGATCTCTATCCTACCGCTGATCCACTCAACTGTGGGGATACGCACGTTCCCCTTTCTGGCCCGTGTGTCCCGCAGAGCTGCACCTTATGTCCACCATTCCTTTTTCTCCACACGTACTTACAGATGCACTTGGAGGCAATAATCGAGCAAGTATAGAGATGAACTTGGAAGCTGAGATCCAGTGAACTGCGAGATTCACTTGGAGACCGAGATCATGTGAACGTAGTGATGCACTTGGAGGCAGTGATTGTGTGAGTTTGGTGACACATGCCAAGGCCACAATGGAGCGAAATTCAAAGAGTACTTCGAGTAGTACTTGGAGGTGATCGATTGGGAGGCACAATGGATCCTCAAACTTCATTCAGCAGTTAGGTACCTTACAAATGTGGGAATGGGATGAGTTGACTTTACCATTGAGCATTCATGGAGAGAGGGCTAGTGGCAGTCAATCTGTAGGAAAGCATGCCTGAAGCTGAAACTATATTCATGTCATGGCTCGGGTTACGAGTGATGGGTTGGATGGTACTTAGGAATAGGATTGGGTATACAGAAGGAATTGGTGTTACGGAAAGGCGCAAATGTTGATAGGCGCGGAGATGGTGTGGAAATATTGTAACATGGTGGCGGTATAATTTGTTATGATGAGGAAGTGGTCTGAGGTGTTGTGATGTTGGATGATGTGGCGTGGTTGTGTTGATAAGGAGTTCTGTGGGTGGTGTGTAAGATCATGGGAGGAAATTCAGATGGTACATCGAAGCATGAAGAATGATTTGACACTGGCAGATGAAGTGTCTATAAAGAGAGATTGTCTGGTGTTGGAGGATTTCCTTTTCTTCTCTCTTTACTCATTCTCTTGTATAGCAAAGCAAGTACAACTTTGAACCAGCTCTGTCCTTTGTGTTGTCTTCATTTCTGAGATACAAACTTCGAAGCTTTTTGTTCCGATTACGATATCACATGATTGTTACCAACAACACCTACCTTTGAACCCTCCCATTACACTAGAATGAGTCTCTTACAACATATCTGATACTGAATGTACTGTCAACACTGTTTGACCCCTTGTTTTGATCATGTTTGGTATTACTGCGAAATATCTGACACTTATATCTCGATTTGCTACCTGTGTAGTTAGGATTTTAGGGAGTTATATGTGTCTGCATCCTTCGAATGGTTGTAGATATTGAAACACACCCTGCTCTGTTACCGGTTGGGTTTATCTTACACCCAACCACCGGTGGAATCACATTTGCAACGAATGCGTTGATGAGTTGGCACGACTTACCGGATTTGATATCCATCGGTACCCACAATGATCCCCATATGCGGATGCTAAAGTACGACAGTAATTGTACTTTCCGAACAAATTGGCTTAATCTTGGTGGAAACCCTTGCTGTGTCTCCGAACCTGAACTTTTGAATGCTTTTGAAACATATTGCGAGAATACTCGAAGAAAGCTTCAAAGAAGAACCTCTCGAAGCCTGTTTTTGGGAATAGTCTGACGTACCCTCCCCTTGGAAAATTTACTGCATGGAAGCTGCTGCCTACAGAGGAGGCTTGGAACTTGATGATCCAGTATTTGGCAATAGTTGGACCAAGTATCACAGAGCCCATGCTTGGTTTGACTGTGAGCCCGAGCTAGCTTGTGAGTGTGAAGGATATAACTGTTTAGGAACACACTCGACAATTGGACACGCACCAGCAGCAGCAGAAACAGCAAAATATGCGCCGATCCCCCTGATTGTTGTTGAACCTCCAACCCGGACACCTTCTGAAATCGAGGTATACAATTGGCATTGGTAGATGTGCCTGATTCGTTGCAATGTTCAGATCAAATCAGCACGATTGAGTGGCGCTGGTATCAGTAGATGATCAACTACTGATAGGAGAACTCCTGAATGCCAACACCGACGCCATATGATTCCAGGGAACAAAGGAGAGGTTCGAACAGGCAGAGGGAGTGCTACAGAGGTTGGTGCTATACACCGAGCCAATGGATCTGGTACAGAGGGTGTGCAACCACCCCAAGGAAATAATCAAGCTGCAGAAAGAGTTCACAGACCTGAAGGCCCAACACTGCCTACCGCCAACCTGGGACCACTCCGGGATGGAGAACTGAATTCAGCATCTCGAGGACGACTTCACCAAAGGCAGAAGGAGATCCATGGCGCCGGGAACAGATGAAGAGCTACAAGAGGAGTTAGCGGAGACAACCCAGGATCCACAGCAATCTGGAGAGGAAGTCTGCAGTTTGAGGATGCAATTAGGCCATTCTCTTACATTGGCAGTGAGGGTGGCACTGGCAGCTCCCTAGACTCCCGAGGACAGAGGCCAGAAATTTCCCGACTCCCTGGACTTCTCAGGGTCGGATCGAACTCAGTCAAGAGGCTGGAATGCTCAACTCCGGATGGGCATACAACACAAACCTGCCAGCTATCCCAAACAACAGTCGAAGATGCAATATTCATTCACCCGCCTGAGGGGAGTATTCTTAGGCCAAATTGTACCACACATCTGGGAGGATGGGGAAATAGGGCTGGAAGACCTGCCAGCTTTGATACAACTCCTGGAAGCAGCTTTTGGGGACCCCGACCAGGTAGCCACCATGGAACGCAAGGTGCAGAAAATTAAACAAAAGAACCGCGAGTTCTCTCAGTACTACGCTGAGTTTCAAGTTATTGCTGCCAACCATGAGTGGAACCCTTCAGCTTTGCGGAATACCCTGCGGATGGGCCTATTAGAGGAATTGATGGATTCTTTCATATATAGCAATATGCCCAAAGAACTTCCTGTGTTTGTGACGGTCTGCCAGAAAAGCGATAATCAAATCTGACAGTGATGAGTAGTGTTAGCAATGGGTCCAGATAACCCGCCAGCGGCCCGGGTTCGGACTGCAAACACGGTTTGGTTTGGTTACAGCACTGTAACACCGGGAGATCCGCCCTAGGTCCTAATCAATAAAAGCCCCTAATGAGTTCCAGACTGATAAAGAAGAAGATGAATAAGGCTTCACTCAGGATGCGTATAAGGATGAACACCCAAAAACACAAGGTAAATGTTTGGTTCTCTGTTCTCAATAGATAGTATCAACTAATGAGTATCATCTTTAAGATATCAGTATGCTGATGTACACGACTCCAGGAGAGTGTGAAAGAATTATCCTCTCAACCACCACCACACTATAATGATGACTGTAACAGGCGGGGTTGGACGTAGGTGATATTGGTAACTTGAATG